>FWWL01004841.1_pt1 | contig 12364 bp, 9 predicted proteins | sample 2228331 | NCBI WGS metagenome assembly FWWL01 (sample SAMEA103939775, study PRJEB20133) | metagenome | reverse complement strand
GAGATCGCCTTCGGCGCTCTCCTCAAGGACGGTAGTGTAGATTGATCCCGCCGGCAGATTGATCACGATGGCCCCTGTCTCGCCGACACTGGTGGTCAGTTGGCCGGTATCACACAACCACGGACGTTCACCGTGGTCGAGTCGTAACTCGTACCCCGGCCCACTCACAATAGTGATGGTAGATGTATCGTGCAGTGCCGCCATGACCCGCTCGGTGATAGCACGCAGTTCTGCCGGTTCTACCAGTAACGCCGGCATCATGCGCAATTCCAGTTCTTCATGACTGATGCCAAGTTGGGCTGCTTTGCCAATAGTCGGGATAGCAGCAATAACCTGTGGAATACGCCGCTCCTCACGCACCATTTCCAGCCGGTCGTAGGTGGTACCGAAGGCGTGCAGCGCTTTATCATCAACCCGTTTCAGGTCTGGTTGCGCGCCAACCAGCGTCAGCGAGCGATCAGCGTGCGTCAACCATTCGGCATACCGCTGATGTCGTTCGGCGAGCACCTCTGGCGGTGTCATTGCCAGTAAGCGTTCAATGTGCTGCGCCGGCTGAATGGCAATCAGCGGTTCTGCTCCAATGCTTTCCAGAGCCAGCAACACCGCGTGCAGCAGACGTTGATTGCCTGCTTCGTCACGGACTTCGATCAGCTCACTGCGTTGGGCGCCGAGTGCATCAACCAGGCGCCGGGCCAGTTGATCCCACAAACTCGCGACCATGAGCGTATCCTCTCTACTGTAGTGGAATGTACTGATAGTTTGCCGGTACGAAGAAGCTCCCCTCCGTCACGCCCTGCGGTGACCACTGGCGTAAGCGACGGCCTAGATCGGCTGCGCTGATCGTGTTGTGGAGATACGCCCGAAATGCCTCGCTGATAGCAGAGACCTGTGCCGCCGACTCGTGGACGAATTCCAGGCGGTAGTGCCCGATCCCGGCAGCCCGCCAGCGATCAAGGTATTTACTGGCTTCCTGCGCCTCGGCACCGAACACAGTATTGCGACAACCGACATCAGCAATCACCGGATGTTCTCGTCCATTTGTATCGCGCAATGCCACTTGATGCCGTTCGCAGGGCCGACCACAATCTTTGTAGCTGGTACCATTGGACAGAAAACGACAGAAGACGCAATGTTCGGTGTGGAAGACCGGAAGATGGTGGTAGGCGATCACCTCAATCCGGCTCCCGCCAATCCGCTCTGCCAGATGCGCGATCTGTTCGGCGTTGAGATCATGGGTGGGTGTTAATCGTTGCAATCCCAGTTTCAGCAGCAGATCGGCGGTCAGGATATTTGCGGCATTCAGGCTGAAATCACCGGTCAGCGTTACCGTTGGATCGTCGCGCAGTAATTCGAGTAAGCCGGTTGAACGTACCAGCAGTGGTACTTGTAGTTTGCGCAGAAACCGCACGATCCGCTCATCTTCGGGCTTGAGCACACGTGGGGCGGCGATCCGGGCGGGAATACCGGCGTCACGAATCTGAGCCAGCGCCGGTTTCAATCCCTCAAGATCGAGGTAATCGAGCGTGATGCTATCAGGGCGCAGGGCAATCGCTGCCGCGAGCTGTTCGGGCGAACGTACCAACAGGTGCAGGTGCGGTGTTGCTGATGGTGTGGTCGGTTCCACTGCGGCCAGGGCTTCATCTACCACCTGATCGGGATTGAGAATGGTCAACGCGGGTGGTTGACTCTGCAATTCGGCGAGTTGCGCCGTTGCCTGACGGCGCAACTGGTTGAGCAGTGATACCGGTACGAACGGATTGCCTTCAATCACCGCCGAAAGTTCGCTCAGAATGTAGGGCGTATCCCCCAGTCGACTGAGTTGATCACGTAACGTTGCTTCATCAAGCGGTCGGTTTTGCGCAGTTGTGAGCGGTGCCTCACTCCGCACAACGACCGACAATGCCGGCTGATCGATGAGCGTCCACCTCATTTCCAGAGCCGTACCGGCGGATGCCTGGACGTGAACACGCACCGGTTGCCGGCGCACCGGCGCCGCCGGTTGGACGAAGGGGCGAGCAATCCGTTCGGTCTGCGGATCAGACGTGCGCCAGAGCAGATCACCGACCCGAATCCGGCGCGGATTGATCACCCCCTTCATAAACCGGATTGCCAGCCGGCCATCACCTACCGGTTCGACGGCGACGATCCGGCCACCCTCTTCCGGCTCCTCTGGACTACGCCAGTCGGCGGCATCGAAAACGACACCATCACCGGGTTTCAGTGGCGCTGCCTCACGCCCCGGCTCCGGCGTAATGATGATCGCATCCGACCGTACCTGTACGACGCGCCCCATCAGGAGACCACGATGGCGTGGTGCCCGTCCTTCAACAACTGCCTGATGATTGGTCCCCCGCAGGAAATGAGGCCCCAGACCACGCGAATACACCTGCTCAAGATGCAGCCGATCAGCCCCGGTCAGATCGGACGGCAAACCTGCCCATGCCGCATCGAGCGCCCGGCGATAGGCATTCGTCGTAATCGCAACATATTCAGCATCTTTGTAGCGACCTTCAATCTTAAGCGCACTGACACCCAGGCGCGCAATGGTTGCCATATCATCAATTGCCGCCAGATCACCCGGCGAGAGGAGATAACGAGCTGCACCCAGTGGTCGGTGCTCACCATCGACAATCATCTCATACGGCAACCGGCAGGCCTGCGCGCACTGACCACGATTGGCGCTGCGCCCTCCCCATGCCTCCGAGGAAAAGCACTGACCGGAGTACGAGACACAGAGCGCACCGTGGACAAAGATCTCCAGCTCGATAGGGCTGCGGGCACGGATCGCGGCCACCTCTGCCAGCGATAATTCGCGCGCCAGTACAACCCGCGACACACCGTAGCGAGCCGCCAGTTCAACACCTTCTGCGCTGGTAATACTCATCTGCGTACTACCATGAATGGGAAGATCAGGCGCAATCCGGTGCGCAAGAGCCGCAATGCCGAGGTCTTGCACAATGATCGCATCGGCACCAGCAGCGGCAATCTCGGCCAGAGCATTTGCGGCAGCCCGTATCTCGTGATCGAACACCAGCGTGTTAAAGGTGACATACCCCTTCACGCCGCGCCGATGAAGCGTCTTCATCACGTCAGGTAATTCGCTGCGGGTAAAGCCTACCTTGGCCCGCGCCGTAAAATGGGTTAATCCAAAATAGACCGCATCCGCGCCGGCTTCAATGGCAGCATACAGTTGTGGCCAGTAACCGGCTGGACTCATTATTTCAGGTTTGCGCATAGCACGTCTCTCTTGTGGGTGTGGAATTGATCCTGTGCTCAATTCAAGACGGGCAACGAGCACAGGACACACAGTGTGCAACCAATAGTCGGTGAGGTGCTCTCGATGCTACGAATGCAGAACTCGCTCCTTTAGCGTCGTCTGCTGTTTAACAACAACATTACGTGCGATGCACCTTAAAGATCGATAGATACAAATTCGTGGCATAACCACAATTACTACAGCGATTGCCATCGAGACCAACCCGCCGGCTCACACCGTGCTGCCGATTAATCAGCGTTGCGTGGCAGGACGGACAACGTGTGGGCTGATTAGGCTCGTGACCGTAAATGAACTGCAAGCCACCCTCGTGGCCGATACGACGAGCCTGCTTGGTTGCCGCCGCCGTCTCGCTCCCGGCATCACCTGGCAACACATGCCACGGCGTTTCCTCACCCAGGGTCTTCTTGATCCACTCAACCAGATCACGCAGCTCATCGGGGTGATCATTGACGCCGTGATGAATACGGGTCGTAATTTCAATATGACATTTCCAGCGCTGCTGTGCCTCTTCGGCAAAACGGAGAATGTGGCGCCAGTCGCTTATCCCACCCAACCGTTGGTACGCATTATCGGAAAAGCCGCGCAGGTCGAGACTAATGCCGTTGAGGTAAGGGCCTAGCTCATTCAAGGCTTCCAGACTCAGCATACCGCTGGTTACAATCGCCGTATAGCGGCTGGCAGCACGGCTCAGTTGCAGCAGCGCCAGCACATATTCAAAATTGACCGCCGGCTCACCAAATGCCCACACCACACCGCGGCAAAGCCGTTCGAGCGCAAAATCGGCGGCCCGTTGCGGTTCAAGCCGACGCTGCTTTGCCGGTTCGGTTGGTAATGTGCCGTAAGGACCACGCTGCTGATCGATAGGTAGCGCATAGCCCCATCCGCCAATCGCCAACACCGTCGTATCCGGGAAGAAATGCCAGAGACGATGATCCTCAACCGGGCCAATCGCTGCTCCGCTGATCATGCCGTGATTGATCAATTCGATCCCTTCTTCACGACCGATACGCATGTGACAACGCCCAATCTCGCCCGGTGCCAGCGTGCAACGCCACTGACATGCCAGACACTGAAATGTTCCATCGGCAAGCGGTTGCGCTAATGTGGCCAGCGATGACATAGGATCGACGTTCCTTTATTGCTACGGACTGGCAATTTGCCGTTCATTCGAGTATAATGCCATGGGTGGCGGAGGGAAACCTTCCCTCCGCATACCATCTTTGGCTTTACGTGCTATCTCTTAGTGTAGCATAGAGTGTCCACGTTCATGCTATGACGAATAGTCCTTCATCATCAGAACCGCTCACGAGTGATCCGGAAACTGTTCAAGTTCGTCAACCTCGTGCCCCTCTGCGGTACGTGGTTCGTGAACTGCTCGAAACAGCTATCTTTATTCTGCTGGTTTTTCTCATCGTGCGCGGTGTCGTGCAAAATTTCAAGATTGAAGGCTCAAGTATGGAGCCAACGCTCCACACCGGTCAATATATTTTAGTCAACAAACTCATCTATTTTCATTTCGATTTAAACGCACCACTACGCCTGCTTCCCGGCCAATCTGATCTTCCACCCCGTATTGTATATCCTTTTCGCCCTCCCCAACGCGGTGACATTGTTGTCTTTGAGTATCCACGTGATGTACGTAAAGATTATATCAAACGGGTTATTGGCTTGCCGGGTGATGTTATCGAGATCCGCGAAGGGAAGGTCTTCGTTAATAACGAACCGCTCGATGAACCGTACCTGCGCGGCGCGTCCACGTATTGTCTGGGTGGGTATCCATGTGCCCAGGGACCGGTCCTGGTGCCAGCCGGTAGTATCTTCGTGATGGGTGACAATCGCGGCAATAGCTCCGACTCGCGAGAGTGGGATGCCTTACCCCTGGATCGGGTCGTCGGTCAGGCATGGCTCATCTACTTCCCGTTTAGCGATTGGGGATTGGTACCGCACCATCGCTACGAGACCAGTACTGCGGTAGCACCTTAGTCAACCGCTCAATCGTATGCATATCGCTATCAACGCTCATCTGCTTGCGCATACCCACTCGTTTCGGCGGGCCGGTGTTTCTCACTATATCGAACAAGTCTTACTCCACCTGGCCCAAATTGATCGCGAGAATCGCTACACCGTCTACACCACACGCGGCCTCGATCAGGCGGCCCTCGGCTTACCGGCCAACTTCGTGGTCAAACCATCACGCTTACCAACCATTAACCCGCGCGTCCGGATTCCGTGGGAACAGATTATTGCGCCACTCATGTTGCGCGGCAAAGCAGACCTCTATCACGGCTGCCTTAACGTGGCACCGTTGCTCAGTCCGGTGCCAACGGTAATCACCATCCACGATCTGGCCTTCATCCGCTTTCCGCAAACGTTTCGGGCCTACAATCGCATCTACCTCGATTTCGCCACCCGGCTCAGCGCCCGGCGGGCCAGTCGGATTCTCGTTGTTTCCGAGCACACAAAACGCGAAGTGGTGGGATTGCTCGGGGTTGATCCAGAACGGGTCGTTGTGACACCAAATGCCGTGCGTCATCACTTCCGTCCGCCTGATCCGGTTCAACTCGAGCAGTTCCGTGTTCGCCATAGTCTGCCGGAGCGCTTCATTTTATACGTCGGAACACTTGAACCGCGCAAGAATCTGACGACGCTCCTCGAAGCGTTTGCCATCCTGAGCCGACAGGTGCCGACCGTTCCTCTCCTTATTGGCGGTGGAAAGGGCTGGATGTATGAACCGATCTTTGCCCGTCTCGAACAATTGCAGTTACGTGACCGGGTAAAGTTCGTTGGTTATATTCCCGAAGAGGAATTACCCCTGTGGTATGCAGCGGCTACCGTCTTTGTTTTTCCGTCGATATATGAAGGCTTCGGGATGCCACCACTCGAAGCAATGGCCTGCGGGACACCTGTCATCACCTCGAACACATCCAGCCTGCCGGAGGTAGTCGGCGATGCCGGGATAATGGTTTCACCCACCGATACCACTGCGCTTGCTGAAGCAATGCAGCGTATTCTGACCAGTGCTGATGTACGAGCAGATCTGCGTACCCGTGGCCTGAAGCGCGCTCAACAGTTTTCCTGGACGCAGACAGCAATCAAGACCCTGGAAGCGTACCGGGCAGCGTTGACACACCCCTCTGGTGGGGTATAATGAATGAGCATAGCCATGGATAGCGCTGGTGCAATAACGAGGAAGGAGTGCCGTATGATCGGTGGTCTTGGCTGGGGTGAGCTGTTAATCATCTTGATTATTGTGATTGCGATCTTTGGTGCCGGGAAGCTGGCGGGTCTGGGTGGAGCACTCGGCAGCAGTATTCGCGAATTCCGCAAAGCGGTAAAGGGTGATGATGAGCCACGCAGCGATGCGAAGACCGAGGGCGAGACCAAAGTCTAGTCTCACACGTTAGGTCTTCACCGGTGAAATGTGCTGCTGCTCGTTCAGATAGCTTGCTCTTCGTTAGAAGAGAGTATCTCACGCACCTGAAAACGTCTGGCCTGAAGCAAGGAGGGTAAAAACCTCGTTTCAGGCACGGAAGTCTTTTGCCCCATTCACCAGTTCCAAAGTTGTGATACCTGCGACGTCAACCCTAACCAACATGAGCAGGTACACACTCTCTCTGCCCTGTGGAGACGTATCCTATTGTCCTGGTAGAGTCATGTCCGCTCTGCATACCTCACTCGGACGTATAATGAAAGCTGACCGTTAAAAATAAACGCAATTTGGGGGCGTCATCAGACACCCCATGTTGATACGCTTATGAAAACTGAAACCGATTTCTTTGATCAGGCAACAATTGTAGTACGTGCCGGTAACGGTGGTAACGGTGCGGCCACATTCCGGCGTGAAAAATATGTTCCGCGTGGCGGCCCCAATGGCGGTGATGGTGGTCGTGGAGGTCACGTCTATCTGATCGCCGATCCTGAATACAACACGCTGCTCCATTTTCGCTATCAGCGCAAGTTCGTTGCCGAAAATGGTGGGCACGGTGGCAAAAATGCGATGCATGGGCGCAACGGCACTGATGTCTACGTACCGGTACCACCGGGCACAGTAGTGCGGGCAACTATCGACGGCGTTACGTACAGTGTCGATCTGGCCCGCCCTGGTCAACGCCTGCTCGCCGCTCGCGGGGGACGTGGTGGGTTGGGCAACATCCACTTCGCAACCTCGACTCGCCAGGCACCGCGGCTTGCTGAATTGGGAGAACCGGGCCAGGAGTTGACCCTTGAACTTGAGCTAAAGATGTTGGCCGATGTAGGGCTGGTCGGTTTTCCGAACGCCGGGAAGTCTACGCTGCTGTCGGTCATTAGCGCCGCCCGCCCGAAGATTGCCGCCTATCCCTTTACCACTCCGAACCTGGGTATTGTAGAAGTTGGCCTGCAACGCTTTGTGGTAGCCGACATTCCCGGTTTGATCGAGGGCGCTCACGCCGGCGTGGGTCTCGGTCACGATTTTCTGCGCCATGTCGAACGTACCCGGCTGTTGATCCATATTATCGATGCCGCTGGTGTCGATGGTCGTTATCCCTGGGATGATTACGAGCAGATCAACACCGAGCTGCGCCTCTATCAGCCTGAACTTGCCCAACGCAAGCAGGTCGTGGCTCTCAATAAAGCCGATCTACCCGCTGCCCAGGAAAATCTGCCGATCTTACGTGAACGATTGCCGGTGGCTCCTGAAGACCTCTTCGTGATCTCTGCGGCCACCGGTGAGGGTATCGAACCCCTCCTGCGCCGGGTTGCCGACCTTTTGCGGGCCGATCCTCCACCACAGCGCGATCCGGTCGATCCCGACGAACCACCCCTACAGTGGCCTCTGCCAGAGGTTGATGAGAATGCCTTTACCATCGAACGTGAAGGTGAGGCTTTCCGGGTACGTGGGATCAAGATTGAACGCTTGATCGCGATGAGCAATCTCGATCAAGATGAAGCGCTCGACCGGATTCAGCGCGTCCTTGAGGCGAGTGGGATTAACGAAGCCCTGATTGCGGCCGGCGTGCAGGACGGTGATCTGGTACGGATTGGACGGGCTGAATTAGTCTGGGATGATAGCGGACAGCATGCCTTATGACAACAACGAACCAACCTACAAACCCACCACCGGCGCCATCGGCGCCGCCGACCGATCAGATCGTTCAGACCCATCATTCAGTGACGATTAACGGGGTGGAAATCGGCTACACCGCGACTACCGGCATCATCATTATGAAGGAGGAGGCCGAGAAAGACGGTGTCAGTACCGGTGAACAGGCACGAGCCGGTATCTTCTTTGTCGCCTACACCCGTGATGATGTCACCGACCTGAGTCGGCGGCCAATTACGTTTGCCTTTAATGGTGGCCCAGGTTCATCATCGGTGTGGCTACACCTCGGCTTGCTCGGCCCCCACCGCGTCTTGATGCAAGAGGAAGGCTGGCCTTTACCACCACCCGGTCGACTGACGCCCAATCAATACTCTTTGCTCGATGTCAGTGATCTCGTCTTCATCGATCCGGTCAGCACCGGCTATAGCCGACCGGTCGCAGGTGAGTCGGCGAAGCAGTTCCACGATTTTCGCAAAGATATCGAGTCGGTCGGCGATTTCATCCGCCTCTACGTGAGCCGCTATGGACGCTGGCTGTCGCCGAAATATCTGGCCGGTGAGAGTTACGGTACCACACGGGCAGCCGGTCTGGCCGGCTATCTACAAGAGCGGCATGGCCTCTACCTGAATGGGCTTATGCTGATTTCAGCCGTGCTGCATTTTCAGACCCTCTCGTTCGATCACGGCAACGACTTGCCGTACATGCTCTTCCTGCCGGCCTACACCGCAACTGCCTTCTACCATCGCCGCCTCGAACCAGAGCTACAACGCGATCTGATCACAACCTTACGTGCGGCAGAGGCGTTTGCCCTTGGCGATTATGCACTGGCCCTGTTGCAAGGTGACCAGCTTGATCCATCCGCTACCGAGCGCATCATCACCCAACTGGCACGCTATACCGGCCTGAGCCGAGAGTATATTGAACGTTCACGATTACGCATTCGCGATGATCGGTTTGTTAAGGAATTATTGCGCGATCAGCAACGCACAGTTGGTCGGCTTGATAGCCGGTTTACCGGTAGCGACCGTGACGCGGTAGGCGAAACGGTCGAGTTAGATCCAAGTCTGGCGGCCATTCTTGGCCCGTACACGGCAGCTCTCAACGACTACGTGCGTCAGCAGTTGGGCTTTAGCAGTGACCTGCCCTATGAAATCCTCACCGAGCGCGTCTGGCCCTGGAGCTTCAACGACCATCAGAACCGCTATGTGGATGTCGCCGAGACCTTGCGCCGGGCAATGCATCGGAATCCAGCTCTGCGGGTACATGTGGCAAGTGGATACTACGATCTGGCAACCCCCTACTTTGCCACCCGCTATACGCTGAGTCATCTGGCCCTCGATCCGGCACTGCGCAGCCAGATTAGCGAGAGTTTCTATCCTGCTGGCCATATGATGTACATTCACGAACCGTCACTCGCCGCGTTAAAAGCCGTCCTCTCTGACTTTGTAAGCATTGGAGAAAGGTGAGTCATGCAAGGCGAACCATGTCACATCTCAGCGCAACGTAAGGCAATCCAGCTCGCGCATGGGCGGGTCAGCTACCTGGAATGGCCTGCGGACGGACCGGTCGTTCTGTTGTGTCATGGCATTACCAGCAGTGCGGTCACCCTCTGGCGATTAGGTGCCGACCTGGCTGCCGACGGCTGGCGGGTGATTGCGGTTGACTTACCCGGTCATGGTCAGAGTGATCTCAGCCCTGCTCACGATATGGACACCATAGCCGGGATTGTCGGCGACCTGATCCAGGCCCTCGCAATCACCGATCTGGCGATGGTAGGCCACTCGTGGGGTGGGGCAACAACACTGGCTCTCATCAGTGGACAGCATCCGGCTCGCGCCGCAGTCAGGCGAGCTGTCTTGCTCGATCCACTCGTTCGCCAGGAAGCAGCCGTTGCGCCCTCGCTGTTGCCCCAGTTTACTATTGGTGTTGGTCAACCACCCACCGAGACTCTCCCACGCCTACGCGAGTTGAATCCCGACTGGCATCCCTGTGATTACTACTGGAAGACCCAGGCGTTGGCTGAATGCAGGTACGAGCAGGTAGCCGGACTCTTCCTCATGCCAGAGGATTGGACACTGGTACCGCGCATTGCCCGGGTGCAGATACCGGTATTAATCCTTTTGGCCGAGCCTGCCTACACAATCATTCCACCGGCGATCCAGGACGAGTTACGGGCTACGGCACCAGCCGATCTTGTCCAGATGGTAACCATTCCGGGCACCAACCACAACATGCTGCGTGGGCCAGGGTACGAGCCAACCTTCCAGGCTTTACGTCAGTTTTTGGGATAACAAATGGCGGCGCCTGAACGCCGCCGCATCAATCCGAACGATCATCGGGCGCGGTCGGGGCGCTACATCGCCTCACGCCGAGATGGCACCTGGAGGCTAACCGGTCGTTCGGCGGTATGAGCACGACTCCGAACCAGCTCACTGTAACGGCGGGTCGACCGTGGATCACGATGACCGAGGATACGTCGCACAACCTGTTCCGGGTAGAATGCAATCAGTTCTGCGGCAGCAGTATGCCGCAGGTGGTGCAAAGTATAGCGGGGCTGCTCGCGGCCATCGACAATGTCGATCAGGCGGGCAGCTTTGCACACGGCCACCCAACGGCGGTGCAGGGTATCATACGATACTCGCGTTCCGCGTGAGGAGCGGAACAACGGTGTCTCCGGAGCAGCATCCTCCATATCACGTACCCATACCCGCAATCCGCGGAGCGAGCGCGGCATCGCGTCAGGGGTCAAGACAATCATCCGTTTACTGCCACTCTTACTGTCCTGAACCAGGAGCATCTCGCGTCCGGGTTCAAGAATCACATCACCGACGTTCAGATTCAAAACCTCGTCTGTGCGGATACCAATTTCACGCAGCATCGTAAAGATCAGACGGTAGGGCTGTGGTGCTGCCGCAATCGCCTGATCGAGTGCGCGTAGCTCAGCCTCGTTGGTAATCGGTTGCGGCCGGTGTTCGGTGGGCAAACGCCCATCAATCTGTTCAACCGGATTGTGCGTCACGTAGCCACGCTCTAATGCCCAGCGAAAAAACCGACCCAGACTGGCAATTCGTCGGTTCGTTGTACCCGGTTGCTCCTGACGCCGCGCCAGGAACTGCTGAATATCAGCCGTCGTGATAGCACTCAGCTCCTGGCTTAGAGCAAGCCCGGCTGTCCGCAGATCACAGCGGTACGAAGTGATGGTATTGTCGCTCAAACCATCATCGCACTTCAAATCGTGCAAAAATTGTTCGAGTTCGCTGATAATGGTGCGCGCATGCTGTGAACCGGCTCCGTTCGCATCAGACATACGACTCTCCTCTCTCCTGCTGTGATGAAGATACTTCTCTTCAGGGTATGCACAGCAAGTAGCTCACAGCGCACCGGTCAGCGCCGTAAGCAATGACACTCCTGTCAGATTGACTCTGCGCTGCAATTCTCTATCACGACCCTATCTCACAATAACAGATAGGTGCTCCTCCCGAAGATGGGAACAGCGAACGCATTATCACGGTGTGATAACTGCCGAATGCCGAAGATGCGATCTTCAGCAGCATAACACCGTGAACAGCTTCATTGTGTTCGGTATTGATTGCATTATAGCAAATGCTTTGACCTCATGCTAGTTCTAAAAATGAATATTTTTTGTTTCAATGCAAGACAATGATCGTCATGAAAACCAACAGAAAACCGGATCACACGGCAGCACAAAATTGTTGGGAAGATACGGCCCGCACAGGCGTTAACGTTACCTGATTGATTAAAACGGGACGAGTTACCACGCATTGGCGGCGGGTTGACGGGTTAAGGGGTCGGCGGGTAAAACCCTGCCTCAAACCGTGGAAGCCCCTCCGGGGCTGACCGGGGGGCAGGAAGTGAGTGTCGGGCGTGCTACTGTACTGCATAGCCCGACCGGGGCTTGCACGCCGCCAGGCAGGCCTTCAGCCCGCCTGATGGCGGGGAGTGAGGGTCGAGCGTGCTCTTGGATAGCCCTGCCTATGCATTACCCA
>FWWL01009052.1_pt1 | contig 12365 bp, 14 predicted proteins | sample 2228331 | NCBI WGS metagenome assembly FWWL01 (sample SAMEA103939775, study PRJEB20133) | metagenome | reverse complement strand
CCCCTCCACCCCTACGTACACCCCCCCTTCCCGCTTCTTGAGGAGGGCCAGGGCCAGGGGGTCTTCGATCCTTTCCCGGATGGTGTTCCGCACCGCCCGGGCGCTCCCCGTCTTGGGGGAGAGGCGGACCACGTACTCCGCCACCTCGGGGGCGAACCGGACCCGGATCTCCCGGGCCTCGAGTTCTTTCTGAATCTCCTCCAGCATGAGCCGGGCCACCTGGACGAGTTCCTCCTCGGTAAGGGGCCGGAAGCGGATGACCTCGTCCAGCCGGTCCAGAAACTCTGGGGTGAAGAGGGCCTTTAAGGGGGATTCGGTGTCCACCTCCTGGGCGGTGAAGCCAATGGCCGGGCCCCGGTTGAACCCGGTGTTGGAGGTCATGATGAGGATGACCCGGCGGAAGTCCACAGTCCGACCCATCCCGTCCGTGAGCCGGCCCTCGTCCAGGACCTGGAGGAAGGTGTTGTAGATATCGGGGTGGGCCTTTTCAATCTCGTCCAGGAGGACCACGCTAAAGGGCTGGCGGCGCACGGCCTCGGTGAGCCTCCCCCCTTGCTCGTACCCCACATACCCCGGTGGGGCCCCGATGAGCTTGCTGATGGAATGGGGCTCCTGGAACTCGGACATATCAAAGCGGATGAGGGCCCGCTCCGAGCCGAAGAGGACCTCGGCTAAGGCCTTGGCCAGCTGGGTCTTCCCCACCCCGCTTGGGCCTACAAAGAGGAAGCTCGCCGCCACCTTGGTCCTCCCTCCAAGCCCCACCCGGGCCCGGCGGAGGGCGCTTCCCAAGGCCCTTATCGCCTCCTCCTGCCCCACCACCCGTTTTCTTAGCTCATCCTCTATGTGCATGAGCTTCTCGTCGTCCCGGTCGTCCACATACACCCCGCCCCAGGAGTCCACCACCGCCTCGATGTCCTCCCGGGTGACCACGGGGGTCCCGTCCTCCTCAGCCACGGGGAGGCCCAAGGAGGCGTTGAGCCGGACCCGGCTCGCCGCCTCGTCGATCAGGTCAATAGCCTTATCCGGGAAGTTCCGCCCCGGCAAGGAGCGGATGCCAATCCTGACCGAGAGCTCCAGGATCTCGTCCGGGATAATCACCCCGTGGTGGGCCTCGTACCGGGGCCTAAGGCCTTTTAGGATCTCCAGGGTCTCCTCGGGGGAGGGCTCCAGTACAATCACCGGCTGGAACCGCCTTTCTAGGGCCGCGTCCTTCTCTATGTAGCGGTGGTACTCCCCGGTGGTGGTGGCCCCGATGACCTGGATCTCCCCCCGGGCCAGGGCGGGCTTCAGGATGTTGGCCGCGTCTAGGGTTCCTTCCGCCCCCCCGGCCCCAATCAGGGTATGGAGCTCGTCAATGAAGGCGATAACCTTGGCGTTTTTGAGTTCCTCAATGATCTGGCGGAGACGCTCCTCAAACTCCCCCCGGTACTTGGTCCCGGCCACGATCCCCGCCAGGTCCAGGGCCACCACCCGGGCCCCCCGGAGGAGGGGGGGGACCCGGCCCTCCACGATGGCCTGGGCCAACCCCTCCACGATGGCCGTCTTGCCCACCCCGGGGTCCCCGATGAGGACGGGGTTGTTCTTGGTGCGCCGGGTCAGGATCTGGATGACCCGGTTGATCTCCTCCTGCCGGCCGATGACCGGATCCAGCCGGCCTTCCCGGGCGGCCTTGGTCAGGTCCCGGCCGTACTCGTCTAGAAAGGGCGTGTTCACGGTCCTTTCCCGCTCCCGGCCCTCGCTCATGGAGAGGATGCGCCAGCGGATGGTCTCCAGGTCCTTGGCGAAGTGGGTGAGAATGCGGTAGGCCACCCCGTCCCCCTCCCGGATGATGCCCAGGAGGATGTGCTCCGTGCCGATGACCTGGGCCCCCATGTTCCGGGCCTCGGCGCTGGCCAGATCCATGACCCGCCGGGCCCGGGGGGTGATGGCCGGGGGTTCTCCCGTACGGCTCCCCTCGCCCCGGCCCACCAGCTCCTCCACCATGCGGCGCATGGCCTCGAGGCTCGCCCCGTACTCCTGGAGGATGCGGGCCGCGGTACCCCCCTCGCGCATCAGGCCCAGGAGGAGGTGCTCCGGGCCGATCATGGAGTGGCCTAAGCGGCTCCCCTCCTCCCTTGCGTAGTGGAAAACCAGCCTGGCGCGGTCGTCGTACCTGTTCATCGTCCCCCTCTAGGGCCTATTCTAGCGCATCCGGGCAAGGGGGGTTTGCGTCTCCCATCACCCTCCCTTAAGATGGCCTTTTAAAGGCCCGGGTGTCCGGGCTGAGGAGGAGGGATGCCAGCGGAGAGCCTGGACGAACTGGTGGCGCTTTGTAAGAGACGGGGGTTCATCTTCCAGGGCTCGGAGATCTACGGCGGCCTCCAGGGGACCTATGACTACGGTCCTCTAGGGGTGGAGCTTAAGAAAAACCTCAAAGAGGCCTGGTGGCGGCGAAACGTCTACGAGAGGGACGATATGGAGGGCCTAGACGCCAGCATCCTCACCCACCGCCTGGTCCTCTACTACTCCGGCCACGAGGGGACCTTCGCCGACCCCATGGTGGATAACCGCCTCACCAAGAAGCGGTACCGCCTGGACCATCTCCTCAAGGACCAGCCAGAGGAGGTCTTGAGGCGGACGTATAGGGCCATGGAGGTGGAGGAGGGGGGGTTACATGCCCTGGTCCAGGCCATGATGGCCGAGCCTGAAAGGGCTGGGGGGGCGATGACCGCGGCCGGGGTCCTTGACCCCGCCACGGGGGAGCCCGGGGACTGGACCCCGCCCCGCTACTTCAACATGATGTTCAAGACCTATGTAGGCCCGGTGGAGGAGGAGGCGGCCTTAGCCTACCTCCGCCCCGAGACGGCCCAGGGGATTTTCATTAACTTTAAGAATGTCCTGGACGCCACCAGCCGGAAACTCCCCTTCGGCATCGCCCAGATTGGGAAGGCCTTTAGGAACGAGATTACCCCTAGGAACTTCATCTTCCGGGTGCGGGAGTTTGAGCAGATGGAGATCGAGTACTTCGTCCGCCCCGGGGAGGACGAGTACTGGCACCGGTACTGGGTGGAGGAGCGGCTTAAGTGGTGGCAGGAGATGGGGCTAAGCCGGGAGAACCTGGTGCCCTACCAGCAGCCCCCCGAGGAGCTGGCCCATTACGCCAAGGCCACGGTGGATATCCTCTACCGCTTCCCCCATGGCCTGGAGGAGCTTGAGGGCATCGCCAACCGCACGGATTTTGACCTGGGAAGCCACACCAAAGACCAGGAGAGCCTGGGCATCACCGCCCGGGTCCTTAGGAACGAGCACTCCACCCAGCGCCTGGCCTACCGGGACCCGGAGACGGGCCGGTGGTTCGTGCCCTATGTCATAGAACCCTCCGCTGGGGTGGACCGGGGGGTGCTGGCCCTTCTTAGCGAGGCCTTTACCCGGGAGGAGTTGCCGAACGGGGAGGAAAGGATTGTCCTAAAGCTCAAGCCCCAGCTTGCCCCCATCAAGGCCGCGGTCATTCCCCTGGTCAAGAACCGGCCCGAGATTACGGAGTACGCCAAAAGCCTTAAGGCCCGGCTCCAGGCCCTGGGCCTAGGCCGGATCCTCTACGAGGACACGGGGAACATCGGCAAGGCCTACCGCCGCCACGACGAGGTGGGGACCCCCTTCGCCATCACCGTGGACTACGACACCCTAGGCCAGGGCAGGGACGGCACCAGCCGGCTCAAGGACACGGTCACGGTGCGAGACCGGGACACCATGGAGCAGATCAGGCTCCATGTGGACGAGCTCGAGGACTTCCTCAAGGAGAAGCTGAGGTGGTGCTTTTGGGAGGATCCGGGTAGCCGTGGTGGGGGCCACGGGGGCGGTGGGACGGGAGATCCTGAAGGTCCTCGAGGTCCGGGACTTCCCCCTCTCCGAGCTTAGGCTCTACGCCTCCCCCCGCTCCGCGGGGCAAAAGCTCCCTTTTAAGGGGGAGGAGATTCCGGTGGAGCCCCTCCCCGAGGGGCCTTTGCCCGTGGACCTGGTCCTGGCCAGCGCCGGGGGTAGCCTCTCCAAGGCCCTGGCCCCCCTTTGGGTCCAGGGCGGGGCCTTGGTGGTGGACAATTCCAGCGCCTGGCGGTACGAGGACTGGGTCCCACTGGTGGTCCCCGAGATCAACCGCCAGGCCATCTTCCGGAACCAGGGCATCATCGCCAACCCCAACTGCACCACGGCCATCCTGGCCATGGCCCTCTGGCCCCTCCACCGGGCCTTCCGGGCGAGGAGGGTCATCGTCTCCACCTACCAGGCGGCCTCGGGGGCGGGGGCCAAGGCCATGGAGGAACTCCTGCGGGAGACCCACCGCTACCTCCACGGGGAAAGGCCGGAGGCCCAGGTCTTCCCCTATCCCCTTCCCTTTAACCTCATCCCCCAGATTGACGCATTCCAGGCCAACGGCTACACCCGGGAGGAGATGAAGGTGGTCTGGGAGACGCAAAAGATCTTCGGGGACCCTTCCATAAGGATCAGCGCCACCGCGGTCCGGGTCCCCACCCTAAGGGCCCATGCGGAAAGCGTCACCGTGGAGTTTGAGCGCCCGGTGGACCCGGAAGGGGCCCGGGAGGTCCTGAAGGAGGCCCCCGGGGTGGAGGTCCTGGATGACCCTGGGGCAAGGCTTTACCCCATGCCCCTCACCGCCACGGAGCGCTACCCCGTCCAGGTAGGCCGGATCCGGAAGAACCTGGCCTTTGAAAACGGGCTGGACTTCTTCGTGGTGGGGGACCAGCTCCTAAAGGGCGCGGCCCTAAACGCGGTCCAGATCGCGGAGGAGTGGCTTAAGGGGCCTTAAGCCAAAGCCACCATTCCCGGTTCCCCTCCTTGCCCGCTAGGGGGCTTTCCGCCTCCCCGAGGGGGAGGAGGCCTACTTCCCGGGCCTTGGCCTTGACCCGCTCCAGGGCCTCCTGCCTTAGGGCCTCCGCCCGCACCACCCGGTGCCCCGGCCCCAGCTCAAACTGGGGCTTGACCAGGACTAAGGCCTCCCCGCCGGGCCTGAGGAGGTCCCTAAACCGGGGGAGGACCCGGGTGGCGGAGATAAAGGAGAGGTCCATGACCAGGAGGTCCACGGCCTCGGGGAGGGCCACCTCCCGGGCATCCACCCCCTCCAGGGCCACCACCCGGGGGTGGGCCCTAAGGCTTGGGTGGAGCTGGGCATGACCCACGTCTACGGCGTAGACCCTTTGGGCCCCCCTTTCCAGGAGGACCTGGGTAAACCCCCCGGTCCCTGCCCCTAGGTCTAAGGCCACCCGGCCCGCCACCTGGACGGGGAAGGCCTCGAGGGCCCCAAGGAGCTTGTAGGCGCCCCGGCCTACATACCGTTCCTCAGCCAAAAGCTCTATCCGGGCCTCCCGAGGAACGGCCTGGGCGGCCTTTTGGGCGGGCCTCCCCTCCACCAGGACCAGGCCCCTTTGGATGAGGGCCTTGGCCTTTTCCCGGCTTGGGGCCAGGCCCCGCTCCACCAGGAGTTGGTCCAGGCGGGTGCGCAAGGTTTTACCCCAACTGCCGTACATGGAGGGGTTCCCTTTCCTCTACGGGCCGTACCTCTTCCGGGGTCAGGGTCAAGACCCCTAGGGTCTGGCCCGTGAGGGTGGTGAATTCCACCTCGTAGCCTTCCCCGTCTCCGTAGACGCGGATCACCGTGCCCCCATCCCCGGCCTTTAGGCCGAGCTCAGGTTTGTCCACCAAGAGGATAGCGCTGTCTAGCACCCTGAGTTTCTTCAAGTCCTTCCACCTCCTTTACCGGATAGGCGGTAACCAGTCGGGCCTTTTCTCCTTGAAGGATCCAGACCGGACCGGAGGGGCCTTGGATCCAGCCACAAGTTTTTGCCCAAAGGGGGTCTCAATGGAGTAGATCCTGGTCACAGCCTGGGCTTGGGCCCTAAGGGCCAGGACGAGCTCCAAGGGCTTCTCTTTTTGAAAGCCTAAGGAGGAGAAAAGCCTAGCCAGCATGGGTAGGCCCTTCCGCTCCTCAGACTCCTCTGGGGTGAGGACGGTGGCCTTCACCGGGATGGGCAGATCCTTGAGGGCTTCCAGGATCCGGCCGGTCCGGTCCAGGGGGGCGAGGGGGGTGGGCCAGACCAGGAGAAGGTCCAGGTCTGAGCGGGGGCCAGCCGTCCCTTGGGCCTGGGAGCCGAAGAGGTAGACCCCCTCTCCCCCTAGGGGTTCTAGCCGGACTAGAGTCTGGGCCAGGGGGCCTTCCATCCTATCCCTTAGGATAGCCCTTGTGGAGACCTGGGTTTTGGCCACCTGGTACGTCCTCCAGGGGGAGCCGGGGGAACACCTGGTCCTGGAGACCCCAGGGCGCAAGCTTTCCGCCTTTTGGACGGAAAAAGCCCTGGCCGAGGAGTTTCTAAAGCGGTACCCCCACCTGGGGTTTACCGTGGAAGCCCTTAAGACCAGGGGGCTTAAGGAGGCCTTCCTTAGGGCCTTGGGTATGCTAGGGGTGGAGGCCCTCCTCCTGGACTACCGCCCCGGGGTCCATCGGGCGCGGATGCTGGGGTTGGAGGAGGCCTTGGAGGAGGTGCGGCGTGCGTAAGGCGGTGGTCTTGTTCCTGGCCTTGGCCCTGGGCCTGGGTTGGGCCCAAAAGGTAGAGGTTTCAGCGGGAAGCCCCTTTGGCGTCCAGGCGGGGGTCCGGCTTCCCCTTTTGCCCCTGCTCTTGGATGGACGGGTCCATGGGGGGATAGGCCTCGAGGCCTTAGGGGGTGGGGCGGACCTCATCCTCAAGGTGCCCCTTACCGACCTTTACCTGGGCCTGGGGGCCTTTTACGGTACAGGGCCGGCCCTATCCTTGCCGGCTGACGCCCGGGGCCGGGCGGGGCTACGGGGGGTTCTGGGTACCTGGCTTAACCTGCCTCTGCCCCTCTTAGGGGTTTACCTGGAGCTCCACCCCATCTACTACCTGGCCCCGGCCCAGGGGTTTGGCCTGGGTGGGGCGGCGGGGGTGAGCCTGGGGTTTTAGAACCTATACCCCTCCTTGAGGGGCACAATCCGGTTCATGACCAGCCGGTCGGGCCTCGAGTCCACGGGGTCCTGCCAGAAGTAGCCCAGGCGCTCCAGCTGGTACCGGGTCTCCTTGGGGTCTTGGGCCACGCTGGGTTCTATGAAGCCCTGGTGGACCTCGAGGGCCTTAGGGTTAAGGTTCTCCAGGAAGTCCTCTACCCCCTCCTCGGGGTCGGGCTTGAGGAAGAGGCGGTTGTAAAGCCGGTACTCCACGGGAAGGGCGTGGGGGGCTGAGACCCAGTGGATCACCCCCTTGGGCCTGACCCCGTCCTCTGGGTTAACTCCCAGGGTCCCCGGGACCACCCGGGCCTTGACGAGCCTCACCTCCCCCCCTTCCACCACCGCATCCTCAAACTCAATCACATAGGCGTGCCGCAGCCGTACCCTCGCCCCCGGGGCCAGGCGCTTCCAGCCCTTGGGGGGGTCTAGGCTAAAGTCGGAGCGCTCGATGTAGAGCTCCCTGGAAAAGGGAAGAGGCCTTGTCCCCTCCTTGGGGATATCCCGGGGCCAGTAGGGGGCCTCTATCCACTCCTCCCCTTGGTAGTTGGTGAGGACGACCTTTAGGGGTTCCACCACCCCTAGGACCCTAGGGGCGATGGGGTTCAGGTCGTCCCGGATGACCTCTTCCAGGAGGGCGGTTTCTATCCGGGCCTCGTTCCGGGAGATTCCGGTTTTTTGGATAAAGGCCACAATGGCCTCGGGCCTTACCCCCCGGCGCCTCAAGGCCCTCAGGGTGGGGAGCCTGGGGTCGTCCCAGCCCGAGACATACCCCCCTTCCACCAACCGGATGAGCTTGCGTTTGGAGAGCACCGTATAGTCCAGGTCCAGCCGGGCGAACTCGTACTGGTGGGGCCTGGGTCCTAAGGGAAACCCGCACTTACCCTTGAGGTTTTCAATGACCCAGTCGTAGACCGCCCGGTTGTTCTCAAACTCCAGGGTGCAGAGGGAGTGGCTTACCCCCTCGATGAAGTCCTCCAAGGGGTGAGCGTAGTCGTACATGGGGTAGACCACCCAGCGGTCCCCGGCGTGGTAGTGAGGGGCATGGACGATGCGGTAGAGGACGGGGTCCCGGAGCTTAAAGTTGGGGTGGGCGGGGTCGATCTTGGCCCTCAGGACCCGGCTGCCCGTGGGAAACTCCCCCCGGCGCATGGCCTCAAAGAGCCTGAGGTTCTCCTCCACCGGCCGGTCCCGGTAGGGGCTTGGGAGGCCCTTGGCCCTGAGCCCGCTCATCTCCTCCTCGGAAAGGTCGTCCACATAGGCCTTTCCCTCCTGGATGAGGACCAGGGCGCATTCGTACATCCGCTCAAAATAGTCCGAGGCGTAGTAGACCCCATCCGGCTCAAACCCCAGCCAGCGGACATCCTCCTCAATGGCCCGTGCGTACTCCTCCTTCTCAGTCTCGGGGTTGGTGTCGTCAAAGCGGAGGTAACAAACCCCCCCAAAGTCCCGGGCCAGGCCGAAATTTAAGACGATGCTCCGGGCGTGGCCGATGTGGAGGTACCCGTTGGGCTCTGGGGGGAAGCGGGTGATGAGCCTGGGGTATTTTCCCTCGGCCAGGTCCTTCTGGATGATCTCGGTGATGAAGTTGGGCGGGACAAGGCCCATGGGGTTTAGTTTAAGGCTTCCGGTGGTATTCTGGAGGTGTATCCCTCCGGCCTATTCCTTGGAAAGGGGCGGGCCTTCTAAGGGGTGCTGGTCTATGCCTGGAGGCGGGCTTTTGTGATCCCAGGTGGAGGACCTTGGCAGGAGATGGCCGGGATGCGGGATAAGTTAGCCCACGATTTGGGGTGGACTTGAGGGGGGTCTTTGCAACCGCTAAGCGGGAGATCCCTCCCCTTCTTCCCAAACTGGAGGCCATGTTGGCTGAGCTGAGTTTCGAAGAGGAGGGATAGGGTGTGGGGTTGGGGTGGCCGATAAGCCCAGGCCTCCCCGGTAGGTGTTTCCAAATGGCTTCTGGAGGCCGCTTTTTAGAGACCTTGGCCACCAGGCGTATAGGGGGACGCTTCAGTCTAGAACCGAGGCGGCCTCTTCTCAAAGAAGGCCCGGATTCCCTCCTTGAGGTCCCCTGTCCCCCGCACCCAGGCGTTGGCTAAGGAGGCCAGGCGGAACCCGTCCTCGAGGCCCATCCCCGGGAGGGCCAGGAGGAGCTCCTTGGTGAGGCGTAAGGAGGCGGGGGCGTTCTGGGCCACGGTTTCGGCTAGGCCCAGGGCCTCCTCCAGGGCCTTCCCCTTAGGGGCCACCCGGTTGATAAGCCCCAGGGCCTTGGCCTCCTCGGCCCCGATGAGCCGGCCCGTGAGGAGGAGGTCCTTGGCGGGCTTCTCCCCCAGGGCCCGGACCAGCATCACCGAGACCAAGGCGGCCACAAACCCGATCCTAACCTCGGTGAAGCCGAGCCTGGCCTCCTCGTCCATGACCGCGAGGTCCGAGGCCAGAACAAGCCCCGCCCCCCCGGCCACCGCGGGGCCGTTCACCGCGGCCACCGTGGGCTTGGGAAAGGTGTAAAGCCGGTGGAAGAGCCGCATGAGTTCCAGGGAGTGGCGGTAGTTCTCCTCGGCCCCCATCTCCGTCACCCGTTCCAGGAAGGCTAGATCCGCCCCGGCGCTAAAAGCCGGGCCCCGGCCCGTGAGGACCACGGCCCGAACCAGGGGGTCGGCCTCCAGGTCTTCTAAGGCTTGAAGAAGCCCCTGGACCAGGGGTGGGGAGAGGGGGTTCCGCCTTTCCGGGTCGTTCAGGTATAGGAGGGCCACCCGGCCCTTGTCCACCTGGACCATGCCCCCATTGTACCCGGGGGGTCTTCCTGCTAGACTGCCCTTAGCCCGCCAAGCGGGCAGGGAGGTGATGCTAGATCAAGGAGTACCTGACGAACGAGCGCATCCGGTTTAAAGAGGTTAGGGTTATCGGTCCCGATGGGACCCAACTTGGGATCATGGAGACCAGAAAGGCCTTGGAGCTGGCCCAGGAACAGGGCCTAGACCTGGTCCTGGTGGGCCCCAACGCCGATCCACCGGTGGCCCGGATCCTGGACTATTCCAAGTGGCGGTATGAACAACAACTGGCCGAGAAGGAGGCCCGGAAAAAGGCCAGGCGCACCGAGGTCAAGTCCATTAAGTTCCGGGTCAAGATAGACGACCACGACTATAAGACCAAGCTGGGCCATATCCGGCGCTTCCTTGAGGAAGGCCACAAGGTCAAGGTCACCATTATGTTCCGGGGTCGGGAGATGAGCCACCCCGAGCTGGGCCAGCGTCTCCTGGAGAGGGTGGCCGAGGACCTTAAGGACCTCGCGGTGGTGGAGATGAGGCCGGAACTCCTAGGCCGGGATATGAACATGCTCCTGGCCCCGGCCAAGGTGCGGAGCTAGACAGGGCTTTCCCCCTTTGATATAGTGGTAGGGCTTTTGGGAAGCTCCAAAAGTCCCCGCCCGGGGCGCTTCCCAAAAGGAGGGGATATGCCGAAGATGAAGAGCCATAAGGCCGCCCGCAGCCGGTTTAAGGTCACGGCCACGGGCAAAGTGGTAGCCTGGAAGAGCGGCAAAAGGCACCTGAACTGGAAGAAATCCGGTAAGTCTATCCGGCAGAAGGGCCGGCCCTTCGCGGTGGCCGAGGCCGAGGCCCGGAAGATCCGGAACCTGCTTTTGGAGGAGTAGATGCCCCGTGCTAAAACCGGTGTCGTCCGCCGCCGTCGGCACAAAAAGATCCTAAAGCTGGCCAAGGGGTACTGGGGCCTCCGCTCTAAGAGCTTCCGCAAGGCCCGCGAGACCCTTTTTGCCGCGGGGAACTACGCCTACCGGGACCGGAAGCGCAGGAAAAGGGATTTCCGGAGGCTCTGGATTGCCCGGATTAACGCCGCCTGCCGGCAGCATGGGCTTTCCTACTCCCGCTTCATGCACGGCCTGAAGCGGGCAGGGGTGGAGCTGGACCGGAAGGTTTTGGCTGACCTAGCGGTGCAGAACCCCGAGGCCTTTGGGCTTCTGGTGGAGCGCGCCAAGTCGGCCATCGCTTGAGCCGGCTTTACGTCCTCCTGGTGGCCCTCCTCCCGGTGGTGGAACTTAGGGGGGCGATTCCCCTGGGGGTGGCCCTGGGCCTTCCCCCGGGGGAGGTTTTCTTTTGGGCCCTTTTGGGCAACCTCCTCATCGCCCCCTTGGCCCTGGCCCTCATCCCCCGGCTCCTCCGCCTGGCCGAGGCCTGGCCCCCTTTTGGCCGGCTTTGGGCCCCCCTCGAGGCCCGGGTCCGGCTAAAGGGGGAGGAGAGGGTCCAGCGGCTTGGGGCCTTGGGGCTTTTCCTCTTTGTGGCCCTGCCTGTTCCAGGGACCGGGGCCTGGAGCGGGAGCCTCCTCGCCGTGGTCCTGGGGCTTAAGCGCCGGTACGCCCTCCTGGCCATAAGCCTTGGGGTCCTGGCCGCCGGGGTCTTGGTCCTCCTCCTCACGGGGGGGGTGGTGGCCGGGCTAGACTATCTGCGATGAGCCTCCTCCTCTTCCCTTTGGCCTACCTCCTGGGGGGTCTTCCCCTGGGTTACCTCTTGCTCCGGGCCCGGGGGGTAGACCCGAGGACGGCAAGCCCCTACACCTTGGGCCTCGAGGCGGCCCTGGCCCGGCAGGGCCTGGGCCTGGCCCTTCTGGCCTTCCTCCTGGATGCCCTTAAAGGGGCCCTTCCGGTGCTTTGGGGCCGGGCCTTTGGCCTGGGCCTGGAGGGGCTTCTTGGCCTTGGGCTTCTGGCCTATCTGGGTCATCTTTACCCCCTTTACCCTCGGCTGGACTGGCCCCTTAGGGGCAAGGGGGCCGGGGTGCTTTTGGGCCTCCTCATGGCCCTTCCCCTGCCCCCTGAAAAGGGCTTTATCCCCCTGGCCCTGGCCCTGACCCTTTGGGCCCTCACGGGGTACACCTCCTTGGCTGTGCTGGGCCTCTCCTTGGGGCTTTTCCTCCTCGGGCTTTGGGCCTTTCCCCCCTTGGGGAAGCTCTGGGCTGGCCTTCTTTTTCTCCTCGCCCTTTGGCGGCACAAAGAAAACCTGGGCCGGCTCTTGGAGGGGACGGAGCCCAGGCTGGGGGAGCCTTTGCCTTTGCCTTCGGAGAGGCGGGTGGTCTGCGCCTTTATGATCCACCCCTTGACCCTGGAGGACTTCTGGCAAAGCCCCCGGTTCCGCTGGGCCAGGCCCCTGGTCCGGCTTGGGCTTCTCCGCCCGCAGTGGATAGAGGCCCTGGCCGAGCGCTTCCGGCCCATGAAGGTGGGGGAGATCCGGGGGGTCAGGACCAGGGACGGCCGGGAGGTGGTCTGCCACCTCATCTCCGCCCCCCTCCTGCCCCATCAGATCGTGGGCAAGCCGGACCTTCCCGTCCGCCGCGCCATTCAAGGGGCGAGGCT
>FWWL01009048.1_pt1 | contig 12366 bp, 9 predicted proteins | sample 2228331 | NCBI WGS metagenome assembly FWWL01 (sample SAMEA103939775, study PRJEB20133) | metagenome | reverse complement strand
GGTCTTGTTCGCCGTCTCGATGCCCTTCTCCACGGCCACGCGCGCCTGCGCGGTGCCCTCCGCCATCAGCTTCTTGGCCTGGGCGGCGCCGTTCTCGGCCGCCGCGGCCATCGCCCAGCCGTGGAGGGTGCGCAGGAGCGCCGCCTGGGAGGCGCGGTCGTGGGCGCCGGCAATCCCGCGCAGCGCCCGCCGCTCGGCCCACGCATCGCGCAGCTGCTCCACCCGCCGCCGGAACGGCTCCAGGCTCAGCGCGGGCATCGCGACGCCCCTCCCCCACCCCGGTGCAGCCGGCCAGTTGCCACCATCGTGCCGATTCTGGCCCGCCCCCGTTTCGGCCGATTTGCGTGGACGTTACGGGCAGATTTCCCGCCCCGGGCAGCACGGAGGCCGGGCACCCCGGGCACCCGGCCTTCGCGTGTGGTTGCCTCCACCAGCGCGGTCGGCTCAGACGGCCGCCGACCCCCGCTCGTTGGTGCGGACGCGGATCACGTCCAGCACGTCCGAAACGAAGATCTTGCCGTCGCCGATCTCCCCGGTGCGGGCGTTCTCCACAATCGCGGTGACCACCTTCTGCAGGTCCTGGTCGTTCACGACGAGGAGGATCCACACCTTCGAGAGGTACTCCACCTTGTACTCGCGGCCGCGCCACTGCTCGGTAATGCCGCGTTGCTTGCCGTGCCCCTTCACCTCGGCGACCGTGATGCCGCCGTACCCGAGCTCCTCGAGGGCCTCGCGCACGAAGGGGAGGCGGGAGGGTCGGATGATCGCATCGATGCGCTTCATGTCCTCGCAATCCTTCCTGGGCTGGCGTAGGGCCGGGGTCGCCGGCCCCACCGGTAGTCTATGCCGCCACTAGGCCCCCGGGCTGAAGACGCCCGGGCCCGTGGGGCCGAAGTCCGGGTACGAATCGAGCCCGTGCTCCAGCAGGTCGAGCCCCTTCTCCTCCTCCTCGGGCGGCACCCGCAGGCCGATCGTCACCTTGATACCGAAGAAGAGGATGAACGCTGTAACCACCACCCACGCGATGATCGACGCCGCGCCGACGAGCTGCATCACCAGCTGCTCCGCGCCGCCGCCAAGCAGCAGGCCGTACTTCCCCGGCTCCGCGTAGCCCGCCTGCTCGATCCCCGCCTCCGTGGAGAACAGCCCGACGGCGATCACCCCCCAGAGCCCCGCCGCGCCGTGCACCGGGAATGCGCCCACCGGGTCGTCGATCCGGACCTGGTCGATGAGCAGCACCGCGCCGTACATCACCGCCGAGCCAATGGCACCGATGACCACCGCCGCCCACGGATCGACCGTGGCGCAGGGCGCCGTGATGGCCACGAGGCCCGCCAGGATGCCGTTGATGAGCAGGCCCGGGTCGTAGCGCGTGGTCAGGACCTTCGAGTAGAGCACGGCTGCCACGCCGCCGGCCGCTGCCGAGAGGGTGGTGTTCACCGCCACCTTGGCCGCCAGCTCGGCGCCGCCGCCGGTAAGCGCCAGCGTCGACCCCGGGTTGAAGCCGTACCAGCCAAACCAGAGGATGAACATCCCCAGCGTCGCGATGCTGATGTTGTGGCCCGGGATGGCGTTAATCCGCCCGCCGGGGCCGTACTTGCCGAGGCGCGGGCCCAGGAGCGCGGCACCCACCAGGCCGGCCCAGCCGCCCACCATGTGCACCACGCCCGAGCCGGCGAAGTCGATATAGCCGTTCGCCATCAGCAGGTCGGCCGGGTCCTCCTTGAAGGCCGTCATCCAGCCGTTCACATCCCACGCCCAGTGCACCACCACCGGGTAGATGAAGCCGGTGATGACAACCGTGTAGACGAGGTAGGCGCTGAACTTCAGCCGCTCCGCGAGCGACCCCGCCACAATCGTGGCTGCCGCCGCGGCAAAGGCAAACTGGAAGAACCAGCCCGCAAAGCCCGCCGTATCGTCGAAGAAGAAGTCGCCCATGCCGATGAAGCCGTTCGACGACTCCGAGGTGCCGTAGGCGATGCCATAGCCCACGGCCCAGAAGAGCAGGCCGCCCACGCAGGCGTCGATCATGTTCTTCATCAGGATGTTCGCCGTGTTCTTCGAGCGGACGAAGCCGCCGGTGAGCATGGCGAAACCGGCCTGCATGAAGAACACGAGGAACCCGGCCACCAGCAGCCAGGTCGTATCGAGCGCCGCGACGAGGTCGGCGACCGTCTCCTCGGTCGTTGGCTCCTGCGCCGCGGCCGCCGAAAAGACGGCCATCGCCAGGACCGCGCCGCCCAGCACGCCGAGCGGACGGTGCAATCTGCGCAACCAGGTGCGCCTCTCCATGGTGCTGTTCCCCCGTTGGTACTTCCCGGCGCCCCACGGCGCCGGCAGCGTGCCGGGCGGGCACTCCCGGGGCCCCTCGGGGAACCCGCGCCGGATGCCCGAAACGGTAGGAACGGCCCGTTTCCCGCCCATTTCGAGCGAGTTTCCAACCTGTTTCCGGACCATGACGTTCAGATTTCGTCGCCCGGTCGGCTGGCTGCCCGGCCAGCATTGGTGCGATATTTCACAATCTCGACACGTGTGGTACGCTGCTCCGGGTTTGCCCCAATTCACTGCAGGAATCGCCCCGGCCCGCACCCCCGCACGAGGACCGGCAACGCGCAGGAGGCAAAGAACGCCGCGTGAACATCGTCGTCTGTGTCAAGCAAATCCCCGATCCCGAGACCCCCGCAGCGTCCTTCAAGGTCGATGAAGCGGCCAAGAAGGTCATCCCCGCCCAGGGCATCGCGCCGGTCGTCAACCCGTACGACCCCCAGGCCACCGAAGCAGCCCTGCGCCTGAAGGAGGCCGCCGGCGCCGGCAAGGTCACCGTCATCAGCCTCGGGCCCGATTCCGCCCGCGATGCCATCAAGCACGCGCTCGCCATGGGGGCCGATGAGGGCGTCCTCATCACCGGCCCCGAGTTCGAGGACATCGATAACTTCCAGACCGCGAAGGCCCTCGCCGCCGCCATCCAGAAGCTCGGCGGCGCCGACCTCGTCCTCACCGGCCGCGCCGCCGCCGACTGGGACATGGGCGTCGTCCCGCTCGGCATCGCCCAGGCGCTCGGCGTCCCCTGCGTCACCGTCGCCAAGGCGATCGAAAAGAACGGCAACAGCCTGAAGATCGAGCGCGTCCTCGATGACGGCTTCCAGACGGTCGAAGCGCCGCTGCCGGCCGTCGTCTCCGTCTCCAACGAGTTCGGCGAACCGCGCTACCCGCAGCTCCGCCAGATCATGCTCGCCGCCAAGAAGACGGTGCAGGTGTGGGGCGCCGGCGACCTCGGCATCGCCGGGGAGCTCGGCAAGGAGAACCGCCTCCTCGTCCTCGATGCCCTCTACGTCCCCAAGGTCGAGAGCAACGTCGAAATCATCGAGGGCGAAACCCCCGAAGAGAAGGCCCGCAACCTCGCCCAGAAGCTCCGGGCCGCCAAGCTGATCTAACGGAGGAGCACGCACCATGGCAGGAATCCTGGTCATTGCAGAAGCCAACGAGGGGGCCCTCGCCCCCATCTCGGGCGAGCTCCTCGGCGCAGCCCGCAAGCTCGCCGGCGAAGGCGCCGGCAGCGTCACCGCCTTCGTCGCCGGCAGCGAAGCGCTCGGCAGGGAGCTCATCGCCCTCGGCGCCGATGCCGCCATCGTCGATACCAACCCCGCCCTCGAAGGCGCCCTCGCCGAGGTCTACCTGCCGGCCGTCCAGGCTGCCCTGCAGCAGTCCGGCGCCGATATCGTCCTCATGGGCCAGACGGTGCTCGGCCGCGACCTCGGCCCCATGCTCGCCTTTGCCCTCAACACCGCCGTCTCCATGGAAACGGTCGACCTGAAGTACGACGGCAAGCTGCGCGCCACCCGCGCCTGCTACGGCGGCAACGCCCGCGCCGAGGTCTCCTTCCGCAACGCACCGGCCATCGCCACCGTCAAGGCGAAGTCGTTCGATGCCCTTGAGCCCGATGCCAGCCGCAGCGGCTCCGTCACCACCATCGATGTCGCCGGCGAGGCTCGCGTCAAGGTCCTCGGCGTCACCAAGGCCGAAAGCACCGGCATCCGCCTCGAGGATGCGCCCGTCGTCGTCTCCGGCGGCCGCGGCCTGGGCGACCCCTCCGGCTTCAAGATGCTCGAAGAGCTCGCCGCCCTCCTGAAGGGTGCCACCGGCGCCAGCCGTGCCGCCTGCGACCTCGGCTGGTATCCCCCCAGCCAGCAGGTCGGCCTCACCGGCAAGGTGGTCTCCCCCAACCTCTACATCGCCGTGGCCATCTCCGGCGCCAGCCAGCACATGGCGGGCATGGCCGGCTCCAAGAACATCGTCGCCATCAACAAGGACCCGGACGCCAACATGGTGAAGGCGGCCAAGTACGCCATCATCGATGACTACCGCAAGGTCGTCCCGGCCCTCATCGAGGAGATCAAGAAGCTCGGCTAGGGCCCGCGCCCGCAGCCGCGAAGCACACCGCCGGCGGGCGGGGGATCCGCTCCCCCGCCCGTTTCCGTCCCCGCGGGAACGCGCGCTGTCCCGCGCATGTACCATAAGAACACCACGGCAGCACCCACGCCGGCACCCGCGCGGCCTCGCCCCCGGGCCGTGGACCGGCCCCGACCCCATCCCGGCTCCCAAGGAGGAAGTGGCGTGAGCACCCCTGCACCCAGCGACGATGCCCGGCCGGCCCGCGTTGCCCACCAGATCTACGACGCGGAGGGCAGGCCCACCCGCGACAGGCCGTGGATCTTCCGCACCTACGCCGGCCACTCCAGCGCCGCCGCCTCCAACGCCCTCTACCGCGCCAACCTTGCCGCCGGGCAGACGGGCCTCTCGATCGCCTTCGACCTGCCCACCCAGACCGGCTACTCCTCCGACCACCCCCTCGCCCTGCCCGAGGTGGGCAAGGTCGGTGTCCCCATCAACACCATCGAAGATATGCACCAGCTGCTCGATGGCATCCCCCTCGAGCAGATGAACACCTCGATGACCATCAACGGCACGGCGATGTGGCTCCTCGCCCTCTACATCGCCGTCGCGCGCGAACGCGGCGAGGACGTCCGCAAGCTCCAGGGCACCACCCAGAACGACATCATCAAGGAGTACCTGGCCCGCGGTACCTACATCTTCCCGCCCGATGCCAGCCTCCGACTCATCGCTGAGACGTACGAGTACTGCCTCGATAACCTCCCGAAGTGGAACGCCTCCAACATCTGCAGCTACCACCTGCAGGAGGCTGGCGCCACCCCCGTCCAGGAGCTCGCCTTCGCCCTCGCCAACGCCATCGGCGTCCTCGATACCATCCGCGACCGCGGCCGCGTGCCCGCCGACCGCTTCCCCGAGGTCGTTGGCCGCATCTCCTTCTTCGTCAACTCCGGCATCCGCTTCATCGAAGAGATGTGCAAGATGCGCGCCTTCGTGGAGCTTTGGGACGAAATCACCCTCGAGCGGTACGGTGTCACCGACCCGAAGCACCGCCTCTTCCGCTACGGCGTCCAGGTCAACTCCCTCGGCCTCACCGAGCAGCAGCCCGAAAACAACGCCTGGCGCATCCTCATCGAAGCGCTCGGCGTCACCCTCTCCCGCAAGGCGCGCTGCCGCGCCCTCCAGCTCCCGGCCTGGAACGAGGCGCTCTCCCTGCCCCGCCCGTGGGACCAGCAGTGGTCCCTCCGCCTCCAGCAGATCCTCGCCTACGAGACCGACCTCCTCGAGTACCCCGATATCTTCGACGGCTCCACCGTCATCCAGTCCAAGGTCGATGAGCTCAAGCGCCAGGCGCGCGAGGAGATCGCCCGCATCGAGGCGATGGGCGGCATCCGCGCCGCCGTCGAATCCGGCTACCTCAAAGCCCAGCTCGTCCGCTCCATGTCCGAGCGCATGAGCCGCATCAACTCCGGCGAGCTCGTCGTCGTCGGCGTCAACCGCTGGACCGAGGGGCTCCCCTCGCCGCTCCTCGCCGGCGAAGATGGCGGCATCTTCAAGGTCGATGAGGCTGAGACCCGCCGCACCCTTGAGGCGCTGCGCGAGGTGAAGGCGAAGCGCGACCCGGCGCGCGTGGCCGCGGCCCTCGCCGCGCTCGAGGAGGCTGCCCGCAGTGGCGCGAACATGATGGAGCCCTCCATCGAGTGCGCCCTCGCCCGCGTCACCACCGGCGAGTGGGCCGATACCCTCCGCCGCGTGTTCGGCGAGTACCGGCCCCCGACCGGCGTCGAGGGGCAGCGGCTCTTCGTCGATAACGACCGCGTCGCGGAGGTGCGCCGCCGCGCCGAGGAGTTCGTCCGCCGCACCGGCCACCGCCCGCGCATCGTCGTCGGCAAGCCCGGGCTCGATGGCCACTCCAACGGCGCCGAGATCATCGCCGTGGCCGCCCGCCACTGCGGCTTCGATGTCGTTTACTCCGGCATACGCCTCACCCCGGAGGAGATCGTGCAGAGCGCCGTCGAAGAGGCCGCGGACGTCATCGGCCTCTCCATCCTCTCCGGTTCCCACCTCGACCTCACCCGCCAGGTCATCGAAGGGCTCGAGGCTGCCGGCGCCGGCCGCGCCATCCCCGTCATTGTCGGGGGCATCATCCCCCGCGGCGACCACGAGGCGCTGCGCGCCCTCGGCGTGCGGGAGGTGTTCACCCCCGCCGATTTCGACCTCGCCGACGTGATGAGCCGCGTGATGGATGTCGTCGAGGCCTCGGCAGGGGTCGCCGCACGGTGACGGATCAGCCGGCAGCAGCCCCGGTCGAACAGCTCGTCGCCGGGGCGCTCGCGCTCGATAAGTGGCCGCTCGCCCAGCTCGTGCGCATCTTCGAAGACCAGCGCCCGGAGGCGCTCGCGACGCGTGCGGCCGCCATGGCCGCACTCGATGCCGCGGGTGCCGCGCCCAGGGCGATGGTCGCCGGGTTCACCGGTACTCCCGGCAGCGGCAAGTCCACCCTCGTCGGCGAGATCGCCACACGCCTCGTCGCGCGCGCCGAGCATACCGCCGTCGCCGTCCTCGCCATCGACCCCACAAGCCACCGCTCCGGGGGCTCCATTCTCGGCGACCGCACCCGTGTCCACTTCCCGATTGGCGAACGTCGCCTCTACTTCCGCAGTCAGCCCTCCGACCGCGAACTCGGCGGCATCGGCCGCGCGACCTACCCCGTCATTCGCCTCCTCGAGCGGCTCTTCGATTTCGTCCTCGTCGAGACCGTCGGCATCGGCCAGAGCGAGGTCGAGATCGAACGGGTCGCCGATCGCGTCTACCTCGTCCTCCAGCCGCTGGGCGGCGACCACATCCAGTTCATGAAGGCCGGCATCATGGAGGTGCCCCACGCCTTCATCCTCAATAAGTGCGACGTCGGGCCCGCCGCCCGACGCAGCTACCACGCCCTCCGCTCGAGCATCGACTTCGCCCGCCCCGGCGAGGAGCACCCCCCGCCCATCTACCGCACCAGCGCCCTCTCCGGCGAGGGTATCGATGAGGTGCTCGACGACCTGGCTGCGCACCGCACCGTGCGCGACGCCGCCGCTCGCCGCGAGCGGGACCGCTACTTCTTCGAGAAGTGGGTGCGTGATGAGTACGGCCGCTTCGGGCTCGGCCTGCTCGAGGCCCAGGGCGGCGCCCTCGGCCTCCTCGATGCGGCCGGCACCTTCGAGGCAGCCCAGGCGGCCTACCGTGCGCCGGTGAGCCCGCTCGATACCCCGGCGGTGCGCTGATCGCCCGCGCCGGCTACGGCCTCGCCTCCACCCCGCCACGGCCGCTGCCCGCCAGCCCATCCGGCGCGGGCGCCGGTGCGGCCTCCAGCTCCAGCGGCAACTGCTGCGCCGTCCGCGCTGTCCCCTCGGCGAGGATGGCCCGGTAGAGCTGCTCGTGCCGCAGCACGTTCAGGCTGGCGCTGAAGTGGCGCTCCACCCGCCGACGACACGCCCGCCGGTCGAGCGCGCGGGCCCGCCACGCCGCCTCCGCAGCCGCGTCGATGTCGTCGCAGATGATGCCGGTCACTCCATCCTGGATGACCTCCGGCACCGACCCGTTGCGGAAGGCGATCACCGGCGTGCCCGTCGCCATCGATTCGATCATCACCAGCCCGAAGGGCTCGGGCCACTGGATCGGGAAGAGCGTGGCGAGCGCATCCCGGTAGGCGCGCAGCTTCTCCTCCGTGGGCGGTTGCTGCTTCACCTCCACCTCGAGGCCGCGCAGGCGCGGGCGCACCTCCGCCTCCCAGTACTCCCGCTCAATCTGCTCGTTGATCTTCACCACCATCAGGAGCGGCAGGCCCGCCCGCCGGGCGATCTCGATCGCCTGCACTGGCCCCTTCTCCGGGTTGATCCGCCCGCAGAAGAGCAGGTACTCGCCCGGCTCCGCGCGGAACGGGAACGCGGCCGGGTCGATGCCGTTGTGGATGACCGCGGCATGCACCCCCGCCGGCAGCGTCGAGCGCTGGTGGTGGCTGATAGCGACGAGGTGCAGCCGCCGGCCAAGCTCGGCGATGAGCTCACGGTTGGCGGGCGTCACCGGCCCGTGCAGCGTGTGCACCACCGGCACCGGCACGGCCGCACCAACCGTCGGCCCCAGGAAGGTGTGGTCGTGGATGATGTCGAACTCGCGCCAGTGGTCGTACGCGGCCAGGATGTGGCGTGCCTCCACGGCCACGTCGCCCAGCAGCGCGGAGGGTGGCTCGGCAAAGGTCGTGACCAGGCGGGCCTCCGTCCGGGAGCCCCCGGCGGCGAAGAGCGTCACCTGGTGGCCCCGGCGGGCCAGCCCATCGGCCAGGTAGCTCACCACCCACTCGATGCCGCCGTAGCCCGTTGGTGGAACGGCGAACCACGGCGGCGCAACGATGGCGATGCGCATCGCATCCATCTCGCGATCCTCCCGGTTCGAACGGTCAGCAGAACGAGCGCGGTACGCTCATGCGCGCTGCTGCCCATTCTGTTTGCTGCATTGGCGTCACGTCAACCCCGGGCAGGCCCGCGCTAGGCCGGCCACGTCGAGCTCAACACAATCGCCACATCGCCGCGCACATCCTCCACTTCCACCGCCACGCCGGCTGCCCCCCGGCGGAAGGCAAGGTCGATGGTCGCCCCCGCAAAGCGCAGGTTGCGCAGCCGCACCCACTCCACCATCCCCGGCAGCTGCGGCCGCACGATGGCGAGCGCCCGCGGCCCGGCCGGGCGGATCCCGAGCAGCGTGACGAGCACGAACGGCAGGCTCGCCGCTGCCCACGCCTGTGGCCGCGAAGCCACGGGGTAGGGCGTCGGCACCAGGCGCAGCTCGCGCGGATCGCCGCAGTACAGCTCCGGGATGCGGTAGGCCGGGAACGCCAGGGCTGCCTCAATGAACGCCGTCCCCAGTGCCCGCGCCAGGTCATCGAACCCGTACCGGCGCAGCCCGGCCAGCAGAATGGCGTTATCGTGCGGCCACACCGTCCCCGTGTGGTAACCGAGCGGGCTGTAGCCGACCACCGACGAGGCGAGGGTGCGCACGCCCCACCCGGTGAACAGGTCCGATTGGAAGATGCGGTCGGCAAAGGCGGCCGCCCGCCGCTGGCTCGCCGCGCCCAGCCAGAGCGCGTGCCCCGCGTTCGATGCCGGCGTGGGCACCGGCACGGTCCCCTCCTCCAGGCAGAGCACGTAGCCCAGCAGATCATCGCCGTAGGCGGCCTCGAACCGGCGCCGGAGCTCCTCGGCGGCGGCGAGCGCACCGCCGTCGGGCTCGTCGCAGGCTGCTGCCAGGCGGGCGAAGGCCCGCAGCCCCGCCCAGGTGTACGCCTGCACCTCCACCAGCGCGATCGGCGGTCGCGCCAGCCGCCCATCGGGCCAGCGCAGCGCATCGTGCGAATCCTTCCAGCCCTGGTTCTCCAGCCCCGCCGCCGATTCCCGCTCGTAGGCGACGAAGCCCCGGCCACGCTCCAGTTCGGCCAGGCACCAGCGGGCCGCAGCGCGCAGGGCCGGCCAGAGGGCCGCGATCCGCCCGCGGTCGCCCGTCCAGGCGAAGTACTCCTCCGCCGCCACGAGGAAGAGCGGCGTGGCATCGACGCTCCCGTAGTACCGGCCGAACGGCACCTCGCCCGCCTGTGCCAGCTCGCCCCAGCGCAGCTCGTGCGGGATCTTGCCCGGCGCCGCGTCGCTCTCCGGCTCGTGGCGCTCCGCCTGGTAGCGTGCGAGCACCGCGAGGGCACCTTCCAGGAGGCGCGGCGCCCACGGCGCAAGGAAGATGCCCGTCAGCAGGCTGTCGCGCCCGAAGAGCGTATCGAACCACGGCACCCCCGCCGCGATGAACTCGGTTCCATCGATCGCCGTCCGCAGCGCGTGGATATCGAGCAGGGCCCGCTCCATCGCGTGCAGCAGCGGCTCGTAGTCGCAGCGGAACTGCACGAGCTGATCGAGAAACGCCCGCTGCTCGGCCTGCACCCGCGCCAGCACCTGGGGCAGCGGCTGCCGCTCGCCCGCCTCACCGGCGCCCACCCGCACGTGGATGAGGGCCGTCTCCCGCGGCTCGAGCGTGAAACGGTAGATGGCGCCACCTGGCCCGAGGGCCGACGGGACGGGGTCGAACCGGACCGACGTCGTGCGCACCTGGCCATCGACGCCCGTGCACCGGAAGCGCAGCCCCGCGCGGCCGAGCTGGAGCTCGACCGGCCCCCGTGGCGAACGGCGCTCGAACCCGCGCACCTCGAAGATGTCGTGGAAGTCCGCCTCCACCTCGATGCGCACCTCCACCTCCTGCGGCTCCGGGTGGTAGTTGGAGATGGCGAGGCTCTCCACCAGGCCGCGCCCCAGCACCCGCCGCCGGCGGATGAGCAGCGCCCGCGCCGGCACCACCCGGCCCGCGGGGTCGGCCATCGCCGGGTTGGTGGAGACGGCCGAAAACACGGGCCCGGTGTGGCTCGCATCGAGCACGATGGGCGCGACGCCGCCAAGCGTCAGCCGCAGCAGCGAAAGGTGGCGTGTATCCCGGGCGTAGAGCCCGGTCGCCTCGTGCGCGTGCGCATCGATGTCGCCCCCCGGGAGCGACACCAGCGAGATCCCCTCGTTCCGCAGGATGACACAGTCGGTGATGGAGCCCGTCGGCTGCGGCTCCTCGCCGACAGGGAGCCAGCCCGGCTCCGGGAGTTTCCGCGCTCGCGACATGGCACCCTCCATTCTCCGGTCGCTGCGCCCCTCGGTGAACCCGCGCAGCGTCGGGCAGTTCGCGCAGCCCGGCACCGGGCTGAAATCGCACGTGAGCGCTGTCCCCCCGACGGTGACACCCACCCCTCGGAGCTTTGCCCTCCGCCCGCCACGCTGACCCCGAACTACCCCACCCGGAGGTCAGCACTACCCGTGGCACTCACCCTCATCGACGCGTCCAGGCTCACTACCGATACCCTCCTCGCGGGCGTCATCGAAGCCATCGTCCAGGAGAGCCCCGTCCTCCAGCGCCTCCCTTTCATCGAAATCGTCGGCAACGGGCTCACCTACAACCGAGAGAACGTCCCGCCCACGGCGGACTTCTACGACGTCGGCGACGACTGGGACGAGAGCACGCCCACCTTCACCCAGGCCACCGCCACCCTGCGCATCCTCGGCGGCGACGCCGATATCGATAACTTCCTCAAGGCCACCCGCTCCAACCTGCAGGACCTCGAGGCTGCCGTCGTTCACCTCAAGGCAAAGGCCGTCCAGGCCCTCTTCGACGACACCTTCATCAACGGCGATGCCACCGCCAACCCCCGCAGCTTCGATGGCCTCGACCGCCTCTGCGACCCCTCCCAGGAGGTGAGCATGGGCACGAACGGCGCCACCCTCACCCTCGAAAAGCTCGACGAACTGATCGACCGCGTGCGCGGCGGCAAGCCGGACCTCCTCCTCATGAGCCGCCGCAGCCGGCGCACCCTCAACGAGATCGCCCGCCTCTCCGGCGGCTTCCTCGAGGCCGACCGCGATGAGTTCGGCCGCATGGTGCAGTACTACGATGGCATCCCGATCGGCATCAACGACTACATCGCCGATGACCAGGCCGTCGGCTCCAGCAGCGACTGCAGCACCATCTACGCCATGCAGTTCGGCGAAGGCGGCCTCGCCGGGCTCACCGCCCCCGGCGGCCTCACCGTCGAGCGCGTCGGCAGCCTGGAGACGAAGGACGCCACCCGCATCCGCGTGAAGTGGTACGCCGGCCTCGCCCTCTTCAACTCGGTCAAGCTCGCCCGCCTTACCGGCGTCCGCCCCTAGCCCATCCCGCGGAGAGCGGGAGCGCCGCTCCCGCTCTCCCGCCGCCGGAGTTGGGAGGATGTCGGCGGAGTTGGGAGGATGTCGGCGCTGGCGCGCCGACGGGGGATGGCTGGCCGCCTGGCGGCGGCTCCGCCGGGGGATGTCGGCGCTCACGCGCCGACGGTGGGAGTTGGGAGTTCGGAGTTGGGAGGCCCCCTCTCCCCTTCTCCCGCTC
>FWWL01004387.1_pt1 | contig 12370 bp, 12 predicted proteins | sample 2228331 | NCBI WGS metagenome assembly FWWL01 (sample SAMEA103939775, study PRJEB20133) | metagenome | reverse complement strand
GGCCGACATCGCCGCCGCGGCCGCGGAGGCGGCCCGGGGTCTCAACCGCTACCCCGACCGCGAGCACCTGGCCCTGCGCGAGGCGCTGGCGGCGTACCTCTCCCGCGACGTGGCGCCCGGCCAGGCGCCGGTCGCCGCCGGGCAGGTGTGGGCGGCCAACGGCTCCAACGAGGTGATGCTGCAGCTCCTGCAGGCCTTCGGGGGGCCGGGGCGGACCGTGGTGAGCTTCGCGCCGACGTACTCGATGTACCCCGAGTACGCCCGCGACACCCACGCGCGCTTCGTGGTGGGCCGCCGCGCGGAGGACTTCACCCTCGACGTCGACGCCGCCGTGGCGCTGGTCGAGGCCGAGCGGCCGAGCGTGGTGCTGCTGCCGAGCCCCAACAACCCGACCGGCACCGCGCTCGCCCCCGAGGCCGTCGGACGGCTGTGCGAGGCGCTCGGCGAGGGCGGCCTGCTGGTGGTCGACGAGGCGTACGGCGAGTTCCGCCGCGCCGGCACGCCCAGCGCCGTCGAGCTGCTGCCCACGCACCGCAACCTGGTCGTCAGCCGCACCATGAGCAAGGCGTTCGCCGGCGCCGGGCTGCGGCTGGGCTACCTCGCCGCCGACCCCGCGATCTGCGACGCGATCCGGGTCGTGCGCCTGCCCTACCACCTCTCCGCGGTCAGCCAGGCCGTGGCGCTGGCGGCCCTGCGCCACCACGAGGAGCTGCTCGGCCGGGTCGACGATCTGCGCCGCGAGCGCGACGACTGCGTGGCCTGGCTGCGCGGCCGCGGGCTGCAGGTGGCCGACTCCGACGCCAACTTCGCGTTGTTCGGCAGGTTCGCGGACCGGCATGCTGTGTGGCAGCGGTTGCTGGACGAGGGGGTCCTCGTCCGTGAGGTCGGCCCCGAGGGCTGGCTGCGGGTGTCGATCGGGACGCCCGAGGAGATGGTGGCGTTCCGCGCCGCCGTGGACGTGGTGCTCGAGGAGTCGGGTGCACGCGAAGAGCTGAGGAGAGAGTCATGAGCCGCACCGGACGCGTGGAGCGCCAGACGAGCGAGTCCAAGGTGCTCGTCGAGGTCGACCTCGACGGGACCGGCCGCCACGACGTCTCGACCGGCGTGGGGTTCTACGACCACATGCTCACCGCCTTCGCCCGGCACGCGCTGGTCGACCTGGTGGTGCAGACCGAGGGCGACGTGCACATCGACGCCCACCACACGGTGGAGGACACCGCGATCGCGCTCGGCCAGGCGCTGCGCCAGGCCCTGGGCGACAAGTCCGGGGTGCGGCGCTTCGGCGACGCCACCGTGCCCCTCGACGAGGCGCTGGTGCAGGCCGTCGTCGACGTCTCCGGCCGCCCGTACTGCGTGCACACCGGTGAGCCCGAGGGCCAGCAGTACGTCCAGCTCGGCGGCTCCGGGGTCTCCTACCTCGGCTCGCTGACCAAGCACGTCTTCGAGACCATCGCCTTCCACGCCCACCTCGCCCTGCACGTCCGGGTGCTGGCCGGCCGCGAGCCGCACCACATCGTGGAGACGCAGTTCAAGGCCTTCGCCCGGGCCTTCCGCGACGCGGTCGCGATCGACCCGCGCGAGACCGGGGTGCCCTCCACCAAGGGGACGCTGTAGATGGCTGCTCCCACGGTGGTTGTCCTCGACTACGGGTCGGGCAACCTCCGCTCGGCCGTGCGCGCGGTCGAGCACGCCGGCGCCGAGGTGACGCTGACCTCGGACTTCGACGAGGCGCTCGAGGCCGACGGCCTGCTCGTCCCCGGCGTCGGGGCGTACGCCGCGTGCATGGCCGGCCTGCGGGCGGTGAGGGGCGAGCGGATCATCGGACGCCGCCTCGCCGGCGGGCGCCCCGTGCTCGGGATCTGCGTGGGCATGCAGGTGCTGTTCGCCCGCGGGATCGAGCACGGCGTCGAGACCGAGGGCTGCGACGAGTGGCCCGGCCTCGTCGAGCGGCTGCAGGCGCCGGTCGTGCCGCACATGGGGTGGAACACCGTGGCGGTGCCCGAGGGCTCGCGGATGTTCGCGGGCGTGGAGGCCGAGCGGTTCTACTTCGTGCACTCCTACGGCGTGCGCGACTGGACGCTGGTCACCAACGACCGCACCCGCGCCCCCTTGGTCACCTGGACCGAGACCGGCCCGACGGCCGAGACGGGCGACCGCTTCGTGGCGGCCGTCGAGAACGGCCCGCTGTGGGCCACCCAGTTCCACCCCGAGAAGTCCGGCGACGCCGGCGCCGCGCTCCTGCGCAACTGGGTCGCGACCCTCTGAGCCGACCCCGGGCCGGCCGACGCCCCGGGAGCCGCGCCCAGCGGCGTACGAGACGGACCTTGAGACCACCGAAGAGAGCACCGGAAGAAGACATGAGCGACTACCTCGAGCTGCTGCCCGCCGTCGACATCACCGAGGGCCGGGCCGTCCAGCTCGCCCAGGGCGTGGCCGGCTCCGAGCGGGTCTACGGCGACCCCGTGGCCGCGGCCCGCCGCTGGCAGGACGCCGGCGCGGAGTGGCTGCACCTGGTCGACCTCGACGCCGCCTTCGGGCGCGGCACCAACCGCGAGCTGCAGGCCGAGATCGTCGGAGCCCTCGACATCAAGGTCGAGATGAGCGGCGGCATCCGCGACGACGAGTCGCTGGAGGCGGCTCTGGCCACCGGCTGCACCCGGGTCAACATCGGCACCGCCGCGCTGGAGCAGCCGGAGTGGTGCGCGAAGGTGATCGCCGAGCACGGCGACCGGGTCGCCATCGGCCTCGACGTGCGCGGCCGCACCCTGGCCGCCCGCGGCTGGACCCGCGAGGGCGGCGACCTCTACGACGTGCTGGCCCGCCTGGACTCCGAGGGCTGCGCGCGGTACGTCGTCACCGACGTCAACAAGGACGGCATGCTCGCCGGGCCGAACCTGCAGCTGCTGCGCGACGTCTGCGCAGTCACCTCCGCGCCGGTCGTGGCCTCGGGCGGGGTGACGACCCTCGACGACATCCGCGCGCTCATGGACCTCGTGCCGATCGGCGTCGAGGGCGCGATCGCAGGGACGGCGCTGTACGAGGGCCGCTTCACCCTCGAGGACGCCCTCGCGCTGACCCAGGGCCGCGCGTGAGCCTGGCGGTCCGGGTCATCCCGTGCCTGGACGTCGACGGCGGCCGGGTGGTCAAGGGCATCAACTTCCAGGACCTGCGAGACGCCGGTGACCCGGTCGAGCTGGCCCGCACCTACGACGCCGAGGGTGCAGACGAGCTGACCTTCCTCGACATCTCGGCCTCGCACGAGGGACGCGCGACGACGATGCAGGTCGTCGCGCGCTGCGCCGAGGAGGTCTTCATCCCGCTGACGGTCGGCGGGGGAGTGTCCTCCACCGAGGACGTCGACCGGCTGCTGCGGGCGGGCGCCGACAAGGTCGCGGTCAACACCGCTGCGATCCGCCGGCCCGAGCTGATCGCGGAGATCGCCGACCGGTTCGGCAACCAGGTGCTCGTCCTCTCCGTCGACGCCCGCCGCGCCGCCGGCACCGACTCCGGCTTCGAGGTCACCACCCACGGCGGCCGGCAGTCGGCCGGCGTCGACGCCCTGGAGTGGGCGGCCCGGGCCGCCGAGCTCGGTGCGGGGGAGATCCTGCTGAACGCCATGGACGCCGACGGCACCCAGGACGGCTTCGACCTCGAGCTGATCTCCGCCGTACGCCGTGAGGTGTCGGTGCCCGTCATCGCCTCGGGCGGCGCAGGCCGGCTCGAGCACTTCGCCCCGGCCGTCGACGCCGGCGCCGACGCGGTCCTGGCGGCCACCGTCTTCCACTTCGGCACCTGCCGCATCTCCGAGGTCAAGGCCTCCCTCGCGGGTGCGGGCCACCCCGTCCGCTGACCTCTGCCCGGCAGCCGGGACGGCCCCGTCTAGACCAGCGGGTGTGATCTCGGCACTTGCCGCGTCATTTTGCTCACTCCCGTAACACCCCTGGGGTTTCGAAGTTTGACCCGGTGCCGGCCTCCGGCCCGCCGTGTCCCCACTTCACGAGGTGATCCATGCCCTCCCAGTCCTCGCGCCGCCTGCGCCTGGCCACCGCCGCCGTCCTCGGCCTCTCCGGGGTCGGCGCGCTGCCGCTGGCCGCCGCGGCAGCCCCGCTGCCCACCGGTTACACCGCTGTGGTCCTCCTGACCCCGGAGGAGACCCTGAACAGCGGTGCCGACGGAACGAACGCGACCATCCGCCTCGAAGCAGGAGCGCCCGGCACGGTCGCCTCGGTGCGTTTCGAGTACGAGGTCGTGACGCCCGGGCTGGGCGACACGGTCAGTGACCCCGTCGTCATCCAGACGGTCAGCCGCAACGACGACGGCGCCTTCGCCGTGGAGTGGGCCGGGCCACCCACGCCGACGTTCCCCGTCCCTGGCACGACCTACAACGTGCGAGCCGTGGGGCTGACGGGTGGAGGGGCCGTGTCGGGTTCTGATGTCGTGAGTGACCTCACGGCTAGCGCGAATCCCGGGGTCAACCTGGACAACGCAAGCGCGCTCGGATACTTCGTGGTTCCCCAGACTGGCGCCACCAAGGACCACGCCCTGCTGTCGGTGACCGGCACCCGAGGGCCTCGGGAGGCGGACGGGAACAGCTTCTTCGACCGGACGGTGACCATCGGCGCCTTCACCGCGAACGGGTCGCGGGCCGGGGGCGCCACGGCGGCGCCCCTGACCGACAGTGCCGCCGGATCCTTCGCGGTGGAGCTCGACCTCGGCGTGGACGGCGTGGACCAGACACCAGGTGTCGTCAACCAGGTCGCGCTGTGGGCAGACCTCGTGCGTGAGGACGCGGCGACGCGTCGTGACACCGACGTGGAGGCCTACACGCTCTACCGTCAGGCGATCGCCACGGTCACCGCCACGCCCGACCGAGGCAACGTGGCACCGGGCGAGTCCGCGAACGTGACCGTGGCCGTGGCCGACGACAGGGGCAAGCCCATCGTCGGTGCCCAGGTCGTGCGACAGACACCGGGAACACCTGCCCAGGCTCCGGTCACCCTCGGCGTCACCGGACCCACCGGCACGTTCACCACCTCGCAGTCGGGTGGCACGACGGCCTTCTACTACGCCAACGCCGACGACGTGGTCGCCTTCGACACCACGAAGGGGGACAAGCGCAGCGCCGATCTCGCGATCACCAACGTGCAGACCACCCCGACCTCGCTCGTCGCGACGTCTGCCGACGGCCCGGCCTTCGACCTCGACGAGGTCGACAACGTCCCCTCCACCGGCAACGACGCGGACGCGACCGACGTGACGATCCAGGTCAAGGACCAGCGCGGCATCGACTCGGCTGCCGGTGCCAGCCAGGACCTGGAGTACTTCTGGAACGTCACACCGTTCGCCGGCGGGGTGGCCACCCGCTTCCCCGCAGTGGGCAGCTCCACGGGCACGCCCGAGGGCGGCGGCAAGTTCAGCGTCGTCGTCCCCGCGGGTGGCAACGGGACCTACGAGCTCTTCGCGGGCCTGACGCAGGACCCCATCACCACCGACGGTGCCATCGCGTCGACGAAGGTCCTCACCGTCAAGGCCGGCCAGGGCGCCATCAGGTGGGACAGGACCAGCCCGCAGGAGGCGCCAGCGGGCGCGACCAGCAACATCACGGGCCGGCTGGTGCTGCCGGACGGCACCGGACTCCCCGGTCGTGACCTCGCCCTGACCTTCCAGCGCGACACCAACACCGCCGACGAGGACCCCACCCCCGACGCCGGCTTCACCTCCGGTGGGGGCACCACGCTGTCGACCACGGTCACGACCACGAGCTCCGGGACCTTCGGCGTCTCGGTGACCGACCCGGCGGACTCTCCGCAGCAGCAGGAGCTGGGCGACAACATCGACGCCGCGTCGGCCACGAACACCCTCGGCAACGCTGCCGCGACGAGGAACGACCAGGTCGTCAACTTCGTCCAGGACGGCACCGTCACGGCCGTGACACTGACCGAGAGCCGCGAGTCGGCGACCCTGCGTCCGGGCGAGTTCACGCTCTACACCGTCAAGGTCGCCAACCGTCTCGGCGGAGGCATCGCCGGCCAGGACGTCACTCTGACCACGGACAAGGGCTACTTCTCCCGGGACGACGGCTCGGCCCTCACCACATCGCCCACGCCGGCCCCGAGTCCCGCTGCCGGCGCCGATGCCGGGACCTTCCGCAACGACACCCGCTCGATCACCCTCGAGACGGGGCCCGACGGGACCGCGACGGTCTTCCTCGCGATGGGGCGCGACACCGGGTTCGACGACGACGGCCAGGTCGTCTCCCGCGTGACCGCCGCCCTCGGTGCGTTGACGGCCCGCGACGACCACGCATGGTCCAGCAGCAACCCGTTGAACGGCGGGGCGGTCGAGCTGGTCGCCAGCGACAAGGCCCAGGACAGCGCGATCCTGCCGAAGGCGCAGACCAGCGACGAGGTGTACGTCGACGTCGTGGTCACCGACCAGTTCGGGAACGCCGTGGGCGGGGAGAACATCTCGCTGACCGACGACTCCGCGGGCATCATCGAGGAGTCCGACGGGACGGCCAACGACGGCACGATCGTGTCGGACTTCGCGATGGAGGGGGATGCCACCCTCACCAGCGCGACCGGCTCACCGCAGAAGGTCACGGCCTCGTGGACGACCGAGCGGCTGACCTACGTCGGGGCCTCCACCACGACCACGACTGGCACGGAGACCCTCACCGACGCCGACACCGTCGAGTGGTACGAGGTGGACTTCGCCGCCTCCGACATCACCTTCACCCCGAGCGGCAGCGGACCGCGCGAGGTGGGGAGCAGCGTCACGCTGACCTACGAGGCGCTCGACCAGCTCGGCCAGCCGATCTCCGACCTGTTCATCGTCTTCACGCGATCCGGTCCCGGTGCCGCCTCCGACACGACGGGCTCGTCCAACACGTCGACCGGCGCCGACGGCACCGCGACCTACACCTTCGTGGGCAGCGTTCCGGGTCGAGCGGACGTCACGGCGACTGCCCGCCGGGGCTCGGCGTCCGGGGAGGTCGTCAGCGCAGCGTCCCGCACTGCCTCGGTGACCTTCGAGGAGGAGCCGGTCGAACCGGCCAAGCCGCGACTCGACACCACGAAGAGGATCAAGGGCAACAAGCTCGTCATCAAGGTCGCCGTGACCGCGTCCACCCAGGACCCGGTCCGGGGCGCCTTGGTCCTCAAGGAGGGCAGCAAGCGTCTCGCCGGTGGCCAGCTCAACGACCAGGGCAAGCGCAAGCTCGTGGTCCGGGGCCTGGAGAAGGGCTTCCACTCGGTGCGGCTCACCTTCCAGGGCAACGACCTGGTGCGGTCGCGGTCCAAGACCTTCACCTTCACCATCCGCTGACACCAGGCGGACCGACAGCACGAGCAGCACGCCCACGGGGCACCTCGGCGGGAGACCGCCGCGGTGCCCCGTGGCGCGTGCCGCCCACCCGCGCGCGATGATGAGGGCATGACGACCTCGTCCCCGGGACTCGATCCCGACCTGGCCGCCCGGCTCAAGCGCACCCCCGACGGGCTCGTGCCGGCCGTGGTCCAGCAGCACGACACCGGAGAGGTGCTGATGCTCGGCTGGATGGACGACGAGGCGCTGGCCCGCACCCTCGACACCCGCCGGGCGACGTACTGGTCGCGCAGCCGCCAGGAGTACTGGGTGAAGGGCGAGACCTCCGGCCACACCCAGCGCGTCGTCGAGGTCCGGCTGGACTGCGACGGCGACACCCTGCTCGTGCAGGTCGACCAGGTCGACGGCGCCTGCCACACCGGCGACCGCACGTGCTTCGATGCCGACCTGGTGCTCGCCCGTGGCTGAGCCGTCCCGAGCCGAGCCCACCCGGGCGGAGCGGACCGGCGGCGAGCCGCCTCGCGGCCGCCGGCTCTTCGGTCCTGCCATCCTGGCCGGCCTGGCGTCGGCCACGCTGTGCGCCGTCGCCGGCACCCGCGCTGCGGTGAGCGTGGACGCCGACACCGATGCGGTCGCCCTCGTCACCGCGGGCACGACCGCAGGCGACGCGCTGACGATGCCGCTGGTGACCTCGCTCGCCCTGGTCGTCCTGGCGTCCTGGGGCGTCCTGCTCGTCACCCGGACGCGGGTACGACGGCTGGCGGCCGGCCTGGCCCTCCTGGCCTCCCTCGGCACCCTCGCGGCCGCCGCGCTCGCGCAGGGCCAGCTGCGCGGCACGGTCGAGGACTCCCTGGCCCAGGTCGGCGCGACCGGGGGAGCAGGCGTCACGGGATGGTACGTCGCGGCCCTGCTCGGTGCCGTCGTCATGAGCGCCTCGGCCGGCCTGGCGGTGCGGCACGTGCCGGACTGGCCGGAGATGGGCCAGCGCTACGACGCGCCCGCCGGCACGGCTGCAGCCCGGTCCGCGACCGGGACCGACGGCTCGCTCGACCTGTGGAAGGCCATCGACGAGGGCCGTGACCCGACCGACGGCCCGTCGGGCCAGGCCCCCTAGACTGTCCGCAGATCCCCCCGCGACACCGAGGAGCCCTGCATGTCCAGCAATCACGGCAACACCCCTGCTGCCTGGTCGGCGGTCGTCGTGGGCCTGATCGGCTTCGTGGTGGGCAGCGTCGGCCTCATGTTCGACCCGGTCAGCTTCCCGGTGTTCTGGGCCGGCGTCGTGATCACCCTGGGCGCGGGCGTGGTCTTCCTCGTCATGGCGAAGATGGGTCTGCACGAGGGTCACTGACCCCCCTGCCGCGCCGATGACCGCCCTGCTCAGCCCCGAGCCGACGCGCAGTCGGGCCGAGCGGGTGCGCGCGCCGCTGCTGACCATCGGTGGGCTCGCCGCGGCCACGCTTGCCCTCCACGTGAGGGATCCGCACGTCTCGGGCTCGTGGGGCTTCTGCCCCAGCGCGGCGCTCGGCTTCTGGTGCCCCGGGTGCGGCGGTCTGCGCGCCGTGAACGACCTGACGAACGGCGACGTCGCGTCCGCGGCGTCGAGCAACTTGCTGCTGGTGGGCCTCGCCCCCCTGGCCGTCCTGGCCCTCGCGGCCTGGCTGGTACTGCGCTGGCGCGACAGCCCGAAGCGGCCGCCGAGGGCCGCCGTGGTCGCGAGTGGCTACGTGCTGCTCGTGACGGCCGGGGTGTTCACGCTGCTGCGCAACACCCCGGCCGCCCCCTGGCTGGCTCCCTAGCGGTTGCCGTTCAGCTCGCCGACGCGTCGAAATTGAGGTCGATGACGCCGGTGGCGACGAGGACGACTCCCAGCAGGGTCAGCACCAGACCGATGACACCGGTGACGAGCCCGGCCTGGGCCATGCCGGCGCCGCCCTGGCCGGTGCGGGCGATGTCCTCCTTGGCGGAGCGGCTCAGCAGGATGGCCACGATGCCGAAGACCAGGCCGCAGCAGAACAAGCTGAGGATGCCGGTGACCAGCGACCAGACGGCCTTCTGCGACGTGCCGGCAGGCTGGGCGCCGTACGGCGGCTGGGGTGCGCCGTAGCCCGGGGGCGGCGGCGGGGGAGGCTCGTTGTAGCTCATCGGGTTCCTTCGCGTCGGGGACCTCGGGTCCGGTCCGTGGCGTGACCGTACCCGGATCCGGGCCGGCTACGCCGTGCGTGACAGACTCGGAGCCGTCTCACCACCTACGCCCGGACGGAGCAGCCATGTCGGTCCTCGACGACATCGTCGCCGGCGTGCGCCTCGACCTCGCCGAGCGTGAGGCCGTGCTGCCCCTGGCCGAGCTGCGTGCCGCGCTGGCCGACGTCGACCCTCCCCGCGACCCGATGCCCGCCCTGCGGGCGCCCGGCTCGAGCGTCATCGCCGAGGTCAAGCGCCGCAGCCCCTCCAAGGGCGCGCTCGCGGACATCCCCGACCCCACCGTCCTGGCCAAGGAGTACGCCGCCGGCGGAGCCGCCGCGATCAGCGTGCTGACCGAGCAGCGACGCTTCGGCGGCAGCCTCGCCGACCTCCGTGCGGTCCGCGCCGCCGTGGATGTCCCGCTGCTGCGCAAGGACTTCATCGTCACCGAGTACCAGCTGGTCGAGGCCCGGGCCGCCGGCGCCGACCTGGCGCTGCTCATCGTGGCCGCCCTCGACGACGAGACGCTGCGCCGCCTGCACGACACCGCCGGTGAGCTGGGCCTGACCGTGCTGGTCGAGGTCCACGACGAGGCCGAGACCGAGCGCGCGGTGGCCCTGGGTGCCGAGCTCGTCGGCGTCAACGCACGCAACCTCAAGACCCTCGCGATCGACCCCGACACCTTCGGGCGTCTCGCACCGGGCATCCCCGACGACCGGGTCAAGGTGGCCGAGTCCGGCATCTTCGGCCGCGACGACGTCGCCCGCTTCGTCTCCGAGGGCGCTCGCGCGGTCCTCGTCGGCGAGGCCCTCGTCAAGGACGGCGACCCGCGGGCCGCCGTCGCCGCCATGTCCGGAGTCATGACAGGAGCAGGAGCATGACCGACCTCACCGCCAGCCCGGCCGGAGCCGTCATCACGGCCGAGCGGAGCCGCTTCGACGCCGACGAGCACGGCTGGTTCGGCGAGCCCGGCCTCTTCGGTGGTCGCTTCATGCCCGAGGCCCTCGTGGCCGCGCTCGACGAGCTCACCGAGGCCTGGCACGACGCGATGGCCGACCCGACCTTCGTCGGCGAGTTCGACCAGGTGCTGCGCGAGTACGCCGGTCTGCCCAGCCCGCTCTTCCACGCCCGCCGGCTCAGCGACATGGTCGGCTGCCGCGTGCTGCTCAAGCGCGAGGACCTCAACCACACCGGCGCCCACAAGATCCGCAACGTCATCGGCCAAGCCCTCCTGACCAAGCGGATGGGCAAGAAGCGCGTCATCGCCGAGACCGGCGCCGGCCAGCACGGCGTGGCCAGCGCGACCGCGGCGGCGTACTTCGGCCTCGACTGCACCGTCTACATGGGTGCCGTCGACACCCGCCGCCAGGCGCTCAACGTCGCGCGCATGCAGCTGCTCGGCGCCACCGTCGTGCCGGTCGAGTCCGGCAGCGCGACGCTCAAGGACGCCATCAACGAGGCCCTGCGCGACTGGGTCGCCAGCGTGGACCACACCGCCTACCTCTTCGGCACCGCCGCGGGGCCGCACCCGTTCCCGAGCATGGTCCGCGACTTCGTGCGCGGCACCGGTGACGAGGCACGCGCCCAGTGCCTGGAGCAGTACGGCGTGCTCCCGGACGCCATCGGCGCCTGCGTGGGCGGCGGCTCCAACGCCATCGGCCTGTTCACCGCCTTCCTCGAGGACACCGACGTGGAGGTCTACGGCTTCGAGGCCGCCGGTGAGGGCGTCGACACCCCCCGGCACGCCGCGACCATCCACGCCGGCGAGAGCGGGGTCCTGCACGGCGCCCGCACCTACGTCCTGCAGGACCAGGACGGACAGACCAAGGAGTCGCACTCGATCTCCGCGGGCCTGGACTACCCCGGCGTCGGGCCGCAGCACGCCCAGCTGGCCCACAGCGGTCGCGCCACCTACATCCCGGTCACCGACTCCGAGGCGATGGACGCCTTCGCGCTGCTGGCGCGCACCGAGGGGATCATCCCGGCGATCGAGTCCGCGCACGCGATCGCCGGCGGCCTGCGCGTCGCCGAGCGCCTGGCGGCCGAGAAGGGCCCCGACGCCACCATCCTGTTGAACCTCTCCGGCCGCGGCGACAAGGACATGGGCACCGCGATCGAGTACTTCGGCCTGGGCGAGGCGAAGCGCGACGTGAGCCCGGGCGGCACGGCGTGAGCGTCACCGAGGCCTTCGAGAAGGCCCGTTCGGAGGACCGTGCCGTCCTCGTCGGATACCTCCCCGCCGGCTTCCCCGACGTCCAGGGCGGCATCGACGCCCTGCTGACCATGGTCGAGGCCGGCTGCGACGTGATCGAGGTCGGCGTCCCCTACACCGACCCCGTCATGGACGGGCCCACGATCCAGGCGGCGGCCCAGCAGGCGCTCGAGAGCGGCTTCCGCATCGCCGACGTCTTCCGCACCGTCGAGGCGGTCGCCGCGACCGGCACGCCCACCGTGGTGATGACCTACTGGAACCCCGTCGAGCGGTACGGCGTGGACCGGTTCGCGCAGGACCTGGCCCAGGCCGGGGGAGCGGGCCTGATCACCCCCGACCTCACGCCCGACTACGCCCCGGAGTGGATCGAGGCCGCCGACGAGCGTGAGCTCGACAAGATCTTCCTCGTGGCGCCGTCCTCCACCGACGCGCGCATCGAGTCGACCGTCGCGGCGTCCCGCGGCTTCGTCTACGCCACCGCCGTCATGGGCGTGACGGGGGCCCGGGCCAGCACCAGCGACCTGGCCGGCCCCCTGGTCGAGCGCACCAAGCGCGCCGCCGCGTCCCACCACCTGCCGGTCGGGGTCGGCCTCGGCGTCAGCAGCGGCGACCAGGCTGCCGAGGTGGCGTCGTACGCCGACGCCGTCA
>FWWL01009046.1_pt1 | contig 12374 bp, 12 predicted proteins | sample 2228331 | NCBI WGS metagenome assembly FWWL01 (sample SAMEA103939775, study PRJEB20133) | metagenome | reverse complement strand
GTCTGGAATATATCCTGTGGGACTTTTTTCCAGAATTGCCCATGAGGCTTTATCTACCCACTCATACAATTTTTCGATTGTCAGTGCAAGTGCATACCAGATAGGTACAAATTCTAAGGTCACCTGTCCATGTAAATTGTATTTATACTGCGAATAGTCCCATATATTTAGCCCCATAATTTTATGAAATAAAATTCCAGAAAAATATTCCACTATAAAAATTCCCAGAGTATACACAAGTGCCCGAATAGGAAAAGGTATACCCCTTGCTTTCATAGGATTTCTTAGCCATGGTATTAAAATACCAATTAATCCATAATCAAATATCATCCAGAGGGATGTATGTCCTCTCAGGTTTACATTACCTTCCGCAATCAATCTATGAGTACATGCCATGAAAACTTCCAGAACAAGTCCAAATAGTGCAAAAATAATAAAACGAACCAGGGCTCTTTTATAATTCACAATAATATTCCTTCATACATTTATCTAATACAGTTAAACTTTATACACACTACTATAACTATCAGAAAAATTTGGATATGTAGACTGGCTCTATTGCCAATATGTTTCATTTTTTATAAATTGGCAAATCAAAGCCAAAAATACTACCTTTCCCCAATTCACTTTTCACGAATACTTTACCTTCGTGACTTTCAATAACCTGACGAACTATAAATAAACCCAATCCTGACCCCGTTGTATCCACACCTTCTACCTTAGGTTGTTTTAATCGCACGAACTCTCGGAAAAGTTTTGGAATATCCTCTCTGGCTATCCCAATTCCCGTATCTTCTACCTCAACACGGGCATAAGAAGAATGGATATACATTCTTACTGTTATTTTTCCACCAATAGGTGTATATTTGATAGCATTCGTCAATAAATTTAAGATTGCTTCTCTTATTAATCTTTGTATACCTAGTACAAAAACTTTTTTTTCTGGCAGTTCTAACTTTAGTTTTTGTTGTTTATTATTTATTAAGTCTTGATACTCTTCTACTATCTTTTCGATTGTTGAATTTAATTCAAATTCTTTTGCCTCTTTTAATAAATCGGCATTTTCCATTACAGAAAGATTTTCCAAATCGTGGAGGAAGAATACCAGTTCATCTATCCTTGCTAATGAACGCTGAACCCACGATAATTGTGTTTCATTCAATTCACCGCCATACCCATAACTCAAATTTTGCAAGTGCATAGATATAGCAGAAATAGGTGCCCGTAGATTGTGAAGTGCAATTTGTAAAAAACCTTTCCGCTGGTCACACAGCCTCTCTAAATCTTTATTAATTCTGACAATCTGCCTCTGTCCCTCTCTCAAAAAATACATAAGGTGCGTCGTAAGTGATGCTGTCAGGAAGAAAAGAAGCCCTTGAACAACAGCAAGGGTAAGTATGTATGTTCCTGTTGGAGGCTCAACAGTAGGAACAGCACCGACTGGATAAATTGAGGGCAACCACTGCTTCCAACTTGCAATGGCAAGTATCAAAAATAGCGAGTATCCATACACGGTATATAAAAATGCAATCAGCGGACTAAACAAAACGCTTGCAATTATCACATGGAAAATAAAAAAAGTCTGAAATGGAGAATAAACACCTCCTACGAGCCATATTGCTATTGTTAAAAATATAAAGTCCGTTGCAATAGAAAAATGCAACATAAAAGATAATAAAAAACGCTTTTCAATAGTCTTTACCCTTTTTTTTCTGGAAGGATAAGCAACAATAAAATTTAGTGTATTTGCAAAAAATAGAAGAATCGCAAGGCAAATTAAAGCGAACAGATTTAACTGTTCAATACCTAATAAATATTTTGCGAAAAGGGCACCTATAACAATTAAAAATGTAACTGAAAAACGAATGATAGTGAAGTCATATAACTGGTCTTCCAATCGCAAACTATGTAAAAAAATAGGGAAAGAACCCTCTTCATCTCGCAAGAAAAAAGTAATTACCTTAGACAATATAGATTGAGACTTTTTTCCAGCCGAATCTGCCATCTATAACCCTCAGGGAAAATAATTATCTGAGAATAATTGTATAAAAAAACGGAGCTATGAAGCTCCGTTTTTAATTATAAAATATTTTTCTATAGTTTACTGAACACCTAATTTAGCTTTGAGAGTAGAAACAAGAATCTTGGGGTCAACTGGTTTCTGGAAAATACCTGCCAGGCCTAATTCCCTCGCATCAATATTATAGCGAACTGCATCCCCCGCAGAACTCAACATATACATTGGTCCAGGGTATTTATCCTCTTTCAGTTTCAATGCGACCTGACTACCGGAATCCACATTTTCCATCATCAAATCTATGATTACAGCATCCGGCTGTATTCTCTGGACGGCTTTTAATCCTTCTTCACCATTAGCCGCCTCTCCTACTACGAATCCCGCGGATTCCAGCATAACTCTCAATGCGGAACGAATATCAGGGTCATCATCAATGATAAGTATAACTTTCTTTTGTTCCATGGTCCCTTCTCCTTTGTTGTTTTATTATATTGTTAAAATATTGCCATGCTAACTCTAAATTTTCCTGTGCTTCTTCTGTTATTCCTTCACCAATAGTAAAGTCATAACCTCGTATACCTAATATCCACGATTCAGGTGCAGAACCGAAATATTCCTCACATATTGCTATAACTGACTCTGCATTAACGGAATGTGTTGTAAAGGTTATCTTTTTTGCTGGAAATATCCTTTTCAACACAAAAGGTTCTTCACCTTCTTTCATTGCATCTACAAATAATACTTTATCATAATTTACCAGTTCAGCACCTAATTCAACATTCAATTGGTAATCCGAATCGGGAAAGATGTTGTCCTGAGTTAGTTGAGATACTCGCTGGATAAAAATAGGACCCAGAGCATCATCGTGCCTACCCGGATTTCCATATCCAAAAATGAGTATTTTCTCATCCTCTAATAAGTTCATGAATAACTTCACCTTTGTGGTTTACAAGTTGCACTTGCAAAGGCATTTGCCCTAACGCATGAGTAGCACAACTCAGACATGGGTCATAAGCACGGATCCCCACTTCAATAGTATTAAGCAATCCTTCTGTTATCTCTGTTTTCCCCTGTAAGTATTCTTTTGCAAGAACATTTACCACCTGATTCATCGGTTCATTATTGTTGGTTGTTGAAACAATCAAATTAGCAAGGACTATCTGGTCGTTATCATTTATTTCATAGTGATGGAATAAAGTTCCACGAGGCGCCTCTATCCATGCAACTCCTCTCTTTTGTTTTGTTCCCTGTGTAATCAAATTAGTTCCCTGCAAGTCAGGGTCATTTAGCAATTCTTTAATTTTTTCCGCAGAGTGAAGCATTTCAATCATTCTTGCCCAATGATATGCCATTGTTGCATTGATAGGCTTACCACCTGATAGCGACATCAACTCCTGTCTCTCTTTTTCAGCTAGCGGTGTGTCTATAAAATCACAGTTGTTAATTCGTGCGAGAGGTCCTACACGATACCATCCTTTTTCTTTCCCTAAGGAACGGATAAATGGGAACTTCATATAACTCCACGGACGGACTTCTTCCGCGATATAGTCAAGATAATCTTCCGGTTTCACTTTATCAAAGATTATCTTACCATCCGCAGTCTTTGCCCGTAGTAAACCATCATAAAGGTCAAGGCATCCATCTTCCCGAACAATACTTAGATGATTGGAGTCAAATGCCCCAAATTTTAAGAAGAAATCTAACTTCTCTTTTACTATTTTCTTGCAAAGTTCTAAAGCCTCTATGCTCCATTGCAAAATAGTATCAATATCTTTCAAGAAAACATCCCGTTCTTCTGTGGATAGATTCTTATTAATTCCGCCAGGGATAGCTCCTGTTCCGTGAACTTTCTTCCCTGCGGTGGCTTTAATAATTTCCTGTCCATATTTTCTCAATAAAACTGCTTTTTTTGCCGTTTCTGGGTCTGCCTTTATAACACCAATTACATTCCTTTGCTCCACAGGCGCATCAAAACCAAATAATAGGTCGGGGGAGCATAGGTGGAAGAAATGAAGTGCATGGGACTGTAATGTTTGCCCATAATGCATTAATCGTCTCATCTTCTCAGCTGTTGGTGTTAGTTTCTTTGCACCTACTATTACATCCGTTGCCTTTGCAGCACAAAGATGATGGCTAACGGGACAAATCCCACAAAGCCTCTGAACAATAGTGGGTGCTTCCCAATAAAATCGTCCCTGAACAAATCGTTCAAAGCCTCTGAATTCTATAATATGGAAACGGGATTGCTGGACATTTCCTTTCTCATCAAGAAGAATGGTTACTTTCCCGTGTCCTTCAACCCTCGTCACAGGGTTAATTACAATTTTTCTTCCTGCTGTTTTTGTCGTGCTCATAGATACTACCTCCTGATATTAATCATATTTAATAAGTTCATAATCAAGATTTAATGGTTCACCTTTTAGTAAAGCAACCAAAGCATTCCAGATTGTATCCGCTGATGGAGGACAACCTGGTAGGAAGTAATCAATTTTTACTACTTCATGACAGGGATACACTTTATCTAACAGTACAGGAATATCCGGGTCATTGGGTATAACTCCCGTATTTTCACTTTTCACTGTTGGACCATTTAGATAGGCTTCTTCCAAGCATTCTTTTAACGGCACCAGATTCCGCATAGAAGGAACACCGCCCGTCAAAGCACAGGCACCTATTGCCACCAAAATTTTACAGTGTTTCCTGAACTCCATCAATATCTCTGCATTCTCATCATTACTTATCCCACCTTCAATAATTCCAATATCTACTGGCTTGGTAAAGTTCTTTATATCATTAATAGGTGACTTATTAAATTCAACCAATTCAACAAGGTCCAGGATGCGTTCGTCAATGTCTAAAATAGACATGTGACACCCAAAACATCCCGTAAAATGAGCAGTTGCAACAACTGGTTTACTCATAACTCCATTCCTTTCCTGTTTATGATTTTACTTTTTGGGCTTCTATTTCAGAACCAATCGGTTTTTTATCGTACGGTCTTTTACCAACAGGCGTCATATAACCCTGCCGTTTCACCACAAGTGAACCTGTTGGGCATACAGACATCGCCTTGTCATCTTTACTTAGGTTCGTATCTTTTAGACCATCGGTAGAATTTGCTGTAATTCTCATGTGGATACCACGATTCTCAAATCCGAACACATTCTTTTTATCTATATAAATTGACGCTCTCACACAACGGCCACATAGGACACAGCGATTCCTGTCCAGATATACATCGGGATGAGTTGCGTCCAATTCTTTTTGCTGGTAAAGGTAAGGCATTTGTGGAGCAAGCAATCCAAGCCTATAAGCCAAGGCTTGTAATTCACACTTTCCGGCAACTTCACAAGAAGGGCAAAAATGATTCCCTTCTACAAACAACATTTCTATAATGTTTCTACGGAAAACATTCAACTCTTCTGTGTTATTTTCTACTACAATCCCTTCCGCAACAGGATATGTGCATGCGTTCACAGGTCTACCATTAACTTTAACAGTGCATACACGACAATGACCACCTGGAGGTAATTCCTTTAAATAGCAAAGCCTTGGGATGTAAATGCCTGCATCATCTGCGGCTTGAATAATTGTCTTATCGGGAGCAGATTTCACTTCTACTCCATCAATTGTAAAGGTAACGAGATTATCACTCATTATTAAACTCCTTCCATTGTTCTTCCAGTTACTTCAATTCCAACTTTCATTGCTTTTTGTAAATCAAAGGTTAATAATTTACCATCCTCTTCTTTAATCCTGCTCGCATAAAGGTCTGCAAAATCATAAATTGTCGTTAAAATAGGATTTGCAGATGTTTGTCCCAATCCACAACGACTCATAGACTTGACAGTCTGGGCTATTCTCCTCAACTCTGTCAGGGTTTGAGCAGTTCCTTTACCATCCAGAACCTGACGGAATTTCTTTTCCAGTAATGTAGTTCCGACACGGCATGGAACACACCAACCACAGGATTCTTCAATAAAGAATTCTATAAACTGATACATGCACTCCAACAAATCTCTCTGTTTGCCGAAAATCATAATAGAACCACCTGTTGGTAAATCTTCGAAAGAAATCCTTCTGCCAAAATCTTTTGGTGCGACGCATTTGCCTGAGGCACCCCCTACCTGAACTGCTTGCGTATCTTTCGCTCCTACCAGTTCCAACAACTGTTCAATGGTAATACCATATTCCACTTCATATACACCTGGATGCTCACAATCACCTGAAACACTCAACATCTTCGTCCCGGTAGAATCTTTTGTCCCTATTTTTGCGAACCATTCCCCACCTTTTTCTAATATCCGAGCGGTACAACACAAAGTCTCTACATTATTCACAGATGTAGGCTCATTCTTATAACCTTTTTGAACTGGGAATGGTGGTCTATCCCTCGGAGCACCTCTTTTACCCTCTAACGATTCAATAAGAGCGGATTCTTCACCGCATACATAAGCACCAGCACCTAATTGGATTCTAATATCAAAATTAAAATCTTCTCTTCCACAAATATGCTCACCTAAAAGTCCTAAATGTCTTCTCTTTGCCAGAACCTTTTCTAAATGTTCATAAAGATATGCATATTCGCCCCGCAAATACATAATTCCTTCTTTCGCACCTATTGCATATCCTGCTATGGTCATTCCTTCAAAAACCAGGTCTGGATATTCAGTCAAAATCACACGGTCCTTAAATGTTCCAGGTTCTCCCTCGTCTGCATTGCAAATTAGGTAGCGAATTGTTGACTTCTGTTTTCTGCAAAAATCCCATTTCATTGCTGTTGGAAAGCCAGCACCACCTCTTCCACGAAGTCTTGATTTGTTAATCTCAGCAATCACTTGTTCTGGAGTCATATTCAACGCATTTCTTATAGCTTTTCCAGTTTCAAGTGGTGCACAAATTACCTCCCCCTCTTTTTTGAGATTCAGTAAAACTCTTGCCTGGGGTAAGTCGGATATGTTTTTCCCTGCTTTAATCTCTTGAATAATTTGAGGGACATCTTCTGGTTTAAGATTGGTCAAAGGAGTATTGTTTATCAAAGCCCCTGGTGCCTGGTCGCTAAGCCCTATACACGATGTATGCAATAATGTAAACATATTGTCGCTCGTGGTTTCGCCAAAAGAGATACCAAGGGCTTTTTCAAAGGCTTTCCCAACTTCATCTGCACCTTTCATTCGCTCTACAACAGCATTGCAAAGTCTGATTACGTTTTTCCCAAGTGGCTTTCTCGGGAAAAACGAGTAGAAACTGACCATGTCTTTGACCTGAACAAAAGGTATGTTCAGTACTTCGGCTAAATTGTTCGCCATTTCATCTGAGATATAGCCAAATTCTTTAACAATATCTCTGGCTATATTCATCAGATAACCGCGGTCATTGCCATATTTACTGGCAATGTTTTTGATTTGTTCTCGGTAATGGTGGGTCATAACATCTTAACTCCTACAAAGATTTTTAGATATTTACTGACTTACCGTTAAGTAAATACATTTATTAATATATCATATTTAGTATTATATTTCAATCTTTATCAACTATTTTTCTATTATTTTGTTAAATCTAATATACTTTGATTCTATATGCATAAATTGAGGTTTTCAACTATACTTTATCCTTTTTGAAAACAAAAATATAGTATTACTTTTATTAATAATAGTAATACTATTTGCCACAAATAACTTCTCCTATTTCTACTCTTACAATATTTACAAATAATAAATCCTTTTTTATTCAATCTTAGCCTTTCCTTTTCTTCAACCTGATTAATCACATATTAAACTTTGATTTTTTACCTATTTTTTAGTTAAAATTATTATCTATCTTAAAGAGGAGATTTTTCTAACCATGTTTAATTTTAAGGAAATTTCACAGTTAGGCGGTCTATTAAAAGAGGCTATGCAGGTTAAGCAAAAGATGGAAGCATTAAAAGAAGAATTAGCAAAAGAAGTCGTTGAAGGCGAATCAGGTGGTGGTATGGTAAAAGTTAGAATGAATGGGAAATTTGAGGTTTTAAGTATCCATATCACTGACGAGGTTTTTTCCGAAAGTATTACAGATAAATCCTTACTGGAAGCACTTATAATTTCCGCTTTTAATGTTGCGTCTGAAAAAGTGCGAACACTTGCAAAAGAAAAAATGAAAGAAATTGCAGGTGGTATAGAAATCCCAGGATTGATGGATTAGTGAGAATACTATTTTTTGGAACACCTGAATTTGCAATTCCATCATTACAGAAATTGCATGAAAATTGTTCTGTAGTAGGTGTAGTATGTCAACCGGACAAACCCAGCGGAAGACACCTTCGCATTACACCGCCACCTGTAAAGATTGAAGCAGAAAAATTAGGAATTCCTGTATTTCAGCCTGAAAAAATGAGCGACCCTGCATACATAGAAAAATTTAGAGAACTTAATCCTGACCTTGGAGTAGTGGTCGCTTATGGTAGATTCCTAAAGGAAGAATTACTATCTTTACCCAAAGTAGGCTATATTATAAATTTACATCCAAGCCTTCTTCCCCGTTGGAGAGGTCCTTCTCCTATCCAGACTGCTATTATGGAAGGTGATACGGAAACTGGTATTACCATAATGAAAATCACTAATGAAATGGACGCAGGCGATATCCTCTTACAGGAAAAAACATCTATTGACATTAATGAAACCGCTGAAGAACTCACTAAACGGCTTTCTATATTAGGTGCCGATGTATTAGTTAAAGCTGTTCAGATAATTGCTGATGGGAAAGCCGTTTTTACACCCCAAGACCCTTCAAAGGTAACATATTGTCATCTTATTGAGAAAAAACACGGTATAATACATTGGGAATTACCTGCTTTGAACATACATAATCTTGTCCGTGCCTGTATTCCCTGGCCTATTGCGTACACAAAACTAAAAGGAGAAATTATCCGAATTCATAAAACCGAATTGATTTCAGATAGTCATAATAATATAGAGGCAAAACCTGGAACTATCGTTGAAATTAAAAAGGATAAATGTATTGTAAAAACGGGAAAAGGATTGTTAGGTATTTGCACACTTCAAATACCTAACAAAAAACCTTTAAGTTTTCGTGAGTTTATTAATGGAAAACCTATTTATGTAAATGATGTATTTGAGGAAGTGTTAGAAAATGCCTAATACAGAAATTGTAAGAGCGGGTGTAATAAATACATTATTAAGATGGGAATCAGGAAAACTACCTATTGATGAATGTATCTCAAGAACACTGAAACGAAAGCAATATAGCACAAGGGGACGAAGGTTTTTCGCGTATCTTGTATATGGAACCATTCGTAACCTTGATTTGATTGATTTCATTTTATCCAAATATTTCCATAACACATTAGAAGACTTACCCAAACCTATCCTTTACATTTTAAGGATGGCAGTATTCCAATTATATTTTTGCGACATAGTTACACCACCCGCTGCAGTTCATACATCTGTAGAATTAGCGAGGGTATTTGGTCATGCAGGTTTAGCAAGATTAGTAAACGCAGTCTTACGCAAAATGCCAGCAAAATTTGAGGATATTCCCCTCCCTTCTAAAGACGAGGACCTATATAGATATTTGTCCATTCGCTACTCTTTACCAAAGTGGATTTTAGAAGAATTTGCCAAAAGATTTGGAGAATCAGAACTTGAAAAATTTGCTATATCAGTCTCAGATATTCCCATACTATCTATCCGCACTAATATGATGTTAACTCAACCCGAAGAATTACTAAAAAGGTTAAAGAAAATAGGTATTGAAGCACAACATCTAACACCAATACCTGAAGAACTATCCCTAAATTCCACATATCTTATCACTGACTGTCCCTTGATGAAGCAAGGTCTATATACAATTCAGGACCCTGCGTCTATGCTTAGCGTTCATGCATTAAATCCACAGCCAGGAGAAAGAATTTTAGATGTATGTTCCGCTCCAGGAACCAAAACCACGCATATTGCAGAATTTACACGCAACCAATCCGAGATTTTTTCTGTAGAAATTCATCCAGGCAGAATTCAGCGTATCCATGAAAACATCGTACGATTAAAATGTAAAAATATATACCCTGTTTGCTCCAGTGGAACAGAATTACCTTTCCCGAATGAAACCTTTGATAAGGTATTAGTAGACGCTCCATGTTCAGGTTTGGGAACTTTACGAAGGAATCCCGACATTAAATATACTGTAAAACCCGAAGCCTTGCCACGACTTTCTAAATTGCAAAAAGCTATACTTACCGAAGCATGTAGAGTCTGCAAAAAAGGTGGTATTATTGTATATTCGGTATGCACTTTCACCAGAGAAGAAACTCTGGATGTTGCCAATGAGTTCATCAACGAAAAAACATTAATCCCTGTAAATGCACCGGAGTTACTTAACCAGTGGAAAATTCAGACAGGCCAATATCAGACAATACCTCAAAATCTCTGGGACGGATTCTTCTTGACAGTGTTTCAAAAGCCATAGTGAATACAGTACTATTTTTCTTTAATCTTTTCCTATGGCTCTTTCAATGGTCACTGGCATTATTGGTATTTGTAGCCGTTATGGCAGGCTCCGGATATTATGTTTATACCCAGGCTCTTAGTGGAGGAAAATATGTTATAGTCCCTAAAATTACAGATATTCCCGTAACGGAAGCCTCTAAAAAACTATTTGAAGTCGGATTGGAATTGGGTCCATACATTCCTGTTACTCATGATACTATTCCGCGATATTATGTAATTAGCCAAAAGCCAGAGCCCGGAAAAGTTGTTCGTTTAGGAAGAAAAGTATTTCCTATTGTTAGCGCAGGACCTCCTAATGAAAAAGTCCCAAATTTAATAGGTAAAAAACTGGAAGAAGCACAAAAAATACTGGATATGAACACCCGTTTTAAATTAGGGAACATTGCTCGTATTAACAGAACCGAACCAGCAGAAACGATTATTTCACAGGACCCACCTCCCGATGTTGAAGCAACACAGGGAACATTAATTAATCTGTTAATTAGTGCAGGTGAACAGGTAGAAACTTTTATCATGCCTAACATAATCGGAAAAACTATACAGGAGGTTGAACAACTATTACAACCTTATGATGTTAAATTAGTTCCTAATGTAATTGATTCACCAGAATCCCCTGAAAATATTGTTTTGGAACAAGACCCCGCACCAGACACACCTATTGTAAAAGGGCACATGGTTGTCTATACCGTAAAGTCCACAGGCACATCTACATTACCCGATGCACGATATCAGACAGAAGTAATATACACAATGAATGAAGATTGGGCAGTGAAAGATGTCCGAGTAGAACTGATAGACCGTCATGGAAACCGTGAAATTTTATGGCATAAACCACGCTTATATGATACACTTTCACAAATCCGCTATGTTCGTGGAACACCTATCAATATAAAAGTTACATATATAAGCAAAGCGATGGTGGAAATCTTCGTTGATGATATTAAAGTCACCACCTTCGAACTGGAAGGAGGTAACCCACCTAAACAAATCCAGACTCAATAGAAATTATAGGAGTAGGAGTATAGGAAAATGTTAGAAAAAAATAAAAATATTAAGATAGCCCCTTCCATTTTATCATGTGATTTCAGCAAGATGGGGGAAGAAATTACACAACTTATTGAGGCAGGGGCAGATTATATTCATTTTGATGTCATGGATGGACATTTTGTCCCTAATATAACGATAGGTCCCCCTGTCATCACAGCCTTACGAAGGTATTGTTCCGTTCCTATGGATGTCCACCTCATGATAGACAATCCTGAAGAATATGTAGACGCTTTTGCTGATGCAGGTGCCGATATAATCACTATCCATATAGAAGCCACACATCATCCACACCGATTAATTAATCACATTAAGGATTTAGGATGTAAGGCAGGTATTGTCTTAAATCCTTCAACACCAGAAAGTCGCATTGAATTTTTAATAGAAGATATAGATATGGTTCTTGTAATGACCGTAAATCCGGGATTTGGAGGGCAGAGATTCATACCGGATATGTTAAGAAAAATTAAAGCGATACGAGCTATGATTGGAGACCGGGACTTAGAAGTCGATGGCGGTATTGATGAAACCACTGCAAAGGATGTCGTGAAGGCGGGAGCAAATGTATTGGTCGCAGGTTCCTATGTATTCAATAATTCCTCATATAAAACTGCCATAAAAAAATTAAAAGAAAGTATAAATTTTACTTGACTTTAAATATTTTTTTGTGTATATTATTATTAGAGTTTTTAGTGAGATAAACAAACAAAAAGAAGGATAGTAGTTATGAAAAGATACCTTCTCCTCAGTGTAGTAATTGCAATCGTCGCTTCTCTATTCGGTTGCCCTTATAATGGAGTAATAAAAGA
>FWWL01009045.1_pt1 | contig 12375 bp, 10 predicted proteins | sample 2228331 | NCBI WGS metagenome assembly FWWL01 (sample SAMEA103939775, study PRJEB20133) | metagenome | reverse complement strand
GAAAACCCGGATTATTTCACCCTGTGGGTTTGCGAAGGCGAGGGCTTTGTGGCGGTGGCTTCGGAGCCGGCGGACGAGGGGATGTCTTGGTATCCGCTAAAAAACCACGAATTGCTCATCATTTTTCCCAGCGGGTCCTATGAGCGCACAAAGGTCTTTTAAGCTCCGTGGTTGTTCAGCCCCTTTGACGAAAAGTGCTCTTCGCGCTAAAACTAAATTAAAATGGTGACAATCAAGGATATTGCGCAATTGGCTGGCGTTTCTCCTTCTACTGTTTCTCGGGCCTTAAATGATTCACCTCTTATCAGCGAGGAAACCAGGGCTAGAATCCGCAAGATCGCAGAGGAGCTTGGTTATGAGCGAAACGAGCTTGCCAGAGGCTTGGTGAAAGGGACTTCTGGAGCTTTAGGTCTCATCGTTCCCGACATCACTAACCCTTTCTTTGCTGAGATTGCGCGAGGGGTGGGCGACGTGGCCCACGCTCAAGGCTACGGTGTTCTCCTTTGCACGACCGAAGGGGATTTAGCGCGGGAAGCTCAATACCTTCGGTTTTTGCGGCGGAAGCGCGTGGACGGTCTGATCCTAAGCGCAGTCACCATAGACGATCCCAACTTACCTGAACTTTTGCGCAGTTCCATTCCCTTTGTTTTGGTCTCTCGGCTTGTACGCGGCCTGGACGTTCCTTTTGTGGTGGGAGATGATAAAATGGGCGGGCGTTTGGCGGTGGAGCACCTTGTTCAACTGGGGCACACAAAGATCGCGTTCATTGGCGGGCCTTCCAACGTCCAGTCCAGTCAGGACCGCATGGAAGCCTATAGAGAAGTGCTTAGGGAGCACGGTATTCCGTTCCGCTCGAGTTGGGCGACGTTTGCGGACTTCACGCAGGCCGCCGGCCGCGAAGCCGCACGCAGGCTTCTTCAGCGGCGGCCCAGGCCAACCGCCATTTTCGCTGCTAACGACGTGATTGCCCTTGGGGTAATGGAAGCTGCAGAAGATCTGGGTCTTTCCGTTCCTGAGGATCTCTCCCTCGTGGGTTACGATGACATTAGCTACGCAGCCCTTCCTAGGATCCAACTTACCACCGTGGCTCAGCCAGCCTACGAGATGGGCCGCATTGCCGCGGAATACCTTCTCTCTTTATGTAGCGAGAAAACTACGGAAAAGCTAACTTGTGTCCTTTCTCCACGTCTGGTGGTGCGCAAAACCACCGCTTCTCCCAAAGGGGGTAAAAATGTTCTCCTTTGAGCCTCGTATTCAGGAGGTTTTACGTTGGAATTTTTCTAAGCTCACGAAGACTCGAAAAATTTTAGTTCAACGTTTGGTGGATAGCTACGAAGACCACGTTTTTCTGAGCATTGAAGAAGCGGCCAGGGTTCCGGGGGTACACAAAGCCACTTTAGTGAGGTTGGCCCAAAAGCTTGTTGAGGATGCGCTCTAGCAGCAGAATCCTAAAAGGTAATGGAAGACCACTTGTGGATCTGGTATATGGCTTCCTGGGCTGCCTTTTGGCTCCCATGGAAAGCTCCTTCCGGCGCACCAGCCGGCAACCACATCCGTTTTGGTGAGGGTGTAGAGATATTTCTCGGCTGCACCTTTTCCGCAAAGGCCAATAGGTTCACCTTCAAGAACTTCGACCGAGCATTGCCTCATTCGGCGAAGGCGTGAACAGGGTTTGCTTTCTCACTAGCGTACCAGGCTTGGAAGTGGAGCGGGAGGGAGGTCTGCACAGGAGTTGGGTGCGTAACAGCCGGTCGATGGTTGGTGTGCTGGTCTTCAACGGGCTTTTTTGTTTCCGGCCGGGTCTTAAGCGCTCCTTCCCGCTTGTGGGCGGCCATAGGGCCGGAAAGGAACGGGCTCAATGGTTCTGGCCAGAGCCTTCTCCTGAGACCGTAACGCATCAGAAGTCCCTGTTACCGAAACCGCTGACTGTTCCTCAAAATCACGGTTACCCATGGAGCCTCCTTAGCTTTTGGAGATTTTCTTCGACCCTTTGGCCCTGGCCAAAGGCCTTTCCAAAAGCTTCTCTTTGACCTCTTCTTCCACCAACGGGGAAGCCAGGACCCGCTGGAAGGGGGTCTGGGCGCGGTGGTAGATCTTCCGCACCTCGCTCCCCACCCGTTCTTTGTGGCTCATCTTCTGGCTCGGTTGGAAGAAGTTCACCACCAGCTCCCAGTCGGCGTAGATGGCCTCGAGGAGCTTCCGCTCCTCCGGTTCGTATCCGTTGTACCCCACCAGCTTGCGCACCGCGCTCTCTTCTGCCCCACATGGGCGGCCGACAGCGGGTCAGGGTGATCCCCTCCTCGGTGCAGTACCTAAGTAAGGGAGTCGTTGTCGCAGTCGATCCCCAGCAGGGTAAACGGCAGGCGCTTTCGGATCCGGTCGATGGCCTCCTGGGCCGCTTGCTGGCCGCGGTTTTTGCCGCCGGTTGGTGCGCAAAAGCCGGGCCGGGCTGATCTGCAAAAGGAGCTTCTCCGTTTCTGGCCTGATCTTGAGCGCCCTTCCCGCTTGAGGGCGGCCACAAGCTCCGGGAGAAAAGAGCAGATCCTCAAGCCTCCTCCCACATAAAGCAAGACCGCTTTCACATCCGGGGTGTAACCCGGGGCCGGCCCCGGGACCGGGGTTTGTAGCCCCTCCTCAGGATGAGGAGGCGGACTTGCGGCGGTAGCCCGTGAGGGCGACGAACTCGTTGAGGATCCTGGTCTTCTCCCTACGGCTGGCCTTGAGATACCTTGGTCGCCGGCCTTCCACCAACGTATACTGGCGCGGGTCATGGGTTCCTCCTTTCTTGTTGGGTAACACCCATTTTGAGGGATCGATGACCCCTTTGGTAACGATTTCAATGAGGCGACTCGCCTCCTTGACACATTTGACAAAGTGTTGTATTTTAGGTTAAGTTAGGTTAAGGAGGTGAAACATGAGGATGCGTAATTTAGGTTTGATTGGTTTGTTAGTATTGGTAACTTTCGTCGCCCTAGCTGAGCCTATTAAGTTAACTGTAACTTCACGTGCTGTACGCGGTGGAGTTAACTCAGCTTTAGTAGAGTGGGCAGAAGATGTGGTCTTTCCTGCTTTCATAAAGATGATGCGCGACAAAGGAATTGACGTTCAAGTCGAATTTATTCAATTTGGCGGTAGTGATGAAGCCCTTAAACAACAATACGCTCTTGACCTAGCCGTTGGCCGTGGTGCGGACATTCTCGGCTTTGACGGTTTTTGGCTTCCTGAGTTTGCTGAAGCTGGCCTCGTGAAACCGCTTGAAGAAATTGTAGGCCCGAATATCTGGGAATGGGAGGGCTGGAAATATATTCCGCAGGGTATGCGAGAAATCCTTGGCTACAAGGGCAAAGTATACGGTCTAGCCTGGGGCACGGATGTCCGCGTCATCTTCTACCGTCGGGACCTGTTCGCAAAGGCAGGGATTAAAGAGCCCTGGCAGCCGCGAAGCTGGGCAGAGCTCTTTAATACTGCGCGATTGATAAAGGAAAGACTTCCTGAAGTGATTCCGCTTCAAATAAATGCTGGAACACAAATGGGCGAAGCCACAACTATGCAGGGCTGGTTTATGGTCTTGTTGGGTACCGGTATTCACATGTATGACTTCGAACAAGAAAAATGGTACGCCGAACATCCTGGTATACTTGAAGCTCTTAATTTCTATAAGGTGGTTTATGTCGATGAGAAATTAGGTGACGCCCAACTTCAACTTATTCCAGGTGCGCGTGCTCGTACTTTCGAGCTGTTTAGGGACGGTAAAATCGCAATGTTAGTGGAAGGTGACTGGTTCTGGCGTGCAGTCATTGTTCCCGGAGCCGAATGGGGTATACCCAACCGCGAAGAAGTGGTGGGTTGGGCCTTGATGCCGGCTAAAGAGCCCAGTGCGGGCTACAGGGGGCAGGACTTCGTGACCATCTCAGGTGGAACCGGTGCTATCCTTAATCCGAATACCGCTTATCCCGAGTTAGCTTGGGCCCTGTTGAGCTTTATGTGGAGCAAGGAAATGCAGCTTGAATTCCAAAAAATCCAGCCTCGTATCCGTGCACGCGTTGATGTGCCGGTACTAGGGGACCCAGTTATGAGTGCCATGGCTGAGGCTGCGCTTCCTTTAACTACGGTCCGCCCCATGTTGCCAGAGTACCCCAAGATCTCATACTTAGCCCAGTTGGTAACAGAATATGTGGTCGCAGGTGTGATGACGCCCGAAGAAGCATTAACATACTACAGGGATGAGGTGACAAAAATTGCAGGCCCGGAGAACGTGGTTATCGTTCCTATAAAGTAACAAAAAGCAGGGGCCCGGTTTCGCTCACCGGGCCTCTGCTCTTGGAAAAAGGTCAATGATGGAAATATTGCCAAAAAAGATTGGTGTCTTGTTTTTGGTGCCGGCGGTTATATTTATTGGGGTATTTCTTTTGTTTCCGTTTATTTGGGTATTCTCTATCAGCTTCACCAACCGGGCTCTTACCGGGCCAGCGGCTTTGTCGCCGACCTTTGTTGGGCTACAAAACTTTTATCGCTTATTTGCCCTTGAACGCTGGATGCGCCCTGGTGAATTTGGAAACGCCTTAAAAAATAGTCTACTTTTTGTTCTAGGATCTGCAATTTTTGGCCAAGTACCTCTAGGCCTTACAATTGCTTTGTTATTTAACCGCACCCGGTGGCGAGTGATCCGAGAAATGGTTTTTGCCTTGGCTATTGCTGCTTGGATTCTTCCGAGCGTACCTGTGGCGTTTGCTTGGATTGCCTTTCTCGACAGGGATTTCGGCACCTTTAATACCATTATAAGAGCTCTTGGATTGAGAACCGTTGATTGGTATTTCGGTCATCCGCTGTTAGCGATCATAATTTTTAACATCTGGCGGGGAGCGGCGTTTTCAATGCTTCTTTTCTCGGCAGCCTTGGGCACCATTCCTCCTTCATATTGGGAAATGTCAGAAGTAATGGGAGCTACGGGGTGGCGAAGGTTTCGTGATATCATGTTTCCCTTGATTAAACATCATATCCTTGTCGCTTTAATTCTGGTCACACTTTGGACGTTTAACGTATTTACGCCTTATCTTATAACGGGCGGAGGCCCCTTGTTTCGGAGCGAAACGATCCCAATGTATACTTATCGGGTGGCCTTCAAATTTTTGGAGTTTGGCCAAGGGGCAAGTGCCGCCGTAATTATTATGATAGTTAACTTGATTTTAGCCATCGGCTATCTGCTGATGTTGAAGCGAGAGGTGGTATATAAATGAGGTTTGCCAAGGCAATTATGTGGTACATGGGCCGAACATCGCTAGTTTTAGTATTAACCACTTTCTTTCTGCTTCCTTTGTTATGGCTTATAACAGCACCGTTTAATTCGAAGGCAACTTTGCGTGTAACTTTTCCACCAGATCCAACATTAAACAATTTTCGATCGGTATTTGCAAATCGATTCGCTATGCGTGCCTTGCTTATTAATAGTCCTATTATTGCCGGCGGTGCTATGTTGGGAGTTACCCTTATTGCGTCGTTGGCAGCCTATTCACTATCGAGAATGAGGATTCCTGGGCAGAACATTTTGGTTTATGTTTTAATCCTTTTCTCCTCCGTGGTTACTGGAACAGCGGCTATGGTTCCCATCTTTTTGCTCTTATATTTCCTTAGACTTATTGATACACACATAGGTGTTATCCTTGTGTATATTGGCGGTCTTCTGCCCACAGGAATTTTTATCATGCGGGGCTTTGTGGACAGCATTCCACGCTCTTATGAAGAAGCAGCCGTTGTAAACGGGGCCAACACTTTGCAGATGTTCAAACATGTGGTTGTCCCGATTATACGGCCGGGAATGATGGTTTTGGCTGTATGGGCATTTGTTCAAGCATGGGGGGATTTCTTGATACCCATGATCCTTATCCGAAGTCCAGAAAAAATGCCGGCGCCAATAGCCATATATTCGTTCTATACCGAAGGAGGTACACCGGTCTTAACGTTGGTTTCGGCATATTCACTGCTTTATATCCTTCCAGTTATTGCCCTTTATCTTTTTGTCAACTGGCGGTATGGCTTTCGATTTTTCGGGGGGATAAAACGATGATAGTTAAAAAGAACCTTATTCAAGAGAACGATCATGCGACGCTTGAGGACTATTTGTGTTTAATTGACGTTACAAAACAGTTCGGTCCTGTGACTGCTGTGAACCGTTTAACCTTGAGCGTTGGGGAAGGTGAATTTTTTGCCCTGCTTGGACCATCAGGATGCGGTAAAACTACAACCCTTAGACTAGTTGCTGGCTTGGAAAGACCTTCAGGGGGGAGAATATGGTTGGCAGGACGTGATATTACCAATATACGTCCGCAAGAGCGCGACGTTGGGATGGTTTTTCAAGATTATGCCCTTTATCCACACATGAGTCTTTTTGAAAACATAGCTTACCCGCTAAAAGTGCGGAAGGTTGCCCGCAAAGAAATAGAAAGGAGAGTATTCGAGGTAGCTGAAAGACTAGGTATCGAAGAACTGCTAAACCGCAGGCCCGCACAAGTTTCTGGTGGGCAACAACAGCGAGCAGCTGTAGCTAGGGCTCTAGTCTATAAGCCCAAGGTGTTCCTTTTCGATGAACCGCTTTCTAACCTTGACGCCAAACTACGATTGGAAGCTAGAGCTTTTTTGAAACATTTGCAAAAAGAAGAGCGAATAACAACGATTTATGTAACGCATGATCAAGCGGAAGCAATGGCCATGGCCGATCGCATAGGCATTATGGATCAAGGAAAATTGCTTCAAGTAGGCAATCCTTTCGAAGTTTTTCACAGCCCTAAAAATACCTTTGTAGCAAGTTTTATTGGCAATCCACCTATGAATCTACTTCCATGCTCCTTGGAATGTTGTACAGACGGTGCATTTCTGGTGGGAGAAGGGTTTAAGTTAGACATCAGTGTAATAATACAAAAGAAAGAAATGCTCATTGATTTTTTAAGGAATAAACGACTGTTTTTGGGGTTTAGACCTGAACATGCTCTGATCTCTGAAAGCGCCGAAAAAAATGCAATTCATGGACGAGTGTATGCAGTTCAACCCCTTGGTGCAGAGACACTAGTTACAATCGAAGTTGGAGATTTCTTAGTTTCTGTTAGGCTTTTTGTTGATCAATTGCAAATTGTATCAAAACGCGTTTGGATCCGAGTTAATCCACAACGAATTTATATTTTTTCTGAATCTGGTGAGAGGCTATGGCCATAAAAATTGTTTATGCTGGAAGATTTAAGGCCGATTCTTCAAAATATCAATATTTTCCATTCACAGTTCCCGAAGGAACAAAACGCATTGAGGTGTTCCTGGATTATGAGCGTGAACAAGGAAACATTATCGATTTAGGTTTGTTTGATTCACGAGGCATGGAGTTTCTTGCCACCAAGGGATTTCGAGGTTGGAGTGGCAGTGCAAGAAGTCATGTCGTTGTCTCAGAAAAGTTTGCTACCCCTGGTTACATACCAGGTCCAATTTTTTCTGGTATTTGGCATGTCATTTTAGGCCTTTATAATATTGTTTTGAATGAATGTAATTATCGTCTAGAAATTTTTGTAGATGAAACGGAAGTAAATCCAGAACAGGTAGGAGAATCTCTGTCTTGCAAACTACGGGATACTGTTTGCAAAGTCGGAATGACACATTATTTAAGGCAAGGGTGGTTTAAAGGAGATTTGCACACCCATACTTATCATTCTGATGCTCATTGCAGTGTTGAGGAATTGATAGCCGCCGCATTGAGGCGTAGGTTAGATTTCCTCGCGATTACTGATCACAATACTATAAGCCATTACAATAAGATACTAAAACTAAACTTTACAAATTTTTGTGTTATACCAGGCGAAGAAATTACCACTTATTACGGTCATGCAAACGTGTGGGGCTTTGGTAACTGGCTTGACTTTCGATGTACTACGCCGGATGAAATACGCCAAGTTTGTGAAGAGGCTCATAAAGAAGGTCGACTATTTTCCATTAATCATCCTAAACCCGGAGGCCCCGACTGGCAGTTAGGCTTTTCATTTTCCTTTGATTGCCTGGAAGTTTGGCAAGGGCCATGGATCTATAACAACACGCATAGCCTAGAACTATGGGACACTCTTTTGCGTGAAGGGAAAAGGGTCGTTGCTGTAGGGGGAAGTGACAGCCATCCATTTATAGGTTCAAATGGCCAGCTGATAGAATGGCTGGGCTTTCCCACAACGTGGGTTTATGCTTCTACGCTAACACCAGAGGCCATTTTGGCCGGTATTAGAGATGGACACGTAGCAATCTCTGCTAGTCCTGCTGGTCCGCTTTTAATCATCAAGGCTTTAAAGCATAAACAACTGTTAGGTCTTCAAGGAGATATAATTGAAGAAAGTATGTGCTCTATTCAGGTGGAAGTGTTGAAGGGTATAGGGTTGTTTTGCCGGGTACTTTCGCAACACGGAGAGCTTGCCCACCAGAAGGTGTCGACTGATGAGTGGACTTTTGAAATTCCTGTGGATTTAAAATACCATGGGTACGTTCGGGCTGAACTTCGTGTTCCTTCTATCTCGGGATCTCTCGAAGAAATGCTGGTAGCTGCCTTATCTAATCCTATATGGCATAGCAGTTTTGTTAAACTATGACGACAAACTTAAATTTACAAAAACTATTACGTTATATAAAAATCTTGGATGAACTACGATTTTTAGAAAAAATACCAATCTTGTATTGGACTGGTCGAGAATATGAAAAGTCAAATTGGAAACCTACTCAGGCTGGAGAAATGGTGCATTGTTCGAGATTGTTGCTTCGTCGAGCGCTGAAAATCCCGAGCGAATGGAAAAGTAAACCTATTCTCCTTCGTTTTAAATGGGATAAGCGTTTTTCTATACCAGAAGGCTTGGTATACTTGGATGAGCAACTTGTTCAAGGTATTGACGAAAGCCATGAAGAGGTCTTTATTCCTTCGTCACAAGAGAAAAGCGAGCACGAGTTGGTTATCGACCTTTTAGGGCGGCCACCATTCCCTGTTCCTGAGGCAGAGCTCGCAATTGTTGATCTTGAGACCGATGCACTTTTCTTTGACGCCCTGGCAGCCCTGCAGGTTGTAGAGGTTCTTGATTCAGAAGACCCCAATCGGTGGCGGATCCTAAGCATTCTTGACGAAGCTCTCCGGCTTTTAGACCTGCGGGAGCCCATAGGGGAATCTTTCTACAAGACCGTCCCTTCAATCCGACATTTCTTGAAAGAGATTTTCAAAAAGGAAGAGCCAAATCTAGCCCAAGTTCATTGCGTGGGACATGCCCATCTGGACGTAGCTTGGCTTTGGACCATAATGGAGACGCGCCACAAGGCCGTCCGCACATTTGCCTCTGTCTTGCGTTTAATGGACGAGTATCCTGAGTTTTGTTTTGTCCAATCACAGCCAGAACTTTATCTCATGGTCAAAGAAGATCATCCTGAGCTTTATGAACGAGTTAAAGCTAGAGTTTCAGAGGGCCGATGGGAAGCCACTGGCGGGATGTGGGTTGAGGCTGATTGCAACATCCCAAATGGCGAATCCCTAGTTCGCCAGCTGCTCTATGGTCAGCGATTCTTTCTTAAAGAATTTGGCCAATATTCTCGGATCCTCTGGCTTCCCGATACATTCGGATTTAATGCTCAACTTCCTCAGCTTATGGCTCGTTCTGGCTTAAAGTATTTCATGACGGCAAAGCTCAGCTGGAATGAATACAACCGTTTTCCCTTCGATACATTTCGGTGGAAAGGGCTGGATGGGACCGAGGTCTTAGCATATTTTGTCACCACCCCATCAGACCAATGGTACTACACTTTCAACGCAGATCTTAATGCCTCTACGGTTTTGGGGTGTTGGCGGGAATACCGGCAAAAGGGGGAGAATAAAGATGTTCTTCTCCTTTTTGGGCAAGGAGATGGAGGAGGGGGACCGAATCGAAGGATGATAGAAATTGGTCAACGCCTTAAAAACCTTCCTGGAATTCCCACGGTCATCTTTGGAAGAGCTGAGGAATTTTTTAAGCGTTTGGATTCGCATAAGAACAGGTTCCCCGTATGGGTTGGCGAGCTTTATCTTGAATACCATCGAGGAACTTATACCAGCCAGGCTAGAATCAAGAGTCTTAACAGGAAATGTGAAATCCTCTATAAACAAGCTGAACTTTTTGCAAGTTTTGCTCATATCTTGGGGGAATCTTATCCCAAAGAAAAACTTATGGAAGGATGGCGACTTATGCTTAGAAATCAATTCCACGATATCATTGCAGGTACAGCTATTCCAGAAGCTTATAAAGACGCTGTACGAGATTATGAAATTTCGCAGGCCATTGGAAGCGATGTCTTAGAAAAAGCGCTTCTTGCAATTGTAAAGAGGATAAACTTGGCAGAACGAGCTTTCGTGGTGTTTAATTCTCTTCCATGGTTCAGGGACGATGTAGTTCGCGTTTCTCTTCCAGCAGATATAGAAGAGCCCTTTGTCTTAGTTGATGGAGAGACAGGAGACACGATTCCTTATCAATTTGTTAAACATTGCGGAGACAAAAGAGATATTGTCTTTTTAGCACAGAACATACCCCCATGCGGTTATAAAAGTTTCTTTGTGCAATCTAGGATGATTCAAAAGTTAAAAAAGTTTCATTCAAAAATTCGTGCGAATAAAGAAGGATTGGAAAACGAGTTCTTTGCTATCAAGCTTGACAAAAACGGGCACATTGTTTCCCTTTATGATAAACGCTGTGATAGAGAACTTATTCCTCAAGGATGCAAAGCAAATGTATTCCAGGCCTTTGAAGACCGGCCATTACAATATGATGCCTGGAACATCGATATATTTTACCAAGATAAAATGTGGGAGCTTAATGATTTAGATGACATTGAGGTGATCGAGGAGGGGCCGATACGCGCCGGGCTGCAACTCAAGCGTAGCTGGCATAACTCCGCAATCGTTCAAAGGATATATGTGTATTCTGGACTACCTCGAATCGACTTTGAAACCGAAGTGGATTGGCACGAACATCATATCCTCCTTAAAGTCGCCTTCCTCGTAGAGATAAACGCTAACCGGGCTACTTATGAGATTCCATTTGGCACCATAGAAAGGCCTAACCACTGGAATACGCCCTGGGACTGGGCACGCTTCGAAGTCCCGGCTCAAAGATGGGCTGACCTTTCCGAAGGTGACTATGGGGTTAGCTTACTCAATGATTCTAAATACGGATACGACATAAAAGGCAATGTAATTAGGCTCACTCTTATCAAGTCAGCAACTCACCCAGATCCCAAAGCCGATCAAGGTCTTCATCGTTTCACTTACGCTCTTTATCCCCACATAGGAGATTGGAGAAACGGAACTATTCGCTTTGCTTCGGAGCTGAATGAGCCTTTGCTTGTCCGCGTGGAAACTCCCCACAAAGGGTTGTTGCCTACACATTCAAGTTTCCTATCCCTCGATAAAAACCACGTGTTTGTTGCGGCTGTAAAATTGGCTGAAGATGGTGATGGGCTTATTGTCAGAGTTTATGAAGGTCATAATACTCGTGGGAAAGTGGTCTTAACTTTTCCTTTTAAAATAAAAGCTGCTTGGGAATGCAATCTTTTAGAGGAAAACGAAGAATCACTAAATCCAGAAGATTGTTCTTTAAGATTCTTTATTAAGCCATATCAAGTGCGCACCTTTAAAATTTTATTTACATAAGCTCTTATAGCGGATTTCTCTTCTAATTTTTATAAATATCCAAAGACGCACACTAAGGCCATTTCCTGGTTTATGATCTTTTAAGGCACTCTATTAGATTCGGTTTTTACTCCCTAAAGTATTTTGAGCGAACCTATGTGATGGGCGAGGAATTCCAGGCCTGACTGGAGCAGCCATCGCGTTTAAAGTACTTTGCTATCTTGGGGTAACAAGCTGGCCAAAAGGATTTTAAAGAAAACGCGGCCTGCAGTTGTATAGAAATAATGAAAAATCTCTGGCTTTGATTACCTTCAATATCCATTGGAGCTGGTTGGTTATTTTATGCTGCAAATCAATTAAAACCGCTTTGCATGGAAGCTAAAAAGTGACAAAGTGGCGGAGGTTTATGGACTGAGGCAAAGCGGTGAAACCTTCGTTTATTAGACCTTTTAGGTTTAACGACATGATCGAGAGTTTTGTGGAACTCCGGGAGTTGAGCTAATAGGCTCGCGGGCGATACACTTGAAACTCGACTTTTTGGTGTACAATCTTTTGAGCATGCTTAGCTCTTCAACGGAAGTCCTGCGGAATTCACTTCTGCTTTGGGCCAAAGCCGTATTGGAATTGCGCACATCCATGACAACAATGGATTTGAAAATTCACACCTTCCACCAGGGCAAGGAAATGTGGATTGGAAAGAATTTCTCTTTCAGTACCAAAGA
>FWWL01009044.1_pt1 | contig 12375 bp, 10 predicted proteins | sample 2228331 | NCBI WGS metagenome assembly FWWL01 (sample SAMEA103939775, study PRJEB20133) | metagenome | reverse complement strand
GATGAATCCATGCATCATGTCGGGAGCACCATTCGGTCATTCGCGCGCCGGCGTCTTGTGTCATCATCAGCACGGTACTGATACTCTTGCTGAAGGATAGCGCATCACAGGTGTTACACGACGCAGCAATGACCGACAGACACATCACTCCAGCTCTGAATGAACTGGTGCAATCCTGATGGTCTGGTATAATCCGTCCGGCAAACAATGCAGGTGTGAACGTAGTTCAACCTGCTGCCGGGTGAGGCAACCGTCTGGCTGTGAACCGGTGGGGTAGCGGTCGCATTGCTGCACGTTACCCACTGCTGATCGACATACATCATTCAGCAAAGCATTATTGTCTAACAGCTTCTAGCAAAACTGGCACGATATGGAACAACTCAACCTGCTGAATCCCGCCCAGCGCGCGGCTGTTACTGCCCCAATTGGGCCGATACTGGTCAAGGCCGGGGCCGGTAGTGGCAAAACACGGGTCTTGACGCTGAGGATCGCCTATCTGATTACGCACTACGGGGTAGCGCCGCAGCAGATTCTGGCGGTTACTTTTACCAATAAGGCGGCACGCGAGATGCGTGAGCGGTTAAGCAATCTGCCAGGGCTGCGCATTCGTGGTTTGACCAGCGGTACTTTTCATGCCATCTGCACACGTATCCTGCGCGAGTCGATTGAGGGTCGGCTGAAAGGATATACCTCTTCGTTCTCGATCTATGCCGGCGAGGAGCAATTGCAACTGGCGGCTGAGGCATTGGCGGGCGTAGGCGAGACACCACCCCGGTTGATCGAAGCCGATGAGGTGTTGCGGCTGATTTCACGGGCTAAAAGCCGGATGTTGACCCCACGCCTGATGGCACGGTTCGCCACCGACCCGCTTGATCGCTTTATCGCTGCCTGTTACCGGCGCTATCAGCGGGCACTCGAACAGGCGAATGCCCTCGATTTCGATGATCTGATCCTGACCGCGTATCGCCTGCTGAGCGATGATCCCGATTTGCTGGCAACGTATCAGCAGCGCTGGCAACACGTGCTGGTCGACGAGTACCAGGATACCGATCCGAGTCAGCACGCGCTGATTGAGTTGCTCACCCGGCCAACGGCGCAGCGTCCGCGCTCGCTCTTCGTGGTTGGCGATGCAATGCAGAGTATCTACGGCTTTCGCAACGCCGATCACAGCATTATCAACCGCTTTGCTACCGATTTTCCCGATGCTCGTGTGATCGAGTTGACAACGAACTACCGTTCGCGCCAGCCTATTCTCGATGCGGCTTATGCAATTATTCGCCACAGCCGCAGCGTGGCACCGATGGAATTGCGTGCTGCGGCACGGAATGTTGATGAACGTTGTGTGTTGATCAGCGAAGCCAGAGATAGTCGTGATGAGGCCGATCAGGTAGCTCGTTCGATTGCCGATCTGCAACGGCAAGGGCGACGGTTGCGCGATATTGCCGTGCTCTACCGCACCCGTCATATGAGCCGACCGTTCGAGCAAGCCTTGCGCCATGCCCGGATTCCGTACCAGGTGCGCGGTGGAGTGAGTTTCTTTGATCGGGCGGTGGTGCGTGATGCCCTGGCCTATCTTCGCTGTATTGCCAATCCGGCGGATAACCTCAGTTTGACGCGCATTGCGAATGTGCCGGCGCGAGGGTTAGGCGGGCAGGCGCTGGCAACCATTGCCGCCTATGCGGCAGCCCAATCGTTGCCGATCAGTACAGCTCTTGGCCATGCCCGGAATATTCCCGGTCTGAGTCCACGGGCGGTCGAGGGTGCCCATCGGCTCTTCGCATTGTTGCAACGCTGGTGGCGGTTGGCCGAAAGCACCATGCCGCCGGATCACGTGCTGGCCGATGTGCTGGAGCAGAGTGGGTATATGGCGGCATTAGCTGAACGTTTCGACGCCGAGGAGCTGGCCGAGGCGCGTGCCCATTTGCAGGAGTTGCTGCGGGCAGCGGAAGAGCACACTGATCTGCGTTCGTTCCTGCAAGAAGTTGCGCTGATGACGAATACAGACGATGAAGATGATGAGCGTGATCGGGTTCAGCTCTTGACGATCCACGCCGCCAAGGGGTTGGAGTGGCCATTTGTGTTTGTGGTGGGCTTAGAGGAGGGAACGCTGCCGCACGAACGGAGTATCGGCGATCCGGCGGCTATCGAAGAAGAACGGCGCTTATGCTATGTGGCGCTGACCCGTGCCGCCGAACGGCTCTATCTCTCGTGGACGGCAAGCCGGCAGCGTGGTCAGCGTCTGAAACCGTCGCGTTTTCTCGATGAGATCATTGCATTTGGACGAGAACGTGCGCGAGGGCGATGAGGGAGCGAGAAGTCATCTCATTCATGGATTAGGCAAAGTGCGCAGAGTTGCAAGGCAGATGCAGCGACTCCCGCCCCAGCGGGTTCAGGGGTGGACAGAACACGCGAGTGTGTTCGAGAGATAGGGCCTGGAGATGACCTGAACGTCCTTACCTCCATCAACAAGGCAACAGGTAGATCGCCAGGCAGGCAAGGGTATCATCCAGCCAATCGATGTGTGGTGAGCCACCTGCTGCGCCTATTCATGGCCATCCGCGAAGGCTATAGCCAGATCGTCACCAGTGTTACTGTTATCACGATCACGAGCAGGATGACCGATACAATCAGGGCAATGCGTTCGATATTCCACAGACTAATTGTGCTCACCAGCGTATCATCTGGGCCGATGAGATACAGCTCGCATTCCTGACCATCAAGCAAGCCGTTGATCTGCGTCATCGTCACGCCCCTGATGCGGAGTTTGGCACGTATCGGTCGGGTATGTTAGCAATTGCTCTGTCTATCAGATCACTCAGTGTTCCGACACTTCGCCATTGGCTATCAAAAAGATCGATCTCGGCTTCGTAGACCGGTTGAGCGCGCTGGCGTAGCAGGGTGCGTACGTTATTGGGCAACCCTTCGCTATCGTCATCATTCTGGTGCTCAACCGCCCGCCGCGACCAGTGAAACACCTTTTCTTCGACCAGATTGCCGTTCCCGGCACACTTCTCGCACCGCACTTTCCCGTAGCCTTTGCAGCGATTGCAGGTCTGATCAACCGGATCGGTCTCGTCATTGCGCGTCTTCCGTGGTTTGATCGTTCCTTTACCCTGACACTGTGGACATACCAGTTGACCCGATCCCTGACATTCAGTGCAGGTAAAAAAGCGCCGTGATCCTGGAAGAACGATGTCACCGCCTTTTTCCGAACTAAACTCCTCTGCTATCGGTAGTGGCACGCTCCAGAGATCAAGGGCCGGTTCGGCCTGGGGTCGTTCGTCAAGGTTCATGGGCCGAATCTTCACTTCTGGCTTTGTGCGTGTCTCGTAGAGAACATGTAATTCGTAGAAATAGATATTGAAGCTGGCAATCGTCTCAAGCTCGATCAGTTGACCGAGTGAAGAGCGCCGAAAACGATTTTTGCGACTCCAGTTGTTGAGCCACTGCCGCACATAGTTGCGCCGGTGCCACTTATCTGCCCGCTTGCGAGACTCGCTGAGAAAATCGTTGAACTGGTCGGCCAGGTTCGAGAGATCGGTGCTGAGCGCCAGTTCCAGCGGATTTTCAAACCACTCGGCACAGGCTTCCCAACGCGACTCCTCCATATCGGTGGTAGACTGATCGAGCAGGGTACGCAGTGCCAGACGGAGGGCATTGGCAGCAGCGCCGGCCGTTGTGAAACGCAGATTAGGTTGCGGTGACAGCATACGCAAGAGCACCCGTTCGGCCAGGGTCAGAGGCGGTGGTTTACCGACTAGATCAAGTTCGGCGATCAGACCGGTGGGAGGAAGTTCACCACTCAGCATATGGTAGGCCACGGCACCCAGGCTATAAATATCGAGCGCCGGATGCGCCTCGTGCTGAATCAGGCGCAGTTCAGGTGCTGAATAGGGGGTTACATAATCGGCTTCCTCGATCTGGCTCAGATCAGGGGCATCAGGAGCAGCAGCAAGGCTTAGGTTGGTAAGATAGGCATTGCCCTGCGGCGTGACCAGAATGTTCGCCGGTTGCACATCACGATGAATGATCTGCTGCTCGTGGAGATAGTCGAGAGCGGCGGCAATCTGGCTAATGATGCGCATAGCCAGTGGCAGTTCCAGCGGGCCTTCAGCCAGTAGATCACTGAGCGGACGGGCATCGACATACGGCGTTACCATATAGTCGCCGTAGCGCTCATCGTGACCGGCATCAATCACCGGCAACAGATGGGGATGATTCAAACTTGCTGCCAGGCGGGCGGCCAGTTGAAACCGGCTACTGGAAATCCAGTCGTGGCGTCGTAACAGGGAAATATACACCGGACGGTTCAGCGTCTGATGAATGGCCCGGTAGATGATAGCCAGTTCATCCTGTCCGATGCGTTCGAGTAGCCGATATTCGCGCAGCTCAGCGCCATTCTCTGCCCCCTGGCGTCGTTCGCTGCGAATAAAGGGGCGTGGATTGTTCATAGCCACCTCAGACCCCCACCTGTAATAGAACTTGTGTTCGTATTATACCGTATCTGTCAATGGTAATGTCTCTGACCCGCCGCCTCATAAACGATGCCAACGAGCAGAGCATTACAGCTCAGCCTTTGACTGGCTATCATAGCACAAAGCGTCAACTCGCTGTTGCGAGTGAGGAAATCGCTACCGATGGTAGCTGCTCGTTTCCTGTTGCCACGCTGCATCATTGCTATACTGTGATTGTGCCGTTTGGCGGCGGGCAACCAAGAGAACCGGATACGCGATGACGTTCATCCGTATCCTTCCTGTCAGCCAGGATCTCTTCCTCCCCAATTCAACCTCCACGGCGCCCTGAACGCCGTTTCCTCGCTCTTGCCACTTTGCCTGCCGTCCGTTCTACGGCCCCTTAGGGGGCCGTTTCTGTTTCTGCCGGCGGTGGTGGTGCGGTTCCGTTCTCTAATAACTGTAAAGCCCAGTAGAGTTGAGCATCAGCACAGCTCGTATCGGCGGGACGATCAGGGACGCAGGGGACAGGGTAAGTCGCCTCATTCGAGGCCGGTACCACGTGCTGGGGGGTAATGCCGACACCGTTAATGGCTTCGCCAGCAGGGGTTAACCAGCGGGCAATGGTGATGCGTACACTACTCCCGTCGCGTAACGTGTAGATGTTTTGCACCGATCCCTTGCCGAAGGTGCGCTCACCGAGCAGTACGGTGTTGGGCCGTTGATCGCGTAAGGCGCCGGCCACGACCTCGGCCGCACTGGCCGATCCACCATTCACCAGGACAACCATTGGTATGTCGTAGAGCCGGCGGTCGGGTACGGCAGTGATAGTACGCAGCTCCTTTTTGACCCCGCTTCGTTCCTCTTCGTAAAGGGCGATGCCGTCGTAAAAACGACCCAGGACTTCTTGCGCAGTGGTTAAAAAGCCGCCGGAATTGTTTCTCAGATCAAGCACAATGGCGCGTGGCTGTTGCGGCCGCAGTTCGGCAATTGCGGCATCAAGCAACTCGGTGGTGGTGGCTTTGAATTCGGTGATCTGGATGTAGGCAATGCCATTCGGCAGCATGGTGCTGTTAACGGTGATCAACGGGATGGCGGCACGAGTAATGGCAACGGTAAAGACGCGATCCTCTGCCGGGCGACGCAGGGTCAGGCGAACGACGGATCCGGCCGGGCCACGGATCAGGCTGACGGCACGGGCACTGGCGTCGTTCTCGTTCAGGCCAGCGATCAGTTCAGCCAGTTCCTGATCATCGACGGCCAGGATAATGTCACCCGGTTGCAGGCCGGCCTGTGCTGCCGGCGAGTTGGGGATGGGGCGGTCAATCACAATCATCCCATCCTCGACCCGCAGGTAGGCACCGATCCCTTCGTAACGGCCTTCCATTGACTCGCGATTCTGCTGTGCCTCCTCTGGCTCCTGGAAGAAGGTGTAGGGATCGTCGAGGGTGGCCAGCATGCCACGGATGGCACCGTAGATCATGCGCTGCCGATCAATACTCTCAGGACGGTAGAAATTGCCTTCCACCAGGTCCCATACATCCCAGAACACGGCAGCGTATTGCCGGCGGTCACCGGGGGTCAGCAGGCGGGCGTCAGCATTGGAAACGCCGGTAATAAAGACATCAATCGGCGAGACGCCGACGATACGGCCGGTAATCCACCCGCCGAGAAACGCCACGGTCACGACAGCCAGCCATTGCACGATTTTGCCGATAATTGCCCACACCCGTTCCATAGCAGTATCTTTTCTAGTATTGAAGTGCATATTGAAGCATGGCCAGTGCTACCAGCGGTGCCGTTTCGGCCCGTAAAATGCGTGGTCCCAGTGACACCGATTGAATGCCGTGCTGATGCGCCGCCGTTCGTTCGGCGGGATCAATGCCACCTTCGGGTCCCGAATAAATGGCAATCTGGCGTAACGATGGTTGTGGCGGCAGCACTGTGCGTAGATGCACCGTTGCCTGTTCATCGAGCAGAATAGCCAGGTCGGCGGTATGCGCTCTGGTCAGTGCCGCCGCGAACGACTGCGGTTCAGCGACAACCGGCAATCGTCCGCGTCCGGCCTGCTCGGCTGCTTCGGTAGCAATGCGTTGCCAGCGCGCCAGACGATGTTCGTCAATCCGACCGGTGATGAGCGAACGGGCGAAGGTCACCGGTACAATCCGGTATACCCCTAGCTCAACAGCTTTCTGGATTGCCCACTCGAAGCGCTCAGGACGGATGAGGGCCAGATAGAGATCAAAGGTCACAGCCGGCTCGCCGGAAGCCTGGCAGCGAGCCACTACCTGACCGCGAGCGCGTCGCCGATCAATGTGAGTGATCTCAACGATTGCCGCCAATCCCTGTCCGTCGAGCAGCATCACCCGATCACCGGCGCGGAGGCGTAAGACACGCTCCCATTGATGAATGATGGCCGCATCATCAATCTCTACCTGATCGGTGCGTAGCCAGCCAGGATTGACGAAGAAGCGGCGTGTGTTGGGAATTGCGAGTGTGTCATCAACCATCGGCTTTAGGGGAAGATTGGACCGGTACCCGGTGATACGCCAAGTGTGCTGATTAACGCCGGTATATCGGGAATATATGAACGCAACAGGGTTGCATCATCGGCGAGAAGTCGGTACGCTCCCAGGGTTGCCGGCAAGAGGACCGCCGTTCCGCGTGGCAGGTCGAGGGTAAGCTGTTGCCAGGTAAGCTGTGCCGTCCCGCCAATGACGGTGAGGATCTCAAGCGAAGCGGGGTCGGTCTTCGCCGCTACTTCTCCCTGCACGCGCCAGCGTTCGAGTGCAAATGATGAGCAGGCTACCAGCAATTCGCGTTGTGCATCGAGCGGCAGTGGACGCAACCGGGCAGTGTGCGCCGGTTCCAGCCGACTCACCGCCAGCGCCTGCTCGATGTGCAGCGGGCGGAGCTGACCGGTACGGGCATCGCGGCGGTTGTAATCGTACAGGCGATAGGTAAGATCCGATTTCTGCTGAATTTCAAACAGCATAATCCCGGCGTTGATGGCGTGAATCGTCCCCGCCGGTACGAAGATCAGGTCGCCGGACTGAACCGGCCGCTGCGCCAGGAGGGTTTCGACGGTACCATCAGCGATTGCCCGCGCCAGTGTCTCACGTTCCAGCACCGTGGACGTGCCCAATGTCACCGTTGCCCCCGGTTCGGCAGCCAGAATGTACCAGGCTTCGGTTTTGCCGTGGAAGCCGGTATGCGCCTCAAACGTATGGGCATACTCATCGTCGGGATGCACCTGTACCGAGAGGCGGTCGGCGGCATCAATGAATTTCGCCAGCAACGGTAGATCGGCACCGTAGCGGGCGAACGGTCGGGAACCGACCAGGGCGGTGCCGTAGGCACGGGCCAGATCGGCAATCGTTGTGCCGGCCAGGGGGCCGTTGCTGACCCGATTGCTATCGAAGACCAGCCAGATTTCACCCAGCCGTTCTGGATGGGGGTGCGGCAGATCGAGCCACGGTGCCAGTCGTTGACCACCCCAGAGCGGTTCAACCAGGCGCGGTTCACAGAGAATTGGATAGAGTGTCTGCATAGGTTTGCGTCTTTATCGAAATCAGGTCTATTGTGGGCGACGGTGAACCAGAGCCACCCACTCACCCTCAACATGGCGTTCGATCTGTTGCAGACCGACTGCGGCGAAGGCCGCTACGACCTCTGCCTCTTTGACATCAATGATACCACTACTAATCAGTAGACCACCGGGTTTGAGAGCTGTCGCCAGATCAGGCGCCAGCAGCACCAGGACTTTCGCGATCAGATTGGCCGCGATCAGATCGAAGGTGGCCTGGGGCGTGTTGTCGTGCAGGGTGGGATCGGGTGTTTCCGGCCCAAAATCGCCAGACAGCCAGTGCCCCATCGCCTGCCCGGCGCCCAGGCTGCCTTCGGCTACCGTCACCAGGTCTTGCACCTGATTGCGCTCAACATTTTCGTGCGCGACCCGTACCGCTATCGGATCGTTATCGAGTGCCAGTACCTGACCCGCACCGAGTTTTGCCGCAGCAATCGCCAGAATCCCAGAGCCGGTGCCGAGATCGAGCACCTGTTGTCCGGGTTGCACCAGCCGTTCGAGCAGGTGCAGGCAGAGACGGGTGGTTGGGTGGAGGCCGGTACCAAACGCCATCCCCGGATCGAGCAGCAGGACAACATCGTTCGGCTGCGGCTGATATTCCAGCCACGACGGCACAATCACCGTGCGCTCGCCAACGCGCAGCACCGGGTAAAACTGCTTCCAGGCGTTCGCCCAGTCTTCTTCGGCCAGTGTGCGAGTCTGGATCGGGCCGAGCGGGCGAATCTGGTGGACGTGCCAGAGGGCATGTTCGATCTGCTGACGGGTCTCTTCGACCTGCGCGTCGAGTGGCAGATAGGTACGCAACCAGACCGGTCGGTTGGGATCGTACTGGAATTCTGGCCCTTCATCGCCAGCGATCCAGCTCTGCTCGACCACGACACCACCATTGTAGCCGTAACGGGCCAGGATTTCGGACACCGTTTCCACGGCTTCCGGGTCAACTTCAACTGCAATTTCGAGCCAGGATGTTGTTTGCATGAATGTACGTCACCTCTCCCACTTCCATCGCGTGCCCTGCGGGCCATCCTCAAGCGTGACACCCAGATCGCTCAACCGGTTGCGCACCATATCGGCCAGGGCGTACTGTTTTGCCTTACGCAACTCGCTCCGCACCTCGATCAACAACTCGATGAACGGAGTGGCTTCGGCACCGGTTGTGCGTTGCCGTGGTTGCAAGCGCAGACCGAGCACACCGGCCAGCTCTCGCAGGGTCTGCTGCCCAATTGCCAGCGCATCGTTATCGAGACCGGCGTCGCGTGCTGCATTGATGGCCCGTACCAGGTCGAACAGGGCAGCGAGGGCTGCCGGGCTGTTGAAATCATTGTCCATTGCCGTGATGAAGCGTTCACGGGCAAGTGCTGCCGCCTCGCGCAGGGCAGTCACTGCCGGCCCTTCGTGTACCGTCCCGGTGGCCGGTGCCAGGGCCGAGAGCAAGCGCTCGAGTTTGCGTTGATTATCGGCGGCAACCTCGTCGTTGTAGGTCAGCGGGCTGCGGTACGAGCTGCTCAACACGATCAAACGGAAGACATCGGCGTCGTAGCGGCTCAGAAAATCGGCAATCGTCACTACATTGCCCAACGACTTCGACATCTTTTCGACCTGGCGCGTCTGCGGATTGACCAGTTGCAGCATGCCATTGTGTACCCAATAGCGGGCAAAGCACTGCCCGGTCAAACTCTCGCTTTGGGCAATCTCGTTTTCGTGATGCGGGAAGATCAGGTCGGTGCCGCCACCGTGAATGTCGATCTGTGGGCCGAGGTGTTCCATCGCCATCGCCGAGCACTCGATATGCCAGCCAGGCCGGCCCGGCCCCCACGGACTCTCCCAGGACGGTTCGCCGGGGCGAGCGGCTTTCCAGAGCGCGAAATCAGCCGGCGACTCCTTACGTGGATCGACCTCGAAGCGGGTTCCGCTCAACATCTCATCGAGCGAACGTCCAGAGAGCTTGCCGTAGTCTTCGTCGCGGCGAACACGGAAATAGACATCGCCATCAACGACATAGGCATAGCCGCGCTCGATCAAGCCCTGCACAAAGGCGATAATCGCCGGCATCGTGGTTGATACTCGTGGATAGGCGGTTGCCGGCAAGACATTCATAGCCTGCAACTGGGCGAGGAACTCGGCGGCATACTGCCCCGACAACGTCAGGGGGTCTTGACCGAGCGCATTGGCACGGGCGATCACCTTGTCATCAATATCGGTAAAATTGACGATATGCCGCACTTCGTAGCCGCGAAATTCAAGATAGCGCCGGATGACATCGAAGACGATGGCCGACATTGCGTGCCCGATATGGGCTTCGTCGTAGGGAGTCACGCCACAGACATACATCCGTACCACGCCGGGTTCAATCGTCTCCAGCGGTTCGAGGCGGCGGCTCAGGGTATTGTAGAGTTGAATCGTCATACGAACTCACTATGTTGCAAACAGTTGTCTCCCGGTTTCAGATACCGGCACCTTGATTATACTCTTCTTCAACCGACGATGAGTCATTCAAGAGCGTTTGCCAGAGCTGATCGGGCAATGCGTCGTATTTGAGGCGATGCTCTTCGTGATGAACATGGGTAGCTGCCTCCAGATCGGCGATCCGCAGTTCGAGTTCCAGCACCTTATCGTGCAAACCGCGCAGCATCTCGCCTTCGGGGTCGGGCAATTGCTCAACCCGGCGCGACAGACCGGTTACCGGATCGCGGCGAGCCACGATCCGTGCCGGCACTCCCACGGCGGTCGAGTGCGGTGGCACATCTTTGACCACAACGGCACCGCCACCGATACGGGCACCTTTGCCAATCGTGATAGCGCCCAGCACAATCGCCCCGACGCCAATAACCACCTCGTCCTCAACCGTTGGGTGGCGCTTACCGGTTTGCTTCCCGGTTCCCCCCAACGTCACCCCTTGATAGAGCATCACCCAATCGCCGATCTCGGTTGTTTCGCCAATCACTACTCCCATGCCGTGATCGATGAAAAATCCGCGACCAATGCGGGCACCGGGATGAATTTCAATCCCGGTGAGAAAACGGCTTATCTGCGAAATCAGGCGCGGAATGAAAGGGATATTGCGCCGGTAGAGGGCATGGGCCAGGCGGTGCAGAATAATGGCATGCAGTCCAGGATACAGCAATACCTCGGCCAGATTACGGGCAGCGGGATCATTGCGAAAAATGGCGCGAATATCATCGCGCAATACACACAGTGCATGTGACATACGCATCGACATTACCCCGGTAATAATAACCTCGTAATAACCTCGTGAACAAACAGGACACAAACAGACACAAGAGGAAACTGTGCGCAGGTAGGTGCGCGTCAGCGCAGATGCAGAAGGGGCGCTACCGGATCAGGCAGCACCCCTAACGACAGTAGCAGGCAGCAAGAGGAGAAAATGGAGAAGGGATACGGAAAGCCGCACCCTGAACAGCAATGTACTGATGCGAACGGGTGCGGCACAGCGGCGTGCAATATGATGTGAACGAATGTCTAATCGTCACCGGTGTCACTCTTGGTATCACTCTTGTTGTCCTTGCCGGCGTCGCTACTCGTCACCGAGCCACTGCTGGAAACACGGCTGTCGGTAATATACCATCACGAACCCTTAAAGACACTCCCTGCCGGTTGAATGACCCGGCGTACCCGGCCGGCCTGACCACAGAGACAGACGGTCAGTGGTTCGTCTTTGAAGCTCTGGAATTGTTCAAACTGTTTGCCACACGCATCGCAGGCGTACACGTAGGTCGGCATAGCGCTGTTCCTACCTCCCTTTGGTTATTGTTTGATGTATCACACAAGGTATTTTACTCCAGAATACCAGGACACGCAATAAGAGGAGTGTTAGCGTTGTCTTATTGCGTGTCCTGGTATCACCGTTCAGTGTGTGTCATGTGAGCACCTGATAGCAATACCAGAACAAAACACCCAGATTGACAAATACTACCAGCCAGAATACCCGTTGATACGACGCCTTTCGATTCTTGTGCGAAAGATACCACTGCGCAACCAGTGCGCCGGGCCAGCCACCGAGCAGTTCAAGCAGGTGCAGACTGCGTTCGGAGATGCGGCGTCGGCCCTGGCGGGCGTTGATTTTGTCGAACTCATAGGCGATGAAGGTGATACTGCTGAAAAGTGCATACAGAATCAGTAGCAGTGGCGAGATACCACCGATGAAGGTGATGAGAGCCAGGGCAGCGAAGAAACTACCACTTACCAGCAAGGTAACCACAACGAATGAAACCGGCTCATTACCGAAGCGGACATCGATAGCCTGCACTCTGCCCTTGTCGTCGTTGCCAAGGGCATAGGTAACGGAAGTATTGAGTTATGGACGCCGTTGCCGATCAG
>FWWL01009043.1_pt1 | contig 12376 bp, 9 predicted proteins | sample 2228331 | NCBI WGS metagenome assembly FWWL01 (sample SAMEA103939775, study PRJEB20133) | metagenome | reverse complement strand
GTGTGAACAATGATAAACCTCTCCCGACGGATGACCCGATACAGGCTCCACAGGGCGTACAGGTCTTTAAGCGGCGTATTCGCACGGCGGGTCATCGCCACAGCGATATGGCGAATGCCTGCTGCCTCAAGGGCTGGAACCTCCGAACCCGGCGAGGAGATCGCCACTACCTCATAGCCCGCCTCCTTGAGGCTCAGCAACTGGTTGAGGAGCAGGTGGCGTAATGACATATCAATGGTGGTGATATGAGCGATTTTCAGCATATCTACCGACTCGCTTCAGATAGCAAGCGCATAATTATGGGCTTTCCAAACCGCTTCTTACAGTAACCTGGTTTTTTAACCATTTCTCGGTAGCCTCCCTCACATACCGATAGAAGGCCTGCCTTTTTTCCCGAAGAACCTCTTCCCTGTACTCCCAGGCCTTGGCCAGGTTGCGGGCGGACATCCGGCCCATCCGCTCTGGATCGCTCAGCACCTCCTGGATCCTGGCCGCCAGCGCTCGGGCATCATTGGGTGGTACCAGATCCTCGGGCGGCAGCAACTCCGGGATTCCTCCAACGGTTGTCCCGATACAGGGCAATGCTCGGGCCATCGCCTCTATCATCGCCCTAGGCAAGCCCTCTTGCCTTGAAGGAAGAACGAACAAATCCGCCTGGTCCAGTTGACGCCGAACCGGCTCACCAGCCGGCAATCGGCCAGCGAATTGGACCCTTTCCCGGATCCCTTTTTTCACACACAGGTTCTCCAGATATTCCCTGTATGTCCCATCCCCGACGATAATTAATTGAAAATTCAACGCCCTCTTGATTATGGACAAGGCATTGATCAGCACATCTATTCCCTTGTATAACTGGTCTAAAGTGCCGACTGTTATCAGCCTAAAAGAGTCCTTTCGCTCAAAGGTCCTTGCCGTGGCGACCAAGGCCTCCGGTGGTAGGTCGACACTTGAAAAAGACGTAGAAAAGGTCTTGCCCCCGGGCGGATACCTCCGCTGCAGGCTTCTCTCCGTCACATAGGCACAGGCGATCGCCTTCTGACACTGCTTTCGCAATTGGCGTGTGAACCAATGGCGCAGGAAGACGCGGACAGGCCAGGGATATCGGACCGTCCCAGGAGAAAAAACATCCCAGGGATCCCCCACAATTTCTAGTCCAAAAGGATGACTTAAATTGCTGCAAAGAGGCACCATGAGGTTAGCAATAAGCGAAGGTACCCTCATAATAATAGCATCATCGGGTTTGAGCGCGTCTTTAATGGTATGCCTCACCAGATTGCGTGTGAGAAGATACTCCCAGAGTCCTCGATAGCCGGGCAGAGGGAAAAAGAACACACCAGGTCCCTCTACTGGGCGTCCCGAGATGCTCACGGCTGAAGAGAGACGACCAACTACACAGACTGAATCGAAAACATCCAGATATCTTTGCCAAAATGAGTAGGAACGGCCCATATCGGAGCAGGCCTTTCCATCAGGTCCCTGTTCAAAACGGTACTCAGTTGTGATTAAGAGTCTCATGCGACAATGCCATATTTATCCAAAGTGGACTGTAATGTGCCTATCATGTCAGCTAAGGGTAAATCCGCCGGAAGGTACAAGCACCCCTTCTTGACCTGCCTACACACCTTATTTAGAACATTAATCCATGTCATGTAAAGTTGATCCGTGTTAAGAATGCCAACTCCCATTGCCAAATGTGCCAATCGTACGCATCGCAAGTCGAACTCATTTATCGTGCTTGCAAAAACTCGCGATGCTAATAGGGTATCGTCAATCTCACAATAACAGGAATGGTTCATCCCGACAATTCGGTCAATCCAAACAATTAATTCTACCCTTGCCTCTGCGGCTAGTTTTTCAGGACCAAATACTTCCGAGGGCTTTATAAAAGCCCGTTGGATGTAATATTTCCTAGCCAATTGTAGCAGAGGGGAACTCCAGCGGAGCAAAGGCTTGATCTGTACCGCAAGCCTGGTCAGCACACTGTTCAAAAAAACGGGTGCCATTGGGCCGCGTCCACTGTTGAACACCTCTGGAAAAAACGGCCTGTGGTACGGATACAAGACCAATGGCTTAGGGAACCCATAGCAGGTACCTTGGTGATCCACAATTACCATGTCGTCTCCGAGAACCCGAAAACCGAACGAACGTACCATCTCTGTTACCAATGCGGTCTTACCGATACCACCCCACGAGGGGAAGAGAAAGGCTTTTCCGCTTTTCTCAAGAGCAGCACAGTGTATTAGTGTAGCCTGCGCTCTCACCAAGGCCAACTGTATTCCCCAAATCAGCCATTCTAGTGCAGGTTTACTTGCTCTTAAACGAATAACGTTTTCATCGGAAGCCAGAAGTTCTACACCAAGTGTGACGTCAAGTGCTTCTTCTGGTCCTATTCTGAAATTATCACCAACATTCCTCGTCAAGCTAGGGCGAAAGCGGGGATGGTATTCTACGTTGAAAACCGACCGAACAGGCACGACTTTGCAAGGAGACAATGCTACAATATCGCCGAGTGCCTCTTTCCAGTCAGAGAGCCATGGGAAGGAAGGCTCAACGATAAGCTCTATCAGATTGTGTAAATTGATCCGCATAGTTACGCTTCTTCCTTGTTGTGATTATTTTCCATAGGAGACTCGTTTATCGACTTTAGAATAAATTCGGCATATATACCTAGATAAGGTTGCTACATGCAGCGTCTTTGCGAGAAGATACACAGACAAGGCATACCATACCGCAGCCCGCACCACCAACGCAGATTCTCCGCGCGCATAAATCAGGAAGAACGTCATAAAAGAGGCCACCGTTGCCAATCTGGCCGGATCATCGGATTGGATTGCCCACAGAACGAACCTGGCGAAGAGAAAGCCAATCGCGGCCAAGGCCAGTGGTGCGCCGACCCAGCCAAAATTCGCATACGCTTCGGCGATGAAAGAGAAGCCATATCCACCACCCGCATAGAACGTGGCAGGGGAAACTGTGGCTGTCAGCCAATGTGCATACAGGCCACGCGCCACTGTGGGATGAATCTCCCAAAACAGGTTGGGAAAAACTGTCAAAAAGGAATAGGCATATCCTGCTCCCCAATCAAAATCCCTGATCCTGGGGACAAGTTCCAGAGTATGGGCTACGGTTAGCAGAGTCCCACCCATTTCGTTAAGGATGCTCAACACCGGGTTCTGAAGAGAGAGAAAACCGGTAAAGTAAGTGCTAAAGGATAAACGTTCCACCCCAGGGGTATTTCTGACGGCCATTATGATAGGAAACACCACGAAGAGAACAAATGTCCCACCAATGATCAGAACAGGCTTCGGGATGGGGGTAACACAGCGATGCCAGAGCCAGACGTACGCGACCAGCGGCATAGCCCACCACAATCGTGTACCTGTAAAGGCCTGTATCGCGGCATAGGCAGCGATAATGATCGCGGTCAAAACTGCCGGTCGCCGGTTCCTCCGGGCCCCTGCCAGCAGGAAGAACACACCGGGAATCATAAAGTCGGCCAGGACCCGGGGAGTAGCCCCAAGACCGGTCTCTGCCTGGCGCTGGAAAAGGCCAAAATACCCGGAGGAGAGCGCAACCTGGTATCTGTCCCTGAGCGTAATCACAAGAGGGATGAAAGATACCACTATAAAAGCCCAGCCAACAACGCGCAGCGCCATTTCACGACCGCTTTTTTCAAAATTCCTTGTGGGAGTTATGCACTTCTTATTCGCAGCCAGCAAGGCCCCCAGATGAAAACCGCCCAACCCCAAAGAGACAAGGAGAAGAGAGCGCATAATGGTATCCAAAGGGAATGAAAAGATGAGATAGCCGTCGTTGCTGAAGAAGTTCTCTATGCCATTTTGGTTAAGATGAAACACTTCCAGAATGGCCTTTCCTCCATTAAAAAGTACCGCAGCCAACAAAAAGATAGTATAGGGATCAAATAGGCTGCCAGTGACCCTATACCAGGACCAGAACGACCAGACGAATTGAATCATCAAGAAGACAGAAAGCCAGTAAACCGCAGCCTCGCTCTCCGGATCAAAAATGAGCCATAGTCCCGCAATCAGCAGGATACATATCTGGACCCAAAGGTTGAAAAACACCCTTCGTTGGAATACCACGGGAATGCTAATCGCCGACATAGAGGTTCTCCAGACGCTTTGCAACCTCTCTCACATCATACCCGTGAGTACGCAGGGCCTGTTCCCGGACTTCCCACGGTGGCGAAGAGGCCCTCAGGGCCTCTACCACGCGCTCCGACCATGCCTCCGGACCTGCGCTCAAACTCATCGGATACCACAGTCCCAACCCTAACTCTGCCTCGTCGGGAACAACATCGGAAACCACGCAGGGTACTCCGGCCGCCTGGGCTTCTATCAAGACAATCCCCAATCCCTCCCAAAGAGAAGGGAATAGAACTACATCCAAGCATCCCATAATCTCCGGCACATCACTTCGGACACCCAGAAAGTGGACCCTCTCTTCAAGCCCCTTCTCCGCAACCCATCTTTCCACCTCCCGCCGCAGGGGCCCATCCCCGACGAGGACCAGGCGAGCATCTGGAAGCCTTCGGGCCAGCACGCAGAAGATTTCTACCAGAAAGCGATGATTCTTCGCTCTGTCAAACCTGCCCACATGTCCAACCAGGGTGGCATCCACGGGAAGTCCGAGTTTAGATCGCAGTGCTCTTCTATCTTGGGGCAATAAAGCAAAGGGTGCAGGATCAATGCATAAACGCGTTATCTCAACCCGGCCATCTCGCCAGCATAGAGGGCCATACAGTGCTTCGCACGATGCGCGAGAGTTGCCCAACAGGTGAGTAGCATTCTTTCTAATGAGCCTGAGCATGTACCACCTGTACATGCTCCGAAACAGATTGTCTCCTTTGCCATCAGAAGTGGTGTGGGAATAGACAATCCGAACAGGTACTCCTTGGTCCTTTGCGATGGCTAAAGGGATGCCGCTGAAGAAATGGACGTGGCTATGGACGGCCACGAAGGGGCCCTCATGCCGCAGCACTTTCTTGAACGCTTGCCAGTAAGCAGGCAAGGTGGCAGGATGAGGCCGCGGTAGGATAAAATTACGGCCTCCTAACTGCCGAATTTCCTCATCATAATGGCCGGGTTGGGGGGAATGGACAGCGAAGTCAAACTGCACCCTGCTGCGGTCAATATGCCGGTACACGTGCATAATGAATATTTCCGCCCCTCCGCGGTTCATCCGGCCAAACACATGCAACACCCTCACCGGCTGGCTCATATCACGCCACCTCGTTCAGGATGGACAAACAAGAAATTCTCATGGTACATACGTTCCGGGATGACTCGCTCCACTCGTGTGGGCCCCTCAGGCCGCAACGCATAGATATGGTAACCGAAGTCCTTCAGAATCTCCTCCACTCTCCGATAGGGGCCATCAGGGACGCACTCTACAAGAAGTGTTGGATGACACTTCCTCAGCACCTTCTGCATTCCTTCCAGCACCCTGTCCTCAAACCCTTCCACGTCAATTTTGGCCAAATCCACTTCCCTCTCCTCTACGATGGCATCCACCGTCGTCACAGGAACCCGGATCATCGCACCGTTAAATCCCCGGAAACCCGATGGATTGAGTGAAGCGGAGGTCGGCAAATCCCCAAAAGGAACGTGGAACTGAGCCTGACCGACAAAATTAGAGACGGCCATTTCGTACACTTCGCAGCGGTCCTCAAAACCGTTCAACCGGATATGTTCAAGAAGTTTCTCGTATACACGGGGTACAGGCTCAAAGGAGAAAACCCGACAGTTATCGTTCGCTGCGCAGGCAAGAAGCGTGTAGAATCCGGTATTCGCTCCGATATCCAGGACCAGACGGGCAGACCGGGCCAGCCTGTAGAAAACCGGGATACTCTCGCTCTCCCAGTACTCCAGCCCTCGCCAGTATAGGGCACGGGCGATGCCGTCATTGGCCGTTGCAGAGTACAGAAACGAACGTCCATCAGGCAGGACTACAGAGAATATCCCCTCCACGGGAAGCCGTTTCCAGATTGCCGGGGGCAGAACCCCGGTGCGGGCAAGTTTCCTTATTGGCTCCCGCAAGGCGGAAATCCGCATCATTCGCCGCAGGACATAACGCCCCTTATCTTTCCAATCCATAAAAGATGACTCCTTGACCCTCAGTATCAGGCCTGGAAGAGACTTGAAGCGCGTAAAGGACACATCCTCCAAAAACGATGAACTGAACCAGGTTTGCCAGCCCCATTGCCCACGCTGCACCCGTAAGGCCATATCTGGGAATCAGAACCAGGCACAGGAGACCGTTCACCAGGGCAACCCCGCCAAAGATGAAGGGCTGTATGGCGAAGTGGCGGGTTGCAGTCAGGGCGTATCCCAGGAAGGAAGCCAGATAGGCCATAGCGGCAGCCACCATAATCCAGGCGAACACGTCAGCCATCATGGCGTAGGCGCTGGTGTACAGGATAGTCAGTATCTGTCGTCCGGATACCAGTGAAATGACGATGCCAGACAGCCCCAGCAGGGCTCCTACACCCAGGAGTTTCACCAATAGGGTGCGAAACCGCGTTGTCTCACCCATCGCGTAATAATGGGCCAGGCGCGGGCTCGCGGATTGCCCCAATGCGCTTACCACGGTGGTACCCGCGACGATCAGATAGGCTGCAGCGGCAAAGAAACCGAGTTCCCGCTCGCCCCAGTAATGCTGTACAAAGTAGCGCGGAATGTTGGTGTTCAATGAGATCAGCATCATGGTCACGCCTAAGGGAAAAGTCAGCCTGGCAAGCCTGAACAGAGTGGGCCAGTGCCAGATGGGCAGCAGGCCAGACCGTTGGGATGTGCTCCTTGATACCAGGGAAGATCCGATGGGGATGTCATAGAGCGCCAGAACCAGGGCCCAGGCAGCAGCCAGCGCTGCGGCCCCTGCCCAAACGCTGCGAAGAATCCACACTGCAATTGTCAACGCTGTTAATGATACTACCCCTTTGATGATCATAGACCAGGCTATTCGGTCCATTCGTTCTGCCCGCTGGAACAGGCCGTAGAAGACATCGCTGATCGCCTCAAATGCTTTAGCCAGGCCGATCAGCAGAATTACCCAGCCGGTCTCCCCTGTGTATCCGCCTACCAAAACGATGCCGGCGATGACTATCAAGGCGAGGAAAGTGGTCACCAAGCGCAAGGCCAGGTAATCCGCGAAGTGATACTCTCCTCGGGCATCCGTGGCCTGGGCAGCCCGGAGTGCGAGGCTGGCAAAAAGCATTACTGGCGCAGTGATCGCCAGCCCCAAGGCAAACCGCCCTACCATCTCGGGACTGCCTATTTTAGCCAGCGCCATCATCATCCCCCACTGGCAAGCCGCATAAACGACATTCCCCGCGAAGGTCCAGGCGAAATTGACCCGCAATGGGAGAGGGCGAAGCCGCTCTGGGAATCCATCGCCCCAGGTCGCAGCAGGTAGGAGACGTCTCACGCGCAAGGGTGATCCTTTCAGGGAATGGTGCGCAACCAGTAGACTAATCGTCAGCGATAGTTTCGTCACAGGCCCTTCTATTACCCCGTCTCAATCTCTTTAGCCCATGCCCGGTTTCTCCGGTACCAGTCCACCAGACAAGCCACACCATCCTGAAACGTTATCTGCGGTTGCCACCCCAACAATTGTTGTGCTTTTCCAATATCTGCCCAGGTGGCGGGCATGTCGGCTGGGTGGCGGGGCCGGTATTCCAGCACAGCCTTCTTGCCCACCAGTTTCTCCACCAGCCGGATGGCATCCATCAGCACGACGGGCCGGTCGGAGCCCAGGTTGATGATTTCAAAGCAGGAGCTACGGGTGACAACGAATGAGAGGGCGGCGAGGGTGCCCCGGGCGATGTCGTCCACATAGGTGAAGTCCCGCGATTGCTGCCCGTCGCCGTAGACGGTCACCGGGCGTCCTTCGCTGATCCACTGGACGAAGCGAAAGAGGCTCATATCGGGCCGCCCTGCCGGGCCGTAAACGGTGAAGTAGCGCAGGACTACGATGTCCAAGCCGTACAGGTAGTGATAGGTGTAACACAGCGCCTCCGCGGCCTTCTTGGACGCGGCGTAAGGCGAGAGGGGGCCGTCGGTGCGGGCATCCTCCCGAAAGGGGAGCGGGTTGTGGGCCCCATACAGGCTGGATGTGGAGGCCAGGATGAACTTCTTCACCCCGTATTCCCGGCACAGTTCCAGGAGATTCAGCGTGCCGGTGACGTTGGTCTCAAAGTATATCCAGGGGTTCTGGACGGATGGACGGACGCCGGCGCGGGCGGCCAGGTTGATCACGGCGTCAAAGGGCGGGCTTTCGGAAAACAGAGGGGAAAGCCCAGCGCGGTCTGTAATATCCAGCCGGTAAAAGGCGAAGCCAGGCCGCCCCTCCAGTTGGGCCAGTCGCCAGCCCTTGAGGCGCACGTCGTAGGCGTCGTTCAGGTTGTCCACGCCTACGACGGTGTGCCCCTGGTCCAGGAGCATCTCCGAGGCCTTCCAGCCGATGAAGCCGGCACAGCCGGTGACAAGGACCCGCAAGGGCGCCGAAGCGCTGAGGGATAGAGTGGTCTCTGCATTCATTGCACTACTCATCGGCTGTTCCTCTGGGAAGAGGAATTCCTGCTGTCGGTTCTCGTTTCACAAGCCCTCCTGTTCGGTTCCAGATAGGCTCCGCTTCTCCACTCCTCTGCTCCTCCGCTCCTCTGCACCTCCGCGCCCCTGATCCCGATAGAGGCTCTTCACCAGCCAACAGGCGCTCCAGGGATGCTGGGGGTGGATCGCCGGCGGTTCCGCTGGAAATGGGACGCAGATGGACGCTGAGAACGCTGATTTTATTATCTGCGTTTTTCAGCGTTTATCTGCGTCCTGTTTATTCCCCTTCCAGTTCCTGGATTTTCTTCTGGACTCCCTCCTCCCCCGGCCGCCATTGCAGGGCCTGGCGGTAGGCGGCCAGGGCCCCTTCTTTATCCCCGGCCCCGGCCAGCCAGTCCCCCAGTTCCACCGCCCAGGTCCAGGGCTGTTTCCCGTGCCATTCTATCGCCGAGCGCAGCCAGCCGATGGCCTCCTCCCGTTCCCCCTGCTGATAGAGGCTCTTCGCCAGCCAGTAGGCGCTCCAGGGATGCCGGGAGTTGATCGCCAGCGCCTGCCGGAAATACCCCTCCGCCGTCCGGTAGTCCTGCTGGAGATAGTACGTGTAGCCGATGTGGTATTTAGGGTCCAGCCGCTCCGGGGCCAGCGCCTCCGCCCGCCGGTACCACTCCAGCGCGGCGGCGTAGTCCTGGCGGGCCCGCCAAGTGTGGCCCGCGCCCAGTCCTTCAGGCGCTCCCAGGCCGCGCCCTGGCGCATCCAGAAGTCGTAGGGCTGGGCGGACCGCCGGGCGCCCTCCCCGTAGGCCTGCGCCGCCGCCTCCCAGTTCTCCGCCAGTTCCGCCGCTCGCCCCCGCGCCCACCAGTGATCGGGGTCGGTATCCGGGAGGAGATCCGCCAGGGCCTCCCAGCGGGCGATAGCCTCCGCTTTCCGCTCCAGTTGCAGGTAGACGGCCTCCAGCCGGGCCGCCGCCGCCCGGTTCGGAAGCAGGACGAAGGCCCGGTCGTACCAGTCCAGGGCCTGCTCCCATTCTCCGGCGGCGCGGGCCTGGTCGCCCCGGGAGAGGGCGTAGTTGGTGATCCCCTGGGCGATGGCGGGGTCGGGGCGGAGGTCCGTCTCCGGGGCGGCCTGGAGGAGGAGCAGCCAGGCGGCGGCGTCGTGGGGGTTCCGGGCGACCGCGCGCTGCCAGGCTTCCACCGCCTCCGGGCAGCGGCCCTCCAGCCAGAGGGCGCGCCCTTTCTGCAGCCAGGCCCGCCCGTCCTGCGGCGCCAGGCGCAGCGCGGCGTCCAGCCAGAGTGCGGCGGGGGAGGAGGCGGACCCTTCCGGGCAGGTGGGGAGCGCGGGGGACTGGGCCGCCGCTTGCCAGCGGGGGAGCAGGGCCAGGGTGGCCAGGTTGGTAAGGAAACGGGCAGCCAGATGGCGGCCCTGGAGCGCCAGCAGGATAAGGACGAGGAACGCGAATAATCGGGATAAACGCTGATGAACGCTGATTTTATTATTCTTGCTATATCTGCGTTCGTCAGCGTACATCTGCGTCATCTGCGTTCCATCCCTCAACCGCGATTCTAACCGCCGTGTAGGGCAAATGCGCAAGTATGAATCGCTGGTTGTATTTTTATTATACCACAACTCTGTTCCGAATTTTCGGAAAACTTTGGGAGCGTCACAGGTTTGGGACATCCGCGGCAGGGCAACGCCGCAGGAGTTGCCCTGCATCTCTATCTACGGACATTTTGTGGTTGAAGGGGATGGTGAGTGGTTGAAGGGGATGGTGATGAATGCTGACGGGTGTTGATTTTAATTTTTTGTTTTATCCGCGCTCATCCGTGCTCTCTCTGATCCACCGGGGCCTCTTCCTTCCTTCGGGCTCGCCGTCTGTGCTTCTTCTTCCCCTCTTCGTCGTAATACCCGGTGTAGTAATAATAGTAGCCGTAGCGGTAGTACCCGCCCTTATGGGTTGGGATCCCGTTCAACACCACCCCGATGATTCGGGCACCGACCTGCTGCAGAGATTCCACCGCCTGTTGCAACGCGGGGCGGCGTGTGGCTCCCGCTTCCACCACCAGGAGGACGCCATCCACCTCGCTGGCCAGTGCCATCGTATCTGCTACCGGAAGAACGGGGGGACAATCCACCAGTACCACATCCGCCTCCCCGGCGAGTCGGTGGAGCAGTTCCCGCATCCGGGCCGATCCCAGCAACTCCGCCGGGTTGGGGGGACGGCCTCCTGCTGGCAGCAAAACAAGCCCTTCCACCTCCGTGGCCTGAAGCCGGCCGTCGGTGCTTCCATCCAGCAGAGAACCGACCAGCCCGTCCTTCGGGTGAATTTCAAAAATGCGGTGCTGGCGCGGCCGACGCAGGTCCCCGTCCACCACAACCACCCGCAAACCGGCCTGGGCGAACACGATCGCCAGATTCGCCACCACGAAAGATTTGCCCTCCCCCGTTGTCGGGCTGGTTACCAGCAGGGTGCGGAGGGGGTGGTCCACACCGGCATAGCGAATGTTGGTGCGCAGTTTGCGAAAGCCCTCGGCGATAGGGGATAGGGGATTATCCCGGGCAACCACTTCCTTTTCCCCCTCGGCCAGCCGTCCGATCATCCCCAGCACGCTCAGGGATGCCGTTCGGGCAACATCATCGGGTGTTTTCACCGTGTCGTCCAGGTACTCCCAGAGAAACACCCCACCCACGGCCAGCATCGCGCCCATTACCCCGGCGAGCGCTGCGTTCATCAGTTTGCGTGGCCGTACCGGTTTCTCCGGCACCTGGGCGGCTTCAAAGAGGGAGATGGTATCCGTGGACTGAGTCGCGGTCAGGCGCATCTGTTCGTAACTTTGCACCAGCGACGTGTAGGAGTTACGATATCCGGCCAGAATGGTCTCCAGCCGTGCCCGCTCGGTCTGGGCTTGAGGGCTGGAAGAACCTTTCAGGGCGTCCAGCTGGCTCTGGACCTCGTTCATCAACCGGGAGAGGTCATCCATCTGGGTTTTCAGGCGATCCAGCGAGCCGCCGTACCGCTGCTGCTGGAGCGTTTTCGTATGGGCGATGAAGGCCTCTGCGATCGTATTGGCGACGCGCGCCGCCTCCGCCGGGTCGGTATGCTCCACCCGGATCCGGATCAACTGGGTGTTCCGGACCAGTTCCACCCGCACCTTTTTGATCAGTTCTTCGGGCGTCGTGTCCAGACCCAGTTGCTCAATCGCTGCCTCCAGAATCGGGCGTCCGGTCACCATCTGGGTATATGTTTGTGCCAGGCGCTCGCTGGTCAGGAGGGCGGTGTAATCGCTGACCCCGGGGACGGGTGCCTGCTGCACCAGCAGCGTAGCAGTGGCCTGGTACACCGGCTGGATCACCGAACTGACGATAAAGGCTACCACTGCGGCAACGATCGCACATCCCACGATGAGCCACCACCATCGCTGAAGAAGGAGCAGATACTGTCGCAGGTCAATTTCTTCTTCCACTGCTGTGCCTCCACGTTTGTTGATTCATAAAGCGATGTCGCCTGGCCTTCAAAATCTATCTTCGCGGCCTGTGCGGCCTCCACACTGCAAGTTCAGTATAAGTATACTACAATTTCATTATACCACAATTTCGTTCCGAATTTTCGGAAAACTTTGCCCCTGCGCGGATTTTTCTGAAACCTGTACCGACCCGGTGTTTATTTGCGAGCATTTGCGGTTGAATGGAACGCGGATGAACGCTGATAGACGCTGATTTTCTTTTTTTGTTTTTGTTTTATTTCACGGCCCCACAGTGATATAGTCCCGAATGGCGGCGAAGACCGCCTCGCCGATGCCCGGGACCTGCAT
>FWWL01008421.1_pt1 | contig 12376 bp, 9 predicted proteins | sample 2228331 | NCBI WGS metagenome assembly FWWL01 (sample SAMEA103939775, study PRJEB20133) | metagenome | reverse complement strand
CGGACTCACGTTCCTTCTTGCGAATGTGGCCCATTACTCAAGAGGAGGAGAGCATTTTCTCTGGGCCTCTCTCCGATTGAAGGAAAAAAAACCTTTAATCTGAGCGCATTTTTCGCGATTTGTTTGAAAAACTTTTCCGTCTTTGCAGCACCATCCGAGCCTTTGGCATTTTTGGAGCACCTCGTTTCGATCAAAGGAGAAAAAGCCCTGAGTTCGAGCACACTGTTCCGGTGTGGATTCAAACAGTTTTCCGTCTTTGCAGCACCAACCGAGCCTTTGGCATTTCTGGAGCACCTCGTTTCGATCAAAGGAAAAGAAACCTCGGCTTCGTTCGCAGTCTTGGGGTGATGTCTGAAAGACTCTACCGTTGGCGCAACACCAACCTCGGCCGGGCGGGGGTTCAATAGGATGGACCCATGAAGGAATTTCCTGAATTTCTCTGTCACTCATCCGTCTGGGGTCCTTAATAACTTTTCCCCTGGAGAATACGGCTAGTTCTCCTGACCTGAGAAGGATGCCGGAGGGGCGATGGATTTGTGCGCGGCCTTCGAAGAGGGCGATTTCTGTCGCCTCATCCTTCATGACTTTCACGTTGGCCTTGCTGTTCAGAATTCCCTCCACATCGGGCGTCTTAATACAAACGTTATGCTTATAGACGTAAACCTGACCGAAGCCGATTTCGATGAACACACATCTTTGCCCGGTCACGGAATCTCTTGCAATACGAAACCAGGGGTCCGTATTTTCATCCAGTTGGACAAAACTGCCATCCGAAAATCGAACGCGGGCCATGCTTCCCGCTCCGGTGGACACATGGGAGCCGTCACGAATCACGTCCCCGGAGCGCCCGGGCCTTCCATCCAGATAAACTTCCAGGCCGGACGCTTCCAAAGTACCGAGGCGGTCTGGATGGCCTTCCCAGTTAGGACCATTGGGTGGAACACACGATGACGAACAGACCGCCATCCAGAGCCACCCAAAACACAGGGCGGCTCGAACCACACGCCGTGATTTTTGGGTTTGTAAAAACATCATCTCTCCTGAAGGTTTTCAGTCTTATAAAAAAGGGACTTGATCCCGATAACTTCCATGCTGTGCATGCCGCTTGTTGGGACACAATAGACCTTCTTGAAGACTCCGTCCCAGAGCACCACCTCATCGTCCGTCTTGTTCAGCAGAGAAAAAACGGCCGCCTGGGATTCCAAAACCTGCCCTTTCCAGGTAAGGATGACCAGCGGGTATTTGGTTGGACGCACTAAAACGCCGTAGCTCATGAGGGTAAAAAGGGTGTAGAGGATCGCCATAAGTAAAAAAGGCAAAATGAGCCAAGGCCGAAAGTTCGGCAATAAAGCCGTCGCATACCAGGCCAGAGCAAGCACTAGCAGGGCTAAAAATTCCCCTTTCAAAAGGTGAAAAAAGTAATCGCGCAACAACTCCGCATTTCCTTCCAGAAGCCATCTTTCCAATCGAGCGACATTTGTATTACTGGAAAAGTTTTCGTAGGATTTATAAATGAGGTTTGAAATTCCAAGTGCGTAAGAAAAATCATTATAGTAATCCAAAACAAGGAAAATCAATGCGTAACCAAGAAGGAAAAGCACAGAGGAAGACATCAACCATCTTTTGGTTTCATAAAAACTTTTCCATGTCGAGAACAACCGAAGACAGAGTTCAGGAATGTGTCGCCACTTGAAAAAAAGACAGGCGGCCAGGAGGGTTATTCCAAGGAGGAAAAGGCCGGTGAGAAGATAGAGACCCAGGACAAAATACGGTAACACTTCGGAAATGACCATGCCGGCCAGCACCGTGAAAAACTTACCGCCTTCCTGAAGGTAGCGTTCCTTGGGAAAGTCAAACAGGCCGAAAAGACCAAGCATATTGAGATGGGATCGGGCCACGAGGTAGCCGCAGGCGTAGAAAATGGCCGCAATACCCGCCAGGGAACCTGTCAGGCGGCCGATAAATGCGGAGATGCTTTTGAGAAAATCCATGACAGGTGCCGTCTCGGGAGGTTTTCACCTCCCGAAAAAATGGGTTCGTTGCGCCGCCCATGTGGACCATCGTGGTCTAGGCGAGGCCGAATTGTTTTGTATCGACCCATGCCATGCTTAGAAGGGACCAGAAATCCAGAGCCAGTTTCGAGAGCACGTAATCGTACGGCAGCCAGCCGTAACCTTGATCTCCCCAGGACGTGCCCCAGGAATTGCGGATCAGGAGGGCTCCCGTGGTGGTCTTGTTGCATTTTGTGTTCTTGATTTTCTTGTTGTCGTCGTAACCCACGGCGACAATGGCATGACCCCACTGAGCCTTTTCACCGGGGCATGGATAGGGAATGCCTCCTTTGACGTCACAGTTGCTGAAGGAGGGAAATCCCCAGAAACCGAACATGGATGGAATGCCTGCTGCCAGATACTTTTTGACGCCGGCGAGAACGTCGGCACCGCTGGGGTTGGTTGCCAGAGGATCGTGGCAGAAGTAGTTGATGGCTTCGTAGTTGTCGGCTATGGCGTACACGAAGCTCGGAGGTTCCTTGTCAAAATCGGGCTTGGCGTCCGTGTAGGGCCAGTATTTTTCGTCGGGCACACCACACAGTCTCAGGGCTCCCATGGTGTTTCGAAGCCAGGCCCCTGTATCCCCGGTCACCTGCATGAGGTTTCGTGTGGTTTTGTAAACGAACAGACGGGATCCCTCGATGTGTTTTCCGTAGGCACGCCGCTGAAAATATTCTACCACGCCGACGGCCGCATGAGCCGTGCATGACCCCAGGCTCTTTTGATTTTCCACAGCCGAACACCAGGCTCTCAGATCGACGCTGGGCGGCAGAGCCTTTAAGTTTTCGGCCTTGCGTACGCCCAACTTCTTCGCGAATTCCTTTATTTTCGCTTCCTCTTCCGTGTAATCTCGAAGATCCGGCAGCGGCGGCAGCCAGCCGGTGCCAAAGGTTTCCTGCATGCCCAAGATTTCAACGGGTTTGTAAAGGTTGTACATGGTGCCTCCTTCTGCTTTTAAGGTTTTTTCGCGTGTTCCCGCGGCTCGGATCAGGCGCGGGGACCGCATTCCGTGGGCCTCTGAACTTTTTGTTAGATTCTGTCCATCACCAATGAATCACCGCAGACTCACAGGGCACTATGCGGAGACGGCTTGGTTTTTCTGTGTCCCCGCCTAGTCGGTCCAGCTCTTCACGCTGACAGCGACATTGTGAGCCCAATAGGTTTGTCGCGATTCTTTTTATGGGCTCGGGATGAGGTTCAGGGTGGTTACGGGCCAAGGCAAAACTGCGCTGGTTCGCGGTTCCCTCGAGGAGCCATCAATCAGGCTCTGAAAGCGCCGGGCTGAGCGCATGAGTTCCTGGAGGAGCCTTTCCCAGAACGAAGTTTTGCCGGGGAGTACGGGCTTTTTCCGTCCGCCTAAATGAGGGGGCCGGAGGCCAGCCCTCTCAGGAAAAGACATAGTTTCAGGCTTGTAGGGGCGAGGCGCCGTCTCGCCCCTACCTTGAAATGGCAGAAGACTTTGCTAATGCGAGTTCTCGGACAGCCTGCTGTAAGGAGACGACCATAAAATCAAAAAGTTATGAAGTATTGGCTGAAAGGGTGAAACTGACCGCATGAGGCCCTGTTGGTGGCCAAGGTCAAAAGCTTACGGGAGCAAACCGCGCCTGTAAAAGTTCGTGTCGGCCCATCGAAAAGCTTTAAAGCCCCCCGAAGTCTACTCGAAGCTTTTTTTCCAAATGGTTGGCAAGATGAATCAATGGGTAACAGACAGCAAAATACAAAAGCCCTACCAAACCAAAGACCATGAGCCCTTCCGGAATACGTTGCACGGTGAACCAGCCTACACGGGTGACATCGGTGACCCCGATCACGGAAACCACCGATGAATCCTTAATAAGAAGCACATATTGCCCCACCAGAGGCGGTAAAATGGTTTTCATGGCCTGAGGCAAAATCACGTAGCGGATGCGCTGAAACCAGTTCAAGCCCGAGGCTTTGGCTGCTTCCGATTGCCCCGAGGGCACCGCCGTGATGCCACCGGCCACGATCTCGCAAATGTAAGCCCCCGCATAAAGGGTCAGGCTCACCACAGCAGCCGTAAAAGCGTCCAGGTGAAGTCCCCATTCGGGCAGGATGAAAAAGATGATAAAAACCTGCACCAGAAAAGGCGTGCCTCGCATGAAATCCACGTAAGCAAACAGGAGTTTCCCCAGAACCGGCACTCGGGAAGCTCGCACGATACCCGCCGCCCCTCCGATGACCGTGCCCATGAGAAGGCTCAGGCCGGAAACGGCCACGGTCATCCAAAGGCCCTTTAAAAAGAAGGGAAAACTCTCAATCAGCTGCTTAAGGTAGTAAAGCCACATGATTGTGGATGGTTGCTCCTATGCCGGTTGAACGAAGATGAGCCTCTTTTGCCACCAAGTTGAAAAGGTTTTGAGTGCATAGTAGATCAGGAGATATAGCAGGGCCGTGGTAAAAAAGCCTTCGGCGGGCATAAACCGCTCAGAGGTGATGATCTGGCCGGCTCGAGTGAGTTCAAAAACAGAGATGAGAGACAAAAGAGCGCTGTCTTTGACAAGCACAATCGCCTGGCCGAGAAGCGGCGGAATCGTGATGCCCAGAGCCTGAGGCAGCACGATATAGCGCATGCGTTGCAGATAGGTGAGGCCATAGGCCATGCCGGCTTCGATCTGTCCCCAAGACACCGAAAGCACTCCGGCTCGAATGATTTCAGCCATATACGCTCCACTGTTGAGCGAAAGAGCCAGAATGCCCGTTTGGTATTCGGGCAGCCGAACCCCGAGGCTCGGCAGCCCGAAATAGAAGAAGTAAAGTTGTGCCAAAAGCGGTGTGGCACGAATGGCTTCGATGTAGGCTCCCGCTGCCATCGAAAGAAGGCGAAGCCGAGACAATCGAGCGCCGCAGGCCAGAATACCCACCAACAAGGCACCTACAAGGGAAAGGGCCGAAAGCCACACCGTGGCCCACAGCCCCTTCAAAAAGAGCGGCATGTAGTCAAGCAGCACTCGAAAGTTAAAGGCTTCCAGCATATGCGCCTCAGTGATCCTTCTTCCAATCCAAGGATTTCACCCAGTAGTTGATATTGGCGTCATAGCGGCCGTCTTCTCGAATCCACTGAAAGAAGAGGTTGATCCATTGCAGCAGGTGCGTGTCTTCCGGGCGCACCGCGAAGGCCAAGGGTTGCTTGGACAGTCGAATGGGAAGGATTTCGATGCTGTCGGGAGGAAATTCCTGCATCTGACCCACCACGGCGGTTTCGTCGTTCACGCCGATGTCGGCGTGTCCTGCCAGCACGGCATTAATGAGCAGCGGGCCTCCGCCCTTGTAAGATTTAATGTTGGCTTTGGGAAAGAAGCGTTTGGCTTCCGCTTCTCCCGTGCTTCCCAAGAGCACCGCGATGGTCACGTTTTCCTTGTTACAATCTTCGATGCTTTTGAAAGCGCTTCCTTTTTTGGCAAACACCACCGCTCCCGTGTAGTAGAAAGGATCGGTAAAGGATACCTTGAGAGCCCGCTTCAGGGTGGCTGTCATGTCGGCGGCCAGAAGATCGGCCTTTTTGGAAAGAAGGGCTGGAATAAGGCCGTCCCAGTCATAGTCCAAAAAGGTCACCTTAACCCCCATTTCCTGAGCCATAAGCTTGCAGAATTCCACGGAACTGCCTGTGCGGACGCCGTTTTTATCCACGAAACTGAAAGGAGGTCCTTGAGTTTGGACCGCCACGCGAAGTTCACCGCGTTGAATGATCTCCTGAAGAGTGTCGGCCGCCGCGGGCAAGATCAGCCCGCAAAGAAACGCCGCCACCAAGCCCAAGGTCCACAGCCCTTTTGCCCATCGTTTCATGATCGCCTCCTTACTATGGTTTTAGGTCATGATTCGGCCGGCTTCAGGCACCGGCCTCCTTCGGCGAGATCGTTCCTGCACGCGAACCGAGCCCATTTCCAGACGCGTTCGGGTTAGGGACGCCTGAGTCTAGAGCCGCTTCAAGGCCTCGTGTGGAGGCATCCAAGGACGCTTCTGAAACGTGCCCGCCTCGTGCCAGGTGAGCAGCCCGTTTATGGCAGTGGCGCCTTCTAATAAGGGCGGGTGGCGCCGAAACGCTTCAGGGATACCATGATCCGCAAGGACCCTCAAGTACGGAAAAACTTCCAGAGCCAGAGCCTGGGAAGCCGTCTGAGCCACCGTTCCCGGAATATTGGTCACCGCATAATGAAGGATTCCGTCCACTTCCCAGACGGGATCGGTGTGAGTGGTGTAACGATCAATCGTTTCCACCGCTCCTCGAAGATTGGCCGTCACATCCACGATGATGCTGCCCTTTTTCATGCGCCGCACCAGATTTCGGTCGATGAGATGGCGATCGCTTTGGGGAGGGACGGTGGCCGTGTTGATAACCATGTCCGCTGTTGTGACGTAAGGAGCCAGATCCACCACGTTTGGGTTGTGAAGATGAACATTGGAAGGAGCAGTTTCCGAAAAGAGGCGGATGGTCCGTTGATTGATTTCAAAGACATGCACGCGGCATCCCAAAGCCCCAGCCACTCGGGCCGCCTGTCTGCCTGCTTCGCCGGCACCTAGAACCACAACCACAGGTGTTTCCAGGCCGGGATAAGCCACGAGGCTTTTGCCGACGCCGCCTCGATGGTTCCACAGAAACTGCATGCCCTGCAAGACCGCCTGCTGCCCGGCGATAACGCTCATGGGACGAAGCAATGGAAAGGACCCATCCGATTCCCGGACGTTTTCAAAGGCAATGGCCGTCAGTCGCTTTTCCAGAAGCATATCCGCGAGCTTAGGCCGTGTTTCGCTGTGAAGGTAGCAAAAAAGGATTTGCCCCGTTCGAAAGATGCCGAACTCTTCCTCCACCGGCTCCTTGACCTTGACCAGAAGATCCGCCGCTTGACTCACCTCCGCCGCCGTTTCCACCAGTCGGGCTCCGGCTTTTCGGTAGGTTTCGTCCGAGAACCCGGCTCCAACGCCGGCACCGCATTGCACCGTCACCTGATGGCCGGCTTTAACCAGTTCCGAAACATTTTCCGGCACCACCGCCACCCGATACTCCTGAGGCTTGATTTCCTTAAGAATTCCCACATGCATGGGGCTCTCCTTCTTTGCTTGTTTTCACCACAGAGACGCAGAGTTCCCAGAGAGCTCTGTGGTCTTCGTGTTTCTGTGGTGCGTTTTTTGAGCAGGATCAGATCGACAAGCTCTCATCAAGCTGGCAGTATACACTTTTCAAGGAAAGGATGAAGGCATTGGGCCGTGAATGGAAGAGGATAAAGACATGGAGACGCAAAAATCGGATGTGGTGATTGTAGGGGGCGGTGTGATGGGGCTTCTGACCGCTTACTATCTGCTAAGGGAGGGTGCGAGCGTGACGGTGCTGGAAAAGGGGCGACTCCCTGCGGGAAGTTCTTACGGCAATGCGGGCCTGATTGTTCCAAGCCATCTTCAGCCCCTGTGTTCTCCGGGAAACGTCAAGGAAGGTTTGCGTCACCTGCTCAACCCGACGGGCCCTTTTTCCATCAGCCTCTCGCTGAATCCTAGGCGCCTGCTATGGCTCGGCCGGTTTGTACGTCACAGCACTCACGCCCAGGTGCACTATGCCGTCGGGGTCTATCGGGAACTGGCGGACCGAAGTCTGGAACTGCACGACGCCTTGGCTCGATCTGCCGAATCGGCCTACGAATACGCTCGGGACGGGCTTTTGTGCCTTTATGAAACCCAGGAAGCCTTCATGGCGGCGGCCAGGGATGCGGAAGAACTGTCCCGAGTCGGCCGCCCGGCCCGTGTGCTGGAGGCTCGAGAGATTCGGGAAAGGGTTCCTGCCGTGGGAAGATCCATTATCGGAGGTGTGCTGCAGGAACCAGACGGCCGTTTGAATCCGGCGGCTTTCGTCTCTTGGTTAGGGAACCAAGTCCGCCAGGCTCGAGGACGCATTCTTGAAGAAACAGAAGTTTACGGGGCGTCGTTTTCGGGTTCGGGGGTGAGGGAGCTCAAGACCACCAGGGGGCCTGTCAAGGCCGACCAGTTTGTGTTGACGGCCGGAGCCTGGACGGGACGTGTGGCTGCCATGGTGGGGCATCCTCTACCTGTGGAAGCCGCCAAGGGTTTCAGTATCACTTACGAAAAGCCTGCGGGGATTTCGTCCGTGCCTCTTCTTTTGGAAGAGGCACGCGTGGCCGTCACCCCGTTTGCCGATACCCTGCGGCTTGCGGGAGTTTTGGAATTGTGCGGCCTGGACGATGCCCTTTCGGCTCGACGCATCGATGCCATGGAACGCCACCTCCTGAGAACCTTGCCGGCACTGGCCCCTCTTAAAGCCAAAGAAATCTGGCGTGGATTTCGCCCCTGCACACCGGACGGCTTGCCCATGATCGGACGGCTGAAGCGGCCTCACAATGTGGTGGTGGCCACGGGGCACGCCACCAAAGGGATCTTTCTCGGACCTGTGACCGGGTCCATGGTGGCCCATATCGTGAGCGGCACGGAAGAAGACCCCCATCTGCTCAAGGCTCTGAATCCTGACCGCTAAAGGCGGGCTCACATACAGAACCGGCCTGTTCTTTCACACCGGACCATGTGGCGCGAATCTTTTAACCAATTGAGGCTTTTTGGCACTCCTCCGCTCTGAAGCATCCCGAAATAAGAAGGAGCAACCATGAACGGCTCAGAGACGAAAACGAGTGAAGAACGCTCTTGGGAAATCCGGATCGCCTTGGTGCTTTACGGAGGTGTTTCTTTAGCCGTGTATGAAAACGGGGTGACCAGAGCCTTTTATGACCTCGTGAAGGAGAACGGCCCATTTAAGCTTCTTTTGAAACTCTTGGATGCCGATGCGACGGTGGATGTCGTGGCGGGGGCATCCGCCGGGGGGATCAATGGACTGTTTCTTGCGGCCGCCTTGGAATCGGGCGCCGATTTTGCGCAAACTGCAGATCTTTGGAGAAAACACGGGGACTTGGGAGCATTACTTCGTCCTGTGGCTGCTTCTGACCATGCCATTTCGTTTTTGGACGGGGAAGGCTACTATCAGCAACGCCTGGAAGAGGCTTTTCAAAGCCTGTTAACCCCTTCCTCCATTCGGAAAGCAAGTCCAGGGGAAATGGATGTTTTCATCACAGGGACCAACCTGGAGGGAATTCTCACAAGCTATTGGGACTCCGTGGGGACCCGAATCGATGACAAAAGGCATCGAACCGTTTTTCGACTTCAGCATCGACCGGGGCGCAAAACTCTTGGGCTTGGACCTGTCAATCCCCAATCCAGAAACTCTAGAGACCTTCAAGCGTGTGTGCTGGCCTCCATTGCCCGAATCACCTCCACCTTTCCGGTAGCTTTTCCACCCTTTTCCCTGGAGCAGATCTCCCAGGACCGCAGAGACAAGGTGAAGGAAACCCTGGAAAGAACCAGCCGTGTCCAACCAAGTCATCATATCTACGTGGACGGCGGTGTCTTGGATAACAAACCCTTCGGACCAGCTCTAGAGGCCATCTTTTACCGCATGCCCCATAAGCTTGTGGACCGAAGACTCTTTTACGTGGAACCGGATCCGCAACATCTGACACCCTTGACCGACGAGGCGACGAAGCGCCTGGAGAATCCATTTCACGTGGCCGTGGCCTCCTTAAGCACCATCCCTTCCCACGAAAGCATTAGCGAAGACCTAGAAAAACTCCAGGCGCATAACGCTAAAATTCGATGGCTGAAGAACCTCAAGGCAAACTATTTGCGAATGCTCAGACTCTGTGGCGCAGCAACGGAGCTTAAATCGTCGCGTCGAGAGTCCTCCAGAGAGGTTTACCGCAAGGTACGCATTGACAACTTGAGTCTGTCCCTCCTGTCGGATACCGATGAGGTGCCTTCGGCATCGACGATGATTCCACCTCATCGACGGCGTCTTTTTGAGCGACTTCAGCGATGTCTTCTGTATTTGACAAAGACGCCTGCACTACTTCCAGAAGGAAAGAAGCCCTCCGCTTTCCACTCAACCACCGAAATGCTGAGTGGTGTGTCCGAAAGCACGAGCCTTCAACCGGAACGGGATGCGGCCGAGACGCCAGCGTTCAAGAAGAAAGCGTTTTGTTCAGTCAGTTTTCTGGACCCCCTTGTGCCTTACGATGTGGCCTGGCACATGCGATGTGCTTTTCATGTTCTCTACCACATCTACGATTGCTTGGAAAAAGAGCCCAACCGAGAGGACCTCTTGATGGCCATGCGAGCCACGGGGAGGATCATCAAAACCCTCGAAGTGATTCGATCAGCTTTGGGCTCTGTTCGAGACCGCCTTATGGAGCTGCCGCCACAGAGAGATGAGACAATGGAAAATAGTGGCGCTCGGACAATGAGGGCTCTGTTCGAGTCCTTGACGACTTTCCTGATGCCGGACAACGAGGTCTGGAATCCTTTGGCAAAAAACGTGGGGATGGCAGTCAGAAAGAGTGAGGACGTCTCTTTTCTCAGTTGGGTGCAAGACCGCGAGCAAGGCCCCTTGGGATCGTCGATCCTTAGTGAAGTTCTCATGCAGGCTCGGCACTGGAATGAGCGTCGAAACATTCAAACGCGCTGGTCCCTGCCTCGAAGCTCTCAAGAAACCATCCTCACCAGGGTTCATGATATCCTTCAGCTGGTGGTGGCCTCTGTGCCTGATGCGGGCCATCCCTTAGAGGATTTCGTGGTTTTAGACGAGGCGTTTTATCCTTTGGAATTTTCCAGCGGAATTCATGAACTGGACGAAATCGAATACGTTCGCATCAGCCCTCGGGATGCTCAGATAGGCCTCAGCGCTTTCACACCCAGTCACAAAGTGACCGGGGATGATCTAGCCCATTTCGCGGCCTTCTTTCGGCGGGACTGGAGAACGAACGACATTCTGTGGGGGCGTATCGACGGCATCTGCCAGATCATTCGAAGCCTCCTGGACCCAGGAGTCCAGGAGCGGTTATGGCGTCGGCGGTGGAGTCTTCCCGAGGTCATCACCGAGGAATCCCTGGAAGCCTGTTTTCCAGAATGTCCATGGCAGCAGAAAGAAGCCGTGATGCAATCATGGCGAAGCCTCATGGACACGCGGCCGTCGAAGTGTTTTTCTAAAACGGAGAAACTACAATGGATTGGAAAGCTCCAGACCTTCAGAGATCAATTCATCTTGGCGGCGCAATGTCAGGCAGTGTGTGAAGACTTGGAAACCCTTTACGAGGACATCTACTTCCAGGAATTGGTTTGGGGGACTCTATCGGATGAGGCCGGTGTGGGACCCCAAACCGGGGAATCGGTCCTGCAGGCGCGTGCCCGGGAGAGAGGTGCCCAAGCTCGTCAAGCCGTGCAGAACTGTGGATTGGACCTCAAGAACATGGCCATTGGATCCCAAACGGTCGTGGGGCCTCGAGGAGCTGTTCCTCTGCACATTCTGGTGGAATATGGCTGCCAGGCTTATCTGTTGGTGTGGGGCATGATTCGGTCAGTTCTCGAAGGGCGTAAACACCTTTCCAGTTTCTTTGCACGCCGAAAACCTCGCTGGATGCTGCGGACTCCCATTGTTTTTGTATATCACTTGGTGCGATCCCAAAGGCGGCAGCGAGGCTCTTTTCCCTTCTTGATCACAGGAAGTGTCGCAGCATTACTGGCCTCGGGAATTACTGGGCTTATTTTGGGAAATGTGTGGTTCCTGCTGCCCATAGCCGCGGCTTTGGCCGTCATGGCCATCACGGTATGGTTCAAGCCTGAAAAGAAGTGAATAGATCCTCCTCAACAAGGCCATAGGGCGCGTTGGGGGCGAAATCGAAGGAAGACAATAGCTTCCAAAAGAAAACTACCTGGGTTCGGGAACTCCCATGGAGAGGATTCGTGGGCTTGGTTCGCAGGCGGCGCTGCAAAGAACAAAGTTTCTCCTGGCGCGACGGTCACTCTTGATATGTTTCACGCATGAAGAAAGTGCAGCCGAGAACAAGCAGAGAAGCAAAGAAGAGGCAGGTGAGAAGCACCGAGTAGGCTTCTAGGGGATAGCCGAAGCCTTTGGATGTTCCGCTCCGAAGGTCCAGAATCCAGCCGAGAAGAGGCATGGCCACAGCGCCCCCGAGAAAAGGGAAAAGGTTAAGGGAACCGAGGGCGGTACCAGCGATTTGAATGGGGAAGAGCTCCTTGACGGCAGTGAAGGCGATGACCACGGTGGACGAGGAGCTGATGGAAAAAAGCAGGAAGAAAAGCATCAAAGCCCAGGTGGGCAGCCCGGACGGAAAGAGCCGTAGAAAGCCTAGTTCCAGAGTCATGGCCAGAGCGCAGGCTATAAGCGGTTTTTTGCGGCTTCGAAAAACGCGGTCTGAAAGGAAACCCAAAACAGGACTGCCGAAGATCATGCCCCATGCAAT
>FWWL01008549.1_pt1 | contig 12379 bp, 12 predicted proteins | sample 2228331 | NCBI WGS metagenome assembly FWWL01 (sample SAMEA103939775, study PRJEB20133) | metagenome | reverse complement strand
CGTCAAGAGAAGCGCTTTCAAAGTGTAGATAAAGCACGCGACGCCCTCGTGCCTTTAAGGCCTCAAAGTCGCCCAGCGCTTGGGCACGCTAGAGGGTGCCAAAGCGAATCCCCTGGCCTGGGATCTCAAGATCAACCTTGGGTTCACGGGTAATCTGGAGGAACAGTCCTCGATTAGGTCCGCCTTTGTGCAACTGGCCAGTTGAATGAAGAAAACGCGGCCCAAAGCCCAGGGTGGTTGCACATCCAGTGGTCTGAAGGAGCCTCTTACGCAATACCTGCAAGATCTCGATCGTTTGTTCATTGCGCGGAAGATATGCATTGATAGCAATGTAGTCACCCGGAACTGCCATCCCGACAAAGGACTTCAGAATATCTGTCAGGGATGACACATCCCCTTCAATTTGCTGCGAAGTAAAGGCGCTCACTCCCTCACACATCCACTGAGGCGACTCCGTGAACAAGATGCCTTGAGAGCGATAACTTGCCAATAAGGTTCGGGTGCGAGATTTACTGTCTTCCACATCCGGTTGATCAAAAGCATTGACCCGCAAATACGCACATGCCACAGCCACTGCTACTTCCCACCGGTACATCTCCGCACCCAGGTCGTACATATCTCTAAACCTAAAAGTTAATACCGGATGCCCTGCTGCCACTAGGGTTTGAGCACGGGCTTGTTGCGCGCCGTCAAGGCAAAAATAGACAAACAGACGATCCTGGCCATAAGCATCAACAGAAACCTCGGGTTCTTGATCCACGGGGATGATACCACGCCCATCTTTCCCACTCGATTCCGCGATCAATTGCTCTAGCCACGCCCCCAAAGGAATCAATTCCGGATCGGCCAGAAAAGTCAGTTTGTCACGCCCCTGGGTAGCGGCAAGTCCAAGTAAAATTCCCAAGACCAACCCCGGATTACGACCCGCCGGTTGGGTTGGTAGACACTGCTCCATCATGGTTTCCGCCCGATTCAGTAGTTGCGCAACATTCATCCCCAGCAATGCAGCAGGCACCAAACCAAATGCGGTCAAGGCAGAGTACCGCCCCCCCACCAGAGGATCTGCATAAAAGATCTCCCGGAAAGTACGTTCCTGGGCTAATTTGGCCAACGGAGTTTCCGGGTCAGTAACGGCAATGAAGTGACGTCCCGGTGTTTCGTCACCGTGAGACTTCGCCCATGCCCAGAAATACTCCATCAGCGCATGGACCTCAACCGTCGTCCCCGACTTACTAGAGACGATGAACAGGGTCTCACCCCATTTAAGGCGTTGCGCAACCGCAGCAATTTGCTCTGGGTCTGTGGTATCAAGAACCGTAAGATTCAACCCCGGTTGCCCCCCGATCTGGCCAACCCCGAAAGTCAGGGCAAATACCTCCGGGGCCAGAGATGAGCCCCCCATCCCTAACAATACGGCTTCGTGATAGCCCTCTGCAACCAGCTGGTTTGCCAGGGCACTCAGAGAAGCCAAAAGGGTGCGGCTCTTTTGTGGGGCAATCAACCATCCCAGTCGCTGTCTTACTTCTGCCTGACCATTTGGATCATCCGTCCACAGGCTTGCATCTGCTTCAAATAATCGTTGGATGTAACGTTCATGAGCAGCACGTCCTATCTGAGCGGCTAGAAGGGTAGCAAAAGGACCCAGTTCTGCCACGGCTAATGCGCGGCGTTCTTCAATGGTTTGCAAAAGGGCCTCAAAGGCACTCGCAAAAGCCCTAACACCCTCCTCTTCCAGTTCCTGAGTTACTTGCGCCATCGAAATCCCTAACTGTTCGAGCGCTGCAATAATCTTCTTCTCTGCACTCACCTCAGCACTCAGGGTCAATCGCACTTCACCATGATCTGCAAAGGCCGCCAGAGTTTGGGGAGGTACCGTATTGACAGTCTGGGGTCCAATGAGTTCTTCAACATATAGTACATCACGATAAGCCGGGTTTTTTGTACTGGTTGATGCCCATAAGGGTCGCTGCACTTTAGCGCCATGACGCGCAAGGGCTTTAAAACGCTCACTTCCAAAGGCTTCTAAAAATTGAGCATAAGCTAGCCGGGCATTGGCAATGGCCGCCTTGCCCATGAGCGCGCGAGCCTGTTCTGCTTCGGGGCCTTCGCGACGCAGTATTTCCTCTAACCGCTTATCCACCTTTGTGTCCACCCTGGAGACGAAAAAGGAGGCCACCGAGGCAATGCGGTCAATCGGCAGTCCCACCGCTAGCCGGTCCTCCAACCCGCTTAGATAAGCCTCAATTACCTGCGCATAACGCTCTAGCGAGAAAATCAAGGTTACGTTGACATTGATCCCCTCAAAAATAGCGCGTCGAATGGCAGGCAATCCTGGTAGTGTGGCAGGGATTTTGATCATCAAATTTGGCCGCGAAACCAGATTCCACAAACGTTTGGCTTCGGCCACAGTACCTTCGGTATCATAAGCCAGGGTTGGAGCCACCTCCAGACTCACGTAGCCATCTTCACCCTGGCTGGCTTCGTATAACGGTAGAAACAGGTCCGCTGCCTTCTGAATATCCTCAACAGTCAATTGATCATAAATCTGACGTGCTGACCACCCTGCCCAGGCCATGGTCTGAATGGCTGTATCGTAATCATTGGAATGCGCAATGGCCTGATGAAAAATGGTAGGGTTGGAGGTAACACCACGAATAATCCCCTCATCAATCATCCTGGCCAGTTCCCCGTTCTCCAGAAGTCGCCGTTGAATGTTGTCATACCACAGCGATTGCCCTAATGCATGGAGTTTTAGAATGACTTCTACGCTCATGGTAACCGCTCCCACATAACTCATCTAATCTTTTCAACTAAGAGCGTTGGGCTTCCTTCTCCAGGGCTTGCACCTTTTCAAAGCGACGCTGGTAGCGGTCCTCGCCCAGAAATTTGGCATTCAAGAAAGCGCGCACAATTTCTTTCGCCAGTTCAGGACCAATGATCCGCCCTCCCAGACAGAGCGCGTTCATATTGTCATGCTCAACCCCTTGATGGGCCGAGTAAGTATCATGACATACCCCTGCATAAACACCGCGCATCTTATTTGCGGCAATGTTGACCCCGATACCGGAAGCGCAAATTAAAATGGCACGCTCAACCTCGCCACGCTGAAGCGCCCGCCCCGCTTTTTCTGCAAAATCCGGATAATCAACCCGCTCCTCGCTATCTACACCAAAATCCACCACCTCATGCCCTAATGAGCGCACCGCCTCAATGACCGAAGCCTTGAGGGGAAAACCACCATGATCACATGCAATGGCTACACGCATCTTAAACCTCCTTTATGCTTCAACACCCAGCAATCCACGGGCTTCGCGAAGGATATCGGCCACGGTGAGACCGAACTTCTCATAAATCACCTTATACGGGGCAGATGCCCCAAAGCGATGAATCCCCAGTATCCGCCCCTTATTGCCTACCCAACGTTCCCACCCCATGGGACGCGCCGCTTCTATCGCCAAGCGACGTTCAACGGTGGGCAGCAAAACCTCATCCTGATAGCCACGATCTTGTGCCTCAAACAATTCCCAACTCGGGAAGGAAACCAGGCGCACATTGTAGCCCTCTGCAGCCAGCGCATAACCCGCTTCTACGATCAGGCTTACCTCTGAGCCGGTTGCCATCAAGATAATCTGCGGCCGCCCACCTCCCAGGTCCGCCAGCACATAAGCCCCTCGCCGCAATCCCTCGGCCGTGGCAAGCACGGAACGATCCAACACCGGTATCGCTTGCCGGCTGAGCACCAACGCTGTCGGACCGTTGCGACGCTCAATGGCAACCTTCCAGGCTTCCCGCACCTCATTGGCGTCCGCCGGACGAATGACCACCAGGTTGGGGATCGCCCGTAGTGCAGGCAAATGCTCAATAGGTTGATGGGTGGGACCATCCTCCCCTAACCCAATCGAGTCATGAGTGAAAATCCATATACTGCCTATGTGCGACAGGGCCGAAAGCCGCACCGCCGGACGCATGTAATCCGAAAAGACCAGGAAGGTGGCTCCAAAGGGAATAATCCCTCTGTATAAGGCCATGCCGTTTACAATCGCCCCCATGCCGTGTTCCCGCACACCAAAGTGCAGGTAGCGCCCAATTGGATTTTCAGCCTGGAATGCCGTCGTACAATTCATCCAGGTATTGTTGGAGGGTGTGAGATCCGCCGACCCTCCCATTAGTTCCGGCAGGCGAGTGGCAAGCACATTCAACACCTTCCCTGAAGCAGCCCGCGTGGCGAGGCCTTTGGGATCAGGATCAAACACAGGCAAGTCCTTATCCCAACCCTCCGGCAACTGCCCCCGCGTGCGCCGCTCAAATTCAGCCGCCTGTTCCGGGTAAGCCCGCCGATAAGCCTCAAACTGTTGCTGCCAGGCCGCCTCCGCCGCCGCTCCATCTTCAACGGCCTTCCTATAAAAGGTCAGTACATCTTCTGGAATGTAAAACATGGGCTCTAATGGCCATCCCAGGCGCTCCTTCGCTCCCCGCAATTCTTCCTCTCCCGGCGGTTCTCCATGCGCCTTGGCAGTGCCCTGACGCGTGGGTAGCCCATAGCCTATCTGCGTGCGGCAGATGATCAGCGAGGGACGGGGATCTGCCTTTGCCTCACGGATGGCAGCATCAATGGCATCCACATCATTCCCATCCGCCACCTGCAGTACCTGCCATCCGTACGCCTCAAAACGGCGAGCGCGATCCTCGGTGAACGTCAGGTCTGTTGAGCCATCAATGGAAATGCGATTGTCGTCGTATAAGTAAATTAACCTGCCCAGCCGCAGATGCCCTGCTAATGAGGCTGCCTCCGATGCCACGCCTTCCATCAAGTCCCCATCCGTAACCAAGGCGTAAATATAGTGATCCACAATGTCAAAGCCCGGGCGATTAAATTCTGCCGCCAGGTGAGCAGCGGCTATCGCCATTCCCACGCCGTTAGCAAATCCCTGCCCTAACGGCCCGGTGGTGGTCTCCACTCCCGGGGTCAGCCCATATTCCGGATGTCCCGGTGTTTTGCTCCCCCACTGGCGAAAACGCTTGAGTTCGTCAAGTGAGAGATCATAGCCGGTCAAATGAAGAAGGGAGTAAAGCAGCGCGCATCCATGCCCCCCTGAAAGGATAAAGCGATCTCGGTTCGGCCAGTTGGGATTGCGCGGATTGTGCTTGAGGTGGCGCGTCCACACTGCGTAAGCAATGGCTGCTGCCCCCATCGGCAATCCCGGGTGACCTGAGTTCGCATTTTGGACGGCATCAGCGGAGAGAAATCGCAGCGTGTTGATCGCACGTAATTCAAACTCTGGATTGGCAACCATAACAGGCTCCTTGGAGAAATGAATATATAAAGTGCACGGGGATTTATGGACAAAGATCTAATTGTCAAAATTCTACCATCAAAATCAGGACCTTCCCCAATAAGACAAAAGGGCTCGCACGGTTGTGCAAGCCCCTCTATTTCGTCCTCTTCTGATTAGCCCAATTGCACTCGTCGCAAACGCAGGCTGTTAGTTACGACAAAGACACTGCTAAACGCCATAGCCAGCGCCGCCAGAATCGGGCTCAAATAACCCATTGCCGCCGCAGGGATGAGAAGGATGTTGTAGAAGAAAGCCCAGAAGAGGTTTTGGCGAATCGTACGCAAAGTTCTCCGCGAAAGCAAAATGGCCTTTGCCACGCCCCGCAAGTCCCCGCCAACCAGCGTGACCGGAGCGGTGGCCATGGCAATATCCGTTCCTGTCCCAATGGCTATACCCACATCGGCTTGTGCCAGTGCAGGGGCATCATTAATACCATCTCCTACCATAGCCACCACATTACCTCTCTCCTGCAAGGCTTTAATCGCCTCAGCCTTATGTTGAGGCAATACCTCAGCAATGACCTCCTCAATTCCAACTTGGACAGCAATTGCCAGCGCCGTCGGGCGCTGATCGCCAGTAAGCATGATTACTCGCAATCCCAGGTCTTTCAGAGCACGCACGCCTTCACGCGCACCCTCCTGCAGGGTATCCGCAATTCCAATCACACCACAAGGTACCCCGTCCACAGCCACAAGTACCGGGGTTCGAGCCTCGGACCGGATCCTTTCCACAACCGGCGCCAGACCGTTTAGTACCAGGCCTCGCCTCTCAAACATGCCTGGGCTTCCCACGATCACCCGATGCCCTTGAACTTCCCCCTCGACCCCTTGCCCAACATCAACGCTAAATCCGGCCGGGGTTTCTAAAGAAAGCCCTCGCGAGATTGCCTCTGCCACAATCGCTTCTCCCAAAGGGTGACCACTAACCTGTTCCACACTGGCAGCCAACTGAAGCAAGCGATTTTCGTCCTGCGCGGCATGCCATGTGGGTGCAATGAAGATATGCGTGACCTGGGGCTGCCCGCGAGTTAATGTACCCGTCTTATCTAACACCACCACGTTTACCTGCCCCGCTCGTTCCAGAGCCTCGCTGTTACGGAAGAGGATACCCAATTCTGCACCCTTCCCAGTGCCCACCATAACCGCGGTCGGAGTAGCCAGGCCCAGGGCACACGGACAGGCAATGACCAGTACTGCTACCATGTGAATCAGCGCACGCGCAAACGTCACATTAGTATCTCCAGGTACGGGCACCCCAAAATACCAAATTACAAACGTCACCAGCGCAATTAAAAGAACCAGGGGGACAAAAATTGCCGAAATGCGATCTGCCAAACGCTGGATGGGAGCTTTGCTGGCTTGTGCCTCCTGCACCAACCGCACAATCTGAGCCAGGAGAGTCTCCTTGCCAACGCGGGTAGCCTCAAATCGTAGAAACCCCTGCTTATTTAAGGTGCCCCCGATGACAGAATCGCCCGGTTTCTTTTCCACTGGCAACGACTCACCGGTGAGCATGGACTCATCCACTGTTGAACGCCCCTCAATCACAACGCCGTCCACCGGAATTCGCTCACCTGGGCGCACCAATATAATATCGCCTAACTGGACTTCCTCAACGGGCACCTCGCGTTCTTGTCCATCGCGTATCACGCGGGCCGTTTTCGACTGCAGTCCCATTAACTTACGAATGGCATCACTGGTCATGCCCCGTGCACGGGCTTCCAAAAACTTCCCCAAACGCACCAGGGTGATAATGACTGCCGCAGTTTCGAAATAGACATGGCCTTTAAGCCACCCCAAAACCACCGCCACAGAATACAGGTAAGCCACTGAAGACCCCATGGCGATTAACACGTCCATATTAGCGGACCCATTGCGCACAGCATGATAGCCATTACGGTAGTATTGCCAGCCCACATAAAACTGCACTGGCGTCGCCAACGCCCACAAAAGCATATCAAACCAGCGCGTGTGAGCAAATGCCATGGGTAGCAATCCCAGATCGCGTCCCATCGCCAGCAAGAACAGTGGAATGGTAAAAATCAATCCCACCACGAGCAAGCGCCTTTGCTGAGCAAGTTCCCGGCGCCTGGCTTCGGCCTCGGCATCTTGATATTCTATGTGACCCTCAACCACTTCAAATCCGGCACGACGAATAGCCTGGCGAAGATCTTGCTGATTAACCAGTGTAGGGATATACCGCACAAACACCTGGTTAGTCGGATACAACACCTGCACCTCGCGCACTCCTTCCAGCCGAGCCAATACCCGCTCCAGGCGATGAGCATCATTTACATCGCTCAACCCTTCTACAGGCCAACGCACTTCGCCCGTGGCAATTTCGTAACCAGCACGCTCTACTCGAGCTACCAGGGCATCCAGATGGGTCAGAGTAGGGTCAAAAATCACCGTGGCGCGCTCTGAGGCCAGGTTGACAGCCACATGCTCTACCCCTTTCTCTTTCTTCAAATTGCGCTCAACGGTTGCAACACAATTAGCACATGTCATCCCGGTAATGGGCAGCACCACCTGCTGCTTTTTTTCCATAACCACCTCCATGAATGGCTTTAGGGCGGAGAGTCGCCCTGAAGCCAACCCGAAGATCTTTTAGGCTTTTTGAGGAGGATAATTGATCTCCACCAGTACTTTCTCAATACTTTCAGGGGTTGCTGGAGCCTCATACTGAACTCTGACCTTTTTGCTGGATAAATCGGCTTCCACCGCACGCACCCCACTTAATTCATGCAATTCCATCTTTATTGTGTGTATACAATGAGCACAGTGCATTGCTGGCACATAGAACTCAATTTCCGACATGGGATCTACCTCCGTTGGGAAAGATTTGTGGCGTTGAAAACTTCAACAATCTCTTTAAGGACCCGTTCACGCTCTTGAGGGTCTTCTCCGCGCAAGGCCGTAATGACGCATGAGTGAAGATGGTCATCTAAAATCATAGCGCTGATTTTGTCCAGCGCTGCCTGAACTGCCTGGATTTGACGAATCACGTCAATACAATAGGCACCCTCCTCAACCATGCGCTGAATTCCACGTAAATGTCCTTCAGTGGTCTTCAAGCGCGCCAGAACTTCTGGATTTGCCATTATTCCTCCAATCTACCCCCTCCCCCATGGGGAGGGCAGTCATATTATATCAAATTTTCCATAATTTGGTATGTTTTACAGGGCCTCTTTCTTATATCCGTTGGCCCCCCTCATGTCCTCCGGGGGATGCAAAAAGCCAACGCCTTGACACCCTCTCGGTTTATGAATAGCATAACACCGTGCTCGAATTCCTGCGACGCCACTGGCACTCTGTCAGGGCCACATCTCTGATTTTAGGACTGGTGTGGATAGGTCTCTCTGCCTACTTTTTCCCTTCCCGCCCCGATTTTCACCCAGCCCCGAAACCTGGATTTACAGCCCCTCCCCTCACACTGGATACTCTGAACGGCTCCCCCCTTGACCTTGAGCAGGTTCATAGCCAAGTGATTGTGCTTAATTTCTGGGCATCCTGGTGCCCACCCTGCCGTGCCGAAATGCCAGTTTTCGAAAAATTGAGTCGCGAGTTTGATCCCGCGGAGGTGCACTTTATCGGTATCAATACCACCTACCAGGATGATATTACACAGATGCAGCAGTTCATCCGCGATAACGCCCTAACCTTCACCATCGCCCTCGATATTGAAGGCCAGAGTACTCAGACCTACCAAATTCAAGCCCTCCCCATCACCTTCCTCCTGGATCAGCGTAAGGTTATTCGGGCAATGTTATTGGGTGGTCCCGTTTCAGAAGCCTGGCTGCGGGCTGAGATTTACCGTATTCTGCAGGCACCAAGGTGAACGAAGATGTTTCCGATTATTCAAATCGGCCCGCTTTCCTTACAAACCCCCGGCATCATTCTCCTCCTGGGGCTTTGGCTTGCCCTGTGGATCTCCGAAAAATTGTATTCGTACCGCTCCCAAACATTTGGAATTTACTTTGATCTAGCCCTGGTTGCCCTTATCGCGGGCATCTTGGGAGCACGTTTGGGTTACGCTGCCCAAAATGGATCCGCATTTTTACAAACCCCCTCGGCCCTGATTACCCTCACCCCACAGATGTTGGATCTTCCCTCAGGAATGCTGTTTGGCGCTTTGACGGCCTTGGTGTACGGCAATCGTCGTGGCTTGAGGTTTTGGCCTACCCTCGATCAATTAACCCCAGCCGCCTCTATCTTTACACTGGCTCTTCACCTCGCCGATCTGGCTTCCGGCAACGCTTACGGTGCCCCAACCTCGGTTCCCTGGTGCATTCCTTTATGGGGAGAATGCCGTCACCCCACTCAGGTTTACGCCTTTCTCCTGGCCCTTGGCATCACCGCAGTTATCCTGCGTAGCATGCGCGAAACCTGGCCCAACGGAATGAGATTTTGGACATTTCTCGCCTTGAGCGCGCTAGCGCGCTTGATCATTGAGCCTTTTCGAGGAGATTCCGTCACCTGGTTCCATTTCCGCCAGGCTCAAATTATTGCCTGGGCTGTACTGGCTCTCAGCCTGTACCAGATAGGCCACCGCCTTCAATCAACTCCTAAGGAGCAAGATCATGAGCCTTCAAGGTAAAACATTTCTCATAACCGGTGCGGCACGCCGTTTAGGGCGCATCTTTGCTCTGGCCATTGCCAGAGAGGGGGGGAACGTAATCATCCACCACGGGCACTCTCCTGATGAAGCCCAAGAAGTCGCCCACCTGGCCACAGACATGGGAGTCAAGGCCTGGGTCTTAGAAGGCGATCTTTCGGATCCCACCAATGTAGAGGCGTTGCTAGACCGTGCCTGGGAAATGGCACCCCTGGATGGACTCATCAACAATGCAGCAATTTTTGAGGATCGCGACCTCTGGCAAACGGACTTAGAAGCCTGGCAACGCCATCTCAATATCAATCTCACAGCTCCTTTCCTCCTAAGCCGCCAATTTGCTTTGCGGCTACCCACCGTGAAGACAGGCCGCATCCTGAACATTCTTGACTGGCGTGCGTTGCGGCCGGGCAGCGATCACTTTGCATATACCATCAGTAAAGCCGCTCTGGCCGCTTTAACTCGCAGTCTGGCACTGGCACTGGCACCGCGCATTGTTGTCAACGGCATTGCATTGGGAGCCATTTTACCTCCCAGCGATGGCAACATTTCCCCCAATTTTCTAGAAGACATACCCGCCCAGCGTTGGGCAACTCTGGAAGAAGTGGAACAAACGCTGCTCTTCTTCCTCAATGCCCCCACTTACATAACGGGGGAGATCATTCACCTTGATGGGGGGCGACACCTGGTCTGATTCAAGCCATTTTGAGGAGATCACCATGGACATCACTTTTATTCATGATCTGCTAGTGCGAGGTGTAATTGGGATCAGCGAGCGCGAACGGGCGCAACCTCAGGACATTCTGATTAACCTGGCTTTGTACGGGGATGTATCCAGGGCTGCCCAGAGCGACCGTATCGAGGATTGTATCAATTACCGAACCATTGCCAAAAAGGTCATCGCCTACGTGGAACGCATTGAACGTTTTACCGTCGAAGCCCTGGCCAACGACATCGCCCGCCTGTGCCTGGAAGAACCCGGGGTCATAGGTGTACGCGTACGCGTTGAAAAGCCAGGCGCCGTGCGCTTCGCCCGCTCTGTCGGGGTTGAAATCGAGCGCTTCCGTGAGACGAGTAGTAGTGCCACTATACACCAGGCCTATGTGTTGCTTGGAAGCAACATTGACCCCGAGACCCATATCGCGGCTGCAATCCAGCGCCTCAAGGAAGCCTGCATCGTCAATGCCTTCTCGAACATTTGGGAAAGCAGTGGGTTCTCCCGGCCCACGCTTTCTTAACGCAATTGCCTGGATCTCTACACCGCTCGATCTGGACAAATTCAAAGCCGAGGTGCTTGCGCCCATTGAACAAGCGCTGGGACGCGTTCGGACCGCCGATAAGAACGCCCCCCGCACCATTGATCTGGATGTGATCGTTTTTGACGAGCGGGTTTTAGATAATAATTTGTGGCAACGCGATTTCATTGTGTTGCCACTGGCTGAATTGCGACCCGTTCCACCAACGAAGAGAGTTTGGCCGAAATTGCTCAGCGCCTGCGCGCTTCCTCTTCTGCCTTTGTGCGCACCGATCTACGTCATTTGACGCGCCTGAACTAGATGTGCAAGGGCTCGGCGCTCCGCGAAATGTTATCCAGAAACTCCATTCGTGTGGCCATGCTGGTGCGGAAAGCACCCAGCATGGTGGATGTGGTCATGCGTGAATTATGTTTCTTGACGCCTCGGATCATTGCGCACATATGGATGGCCTCTACGACAACCGCAACTCCCAGAGGATGCAAAACCTCGTTAAGGAAATCCGCAATTTGGCGGGTCATGCGTTCCTGAACCTGCAATCTCCGTGCAAACATATCAACAACCCGGGGAATCTTGGAAAGACCAATAACTTTGCCTCTGGGAATATAGGCCACATGAGCCCGTCCAATAAATGGCAACATGTGGTGTTCGCAAAGACTGTAGAATTCAATATCCCGGACCACAACCATTTCGTCATAATTGACGTCGAAAATAGCCTCGTTGATCAACTCGACCGGATCTACTCGATATCCAGCCAGTAATTCTTCGTACATACTGGCTACCCGCTCGGGTGTGCGTATCAACCCTTGCCGTTCTGGGTTCTCCCCAAAAGCGATCAGCATTCTGCGAACGCTTTCTTGAATAGCCTGAGTATCAATTCCATCCCCATCCAGGAGTTCAGCGGCCGAATAAATATTTGCATCAATAGTTGAGGACATAAATCTACCTCCTAAATTCTCGAAATGCTTCTTTATGGATTCATCTTTGACGATTCAACATGGCGTGAGTTAATTCCCTCAATGCCTGAAGCGCTTCGTTACTTAAACCTGAACGATCCAACCACTCCAAGGCTTCACGTGTCAGACGATCCGCCTCGGCTTGGGTTTGCGCCTGGATACCCTCTTCAATTAACCACTGTGCCAGGATAGGGGCCTCCTCAGGTTGGATACTCCCCTCTCG
>FWWL01009041.1_pt1 | contig 12380 bp, 6 predicted proteins | sample 2228331 | NCBI WGS metagenome assembly FWWL01 (sample SAMEA103939775, study PRJEB20133) | metagenome | reverse complement strand
TAAAGAAAAAAGTTCAATCCCTTCCATTCCCTCCTTATATTTTGCTGAGCCGCCTTTAAAAAGAACTCCAATACTTATTACATCTATTCCCTCAATTCTTTTATATATAAGAGGAATACCATTTTTAAGATATAAAATTTCAGAAAAAAGAGATGAGAGAAAAATAAGATTTAAAAAAATTATTTTTTTCATTTCACCCTCCTTATTTTTCTGGTTTAAGTATACCAAACACAAAGTTTTTATCCTTAATATATTTTTCCATAAATTCTTTTATCTCCTCTTTTTTTATATTTTTTATTTCTGATACATAATTATTGAAATATTCAAAATCAGCAGTACATAACCAGAAACCAAGATTTAGAGCAAATCTCTGTGAATTTTCCGTTGATAATGCAAATTCATTTTCTATACCAATCTTAGCATCCTCTATCAGCTCCTCAGAAAACCATTTCTCCTCACAACATGTATTTAAAAATTCATAAATTTTTTCCTTTGCCTTGTCAATATTTTCCTTTGGTAATTCTAATTCAAGATATATCTCTCCTCCCGATGGCTTTGTATAATAATTAAAGCTTGCAGAACTTGCAATCCCTGAATGCACAAATTCCCTTTGAAAGGTAGAATATGGAAGAGAAAAAATTTTTCCTATTAAATCTGCAATATATGTATCTTTTCTCTGATAAAGTGTCCCAGGTCCCCTCCATTCAAGTAAGATTCTTGCTGTTTTTACCTCATTTGAAGATATTTCAAAAAATTTTTTTGTTCTTAAAGGTGGTAAAGGTTCTAACTTTTCATAAAAGGTTTTTTTCTTCCATTTTCCAAAGATTTTTTTAGTAAGTTTTTCCGCTTCCTCAAAATCAATATCACCTGAAATTATTAAATTACAGTTAGAAGGACCATAAAATTTTTCATATTGTTTAAAAAGAAGTTTTTTATCTGCTTTTAATATATTGTGTTTGGGTCCAAGAAGGTCATCCCTATAAAAAAGTTCTTCATAAAAGAGCCTTGAAAGGTCTATATAAAAACTTGAGAGAGGGTCTGAATAATCCCTGTTATATTCATCCAGAACAACGGTTCTTTCCTTTTCAAGTTCTTTTTCTTCAAAGAGAATTCCAGTCATTGCATTATAGGCAAAGTCAAGTCCTTCTTTGAGTTTTTCTTTTGGTAGAGTATAGAAATATATTACATAATTATGGGAGGTTGCGCCATTGTAGATTATGCCAAGCTCCCTTACTCTTTCTAAAAATTTTTCCTGTGTTTTATATTTCTTATTTCCTTTAAAAAACATATGTTCAACAAGATGAAAAAGTCCTGCATCCTCCGGAGTTTGATACTCTCCACCTCCCCTGAAGGCAAGGGCAATTGTGACAATTGGAGAAAGTCTATTCTGTATCAAATAAATATTTAAACCTGTATTTAGCTTTATATGCTTTATGTTTAAAATTGAAAAGAGATAAAAAATTAAATAGATTTTAAACATAATTTTAAAAAATTTTAAAGGGATTTGAACCTTTAAGTTATAATAAAAGAAATAGTTTTTTAATTGCAAAATTTTAATAAATTTAATTAGAATTAAAAGGTGGGGGGTTCTATTCCCTTATAAATCAGGAGGCAAAAATAAATGGTGTTTCTCCTCCTTTTTATGGGATTAAGTTCAGGGAAGGTGGTTCCTGGTGAGGTAATATTATGGGTAAAACCTGAATTCAGAGAGTATATCTCCTATCAGAAAGATAAATCTCAAACAGGAATTTATGAGATAGACGCGGTTTTAAAGAATTTTGGAGTATATGAAATTGATAGATTAACAAAAGGAAGAATTCCTCTTGAGGCAGAAAAATATGAACTTGACCTTATATTTCTTTTAAAATTTCCAGAAAGTTTTACTCAAGAGGAACTTATTCAGCGTCTTAAAGCTCTTGAAAGTGTAAAATTTGTATTTCCCAATAAGGCTTATCCTCTACAGGTTATTCCAAATGACCCCTATTTTAGTAGTATGTGGAATCTTACAAAGATGAAGGTTCCTGAAGCCTGGGATATTACACAGGGAAATCCCTCTGTTGTTGTTGGTGGTGTTGATTCAGGTTTATGGTGGGAACATGAGGATATAAGGGATAATCTCTGGGTTAATCCTGGTGAAGATATAAATAATAATGGAAAATTTGATTATCCCTCTGACTTAAACGGAGTTGATGATGATGGAAATGGGTATGTAGATGATATAATAGGCTTTAATTTTAGCTGGGGAACATGGAATCCAGCACCTCAGGATGCGGTTTTTTCAGACCATGGAACACATGTATCAGGCACAATGGCTGCTGTCACCAATAATGGAATTGGGGTCTCAGGAATAGGCTGGAATATAAGAGTTGCAGGAATTAACTGCCAGCTTATTTATCAGGATACCTCCTACATCGATTTCTATTCTACTGTTGAAGCCCATTATTATGGTGCAAATATGGGATTTTCAGTCCTTAATAATTCCTGGGGAGGTTATTACTGGGGTGCTCCTGAAAGACAGATGATGCAGGCAGCCATTGACTATGCAAGGTCAAAGGGAGCTACTATTTTTGCTGCTGCAGGGAATGAAAATACAAGTATTCCCCTATATCCTGCTTCTTTAAGAGGTGTTATATCAGTAGCTGCAACAACTCAGGGGGATTTAAAAGCCTGGTTTTCAAATTATGGTGATTCTGTGGATGTTTGTGCACCTGGTGTTTCAATATGGAGCACAGTTCCAAATAATGGTTATGACTTATGGGATGGGACAAGTATGGCTTCACCAAATGCAGCAGGTGTTGCTGCCCTTATAAAGGCATATTTCCCTGGTATTTCACCACAAAAGCTGGAAGAATACCTTGAAGGAGGAGCAGATGATATTGATAGTTTAAATCCCTCTTATGCTGGTTTATTAGGAGCAGGAAGGGTTAATGCCCTTGGTGCACTTCAATATCCTTTTTATTCAGGTGTAAAAGTTTTTGACTTTAGTATTTTTGAAATAGTGGGTGATGGAGATAGGTTCTATGAACCAGGAGAAATTATAGGAATTTTACCTTTCGTCATTAATAAGGGACCCCAGCCCGCAGATTCCTTCAAAATTGTCTTAAAACCCTCCTTTGGTTTTCAGGTGATTGATAGTATAGTGAGGTATAACCAGTTTATCGGGGTAGATGATACAGTAATAATAGCTCTTGATACCTTTAAGATAGTTTTAAATAATGTTAGAGAAAGGGATACATTACTTTTTGAAATAAAAAGTTTACCCCCTACTCTTTATCAAGAAAATACCTTCACCTTCTTTATAGGTGTTCCGGATGTTCTTGTTTATTATACTGATAAGGATAATAAGTTTTTTAGGTACTATGAAGCTGCTTTAAATATTTTGAAGGTAAAATACGATATCTGGAAATCTTTTACAAGAGGGATTCCTTCTCCTTCCTCTTCTTTACCTGAACTTGAAATGCTCATATGGGCTACAGGCAATGATAGTATAAATTGTGTAAAGCCTGAAGAAATTGATTCTATGATAAATTATGTAACAGGTGGTGGAAAACTTGTACTTTCCTCCCAGTATGCTGCAGAAAATTTTGATACTTCTTATGATACTCTATTTTTTAGAAATTATTTGGGAGTTGACAGGTTTAAGATACCTCTTGGTTCAGGACAAAATAAGGCAAAGGGGATTCCAGGAGACCCTCTTGCTGATGGTTGGTTTTTATATATGGGAAGTACAGAAGGGGCCCAGAATGTAATTTCTCCTGATGAAATTTTGAATGATACCTTAGGAGGCGTTATTTGTGTAAGATATGGCCCAACAGGAGCAGGAGGCGGAGCAGGTGTTAGAACACAAAGTGCTGTCTTTTTCACCTTCCCTCTTGAAGCTGTCCCTCTTTCAGGAAACACAACCCTTCTTCAAGAAGTTATTCATGACCTTTTCAGCTATTTTGGAGTTGATGTAAAAGAAAGGCTTCCTTCTTTTTCTTCTGATAAAGAGAGAAAAAGTCTCTTAGTTTTTGGAAATAAAAAGATTAAATTTGAAAAAGGTAATAAGATTTATTCCATAAGTGGAAGATTGAATAAAAACCTCCATAAAGGTGGAATATACTTTTTGATAAATGAGGGCAAAAAAGAAAATATAAAACTTATTTTAATAAAATAAAAGGAGGATTATAAAATGAAAAAGGCGATGTTTTTTCTTACATCATTTTCCCTTCTTTTTGGAGGGGAAATTCTTCTTATAGACCATGATGGAAACGGAACCTTAGATGATGGAACCCCTTATGAGCAGATTATGATAAATTCCCTTTCAAATCTTGGATATGTTTATAAAATATGGGATTATCAAACAAAAGGCACCCCTCCCCTTGATACCCTCTTGAATTATAAGGCTATTATATGGAATAATGCCTGCTACTTTGGAACTTTTAGTGCAGCTGACACTCAGGTTATGTATCAATATCTGCTTCAGGGAGGAAAACTCTTTCTTCACGGTTCTGATGCTCTTTATAATTTGGAATTTGGACCCGGTATACCTTCTTATTTAGGTGTAAGCGCTTATCAGGAGTCAGACTTTGCAAATAGAACAGCAACAGGTATACCCGGTGCTCCATATTTTGAGGGATTTACCATGAATTTTGATGACTTTTCTAATAATTCCAATCAGTACGGCTTTCAGGATATAATACAACTTGCCCCAGGCACTGTAAAGTTAATGGTGGTAAATTATCATCCCATTAATATTTCTGACTCCTGTATTCTTTATTATAAAGAATTTCCGAATGTTACCGATACTGGAAGATTTGTGTTTTTGACAGCCTCTTTTGAAGATATGATTCCGCCTTATAAAAGGGATACTCTTGTTTACAAAATAATTGAGGGTCTTTTGAAATATGTAAAACCTTTATTGCCAGACCTTTCAATTGATAGTTTATATCCTTATGAAATTGCTTTTGACTCAATTCATCCTGTAAAGGACCCATATGAGCTTTTTTCTTATACCGCAGATGTGATAAATAAAGGGGCTATCGCATCAGATATATCAATCATTATTTTAAAGATTACAGATTTATCTCCCTTAAACACTATCTTTGCGGACACAGAGTATATTCCTTCCCTTATTCCCTTTGAAAAAACTTCTATTTCTTTCCTTCCTGTATATTACAATGTTCCTGATACATATGAAATAAAGGTAGAGATAATAACTTCTTTAGATGCATCGCCTCAAAATAATGTTTTTGTTGATACTTTCATTACCCTTTATATGCCCTTCTGGGATGATTTTGAAAGTGCAGAAAAAACAAATCTTAAATGGGAGCCAGGTTTTGAAAGAACATCTGAAAGGGCTATTTCTGGTTCTTATTCCTTCTGTGAAAAAGCAAACGCCTTTTATCCTAATATGGCAAGAATTTATTCAAAAAATAGAGTGCCTCTTAATTTGAGCGTATTTAAATCCCTTAAACTTTCTTACTGGGTTTTTTATGATATTGAAGAAGGATTTGACTTTGCCTATATTGATGTTTCAAATGATGGAGTTCATTTTACAAACATAAAAAAATACACAGGTTATGCTCCTTTCTGGAAAAAAGAAGTTCTTGATATTTCTGGTCTTCTTGGTGCTGAATCCGCTTATGTGAGATTAAGGTTTGAATCAGACCCTGGTCTTAACCGCCCCGGTATATTTTTTGATGATTTTGTAATTATAGGAGAATTAAAGGATAGAGGGGCACCTTTTATTATTTTCAAAGAACCCCCTGATACTGTAAGTTTTTATGGGAATAAGGTTTTAAAGGCTAAGATAATAGAAAGAAATATTCTTAGCGAGGCTCTTCTTAAATATGTGGAGGAATCAGTTCTGGGAGCAACACTTTCTGTGAGTTACGATAGTGTAAAAAATGATATTTATTACTTTACTTTACCTTATCTTGGTGCAGGAAAAAGGATTTATTACTCCTTTGAGGCAACTGATATAAAAGGTAATAAGGGAAGGACTCCCTTTTATGAAAAGGTTCAGGGTAAATTACTTTACAATCATGACCCTATTAAAAATCCTTCAATTGTTATTCTTGGGAATGGGATAAGGGTGGCTACAGGTTTTGTGGTAGGCGCAGATTCCCTTAAATTGACCTCTATTATTTACCTTACTTACAGTGATGACCAGACCCCTGTTGATACCCTTTTAATAGAGGTTTTTGGTTCAGATGGAGGTATGCCTTCACCTGCCCCTATTATTTCCTTTAAAGATTATCCTGAAAATACTCCCCAAAGAAGATATTCCTGGAATCTTGCCCCTTTACCTTCCCCTCTTAAATTTAATTATAATGACACCTTTTATATAGGGATTAAATGTATAAGACCTTCTGGTTTACCCGTTGTTGCCATGGAGGATTATCAGCCTTCCTCAGAAAGGAGTTTTCTTTATGATGGTACTTCCTGGCAGCCTCTTCGTGATATTAATTCCAATCACCCAGCTGACCCATTATTTTTTGGTGTTTGTGAGATTTACGGAGGAACCTCTTATACAGATATAAAGGAATTTGAGAAAAAAGAAATTAAAGTATTTTATTCTAATGAGGGTCCTTTTATTTCTGTGTATGGGATAAACTCTCCTTTTAAAATAAGAATTTTTGATGTTCAGGGAAGAAAAATCAAGGAATTAAAACTTGCTGGAAATAAAAAAGAAATTTTGAATATAAAAAGAAAGGGGATTTACTTCATAGTCCCGGACAAGAAAATTGGTGTTAAAAAGATAATTTACTTTAAATAAAAAAGGGGGAAGGGGGAGAGTTTTAACTTCTAAAGGGGGAGAAGGACTTAAAAAGGGGAATGTAAAGAAGGGGGAGAAGGGCTTAAAAAGGGGGCGCGCGAATAAAGGTTTGCCTTATGGTAGCGGTGCGGGTTATCGCACATTAATGAAAAACCTAAAGGCGGAGGTTAAAACAGACAAAAATAAAAAGATTAGTCGCATGAATGCGACCGCTACAGATAATTGTTATAATATAATTTATTGTAGCGGTGCGATTTATCGCACAATTATGAAAAAACCTAAAGGCAACAGGCAAAACAGGGAAAATAAAAAAATTAGTCGCATAAATGCGAGCGCTACAGAGGATAATAATATAATTTATTGTAGCGGTGCGATTTATCGCACATTAATTATAAATGTAGCGGTGCGATTTATCACACAATTAAGAATTAGAAATGCTTTTGGTGTTTCCTGTGCTAAGTTTATTTATGGAAAAAGAAACTTTTTTCCTTTATAATTAAAATATGAGGACTGAGACTGCGAGTTTGGTTGCTTGGTTCTTGGCGGATTGGATGATGAATAAATAGAGAGGATGATTTATGAAATGGCAAGAAACTCACGAAGGTAATGAAAGACTTGAAAGATTTATAAAAGAAACACAAAGAGTTATAGAAGAAGGGAATAAAAGAGTTGAAAGAATCTTGTCAGAAGTGCTTAAAAGGGTTTGAATTCTATAAAGACTTGACAAATGGGGGGGATGTGGTATAATATTCAAATATGGGAAGAGGAGTTAATATGGTTTTGAAAACAAAAGGAGGTGCATTATGAAAATTTTGTTAATTATGCTCCTTTTAGGAGGAGCAGGAAAAGAAAGAAAGATGTTAAAGGAAAGGGCGGGTACCTTTCCTAGGTTAGACCACCCTGTGCTTACTGGAATAACCTCCTTTTTCCCAGTTGAATTTTATGAAATTGGAAAGGAATTTGAATTTAAACCCTACCTTCTTCATCCATCAAGAGAATTTTTAAGAGTTTCTGAAAATACTAAAATATTTAAAGGATTAAGTAGAAAAATCTCCTTCACCCAGACATATGGAGATATAATTTATGATTTTAGGGAAAGAAAACCCAAGGTTCCGGATGTCCAATTTTATTCTTATTCTGAAATAACCTTCTGGAAAGAGGTTTATCCAGAGCTTAAATCTGTAAGACAAAGGATAAAGGAAGTTTATAGAAATTCAAAGGGAAAGGACGTTCAAAGGGAGATAATGAGGCTAAAGGAAGAGTTTCATCAGAAATATCTTGAAAAAAGGATTCAGGTTATGGAGGAAGTTAAAAATGAGGAATTAAAAATAGAGGCGCAGAGAGCCTATCAGAAATATATGAAATATAAAGAAGGGAGGGAAAAATGAAAAGGATAATGTTTTTCTCCTTTGTCTTTGTTTCTTTGCTTTTTTCAGGTTCTATAAATCCTTCTCTTGAAGAAAAACTTAAAAATATGTCTGATGATGATAAAATAAAGGTTGTTATTTACCTGGGGCCTTATGACTATGAGTTTATAGCAAGTATTCCAGAGATTAATGACAGGGTGAATTATATAAGGGCAAAGGCTTATGAAACACAGAAGCCAATTGTTGATTTTCTTATTCAAAGAGGATGGGCAGAAAATCTTGTACAGATTCAGGCGGCAAATAAAATAGGTGTGACCCTTCCAAAAAAGGCAATATATGAACTAATTAAAAGATTTCCACAGATTGTTGAAATAAGAGAAGATGAATACAGAAAAGTTATATTTGGTGAAGGGCATATCCTTTCTGATTTTTTCCCTGGAGAAGAGTATGTATCAGGAAGTGTTTTAAATGTAAAGGCTGATGAGGCATGGAAAAGAGGTTATAAGGGTAAGGGAATTGTAATAGGACATATTGATACAGGTTTTGACCCGAACCATCCTGTTTTAAAAAATAGATGGAGGGGGATTTTTGGCTGGTATGATGCAATAAATAACCAGGCAAACCCCTATGATGATAATGGTCATGGAACGGGAACAGCAGCTTTTGCAGTGGGAGAACACGGTATAGGTGTTGCACCAGGAGCCCTTTTAATTTCAGTCAAAGGTCTTGATGCTAATGGAGGTGCAACTGAATCTCAGCTTTCAAATGCAATGAACTGGTTCTTCAATCTTCCCGGAGATTCCGTAAGACCTCATATGGTGACAAATTCCTGGGGCTGGGCTAATAATGATACAAGATTCTGGGACGAAACCCAAAATTGGCTACTTACCGGTATAATTCCTGTATTTGCTATAGGAAATGATGGTCCAGCCGGAAATACTTCATCTTCTCCCGGTGATTATCCAATGGTATTTGGGGTAGGGGGCACATGGTGGCCAGCTGAGGAGATAATGAGTTATTCTTCAAGGGGTCCGGAACCGAACCTTTCTCCCTGGAATAATACAGCCTGGTGGCCAAGAAGTGATTGGAACAGGCACAAACCTGATTTAATAGCACCTTCAGAACCAACTGTTACAGCAGCACCCAATGGTGAATATCAGGGTTTTGGCGGCACATCAGCAGCTACTCCCCATGCAGCAGGAGTTATTGCCCTTTTACTCCAGGCAAATACTTTTGGAATTAATCCTTCAATGGGTGCAGATACTTCTGAGATAAGGGATTTATATCAGTTTATGACAGATAATTCTTACTGGAATCCTGCCTGGGGAGAGCCAAATACTGTGAGGGATACCTTTGGATGGGGTCGTGTGGACGTTGAAAAATATATTTCAAATGTTCCAGAACCCTCTATACCTCATATTTTTATAGATTCAGTATGGGTTGTTTCAACTAATGATGGTGACAAAAACATTGAACCAGGAGAAACAAATATTTCTATTGGTATAAAGCTTAAAAATACAGGTGCAAATGCCACAAATGTTAATGCAAGGTTAGTATATAGGTCAAATACAACCATTACAATAACATCAGGTGGTCCTTTTTCCTATGGTAATATGCCAAGGGGAAGTAGTGCCTCAAGTACATCCTTTGTTTTGCGAGCCGCTGCAGGTTTGCCAGAGAAAACAAGAATTTATTTCACTTTAAGAATAACAGCAGCAGGGGGTTATGAAAAGCATGACTTTTTCTATCTTGATACTTATAAGGCTGAAGAAGCTTCTCAGACTATTGTTCTTAGAAATGATAATGGATCAGCAACATACAATCCGACCAATGATGGTGAATATAACAACTATACATATTTTGCATCAAGATTTGAAGCTCCTGCTTCTGGAAGTATTACAGGATGTTCTATTTATGTATACGCACCACAGGCTGTTACAGAAACTCTATTTATCTGGAACCACAATGGGTCTTATGATGCGCCAGGAAATTTGATTGGTTATAGGGTAATAAGCATCTCAGCTGGAGATGGCTGGAAATTCTTTGATTTTAGTGCTAATCCCATTACAGGTATTCTGCCCGGTAATTTCTGGGTTGGTGTGAATAAGGCTGATGCTCAGGAAAGAGGGGTTCCATATCAAGATGATGACGGTGCATCAACAACAAATAAATCAACAAATACAAGGACAGATCCTGCTTCCTGGACCACCATTGGTAATTGGTGGTTGGATTTTATGATAAGACCAAGAATTCAAACAGACCCGATTACAGCACCCTCTATTTTGTATGAGGGAAGTAATATCATAGATGATTCAAGATATGGAAATGATGATGGGTTGCTTGACCCAGGGGAACAGGCAGGGCTTGCAATATCTTTAAAGAATTTAGGGCTTCATGCCTATAATGTTGTATGCACATTAAAAACAGCAAATCCTTATACCGCTGCTACTATACAGATTATTGATAATGTTGCAAGTTTTGGTGATGCCCCTTACGGGAACCCTTCAACAAACAATTACAAGGATATGTGGGTTATAAGGGTTTCTGATACTCTTTCAATGCGCGGTGGTCAAGACTTTTTATTCCTTGTTAAGGTTGTTGGACAGTACTGGAATTCAAACGGAGGACCATTTACATATACAACCAGTTTAAATTTCTCTGTTTCCTCACCTTTTATCCCCTATGAAAATGAAGTATGGTATCTTCCAACTGGAACAGGTGGTCTTTATTATACTGACCAGGTGAGTAGCAGAAATAGATATAACTATTCTGACTTTTATTTTGGACTTACACCACTTGATAGCTTTTATGCTGATACCCTTTATGGATATTATTATAATACAGATGCAAGCCCTGATGCAGCTGATGTTGTAAGACTTTATATCCATAATAACTGCGCTACTAATTCTTCTTTACCTGGTTCCCAGATATGGACATTTAATTTGGGAGGTAGCCAGGCAAGTGGGTGGAAAAAGGCAGCTGTAGGTGCGGTAGGTTTGAAGGTTCCAGGATGGATATGGCCTGGAATATATACAGGTGGGAGTACAAATGATCTTGTTTATCCTGTTTTCTTTGGTGCTCCTTTTATTGGTTATTATCTTTATATATACAGTGCTCAACCAGCAGCATGCGCATCTCCTAATGTGGCAGCATATGCTGGTATACCTTATGCCTTTTATGTTGTATCCCGTCATAATCATCCAGCCCTATCATATTATCGCCCCAATATCTGGTCATGGCCTATAACCCCTTCTAATAAAAACGGTGATACAACTTTACCAACAACCCTTTCGGGATATGACTGGAGCACTAAAAAGGATACATCATGGGTAGCCTTTGCAATTTTAAACCGCTCTGGTGTTAATATACCAGCTCCTCCAAACCCTATTGCAAGAGATATCTGGGATAACTATATATTCCTTGATAACTGGGGTCAATGGAATGTCCAATACTCCGGTGCCTTAAACGCCTGGAACTATATCTCTGCAAACAGCGATTTATATATGTTTGTCCCTGGTGGAAGACATACCCTTTTCTTAGGAATTGACTGGAACACAGAAGTAAGGGGGAATATCTTTAATGAATATCTTAGATACTGGGGAATGCAGTTCTCATGGACTGCACCTGATTTATATATAAGAAATGCGCCAAAGAGAGTTAAATGGGTCCCTGATTTAGCTGGTCCCTTTTCCGGACCCTATTATAACTGCACAGCCTATGCCTGCTCTGTCTATACTATAACTTATGCAGATAATTCTCCTTATGGAAAACCATGGCATGGAGCCGCAATAAGAAACTTTTTAATTTCACAAGCAGGCGACTCAATTGACCTCGACCTAAGACTTTACTCAGATAAACCAAATAACCCATATTCAGGCTATACAAACATTCTTGAAGCCTCAGAACTTGGATTTGGTCAGGTGGACTTCATAATGGTGGATGGTCATCATGTTGGAACAAAATACTATGCAGGCGTTTATTCCTTTGTAAGCCCCCTCTCCCGCCCACCTGACTCCACCTGGATCCAATGGGAAGCAGCAAGAGGAGTCATAACAACAGGTGCTACCTGGACCTTCGTGGACGAGAATTTCACTGATTCAACAATAATCCATGTTTATGATGTTATAATTCCAAATGCACAAACTTTTCAGTGCTCCTTAAGGGTTCTTGCAGGAACACAGAATTTTGGAATAGCCCTTTATGGCTCAACTCCTGAGGATAGAATTAAAAGAAGAATTGATTATCTTGCTCAA
>FWWL01009039.1_pt1 | contig 12382 bp, 13 predicted proteins | sample 2228331 | NCBI WGS metagenome assembly FWWL01 (sample SAMEA103939775, study PRJEB20133) | metagenome | reverse complement strand
GACAATCAGAACTGGCGCTACAATAAGGGCGACTGCTCTTGCAACATATAGGTTCGGTTCACTAAGCCTGCAAAAATATTTTTGAATAAAAAGCCAGACAAAGCCAGGCATAAAAGAAAGCTTAAGATGCTCCCAAACGCTTTCGTTTACCGCAGAAAAGAACCCGACAATTAAATTATTTTCGGAAAGTTCGTAGGTAAAATGCAGAAATGCGCCGAGAATTATTATAAAAATTGACAATTAAAGCTCAATTTTTATGATTCTCTGACTGCGAGATGCCATGCAGCACCCGTTTTTCTAAGGTTTTTAGTAATTTCACACCCGTGTTATTTTGCCAGCTTCACAAATACTGAACAGGCTGAAATAATTTTAGTCTTCTTACTTTAAAACTTAAAGGGAGGGGTTAACTGAATATTATTTGAAGGTCAGATTGAATACTTCAGGCAAGTTTTTTAATATAAACTTTAAAAATCTTTGGGTCTCCCTCTTCGGTTACAACGCCTAACAATTCGTTTCCTGTCGATCTGCACCAGGATTCCACATCAGGCTTTATACCTTCATCGGTTGCAACTACTTCGAGGACTTCACCAATATTCATCTCCTTTATCTTCTCACTTATCTTGATAATTGGCATCGGGCACAGAAGCCCGAAACAATCGAGCGAATAATCTGCTCTCATCTCAATCTCCTTTAAACTTTAAATAAAGAGTGCAAACTTTGCACTTCTCGCTTCTTCAACAAAGGTTGCTGCTCCAGCCATTTCATCAACTTCTTCTATGAGTTTGTCCCTCGTAACTCCCATTATGCTGCAGGTTGTAGTGCAGGCAATAAACTTCACCCCGAGTGTCTTTGCCAGTTGAATAAGCTCCTCGAGCGACGGCATCTTTTCCTGTTTCATCAGTTTTTTCATCATGTAGGTGCCCGCTCCAAGAAAGTTAAAGCGGGAAAGTTTAAGAGAGCGTGCGCCCGTTCTGTTAACAAGTGCAAACATCTTCCTTATAATGCCCTTCTTTTGAGCTCTGCCGGGTTTTGTAATCGCATTAAGACCCCAGAAGGTGAAAAAAATTGTTACGTCCATACCCATAGATGCAGCTGTCGTGGCTATATTAAAGCAGGCAAGCGCTTTGTCGAGGTCTCCGCTGAAAAGTATGATGACAGCTCTGTCTCTACTCTTCTCCATCTCATATCAGCTCCGGAATAGATTTAGAGTTTTGTTCCGCACTGAAAACAAAACTTTGCTTCCTGGGGTTGAAACGTGCCGCACTCCGGACAGACTTTCAGGCTGTGCCCGCACGTCTTACAGTAAGGTATGACCTCCGCTAAAGCCGAATCGCAGTAGGGGCACAGGCATTCTTCCTCTTCGTGAGAATGCTCATTTGCAGCTGAAACAGCTTCTTTCTTTTTCTTCTCAAGTGGCTTTTCAGAGCTCTGCCTGATTTGATAATCCTCAATCGCTTTTCTCAAAGCATCTGCACCCAGATTTGAGCAGTGCATTTTGTTCTGTGGAAGCCCGCCGAGTGCCTCGGCCACCACCTTGTTGGTTATCTGAAGTGCCTCCTCAATTTTCTTTCCCTTTGCAAGCTCAGATATCATTGAAGAGACGGCTATTGCAGCTCCGCAACCAAAAGTCTGATATTTAACATCTTCAAGAACTCCGTCTCTAACCTTTATGTAGAAGGTCATCATATCTCCGCAAACAGGATTTCCAACCTCGCCAACTCCGTCGGCATCTTCAATGACCCCCACGTTCCTAGGATTCATAAAATGATCCATAACTTCCTTACTGTAAACAGGCATGCTACTTTGCCTCCTTTTCTTTAAGGTGCTTTGTGTAAAGCGGCGAAAAACCTCTAAGCCGCTCCACTATCTCTTTTAGCGAACTGGCAACTCTATCGATTTGCTCTTCATTATTCGATCTTCCAAATGCAAAGACAAGCGAACCCTGAATTATCTCAGGCGGTAGACCGATTGCAGAAAGAACATGTGAGGCTTTAAGAGCTTTTGAAGTGCAGGTAGAGCCAGAAGTGGTAAGAATCCCATGACTGTCAAGGAGCATAAGCATTGCCTCACCTTCTATGAATTCAACGCACAGGCTTAAGTGTCCCGGAAGCCTTCTTTCAGGATGACCGGTAAAATAAATATGGTCTATCTTTTCTGCAATTTTCTCTCTGAGCTTAAAAGCAAGCTCATCTAATCTTTGAGCTTCAGCGTAAAGCTCTTTTCCTGCAAGTTCAGCGGCTTTGCCCATCCCCACTATTCCAGGAACGTTTTCAATTCCTGCTCTTCTGCCGCCTTCCTGAATTCCACCGATTATGAAGGGAAGCACTCTTGCTCCCCGCCTGATGTAAACTGCACCCGCGCCTTTTGGACCATAGAAAAGATGAGCCGAAAGAGTCAGGAAATCGACACCAAGTTTTCTTACGTCGATTGGAATTCGACCGGCCGCAGCAACCGCATCAGTATGAAAGTAAGCATCTGAATGCTCCTTTGTCACCCTAACAAGCTCTTCTATCGGTTCAACCGTACCAATCTCTGGATTTGCAAGCATAATCGAGACAAGTATGGTGTCAGTTCTGAGTACTTTCTTAAGATCATCAGGATCTACAAGTCCGTGTCTATCAACGGGAAGATAGGTTACTTCGTATCCCTGTTTTTCAAGCTTGTTTAGCGGATTCAATACTGAAAAGTGCTCGATCGCACTGGCGATGATGTGCCTTCCGTTTGCTTTCCTTGCCTCAGCAACACCGAAGATTACAAAGTTGTTTGATTCTGTTCCGCTCGAAGTAAAAACAATATCGTCGGCTTCTGCACCAATGAAGTCTGCTACTCTCTTTCTTGCTAGCTCGATTGCCTCCCTCGGAGCATCAGCAAGCGAATGAAGGCTCTGGGGATTTCCAAACTCCTCTGTTAAAAAAGGAAGCAATTCCTCAAAGACTTCCTGCCTTACCGGGGTTGTAGTCATGTGGTCTAAATAAATGAAATCTGATTTCATCTCTCAGCCCCTTTAATAGTTCCTATTTCCTATAGAAATACTATAGATAAGATTTTCAATAATGTCAACAATATTTTGCCTAATCAATTTATATAGGTGGATTTGCAGTTTTTTTGACAAAAAAAGAAATGGTCGGGGCGAGAGGATTTGAACCTCCGACCCCCTGCTCCCAAGGCAGGTGCGCTAACCAAGCTGCGCTACGCCCCGAACTTCTCTGCATATAAGAAAAATATCAGGCGACAGCAAGCATAAATTATATGAATTTAAAAAGATTAAATCAAATATAAACTCAGAAAGGAGATCCGTACCAATAAACTTAAAACTTAAAAACCTTCTTGACTGACAGCGCCTTGCAAAGCAAACTTATGCGCATGGAAATTTTAAAAATGAGCAAGACAAGAAAAATCGCTCTTCTCGTAGCCTTTCTCGTGATCGTTGCCGGTGGCATATATGCTTATCATTACCTATCAACAGCAAGACCGTTCCTGAAAGAGAAAAGGCCGGATATGAGCTCGAAAGTCGAATCTGAAATTGTTGAGACCACAGAGCCGGTTCTATGTCCGTTTGAAGGAACAGAGCTTGCTCCAGGTGAATCCCTATACAGGCCAATTGCTGTCATGTATGACAACCACAATGCCGCGCTTCCTCATTACGGCATCAGTTCTTCATGCCTTGTATTTGAGGCACTTGCCGAAGGGGGCATTACAAGGTTGATGGCAGTTTTCAGCCACCGGTACCCAGACGCTGTAGGACCTGTTCGAAGCGCCCGGATTTACTTTGTTGAGCTAGCGCTCTCATATAATGCGCTGCTTTCGCACTGCGGGGGCTCGCCGGATGCTCTTTCGGCATTGAGACGCCTTCCTATCGACCTTGATCAAATAAGGTTTTCAGGACCGTACTGGAGAATGAAAGAAAAGAAAGCTCCTCATAATCTTCTCGGATCGATAAAAAAGATGCAGGCTCTTGCAAAGGAAAGAAAGTATGATCTGACGCCCCCCACAGGCGAATACTTAAGATTTTCAATGTATGAAGAAGAGGCAACAACCCCCGTAGTTGAGATTCATGTGCCTTTTTCTCAGCTTAAAAGCTACGATGTCAAATGGGTCTACGTACCACAGTCAAACGATTACGCAAGAAGAACAGTGAAGGGGCCCTACATCGACAAACTGACAGGAAAAGAGGTAAGAGCAAAAAACGTCGTCGTTATCTACACACAGGCAAAATCAAGAAGAGATCCGAAAGGAAGAATAGACATAGATCTTAACGGAGAAGGAAATGCCATATTTTTCGTTGGCGGTTATGCGATACCGGGCAGGTGGTCGAAAGAGAAAAATAAACCTTTTAAATTTCTTAAAAATGATGGCTCGGAAATTGAGTTTAACAGATGGCTTACCTGGATAGAGCTTGTGCCACCAAAAAAAAAAGTTACCTACCGTTAAAAAAATTAAAGCTCAAGAAAGTCAATGAGCTTTCTCCTTAAAAGCTTAAAAGCTTTTGCCCTGTGACTGATACGGTTTTTTTCAGATAGATCCATTTCAGCAAAAGTTTTATCGTATCCATCTGGAACAAAAATCGGGTCGTATCCGAAGCCACCGCTTCCTCTCTTTTCAGTGATTATCCTGCCGTCGCAGACGCCTTCAGCAGTCAAAATTGCTTTTTCTTCAGGAAAGTAGGCAACAGCCCAGCATCTGAAGCGTGCAGTCCTTTCTTCTTCAGGCACATCCTTTAAAAGCTCAAGCACCTTCTCAATGTTCTTTTCGTCGTCCCCTTCTTTTCCTGCAAAACGCGAAGAAAAAACACCTGGCGCCCCATCAAGAGCATCTATTTCAAGGCCTGAATCATCAGCAATGGCAGGAAGACTGAGTGCTTCTGCAGCAGTTTTTGCCTTAAGAAGAGCATTTTCGTAATAAGTGTTGTAAACCTCTTCTACCTGGGGAACCTTATCACCAAAATCTGCAATTGAATAAAAATCAACTTGAGGGAGGCTCAGAAGTCTTGAAATCTCTTTTACTTTCCCTCTGTTTCTTGTGGCGATAACTATTTTCGGTCTCATAGTAGAGTCCTCTAGCTAAACCTCTAACACTTTCTTCTGTATTTCTATCAGCTCACTGATGCCTTTTTGTGCAAAATCAAGCATAGAGTTTAAAGTATCCCTGTCAAAAAGGCTTTTTTCACCAGTCCCCTGAACCTCAACGAGCTTACCAGACTCTGTCATCACGACGTTAAAATCGACTTCAGCATCAAAATCCTCTTCAAAGCTGAGATCAAGGAGGGGTGTACCCTCAACAATTCCCACAGAAACAGCAGCCAGGAATTCTTTTACAGGAACCTCTTTTATTCTTCCGTTGCTCACAAGATATCTGAAAGCATCATAAACTGCAACAAATCCGCCTGTAATCGATGCCGTTCGAGTTCCCCCATCAGCCTGAATTACATCGCAATCAACAATAATTGTAAGCTCGCCCATCTGATAGAGGTCAAAAGCCGCACGAAGCGACCGACCAATAAGCCTCTGAATCTCCATTGTTCTCCCTGAGAGTCTTCCGGTGTGTGATTCTCTTGGAGTTCTGTCCATATTTGCACGAGGAAGCATAGCGTATTCTGCTGTAATCCAGCCGTGGCCCGCACCTTTCAACCAGCCTGGCACTTTTTCATCAACCGTTGCGGTAACTAGTACCCAGGTGTTTCCGAATTTAACCAGGCAGGAGCCTTCGGCATACATATTAAAATTTCTGATTATCTCGACTTTTCTTAATTCATCAGGTGCTCTTCCATCACTTCGCTGGTGCATAACGCCTCCTTGTTTTATATCTCAATTACCATATGCTCTTTTAGAATAATCACTTCATCGCCGAAAGTCTTTTCTGCATCCTTTCTTGAAACCTCAGGATTGAGTTCGGGCCAGAGGTGAGTCAGATAAAGCTTCTTTACGCCCGCCTCTCTTGCAAAAATTCCGGCTTCATAAGCTGTCATGTGAAGGCTTTTTTTGCCCTGTTCTCCCTGGTAGGCTGCCTCACAAATCAGTACTTCACAGTCTTTAAAGAAATTAATCAGAGATTCCTCATAGCTTGTGTCGGATGTATAGCCCACTTTCCTGCCCGCTCTATTTTCTATAACCACCGCATAGGCTGGAATCACATGATCTGTTTTTCTGAATCTAAAATATAAGGACCCGATGCAGATTGAAAAATCATCGCCGTATTTATCAAACGATTCAATACTCTCGAAATCAAATACAGACTCAAGAAAGTTGCCGTTGTCCCCACCCGGATTGAAACGGTGTAAAACTTCAAGCCCTCCTTCAGGCAAATATACTTTAATCTTCCCATCATTTTCGCGGTGGTTGTACTGTAGATAATACCTGAGAGGATAAATATCGAGGACATGATCAGCGTGCATGTGAGTCAGAATAATTGAACTTAAATTTGCAGGATCTAAATATCTGAATAGATTTGCAAGAGCGCCGGTGCCAAGATCTATCTGAACAAAAACAGGGTCGTCAGCTATAAGATATCCGCTGCATGCCCTCCCGAATCTCGGATATGTTCCTGATGTCCCGAGAGCGATTATATTCAAAACTCAACAACCTCCTTAAGTTTAATAGTATAAACCTCCCTGATATCCATTCCGAGGAAGCTTCTGCCGAGCTGCATAAACATCTCTGAACCGTCAGTTGTCATTAGCCTCAAATCTCCTTCTTCCTTCTTTTCGTTCAGCAGGTCCCTGTCTGAAAGTATGGCAAGAAGCTCACGAGCGGTCTCACTTGCTGAGCTGACTACTTTCACTTGAGGACCTACCACTCTTTCTATAACAGGCTGAATGAGTGGATAGTGAGTGCAGCCAAGAATAAGAGTATCAATTCCGGTTGCTACCATATCATCAAGATAGTGGTGTGCAAGCTCTTCGATTCTTTCCCCTTCAATTTCGCCGCGCTCTACATACTCAACGAACTCAGGTGTTGCTTTTGAAATCACAATCACTTCATCATCAATTTTTCTTAAAGCTTCCTCGTATGCTCCGCTGCCAATCGTTCCAACAGTTCCAATAACACCGATCCGCCTGTTTTTTGTGTAGAGAAGCGCAGCTCTTGCCCCGGGTTCGATAACCCCGAGAACTGGCATATAACTGTACTTTTCTTTCAGATCTTTGAGAGCGGCTGAGCTTGCCGTATTGCAGGCAACAACAAGCGCTTTTATCCCCTTTTCAGCAAGAAAATGAGATATTTCAAGTGCATACTGCTTTACCTCAATAAGAGGCCTTGGACCGTACGGGCATCTGGCAGTATCGCCAATATAAAGAATATCCTCGTGAGGCAGAAACCTCTTTATCTCTTTGACAACAGTCAGGCCACCAACGCCTGAATCAAAAACGCCTATAGGGTAGTTCTTTGCTAATTCGTTAAAAGACATAAAAAGCATTTTACACAGGCATTATTTCTTTAACAAGGTAAATTGTGGTGAAAGGGGGTTGAGGTGGAGCCTTCACCCCGGCTCTGCCGCCGGCCGTGGATTACCGGGAGTTCAATGCTCCACCTCAGCATGAAGCGCCAGACTCCCTGATAATAATTAACGGCTAGAATTAAAATAACTTTAGGAAATTTATGCAGTTTTTTAAAAAACTAACCGAGAAACTGTCTGATTATTGCAGCTTCAGTTACATAGTTCGAAAGTTCCGAAGTAGTCCCTGATAAGAAAAGTTCGATAATGCGGCTCGTTGCCTCTCTGTGAAACTCATTTTGAGGAAAGCCTGATGCAAAATCGCCCACCCTTTTTGCAATGTCTCCAAATACTCTTTCGCTTTCAGGGTTATAGAGAGAGGCTGCATCCTCGATTGCCTTTTTTGCTGTTGGTGAAACCTCATACAGATATTCAACATCCTCCTTGCTCATAAACGCGATATCCAAAAGTTCAGGGGGAAGGCCGAGTGAATAGCAGGCAGCGCAGAAAGTTATTGCTCGAGGCAAAACAACTTCCCCTGTGCTCCTGGCATACCCGAAAAGCCCGATATGAAGTTTTCTCATTCTCCTCTGCGGAACAAAGACCGAAAAACTGTTCACAGCTTGAGCAACTTCCCGCACATTTTCTTCATATATTTCTTTTCCTTTTTGAGCCATCTTTAAGGTTTTATCTATATCCAGATCTGGCATTCTGCTTCGCTCTCTTTTATTCAAATGCTCGACAGCTTTCACAACATCAACCACAGGGTAGTCGTATTTGAATGCAGATTGAATGGTAAATGTCTGGCACCCTGAGTATTCTTTAGATATATCTTCTGCAGTTGAAGGCTTCAGATTTCCTCTGAACGGCGCTGAACCCATACCGATGATAGGATAAAGAGGAACTCCGGTCTTTTCTTCAAGCGCTTGTAGTTTCCTTAATGCTACATGCGTGATGAGTGTGGCAGCAAAGAAACCATAATTAAGAGCGGGATCAGAGCGCGCAATGAAAACTCTGAAGTAGGGCTCAGGAATGTTTTCAACCATCTCTTGAACGACTCTGTCGCATTCTGTTATGGCATCAAAAAGTTCAAAAAGAGGTATCACGTTTATCGTTTTTGGATAGAAGCTGCCGATCCAGTCACGAATTCGAATTCCATCTGAACCGATCACCAGACCCTCTTTCCCTGCAACTATTTTCCTGTAATAGTCATATACAAACTGCACCTCTGAAAAAGATGTTGTCATTGGAAGTATGACCTCAAAAACAGGAGCAATGTCCGTTTTGTAAAATACCTTTGCAATATCGTAGTTTCTTGGGATGCTCTCAAGAGTCTCAAGCATAAATTTAGCTTCATCCTTTTCTACCGAAGGATTGGGTACTCGAAAAGTCAAGAAACGGTCTTTTCCGAGCACCTCGCGCTGAAAGTATGCAGGATATCTGCTTAATAATTTCTTAACGACATACGTATCAATTTCTTTGCCTTCGCAATCCCACATCTGCTCTTCAATGCCAAGATGCGAAAAGACGTAGTAAGCCTCCTGAACCTCATCGTTTCCCTCGAGAAGGGCGGATTCTGCGAAGAACGGAGTTGAGGCGTTATCTGGATGTTGAGTCGACATAGTTTTTGGAACCTTAAACATCACTCACCTCATAGGCAAAGTTCTGAATATTATACATTTTTTCCAGAGTATTTTCGTTTTTGGGTTTATAATTATTATCTATGGAAGATAAAAAAGAAACCGGCAATAGCAACGCTGTAGATCTTTTTTCGCAGCTTGCTCAGCTTGCACAGGAATTTACCTGCAGCTGAGGTAGTGGCAGCTGCAACACTCCGGATTCGGAGTGCTCTTCGGAATCGGATTCATCAGCGCAGACGTCTTCTGATTAACGACTTATCCTCGCAAGCTTCGAATTCTAATTGAACAGTTGTGTGAGTAATACCAAACTCTTCCCTCAGAACTTTCTCTATTTCTGCTATCTTGCCGCATGCAGCGCTCAATTTAGTGTCTTCAGATGTTTCAACATGAGCTTCAAAAAAGATTTCTTTGTCACTCAACGACCAGAGGTGGATATGATGAACATTTGAAATACCAGGAATCTTTTCAAGTCGATCTTTGATATCAACCACACTTATGTGCGCGGGAGCAATCTGTAGAAGAATTCTTAAGGATTCAGATAAGAGATCGTAACTTCCGTACAATACAACCACGCCTATGATGAAAGTTAGCACCGGGTCTATAATGAAAATACCGTAGTACTTCATCAGCAGAGCACCAATTATTACTGCCACTGATGTAAAAGCGTCTGCAGCCATGTGCAGAAAAGCAGATCGTGTGTTTAAATTGGATTGTTCTTTGAGATGAAGAAGCCACATTGAAATTGAGTTCCCGACAAGCCCGAATAACCCGATTGCCACTACAATATTTGCATCCAGCTGCTCAGGCTCAAGCAACCTGAAATACGCTTCCCTGAAAAGAAAAACGGACAGAACAAAAAGACTGACAGCATTTATAAGAGCGGCAATAACTTCTGCCCTCTTCAAGCCGAAGGTTCTTCTCTCTGAATTTTCAACTCTTGCCAGAAGGTTTCCAATATAGCTTATTAGAACTGCAAAGACATCTGAAAGGTTGTGCAGAGCATCTGAAAGCAGGGCAAGACTGCCTGAAATAAAGCCGCCCCCTGCCTGAACAATGGTTATTACGATGTTAAGAATCAATACTGCAATAAGCCTTCTGCCTTCAATATCTTTATGTTCGTGATGATGAAAATCCAGGTTATGCGCCATCAAACTTCAACTCCGAAAACTTTCCTGATTATAATACCCACTGAAAAGGTAATGGAACCCACGACAAGCACAATTAGCGCCATTTCGAGCCATCTTGAGAAAAACTTCTCTCCTTTTACAACCGAAACATAATAATTAAAAAACCCTATAAGAAGCAATACGACAGCTATACTGAAAAAGAGCGCTATAATCGTTGAACTCAGAATAAGATAAGGAGATATAATTGAGATAACTGCAACAAGGTAAGCTAAACCCGTGTAGAAAGCAGCAACAAGCGGGTTTTTGCCCTCCTCGCTTCTCGTAGATAAGTACTCTGAAGAACTCATGGAAAGACAGGCTGCAATTCCCATAATGAGAGATGTAAGCCCAACCGCCCTGGTGCTTGAGAGAGCAAACGAAAGACCGGCAACCGTTCCAAGCAACTCAACCACACCATCGTTTAAGCCAAGAATCATCGAACTGATGTACTCAAGCCGTTCTTCGTTTATTAATTCAATGAGCTCTTTTTCGTGCTTTTGTTCATCATTTATAAGTTTTTCAAACCTTCTGTCTGTTTCAGCCAGTATTTCATATAACCGCTGAGCAGATTTCTCGCCATTTTCCATGTGTTTGAGGGCAAAGTGGTAGCCGAATATCTTTGAAAGAACCAGGTAAAATCGTACTTTTTTTATGTCAGGTTGAACTTCTTTTCCAGTGATTCCAGAAAGTATTTTGTAATGAGAAAGTTCTTCGTCTGCAATTTTTGCCAGGACACCTGACTTCTGCGGATCTTTCTCAATCTGCGAAAGTGCCCTGTAAATTTCGTATTCAGTTATCTCGTTTTGCTGGGTCTTTATTAAATCGATATTATCAACAGCGTTGCTCATTTATTCTTATTTTAGCAGTTCAACTTTTTTGCCAAATCTGAAAAAGCCAAACACAACAATTATTACTGACAGGATAGAAAAAGCAACTGCAACATTAGCGACAACTGTTGCTGATTGAGTGTTTTCTGCAGCTCTCTCAGAGTAAATACCGAAGAGAGCCCAGGCAATTACAAGAGTGTAAAACACATCATTCTGCCTGATTATCATTAAAAGACCAAGGATGAAAGCAACAGCTATCATAACTGACGCAATATAGGGAGCTAAAGAACCACCGTCAAAGCCGGACCCGACCATAAATGCTGTGATATTTGCAACAGTTGCCACAGAAATCCAGCCGAGATAAACGCTGAAAGGAACTCTTACAATAAGCTCTGAAAGGGTTTGCTTTTTCAAATAACCGGTATCAAGCAATCTGTAAATCCAGATCAAACTCAGAAGAAGCCCCAGCATGATTAGCACCGAAAGCCAAAGCAATTCATAGTGCCAGGCAAATATCCAGGCAGAATTAAAAATACATGTGAGAAGAAATCCAGCAGCAATTTTATCGATGAGTGGATTTTTAACGACAGAGCTTCCAGAGACAAACAATGCATAAAAGGCATAGATTCCGAGCAAAAGGTAAATTATGCCCCACACAGAGAAGGTAAATCCTGCCGGAACAAACAGATTAGGATATTTATCTGAGAGTTCTTTAGTAGAGTTTCCAGCAAGCGGAAGTGAAACTGCAAGAAAATTAACGGTTACCATAAGAACATAAGCAGCCACGTTTAACAGGTGAATTTTTCTCATTTACATACCCCCTGATCTAGATGAATTATAATTTGCATTCTACAACAGTTGCAAAAAACTGCTTAAACAGTGCCCTTCCCTGTTTCCCCGAGAATAATCTTTGAGATGTTTTCAAGAAGCTTCTTGTTGTTCTCATTTTCGATCAAAGCATTCGCAAAAACTGCGTCATCAGCAATAAGTATAAAAATTCCTTTGCCGAGCTCTGAGAATCCAACAACACCGAATGAACCTCTGGCATCGCCCTCATCAAGCTTTCCGCTGCCGTTCAGATCCGCCCAGGCTTCTGGCGTCGTTGATACAACGACCTTTGCTTTATCTGTGGTAGCCCTTATGCCCCAGGTTCCCATTACTGCAACGCTTTTCACATTTTCTGTAAGTTTTGAAGCTTCAACAACAGGCGCCAGAAAATCAGTGTCTGTGTTATGGAAAGAATATTCCTTCTGATGAATCGGACTTCCTGTAATTTGAAAACCGAACTCCGCTAAGAGATCCTGCATGAAGTATGTTACAT
>FWWL01008355.1_pt1 | contig 12387 bp, 8 predicted proteins | sample 2228331 | NCBI WGS metagenome assembly FWWL01 (sample SAMEA103939775, study PRJEB20133) | metagenome | reverse complement strand
GCGACGACGCCGACAATCGTCAAGGCATATCCTCATTCCCTGATGGAATCGCTGGCGGCGGGGAAACCGGTGTTGGTGAGCCGGGCGATCCCGATGGCAAACTATGTGAAACGCACCGGTTGCGGGGTCATAGTGGAACGGGTTGAGCCGGAGGCTGTTATGACCGCTATAGATGTTCTGATGAGCCAATACGACCACTTTCAACGGGTTAGTCAGGTAGTTGGGCAACGGGATTTTTCCCTACAGAAAATGGTCGCTGCATGGCATAAGATCTATGAGCGTTTGCAGACCTCCCGAGGCTAAAAAAATACACCCTTCGGGGCATTGGGCTTCCCGGGAATGCTGGATGGCCGCGCTGGTGTTTCTGGTCGCGCTGGGTGTGTTTTTCTGGCCCGCTGTATTCGGTGGACGGGTATTGCTACCCACCGACCTCATCTTTGACCTGGACCCCCTGTGGTGGCACCTGACGCCTGAATGGTATACCGGCCCGTCCAACTCTCTCCTGGCGGATCAGGTCAGCCAATTCTTCCCCTGGCGGCTTCTTGCCCATCGCTTGATCCGAATGGGCCAGATTCCTCTTTGGAATCCCTATGCGTATGCCGGGCTTCCGTTCGTGGGGAATGCGCAATCTGCCCTTTTCAGCCCATTCAATCTTCTCGGCTATCTTTTTCCTTTTTACCCTTCTTTTACGGCCGCGGCCATCTTACGCCTATGGGTGGCAGGTTTCTTCACGTTTCTCTTTGCTCGGGAAGCGGGCCTCGGCAAATATGGGGCGCTCCTGGCGGCAATAGCCTTTCCTTTCAGCGGTCCAATGATTGACTGGTTGGGTCATCCTCACTCCGCGGCGATTGTCTGGTTGCCAGCGATGCTTTTCACCGCCGAGCGTGCTCTTGCCAGGAAAAATATCGCCTACACTATGCTCTGCGGACTGGCTATTGGAGCACAATTCCTGGGCGGCCACCCGGAAACCTCTTTCCACGCGATACTGGCATGGTTGGCTTATGGTCTGTATCGGGCCATCTCCCTGGAAGGATGGAAACTTTCCCGATTGGTCCAACCGGTGAGCCTGCTGGTTGCTGCCGCGGTGATCGGCGTGCTGGTGTCTGCAGTCCAGCTCCTGCCCTTTGCCGAGGCCCTGATTTACAGCGTAACTCCGGCAATGCGGGCAGAACAAACTGGCCTGCCGGCTCTTTCCCGTATTTTCCTGGAATGGCAGGATTGGCCCACCCTGATCTCCGCCGTTCTTCCCCGGTATTTTGGTACTCCTCTGGATAACAGTTACTGGTACCCTTATGCCAATTATGTTGAACAAGACATTTACGCAGGGATTTTGCCCCTGGCTCTGGCGGTTGCGGCAGTTCTGGGAGACGTTCGTCGCGCACCTTGCTTTCAGAGAAGGCGGACTCTATTCTTTGCCGGGCTGGCCCTGCTCTCTCTGGGTATCGCCTTACAATTTCCTGTAATAAATATAGTCAATTATCTTCCCCTCTTTAATCTTGCTGCTAATGGGCGGATGCGGCTGCTCTATACCTTTGCGGTTGCCATACTCGGCGGGATCGGGCTGGACCGTATCGTCGCAGGCCACCGGCAGACCAGGCGCTGGGTATCGTGGACATTAGTGCTGCTGGCCCTGACCAGCATGTTGCTTATAACGTTAACATACACTGGCTTCAAACTCTTCAAGGAAACGATAATCCGTTCGGGCCGTGACTTCGTGGATGTCCGTTGGGGCTCCGATCCCTATCTCCCCCGTTCCCGCGAGTACTACTACGCCCTGGTTGACGAACGATATGCGAAGAAACTGGATTTATATCGGCCTGCGCATATCGCAATGTATTTACCTATTTTGATGACCCTGGCCTGGTTCTGCCTTCGGACGAACCCGGGATGGCCTGTGGTCCGCAAGACACTCCCATGGGGCCTGCTGGCCCTGACCTTCATTGACCTTTGCCTTATCGGCATGCCGTTCAACCCTACGACCTCTCCTCAGGACATCCTTCCGACGCCGAGCGCGGTGCGGTTTGTACAGCAGGATCGGGACATCTATCGTGTCTGCGGTACCGGCCTGATTCTGTACCCCAATATCGGTATGGTATTTGAACTACAGGACGTGCGCGGATACGACACCGTCGTCCCAAGCCGATACATGGCGCTGCTGGATCGCCTGGGCGGTCACTATCGGTTTCACTTTCACTCCCTTCTTACTCGAGCAGACTCCCCTCTTCTGGACCTGTTGAATGTGAAATACCTGCTCACAGATCAGGAGCCCGGGGAGAGGTGGGAACTGGTCTATCAGGATGAGGGGGCAGTGCGGGTCTATCGCAATCGCGACGTGATGCCCAGGGCATTCGTGGTGTACCGGGCAGAAGTCGTGAGGAGCGCTGCCGAGTCGCTGGAACGGCTGACGAGTGGGCATTTCAACTTCCGCGAGGCGGTCATCCTGGAAGAGCACCCGACCGGTTGGACAGCACCGGCACCGATTCCTGCCGTTGCTCCTGAGGCCCGATTCATCTCCTACGAACCCAACCGGGTCCTGTTAGAAGTGCGGACCGATGCCGATGGACTCCTTGTCCTGACCGACAACTACGCTCCAGGATGGAAAGCCTTGCTGGATGGACAACCTGCTCGTATCTACATCGCCGATCATGCTTTCCGAGCTGTCGTGGTGCCGGCGGGGCAGCACCAGGTGGAATTTGTATACCAACCGATGAGTTTCTGGGCGGGCGCGGCCGTGAGCCTGTTGACGTCTCTCGCTTTGATCGCCGGTCTTTTGTATCTGTGGTTGCGAAGGCGGAGAACGAGGGTATGAAAATCCTGCACGTTGTCCACGGCTACCCGCCCTCTACAGGGGGCTCGCAACTCCTGGTGAAGAACCTCTCCGAGCGGCTGGTCGCACGCTATGGGGATGAAGTAACCGTCTTCACCACCACTGCTCGCAACATAGAGATGTTCTGGAAGCCGCGCGAGCCAGCATTGCCTGCCGGGACAGAGACGATCAACGGGGTAACAGTGCGACGCTTTCCCGTCTTCAATCGGCTGGACATCGTTCGCCGCACCGCCGCGGCGATTGCATACCGGTTGCATCTGCCCTATAACGACTGGCTGCGCACCATCCAGCAGGGGCCGCTGGTCTCCGGGATGACAGAGGCCATCGCGTCAAGCCGGGCGGAGATAGTCTTTGCGACGCCTTTCCCCCTGTTGCATATGTATTATGCGCTGGCGGGTGCCCGACGCGGGGGAATCCCCATCGTTCTTCTGGGAGCGATTCACACCGAGGACAGGTGGGGGTACGAGAGGAGGATGATTTTTCAGGCCATCCGGAAGGCCGATGCCTACATTGCCCACACTTCCTTTGAGCGGGACTATCTTATTGCTCGCGGCATTCCGGGGGAAAAGATCGCGGTCATCGGGGGAGGGGTGGACGCAGAGGCTTTTCTCCGGGCGGATGGCAGGGCCGTGCGGGAGCGGTACGGATGGGGGGATGCGCCTGTCGTGGCTCTGATCGGCAAGCAGACGGCCCGCAAACGGTACGACGTGATGATAGAGGCGATGCAACGGGTTTGGGCCGTGTGGCCGGACGCGCGCCTGCTCCTTGCCGGGGCACGCTCTCCTTACTCGGCCCAGATCATAAGGAGGGTGGAGAGCCTTACCCCATCCCAACGAGAGCGCGTGTCCATAATAGCCGACTTTCGGGAGGAGGAGAAGCCGGGTCTGCTGGCGGCCTGCGACATCTTTGTTCTGCCCTCCGCAGAGGAGTCGTTCGGCATTGCCTTTGTGGAGGCATGGGCTGCGGGCAAGCCAGTCATCGGCGTACGGGCGGGGGCCATCCCGTCAGTGGTAGATGAAGGGCGGGACGGCCTGCTGGTGCCCTACGGCGATTCCAGAGGGCTGGCCGATGCCATCCTGACACTCCTGGCCGATCCAGTACGCCGGGAAGCGATGGGCAAAGCAGGGCAGAAGAAAGTGCTGGAAAACTATACGTGGGAAATCTTTACGGATCGGGTGCGCGGGGTCTACCTCGGCGTCCTGAGGCGTCAGCGCCCCTTCAGCGTGACGGGGAGATAGACCCGCCAGACATCGCCCACATAGAGATAGAGCGTGGCCGAAGAGGGGTTGCCGATGACCGGGTCCTCGTTGACTATACCTGTGGCCATTAGTGTGCCCAGCGTGTGCCACCCGTCTGAGAATCCGTCTGTCGTGATGATCAACTGCACAGGGGATACGGTGGAAACCACGCCGGTGGCGGGCTGAACCTGCAGGCCAGGTATTTGGTGAGATATGCCCCAGGCAAATTCGCCGTCTCCCCCGTTCGCTACGAATGTGTAGGCCGTTTCAGTATCGCCGGAACCGCTCTGATGGAACACGCGCATTTCGGAGGGGAACACCAGCCTGGGTGGCCTCGGGCAATAACCGGTTCGGGCTACATCGCGGTGAAACATGGGCCAGGGGCGTGCGTCAGTTCGTCTTCCCTCCATCTTCCAAATATACACCATTCCACGATCCCCCCGGCTGTTTGCTCCGCCGATCACGATTTCCAATTTGCCGTCCCCATCCAGGTCATCCACCAGGGGAGAAGATTCCAGAGTGTTGTTTGTGCGCAACAAAGGGTTGTTATTGGTTTTCCAGATGCCCCCTACCTCTTCCACCGTGGAAATTCCCCAGGACCAGCGGTTCACGACGAGAATCTCTATTCTGCCATCCCCGTCGTAATCCGCCAATATCGGGGAATATGGCAGACCGTTTGGACTCTCATCACCCCAACCATCGTTGCGGGAAGGGCTGATGGGGAATCCGTTCACAGGGGTGCCATCACCGTGCCAGGCGTACAGAGCGGTACAGGGGGCAGGAGAAGCGTCTCCTTCACTGCCACATCCAATGACGATTTCCAGATCGCTGTCGTTATCCAGATCACCCAGCGCGGGTGGGGCGGGCATATTGCCCCCTGTAATCCGGGGCCATCCGGGCAGCATATTCCCATTGTGATCCCAGGCGTAGACTTTGTTTCCACCCGATGATTGATAAGTGCCAGTCCCCACCACGATATCCAGCCAGCCATCCCCGTTGATATCGCCAATGGCGGGGGAAGACTGCAGGTTTTGAGAAGCCTCTACGGGAAACCCCGGAAGAATTGTGCCATCGCCGTTAAACACATAAAGGTAAAAGGGCGGTACGTAACCCGGGTTATTATCGGTGGCGAAGACCACCTCGGGAAGCCCATCCTTGTCTATGTCGGCGATTGCTGGCGACGCCCATCCGCCCCGATAGATTTGAGGAGGCTGTATCGGCCAGCCACTTGCATATTGACCGTTGTGATGCCAGACATGAAGCCGCCGGTCAAAGCCCTCCACAGCGATCTCCAGGTCTCCGTCGCCATCCAGGTCCCCCAGGGCTGGTGAGGCCCAGATTCCATCCCAGCACCCGTCCGGCTGGCTGGCTCCAGGCCCATAGCCCACGATGTCCAATTTAGGCTGCGGCCAACCGGATACCAGGGAGAAAGACCAGGGAGAATTGTACCGATAAACCAGCACACCTCCGTTCCGGTGTTGGGCGGGATCACCGCCCACAATGACAACGATTTCCAATCTGCCGTCATTGTCCAGATCCCCAATCGCCGGGGATGACCGGATATCACTTTTATCCGTCACACAATTGCGTGATGGCGCGCCGGCCGCGTTCAGGTCGTCCGCCGTTTGACGTGACCAGACAACCGACCAGGAATTACCACTGTATGCAATCACATACAGTCTTCCATCTCGGCCGCCGATAACGATTTCCCTGTCTCCATCTTCATCAAAATCGGCAGCAGCGGCGGTGGATTGCGCGATCCGCTCGCCACTGAGTAGCACCGTTGTGCTGGACGCTGCCAGCGATGTTGCGACATTCTCTCCTCCAATACTGCGTTTCCCAAGGAACAACATCAGTATGGTCGCACATATCACCGACGTCCGAAGAATTGTCGCTCGCAGGTTCATCCTCGCGCTCCATCCTTGAGTATCAGGGCTATCCCTCGTAACGGTTCTCCGCAAATACGGAGTGGCAATGTGAGATTACCCGTCACCTCAAGGATAGCGTATGGGGAGCATTCATTCAATGGGAAAATTGTACTATTCAAGGGGAATTTACCACCAGGGAGTACGGGCCACTTCGGTGATCAACCTGCGGTATTTCTGGACGACGTGTTCCCACGTGTAGTTCTGCTGTACATACTGCTTCCCATTGCGGCCCAACGCCTGCCGAAGGACATGGTTGTTCAACAGCAAATCCATACTGGCCTCAAATTCCGGATAGTTCTGGTAGTACAGGGCAGCATTGCTGCGCAAGCAGTGACCACGCAAGACATCGCTTGTGCCATCGCAGAGTACCGGGGTGCCCAATGCCAGGCTCTCCAGAAAAGCGATGGAAAGGCTCTCGTACCGGGAAGGCAGGAGAAATAGGTCGGCCCCGGCAATAGCGTTGAACTTGTCTTCCTCGGGCAAGAACCCAGGGGCGAGGATATCGGATCGCTCCGGGATCGGAAACTCCGGTTGACCGATGAGCACCAGGGAAAGCGGAAAATCGGGACGAACAGACTTGTAACGGATGAAGTACTCCAGCAAGGTGGGACAGTTCTTAGAGGGGCTCACGCGGCCGACGTAGACAACATAGGGGGTGGCAACTCCGTACTTACGCCGGAATGAATTGGGATCTACGGAATCTGGTATTTCAACGCCCATACCCACCACTTCGTTGGGGATATATTCAATGTCAAACAGGCCTTCCAGAAGCCTTTTCTCCTCGGGTGTATTATAAAGAATTGCACGCGGAGAGTGGAAGAGGCTTCTGTAGATATTCAAATAGATCGGTGGCTCATTGTGAGCCGTTGGCACCAACAGGGCCCGATCCGTCACTAATCGCAACCCCAGTGCAGTGGGGTAGTAGATATATGTAAAAAACACAAAAACATCATAATCTGTTCTGTGCTCGGCGATATAGCGCAGCAGGTCAGGTACCACGGGCCCTTGTGCATACAGCCAGCTCATTTCGTCTTGTAAGGTGTGGGGGTGGGTATATATCCAGGCAGACCGGGCGGCAAAGTCCGGGGAACGCCTCTGAACAGTGGGGAAGCGCCGCACAGTGATGCCGTTGACAATATCCCGCCCGGCCGGGTAGGCGTTCTCCCAGGTGGTATAATCCTGAGCACAGGTGGTCAGCACTTCCACCTCAAACTCTTGGGAGAGACGCTCCACCACTTCTCGGCAGTGCCGTTCGGCTCCTCCCGCAACCTCCAGGCCATATCTCTGGACAACGAAGGCGAGACGCATATTTTTACTCCAATGCCGCAGAGAGATATTGGGCTGCTATCTGGGGCGGGCTCAGCGAATCGCGTAACTGAAGGGCGGACTCCCGAAGTTTTTGATACACATCAGGCTCTTGAATCTTCACCATAGCCCTATGTAATTCTGTGGGGGTGCGTACTGTGAGCCCCGCATGCCGCAAATCCGAGAAAGCCGGAATGTCGGAGAAGATACAGGGTTCCCCTGCTCCTACCGCCAGACTTGCCACGCCGCTCTGGTAGCCATCGGCATAATAGAAGATAGCCGCGTCGGCAGCCATCAGGTACAGTTCCATCCGCTCATAATCCTGAACCAGCCTCACCTGCTCTCGTTTCTCGCTTTGTGCAAGGTGTGCTTTTATCTCGTCCAGATACCCGACTTCATGCTCAGATTCTGTTCCCACAACCCACAGTTCCGGGCCGGGGGGCAGTTGCTCAATGACCTCTACGATGCGCTTTCTTCGGAACAGGAAGCCGGGGATAATGAACGCAAAACGGTCCAGCGGAAGGTTCAACTGCCGCCGCAAATCCTCACGCTCTCCCTCAAGCCGTTTAACCACGTGGGGCACATACCTGACCTTGCGGACATCTGCGACGGCCAGGCGAACATTTTCCGCGGCCTTCGGAGAGTGAACCAAAATAGCGTGAGGCAACCACCCCACTACAAGCAACCCCATCCTTAACCGCAGGAAATGAAAAACCACATCAGTGGTAGCCCCAAGCAATTCCCCCGCTTCCCTCAACCAGGGACGACAAAGAGGGCGGGCAAGGTGCTTCTCTATCCGGTGAAATTCCGGGTATTTCTCAGGTCCGATCTCATGGACTGAGAGCAGAATACGCCCCTGGCGGCAGATTCGCAGCCAGGCCATCGCCCGGGCCAATCCGCCCAGCCAGAAAATGCCGGGTTCGTATTCAAAAATGATCACGTCATCATTGCGTGTTACCTGCCGAACGCAGTGTACCAGGTCCCGGTTATCGTGACGACGTACGCCTATGTATCTTGCCTGATGGCCGAGAGCGCGGAACCCCTCCATAAGGATAAGTGAGTATTCCCTAATGCCACAGTGCCCAGTACTCCCGATTAGCACAATATTCATACAGACACGCTCCTGTTTACAAACCCAGGTCACGCAACAGGACACGTAGTTGCTTTTCCACCTGATCCGGCAGGAAATCTCGCAACCGCTCGCGCTGTCTGGCAACAATCCGCTCTCGGAGAGCCCTGTCCTCCAGCAATAACCCGATCAACTCCGCGATCGCAGCGTAATCCTTCTTCGCCACCAGGACACCGCTACTACCCAACGTTTCGGGCACGGCCGCTGCTTTATAGGCAACAATCGGCACTCCAAAATACATGCTCTCCAGAAGCGGCATGCCGAAACCCTCGTGCTCGCTTAAGGAGAGATAGATGCTGGCACATCGGTAGTATGCCACCAACTGCGAGGTGCTCACATGTCCGGCAAATACCACATCCGAAAGACCGAGACGTTTCACCAGTGCCCTGAGAAACTCAAGATAGGGCTCCATTCCTCGCGCCGAACCAACCAGAAGTAGATGGGCATCTGGACGCACAAACCGTTTAAGGTGGTAAAATGTAAGGATCAGGTCCTCAAACCGTTTATTTGGGACGAGACGCCCCACAAACAAAATGTTTGTCCTGCCCCGATATTGCTTCATCACCTCGCGATCTGGCCGCGTTCTGTAACGGTTGGGATCAAAGATAAGCGGTAGAACACCAGGGCGTGTCCATCCATATCCTGCCATCTCTTGAGCATTGAACCTGGAGACACCCCATCCTGCCTCTACAAGATTGCTTAACTCTCCTAATTGCTCTCGCCCCGCTCGCGCTGCCTCCATATAGGCATCGTTAACCCCGATAAAATAGGTATGGGGAGTGATATTATGATAAACGAGCACCTTGCGATCGGGAATTTGCTTCAGCCAATCAAGCACTTGAGAGGAATAGCCGAGAGAAAAGTGGAGCAAAAGGAGATTCTGCGACGAAGAATAGCGCGAATAATGCCCGATCAGCCGCGTTCGCTTTCCGAACTGAATGGGCGGGTGCTCACAGAATATCTCGCTGCGGTAGCCCATGCGCCGCAGCAATTGCTGGATGCTGAGAATCTGATTGCTGACTGCATCACCAAAAGAAACAGTGGGGTGAAACTGATGAACCTGCATAATACATTCAACCCTGCTCCAGCCTCTGTCGCAGTTCCTCCAATTCCTGACGCAGGCGCGCATTTTCGCGAATCAAGTCCTTTAACAACCGCCTCACCTCGCGGTTGAACGCGGATTGCTTTTCCAGAGAGGGGAGAAGATACCGACGAATCTCGGCATTAATGATCCGGCGCACCACCGCGTGGATCGGTCCCAGAATCGGCACGCGCCATTCAATTACATACCCGCGCGGCACAATGTCACATGCCCGTTGTCCCAGCGGGAGAAGATCTGTCTGATCTCCGATGACCTCCCGGCGCATTTCATCCGCTGCCGCCATCAGATCAGCTGTCTCTTCCCTCAGGCCATCCCCCTGGGCTGCAATCCGTTGGCGGATATGCTGCATAATGCGCTCCACATTTACTTCTTCACCTGGGATTTCCAGCCAGTCATTACTCATCCCACCTCACCTCCCACTATCAACGTCAAAAGAGGGTTCCGTAGCGGGCGGCCTTCGGTCGCCCGCTAAGGAATCCACAATCTCCCCATGGTAGTATAATGAGTCTTGTGTAAAATAGGGGGAGCTGGTATCCTTGGGGGCATCATATCCAACCAAGGAGGAATCATGGCTCCCAATACCCATCCCACGAGTTTTAATGCGGTCAATCAGGCTACTTTCCAGGAAGTGCTCCAGGAAAGATTGCGCCTGGCCATCCGATACACCTTGATGACCATTCTGGAATGAAGAAGTGGAAGCCTTTTGCAGGGCAGCCCCCTATCAACGAACCCCGGAGCGACGGGATCATCGGAACGGCGTGTATCACCGCGACCTGGTAACGACCCAGGGGGTGATCCAGGATTTGCCTGTACCGCGGACTCGCAAAGGCTTCCGCACGCAACTGTTTGAGCGCTACCAGCGACGGATGGCCGAATTGGATGCGGCCATTTGCGAGATGTTTGTGGCCGGTGTGAGTACGGCTGGGGTCGGAAGGATCATAGAAGGGTTGACCGGTGTCCAACCCAGCCCCTCCACCGTGTCCAGAGTGTTTCACACGCTGGAAGCCGAATTTGAAGCCTGGAAGACCCGTCCCCTGAAGGCCCGTTATCTTTACCTCTATGCCGATGGCACATACTTTACCGTGATCTACAACGGCGAAGGCTGTAAGATGCCCATTCTGGCGGTGGTGGGCATTGATGAGACTGGTCAGCGCGACGTGCTGGCTTTCTGCATCGGCGAGCGAGAAAATCAACAGGCCTGGGAAGACTTGCTGGATAACCTGAAAGCGCGCGGTGTGCAGCAGGTGGAGTTATGGATCACCGACGGCAATAAGGCGATGTTGAACGCCATTCAAAAGAAATTTCCTGCGGCGCGGCGACAGCGGTGCATCAAGCACAAGATGGATAACGTGTTGGCCTATGTGCCGAAGAAGCAACACGAAGCCATCCGCGCCGAATTGAAGGCCATCTTCTATCAGGAGAGCCGGGAGAAAGCGGAGCAGGAACTGGCCGCCTTCATTGCCAAATACGAGTCCCTCTATCCCAGCGCTATCGCCTGCCTGCAACGGGACCTGGAGGCCTGTCTGACCTTCTACGACTTTCCCAGAGAACACTGGAAGTACCTGCGCACGACCAATATCATTGAACGGCTGTTCAATGAAGTCAAGCGACGCAGTCACAAGATGGCTGCCGCATTTCGCAATGAGGGGAGTTGTTTGCTCCTCTTCTATGCGGTCATTCGCAGCCTGAAGCTCCGAAAAATCCCAATGCCCGACAAGGAAACCGTACCCCCCATTTTACACAACTCTTGACATACTACCCTCCCCATTAAATACCCCATGCTAACGGACCTGTTCAACGGTGTAAACCGTCAATACAGGCTGATATGGCACAATGGCCGTCGGCCAGTGATCATAAGTATGTTCCAGAACGTGCAGATCAAATTGAACCACGCCAATGACACGACAGTACCAGCGATCGCATAGGCCACTGACAGGCGATGAACCATCCACGACAACAACCTGTCTACCGGAAGCCAGCCAATGCTCTACAAAGGTGTCTAGGAAGTTGAGATCAAGCCGATCCTCTCTCAAATCCAGCACCGTACGCCCTTCAAGAAAAGCCAGCGGTGTGCCGAAGGTGCCTGCTGTTCCCACGGGTTCGTCGTCATTGAATAACACCACAGCGTCCCGAGGAATCAAACGGGCAAAGGCGCGAAATTGATCCACGCCTCCCTTGTAATCTACCTGAGGGATCATTACCTGTCCCTTGTACACCATCAAGCCAACCAGAGCCACTACGAGCCCGGCAGATAGCACGCGGCCACCAGTCCGCCAATTCGCTGGCCACAACGCGGCGTGAGCCATTCCAATCGCGAACGTGGGGATCACTGCGGGTACATAACGGCGCATGACGTATACGTGGTGAGGATTGTTAAAAGTTCTGTACACAAACAGGACGGAGAAAAAGACACCGACACTTACAATCATCCAGGTACGTTCGTTTACTTTTCTACCAACGATACCAGCGATCCCCAGCACCCCCAGCGCCAGTCCTGGGCGAGACAAATACCAACCCAACCGTACCATATTGTAAGGCTCCACATCCGGAATCGTGTGGCTCCCGTACCAGTAGGGTGACGCGCGCGAAGGGTCTGCCTCCAGGGGACGGAGAAAATAGGCGTAAGCCGCCAGTATTACCAGAGCAATTGCCACGATGAGCAGTAATGTCCGCCAAATGGGCTCCAAACGTGTCAATCCGCCCAGGCGACGCGTGGCTTGATCCACGACAAGGAAAACCCCTATCAGCAGCATCACCCCACCTGACAAAATTGCGATCTGACGTAGCGTGAGCGAGCGACCGGCAAAGTAAACGTTATACAGATACGGCCAGCCCTGAAAAATCGCTTGAAGGAGCGA
>FWWL01006629.1_pt1 | contig 12389 bp, 7 predicted proteins | sample 2228331 | NCBI WGS metagenome assembly FWWL01 (sample SAMEA103939775, study PRJEB20133) | metagenome | reverse complement strand
GAGCGTCCCCTGACTGGCGCGCAGCACCTCGGCGCTCATTTCGTAGGGATAGCGCGGCTTCTCCTCCAGTAGCAGGAGCAGCCAGAAAGTGAGCAGGCCTTTCTTGTAGACGCTTTCCCAGTTTTCGAGCAGGCGGTCGAGGTCGGGCATCGGTTTCTCCTCTGGTATTATTCCTTATGTATAATACCAAAGTGATTATAGTAGCCGGTCGCTGATTTGTCAAGGCGCGTGCGACCATAGAACTGGCCCGGAATACTCGCGCTGGTTCCAGGGCTGTCTATTGTACACATCTCGTTCGGTTGGCTCAGGAGTTGGGTGGCCAGAAACTTGCTCTGGGAAGCTAAGGGCAGAAAAGAACGGTTGGGGAGGAATGGCCATTTCAGGTGTTAGGACGGCAGTTGCACTGCCGTCCTAACGCGGCAAAGCAGAGATTGTCTCCACTTGACCAGGCCATCTGCATGGGAAGTGATTGTGGCGCAAGTCTCCGACTTGCGGGATGGGGCAAAGGATTGGGCAAATTGGAAATTTGCCCTACTTGTGGGGAATAGATAGGTCTCTGCCTTGCGAACCTCGGCAAATCCCCGATTTGCCCTACAGTGCGCCAGACAAGTCTTCGGCCTGTCTCTGGACAGGCCAGACATCATACGTTGCCACTATCAAAAATTACCCAGAGCAGGCAGTTACGCAATGGTATTACGCTTTCCCCTGTTACCCAACGTTGTTTCCAGCGTTGGTGTAGGTTGAGATATTACTTCAAAATCTGGATCAGATTGCTATAATCATCCGTCCATAAGCGCAGCGAAGGGGTATAGTCCCCCATATCGCGCGCACGAGAGGCAATTTCAGGAACAGCCAGCAAAGCTGGCTCGCGTGCCAGCAACACCCACAAAGAAGGGAAACATCTCTCTTGACTACAATCATCGCCTATCACTACGCGCGCCAAATCGTAGTGCTCAGCCAACTGCCAGACCACCGGCAGCAGGTCCAGATGGCGATTCGAGATGTGAACGGCCAGAATTCCATCTGGGGCAAGATGTTCCAGGTAAAGCGCAAAGGCTTCCCGGTTCAATAAGTGGACAGGAATCGAATCGCTCGAGAAAACATCCAGCGCCAGGACATCGTAATCCTGCCGTTGGCCGGCCGCCAGTTCCCTTTCCAGGGAAAGGCGTGCATCGCCCGCCACGACCTCGATATGCGCCTGACTGTCGGTCAGGTAGGAGAAATAGCCCCCCTGTCCCTCCGCCAGGGCAATGACCTGCGGATTAATCTCATAGAAGCGATACACATCCCCCTCCTGCCCGTACACCGCCATGGTACCGATACCCAACCCCAGCACGCCCACGCGCATGCCCAGACCGCGGCGCGGATGGTGGAGAATCGCCAGACCACCGCCTGTCTCTGTATAGTAGGCTGTCGGCAGAGTGCGCCTGGTAGCATCTGCGTACTGGAATCCGTGAATGGTAGTCCCATGCACCAGAGCGTAACGTTGCAAAGCTTTGTCTTCTGTCCCCATTAACTTGACTCGCACTACGCCATAGAAACTACGCTCCAGCAGCAGAGAACTGGCGAGATCGGCCTGGATGTACTGCACCGCAAAGACCACCGACAGGGCCAAAGCACTCACCAATAGCCCCTGGTTACACACAAAGCGCCAGCGCCCTGCGTGCTCACGCCTTCGCAGATTGACGAATAGGAACAACAACCAGACAAACGCCAGACCAAGAAGCATCTCCCAATAGCCACGGAAGAGCCGAGGGGCAACGAAGGTAATGAAAATCCCGCCCAACGCCCCACCGACCGAAACGAAGAGGTAAAAAACTGTCAACCGCGCCGGGGGAGGGCGTAAACGATACAACTCACCGTGACAGACCATGCAGGCCGAGAACAAAAGCAAACTGTAGATACCGATCTGTCTTGGAATGGCCATGTCTTGGGCGCGTGCCAGTGCCCAACCCATCAGAATCGTGGAAACGAAAAGGAGCACCAGGAAAACCTGCCGCGAGTACCAGCGCTCCCCGGAAAACGACAGGATAAAAGTCAGGAGGTAAATAGTCAACGGAAGCACCCATAAAAAGGGAATGACTGCTACCTCCTGCGTGAGGTGACTGGTGACAGCCAACAGGAGAATAGACGCCGCCGCCGCCAATCCGGGCCACAGAACAAAATCTTGCCAGCGTATGGATGCTGTCGGTCCTCCGGCCACCGAGACCGCGTCCGCGCGCCTGCTCACTCCGGAAATCGTGGTGACAGGTGGCAAGGCCAGCTCCGCAGCCGGCGCAACCTGTACGTGTAGGGAGCGGACCGCGCCCAAGACCGCCAGCCCGGCATATCCCAGGTAAAGGAGCGACCAGATCCAGCCCTGGGCCGGCAAGGTCACGTATGGCTCAACCAATAAGGGGTACGTCACCAGGCCCAGCAGGGAACCGACATTCGAAAGAGCATAGAGCCGATAGGCTGTCCTCGTCGGGAACAGGCGATGAAACCAGGCCTGCATTAACGGACTGTTGGATGCCAGCAGGAAGTAGGGCAACCCAACCGAAATGGAAAGTAGTCTGAGAATCTCCAGCACCGGTGACGCATCTGGGGAAGGTTTCCACGCCGCGTCAGGGGTAATAGGCGAACGCCAGCCCAGACCAAGCGCAAGGAGCAGGAAAGCCGAGAGGCCAAGTAGGGCAATATGCCACTTTTCACGCCCCCGCCCCGGTCTGCCTACCCAGGCAGCATAGGCATAGCCGCCTGTCAACAATACCTGGAAGAACATCTGCACCGTGGACCAGACCGCTGGCGCGCCGCCAAACCAGGGCAAAATATACTTGGCAATGAGCGGCTGCACCTGAAAGATGAGAAACGCCGAAAGGAAAATGCACAGAACGAAGTACGCCATGGGAACATTGTATATCAAACCGCCGCTCCGGACACGCCCTCCCTAGGGATTGCCTCTAGCACAACCTGCGCGAGCGTAAGGATGAACCGCAGGAAGACGGGATGACTGGATGTATGGATGACGCCGACGCTTGACGTTTTCGCTGGCCTGTGATAGACTTCAATCTGTCAGACAATTTCGGCGAAAGGAGGTAGAACATGATTCCCCACATTGTTCTCGTCATCCCGACGCGTGTTTCGGACGCTGGTTATCGGATTCTACCTTCGCGGAGTGCGCCTGTTGCCTGACCTGGCATCTCAAGAGCATGTCAACTCGGACCACGGTGCACTCAGCATCGTGGTCTTTTTTTTCGGAGCGCTTTTCCCATGGACACCTCGCCTGCCTTGCCCTACTTCGACTTCCGTCAAATTCTTAAAAGCAAGAAACTTGTTGGCCTGTGGCAAATGATGAGCGGCTATCGCGCCCTCTACCTCCTTGCCAACCTGACGTTGGCGGTTTCGGCCTTCGCGAAGACCGCCACCTACCTCCTGCTGCGCCATTTCGCCGACACTGTCACGGGGGTACTTCCGCCCTTCGCCGGAACGCTGGCGCGGACACTGCCCTGGCTGGCACTCGCTTTCCTCGGCCTGGCAGTGGTAGAGGGCGGGTTTGCCTACCTCTCGAATCGCCTCGCCGCCTTCTCTGCCGAGAACATTACCCGCCGTCTGCGCAATTTTCTATTCGATCACATCCAGCGATTGAGCCTCTCCTACCACAGCCGCACGCCGACCGGCGACCTGATCGAACGCGTGACCTCAGACGTAGATTCGGTGCGCGCCTTCTTCAACGACCAGGCCATTCACATTGGACGCATCCTGCTGTTGTTCGCCATCAATTTTGCCGCTATCTGGAGCCTTTCGCAGAAACTGGCACTGGCTTCGATAGCCGTCGTGCCACTGATCGTCGCCGTCTCTGCCCGGTTCTTTAAGAAGGTCTCCCAGGCCTACGAGGCCTACCAGGAGCAGGAAGCCAGGTTATCTACCACCCTCCAGGAAAACCTGACCGGTGTGCGCGTGGTCAAAGCATTCGCCCGCCAGGATTACGAAAAGGAAAAGTTCGAGAAGGATAACTGGGAAAAATTCCTGCGCGGCAAGAAGTTACTGCAAATGCATTCCCTGTTCTGGCCGCTTTCTGACCTGCTATGTGGGTTTCAAATGTTAGCCGGTTTCATCTATGCTGGCGCGCTGGTGATGCGCGGCGAACTTACCCTAGGCGCCTATCCGGCCTATGTCGGCCTGGTCGTCTGGCTGATCTGGCCTATGCGCAACCTGGGCCGCATTATCGTCAATGCCTCGACCAGCCTCGTCTCCTATGATCGCCTGATGCAAATCGTCCGCCAGGAACGCGAACCGCTGACGGAAGGCACATTTCAGCCCGAAGGTCATCTGCGCGGAGAAGTCGTTTTCGAGAACGTGTGTTTCCAGTACGATGACGAGAACGCTGAGGTACTGCAGGATATTTCCTTCACAGTCAAAGCAGGGCAGGTAGTAGCCTTACTTGGCTCAACCGGTTCGGGCAAAACCAGCCTGGTCAACCTGCTACCTCGCTTCTACGACTACACCTCTGGTCGGATTCTCTTAGACGGCGTGGAACTGACAGCCTATCCGCGTCAATATCTGCGTGCACAAATCGGCATCGTCGAGCAGGAACCGTTCCTGTTCAGCCGTTCGATTCGGGATAACATCACCTACGGTGTCGGGCGTCAGGTATCGGACGAAGAGGTCGAACGCGCCGCCAAAGCCGCCGCCATCCACGACCAGATTCTCGCCTTCCCAGAAGGATACCGCACCCTGGTTGGCGAAAAGGGCGTCACTCTCTCCGGCGGACAGAAACAACGCGTGGCGATTGCCCGCGCCCTGCTCAAGAATCCTCGTCTGCTCATCCTGGATGACTCGACCTCCAGCCTGGATACCGAAACCGAAGCCGAGGTCCGGGCCGCCCTGAATCAACTGATGCAAGGCCGCACGACGTTCATCATTACCCACCGCATCCAATCCGCCATGAACGCCGACCTCATCGTGGTACTGGATAAAGGCAGAGTGGTACAAATCGGCAACCATGAACAGCTCCTCAACCAGGACGGCATGTATAGAAGGATTTACGAGATTCAAACTCGCATTGACGAGGAATTGGACCAGGAGCTCGCAGGCCTGGAGAGAGAATAGTCCTGCTTACTTTACATCACATCACTACCCTATTTGGAGACCCTATGTCAGACGAACTCATCGAACTCGAAGAGGAAGAACATACCAGTCCCCTGACCGCCCCCACTTTGCGCCGCATCCTGGGCTTGCTCCGCCCGCACTGGCGCTGGTTGATGGGCTTCCTGTTGACAATCGCCATGACGGCCCTGCTGGACGCCGTCTTCACCTACGTCAACCGTGCCATCATTGACCAGGGAATTGCTCAAAAGGACTGGGCCGCGCTCTGGCGCTACGCCGGCTATTACGGCGGTCTGCAAGTCGTACAGGCCGCGATGGTCTTCAGTTTTATCTACCTGGCCGGGATTCTTGGTGAGCGCATTCAGTACGACATCCGCAAAGCAGTCTTCGCTCACCTGCAGGAACTCTCGCTCTCCTACTACAGTCAAAACCCGGTCGGGCGCTTGATGGCGCGCGTGACTTCTGACTCGGGGCGCGTTTCAAACCTGATGACCTGGGGCCTGCTGGACGTGACCTGGGCTATCGTCAGCATCCTCTCCTCGGTCGCTTTCATGCTGGTCATCAACTGGAAACTGGCTCTCATCGTCTTCGCTGTCATTCCCATCTTGCTGTTGATCGCGGTCAACTTCCGCCAGAAGATTCTGAGCGAATTTCGCCGGGCGCGACGCCTCAACTCGAAGATCACCGGCGAATACAACCAGACTATCCAGGGCGTACGGGTGGTCAAGGCACTCGGGCGCGAAGATGCCAACCTGCGGGAATTCGCCCACCTGACCGATGAAATGTACCAGGCCTCCTATCGCGCCGCCTGGCTTTCGGCGCTCTTCCTGCCGACCGTGCAAATCGTCTCGGCGTTCGCCCTGGGCGCCATCGTCTGGTACGGCGGTCTGCAGAGTCAGATTGGGCACTTCAGTGTAGGCGATATTCATGCCTTCGTCTCCTACCTGACTTTCATGATCTGGCCGGTTCAGGACCTGGCGCGCGTCTACGCCGAAATGCAACATGCCATCGCTTCTGCCGAGCGCATCTTTACGCTACTCGATACCCCGCCCGAAGTCCATGACCGTCCTGACGCCGTGCCTGCCCCGACGCTGTTGGGTGAGATCGAGTTCGATCACGTCTGGTTCTGGTACGAGGAAGGGCAACCCATCCTGCAAGATTTCAGCCTGAAGGTACGGCCAGGGGAAACGATCGCGCTCGTGGGGCCGACCGGCGGCGGGAAGACCACCATCGTCAACCTCCTGTGCCGTTTCTACGAACCCAGGCGCGGCGTCATTCGCATCAACGGGCGCGACTACACCGAGTACACGCTGGAAAGCATTCACTCCCGCCTGGGCGTTGTCCTCCAGACGCCGCACCTGTTCTCCGGCACGATTCGCGAGAACATCCGTTACGGTAGATTGGATGCCTCCGACGAGGAAGTGGAAGAAGCTGCCAAACTGGCTGGCGCGCACGAGTTCATCCTCACCTTCGAGAAGGGCTACGATCAGGAAGTTGGCGAGGGCGGAAACCTGCTCTCGGTCGGGCAGAAACAACTCATCAGCCTGGCTCGCGCCGTGCTGGCCCGCCCCGAAATCTTCATCATGGATGAGGCCACTTCCAGCGTGGATACGCTGACCGAGGCGCTGATTCAAAAGGGCATGGAAACCCTGATGCAAGGACGCACCTCGTTCGTGATCGCCCACCGCCTCTCGACCATTAAACGCGCGGATCGCATCCTGGTCATCGAAAATGGACGGATTGTGGAACAGGGTACGCACACCGAACTGCTCCGGCGACGTGGACATTACTACCGCCTGTACACACAGCAGTTCAAATTGGAACGCGCCCAGGCCTACGGGGCGGGAATCCTGGCGGAGGCCGTGCCGACCATCAAGTAAGACCGCCCTGGATTACCGGCAGCTGGGAACGAGGAATTTCTCAGAGGACGGCTCTTTACGAATCGCCGCGCTCTTCCCTAGGCTGGTAGCAATTGTATTCCGCGCACCATGGCCGAAGGAACAGTTATGGTAACCCTCGGAGACTAGAGCACCACGCCGTGCTGGTTGGCCAGAATATCGCACGTGCGTGCCACTTCCGCCTGTCTCTGCTCAGCCGACCAGTCCAACGCTTCTCCCAACCAGAGCGCCAGTTGCTCCAGGAGAGGCCGGTGGAGTTGCCCCAGGTAGGCCAGCAGGGTACGGCGCAGAACCAGATCATCCAGATGGACAATTTTCTCCGTCTGTGCCATGGCCAGGATTTCGGAACGGGTGAAATCGGGGCTGGTTTTGAGCGCGTCCGCGTTCAGGCCAGCCCCGATCGGTAAATCTTTTGTACTGGCGCGGCGCTCGCGGCCCAAACAGGCCAGGATTCGGTCCGTAGCCTGTTCCGAAAAGGCGCGGAAAGAAGTCCACTTGCCGCCCACCAGCGAAAAGAGCGGGATTCCGGCCAGGCGGTCCTCACGGATGTGATGTGAACGGGTGATCTGACCGGCATTGCGAGCGCGCGTATAGGCCAGAGGGCGCACGCCGGAGAAGCGGAACACGATCTGCTCACGACGGACAGGAATATCCGGAAAGACGCGGTCTATCATGTCCAGAAAGTAATCCACTTCCTCTTCGGTACAGCGCGCTGTGTCGGGGTCTTCGATGGGAATATCGGAGGTGCCAATCATGACCTTGTCAAAGAGGGGGAAGATGAGCACGATGCGCCCATCTTTGTTTTCGAAGAAGAACTCACAATCGCCAATCGCGGCACGCAACTCCGGATTGTCAAGAACAATATGCGAACCTTTCGTCCCGCCAATGTAGCGCGTGGAGAGGCCAAGGTTGCGGTTAACCTGGTCAATCCAGGGCCCGGCAGCGTTGACGATCAGGCGAGGCCGAATGGGAAAAGTCGTGCGGCTTAGTTCATCACGTAGAATGACCGTTCCGTCGTCTACACGAACCAGGCTAACGTAGTTGAGGGCGCGCGCATGGTCTCCCTCGGCCTCCGCGTCCAGGACGAGTTGCAGGGCCAGGCGTTCGGGCGAGAGCAAGAGGCCGTCATAATAGGTCGCGATATAGCGCACGCGAGGATTCAAGCGCGGAAAGCGTTGCAGGGCCTGCTTGCGGTTCTCAAAGCGATGGCGCGGGACAACGCGCTGTTGGCCGGTATAGGCATCGTACAACATCAGGCCGATTTTAATGACCAGCGCGCCCCGTTCCGCCGGTCTTTCGAGTAACCCCAGGAATTTGAGTGGCGCGTTGAACAGGCCAGAGAAAGTCTTAAAGATGGGAATGACGGTGGGCAGAGGCTTGACCAGAGTAGGGGCGTTCTGGATAAGGCGGTTACGCTCCCCTACCGCCTCACGCACCAGGGCAAACTCGCCATTCTCCAGGTAGCGAATCCCTCCATGTGCCATGCGGGAGGAGGCCGCGGAAGCGCCGGAGCAAAAGTCACCACGGTCAATCAACAGGACGTCTATGCCGTTCAGCGCCAGATCGCGAAACGTGCCGATTCCGTTGATGCCTGCCCCGATAATCAGAACGGAAACTTCGGGATGTTCCCGCAAGTAGTCGAGGGTTTGCTGTCGAGAGGTCATAGGTTTTTACTCTCCCAGGTTGGTTCTACTCTACCCAATCGAAGGTGCGCGTGATGGCCTTTTTCCAGCCAGCGTAGAGGCGCTCGCGCGTGGCCGTGTCCATGCGCGGCTGCCATTCCCTGTCCAGACCCCAGTTGGCGCGCAATTCCTCTAAACTGCTCCAGAAACCAACGGCCAGGCCAGCGGCGTAGGCCGCGCCCAGGGCAGTGGTCTCGGCCACTTTAGGCCGGATCACGGGCACGTTCAGAATATCGGCCTGGAATTGCATGAGCAACTCGTTGACCACCATGCCGCCATCCACCTTCAGAGCAGTCAGACGAACGCCGGAATCTTTTTCCATGGCCTCGAGCACCTCGCGAGTCTGATACGCGGTCGCTTCCAGCGCTGCACGGGCGATGTGTCCCTTGTTGACGTAGCGCGTCAGCCCGACGATGACCCCGCGCGCGTCGGAACGCCAGTAGGGCGCGAACAGGCCGCTAAAGGCCGGGACGAAGTAGATGCCGCCGTTGTCTTCCACCGTGCGCGCCAGGTCTTCCACCTCGGCGGATTTGCTGATCAGCCCCAGGTTGTCGCGCAGCCACTGGACGAGCGCGCCGGTGATGGCAATCGAGCCTTCCAGGGCATAGACCGCCGGCTGGCCGCCGATCTTGTAGCCCAGCGTGGTCAGCAGACCGTTCTGCGAGAGGACAGGGGTCTCGCCGGTGTTGAGGAGCATGAAACAGCCCGTGCCGTAGGTGTTCTTGGCCTCGCCGGGAGCGTAGCAGGTCTGCCCGAAGAGTGCCGCCTGCTGGTCGCCCAGGTCGCCCGCCACAGGGATGCCGTTCAGAATCCCGCGCGCCGTGCCGTAGATTTCAGAGGACGAGCAAATCTTTGGCAGCATGGGGCGCGGGATGCCGAGCAGGCCCAGGATTTCATCGTCCCAGTCGAGGCGCTGCAGGTCCATCAGCAGGGTGCGGGAGGCATTGGTGACGTCGGTCACGTGCGCGCCGGTCAGGTTCCAGATGACCCAGGTGTCCATGTTGCCGAACAGGAGCTCGCCCGCCTCGGCCCGCGCCCGCGCGCCAGGGACGTTATCGAGAATCCATTTGATTTTCGGCCCGGAAAAGTAGGTCGCCAGCGGCAAGCCGGTCCTGGCCTGGAAGCGGTTCTGCCCGCCCTGCGCGGCCAGTTCGTTGCAGATGGCGTCGGTGCGCGTATCCTGCCAGACGATGGCGTTGTAGATGGGCTTGCCGGTCGCCTTCTCCCAGACGACGGTCGTCTCGCGCTGGTTGGTGACTCCAATACAGACGATAGACGACGAACCGTTGACCGCGCGGGTCGCCTGATGCAGCACTTCCTGGGTGTTCTGCCAGATCTCCAGTGGGTCGTGCTCGACCCAGCCGGGTCTGGGGTAAATCTGAGTGTGTTCTTTTTGGGCAACAGACACCACATTGCCCCCGTGATCGAAGAGGATACAACGCGTGCTGGTAGTGCCCTGGTCAATGGCGGCAACGAAAGCAGGCATAGGACCTCCTGGAGAGGAAGATTCTGTTTATGGGTATTATACCCCCATGACCGTTTTCGCCTGGACTGCCAGCCGAGGCGTTGGCGCACGACATTCCCAGCCGAGTAGTAACTACCTACCGGTGGCGCGAGTCTCCGACTTGCGAAAATCGGCAAATCGGGAACTTGCCCCATACTGCGTTAGGACGGCAGTTGAACTGCCGTCCTAACGCCTGAAACGGCCACTCCTCGCAAACCATTCTTTTCTGCCCTTATCTTCCAGAGCAAGTTTCTGGTCAATCCAAACCCGGAGCCAACCGAAGGCGAGTAATAACTCCTGGCGGTGGTGCAAGTCCTAGTTCGGACGGTAGCTGAACTGCCGTCCGAACCAGCCAATGGGCCAAGCAGAGATTGTCTCCACTTTGACCGGGCCATCGGCCTGGGAAGTGGGTTGTGACGCAGTCTCTGACTGGCGGGATGGGGCAAATAGTCGGACAAATTTCCAATTTGCCCTACTTGTGGGGAATAGACACGTCTCCGATTTGCGAAGATCGGCGCATTCGGAGCTCTGCCCTTCACGATTGGGGGTCCCAAAAAGTTGTATCGCTGGGGGCGGCGGGCAACTGTCACCAGAACGGAAATGATCCAGAGTAGGCAGTTACGGCGAGCAGCTTTGCCAATTCTCGGCGCTAGCCGGAATCGCACCTGTTCCCCATACAAACTATCCAGTCGTTACCCTGCCAGACGAAATTTCGGAGTGATTGTCAGAGATAGACAGCCAGTCTATCCCCGCACCAGGAGCACAGTGGTCCCGGCCAGGAGTCCGAGCACCATCCCGGCCAGGACGTCGGAAAGATAATGAACGCCCATGGCAACGCGCGCCAGGGCGACACATGGTGCCCAAATCCAAAGCAAGACCGCCAGCCACCAGGGGCCCAGGATAGTTGCCAGACAGGCGATCAGGATGACGCGCGCCGCATGGCCGGATGGGAAGGAATGGGGATCGGTATTGCGATAGAATGCGCCCCATTCTCCCACCGGCCGGGGACGGCGAATCGAAAACTTGACCGCCAGCACAACAACTGCCAGGAGGATGATGCTGATCAGGACGGTGAGCGCCCAGGAGCGCCAGAAGGAATCTCCCCACCACCAGAGTAAGGCCAGGCCTGCCCACCAGAACCACGAATCGCCAGAGTGTGCCAGGACAATGGCGAGTGTCCGCAAGGGGCCTGGCTTTTCGGCAATCCGCAAGCGCGCCGAAACGCGAGTATCCCATTCCAGGAGACGTTGGATGTTCATGCCAATTCGGTATCTGCTTTTTGCTGTGAGGCCGCGCGCTTCTGAGCACGGGCACGCTTCTTGAGGTCCTGGCGTAAAATCTCCAAGTGACTGGGTTTATCCACATCCATGCCTATTTCGGCATACGGGCAGACGATGGCGCGTCCGCGAACGTTAAGGCGCCTGGTCACTTTCTCCACAGCCTGGGCCAGGGTCAGTTTACGGAAGAGCAACAAAAAGAGGGTATCCAGACCAATGAGCGCGGCCTGGCGCGCCGGGCTTTTGCGGGCATTGGCGATTTTCTCCCACAGGTCCACATCCTGGCGCGCGAGCAGGCTCAAGCGAGCAACGTTCATATCACTACCACAGACCTCCATGTCTGCCAGACGAGTCCAGGTCCGCTTGGCGTTGGGGAAACGCGCTTCCATAACCTCGCGCCGGATGACGCCGTAGTACACGTCGTCGTCGGTTTCCATAGCAGTCCGCACCAGCCAGTCCACCATTTCGCCGGTGATGGCCGGGATGTCCGAGGAGACGATGAGCACATGTTTGGCCTTCTTGTTCTGGCGCAGCACCTCGGCAGCGGCCGCGCGCAGGTTATCCAGCATTTTGCCTTGGTTGGGGATAAAGGTAAGTGGCTTGCGGCAAGTCAACCCACTCTTTTCCGTCAGGCCGACCAGCACAACCCGGTCAACGGTTTCAGCCTCAGAGAGGGCATCCAATACCCATTGCACCATTGGCTTGCCGGCTACGTCCAATAGCGCTTTGGGCCGGCCGCGCGTTTCCACATACAGGGGTTCCTCCGGCAAAGGAATACCACCAGCAGTCACGATTGCATCCATGCCTGACCTCCTCGTTGGTGCTCTCTATTGTTGCTTACAACTCCTGCAGGGTTGGCTCGAAGCCAAGTTGTTGCAAGAGGGCATCGTACTCCTCCTGGGTCAGTACGCGCCCTTTGCCGGACGCGGCAATGAGAGCCGCC
>FWWL01009032.1_pt1 | contig 12396 bp, 9 predicted proteins | sample 2228331 | NCBI WGS metagenome assembly FWWL01 (sample SAMEA103939775, study PRJEB20133) | metagenome | reverse complement strand
AAGACTATTATGATGTGGTCGATAATCAGCTCGTCAGCAGAAAGAAGGGAAAGTGAACTCAGTAATTCCCGGCTCGGGAATAGAGCATTAAAATCAAAGCAGGGTTTCAAAATGAGGAAAAGCTGGCAAAAAGGACACAGAAGGATTTTCGCCGGATTTCTGGCCCGGGCGTTATTTTTAGTCTTTATAACTGGAGCGTTTTTTTCTCTACGGGTGAAAAGTACGGCCACCCAGGCCGGGCCATACGAAATAAAATTTCCGGAAGGGATTACCCGTCAGTGGGTGAGTCCTGATTTTTACGCTCAGCGCCTTGAAGACTGGCGAGTCAATCAGGGAGCAGTGGAATGTCTGAGCCGGTCTGCCGGCCGTTATCTATATCTTCTTACAGGAGAAATTGAGCAAAAGTCGGGGCTTCTGGAAATTTCCGTCAGGGTGGCCGTTCCTCAATTGCCTGAACGACCCCGCGCCAGAAATTATGTCGGGTTCCGCGTCGGTGTAAAAAGCCCATCAGGAGATTTTCGCCAGGCGGCGTTGAATCCTCAGGGGGTTGAAGTCGGCCTTACCACCGAGGGGCTTCTTTTCATCGGAGAGCTGGAAAGCGTAAGCACAGAAGAGAAACTGGAGAGACTCAGACGAGCGCTCCGAAAAGGAGTGGATCTGAAGCTTTCGGCCGGAACCGCCGGACATCAGGCTTATCTCAGGATTTCGGTAGTTGAGCCGGAATCGGGCGAAGTGCTGGATGACCTGGAAGAGGACAACCTCACGGCGGAAGAACTGAGCGGCGGGCTCGCGCTCATTTCCAGTCTTCCGGAGGTTCAAGCGGCGCCTGGTTCAGCCGTGAGCAGCTGGAGCGGTCTGGGGATCAGCGGAAATCTTCTTCAGAGGCACCCTGAAAGGGCTTTTGGTCCGGTAGCCTTTACCATGTATACTTTGAGCCACGGGACTCTCAACCTCAGCGCCCAGCTTGTTCCTGGATGCCTTCAGGGAGAAGCGCAAGTGGTGCTGGAAATCTTAAGCGACAACCGCTGGAAGGAAGTGGCCCGCAGCCCGGTGTCTTCCGATTCCTGGCTGGCAGTCTTCAGAGTTCATGACTGGGATTCTTCCGTCGACCGCGAATTCCGGGTAAGGGTGGAAGCTCCGGGTCTGGAAAACCTTAATGCGCAAATTCCGACAGGAATAATAAGAAAAGAACCGACCGCTGGCGATCGTCTGTTGATGGCAGTTTTAAGCCAAAACCGGGAAGAAGGTTATCCGCACAGCGGACTTCTCTCTGTACTGAAAAAGCAGAACCCGGACCTGCTGTTTTTTGCCGGCAACCAGGTTTTCGGCCGTCCGGCTTCTTTCTGGCAGAAAGAGTTTACGCTGGAAGAGGCACGCCAGGAATATCTTCGGCAGTGGCTTCTTTTTGGCTGGGCTTTTTCTGACCTTCTGAGAGATCGGCCGGCGATCGTTCTGCCCGATGCCCGGGATTACTTTCAGATAAAACTCTGGGGAGAGGGCGGACGTCAGGCTGAGCACCGGACTTTCACTGACCCGGCTCTCCTTCAGGACAGTGGCGGTTTTTTGATGCCGCAGGAGTTTATCCGGCTGGTGCTCGAAACGCAGCTTTCGCATCTTCCGGAGCCAGAAAAATGGAGTTCAACGGATTATTCCGGCGAGCCTTTCTGGCGGGAAGTAAGGTATGGCGGTCTCAGCCTGGCTGTCGTCTGTGACCGAGTGTTTAAGTCGGCTCCGGAGCACTTTCTGCCTGAAGCCAAGGTAGCCGGCGGCTGGCTGTGGAACGAGGAATTTGACCTTAAAAAGAAGGGAGTGATAAAAGAAGCGAGACTGCTCGGACCCGGACAGATAGATTTTCTAAAAAAGTGGGCGGAGGACTGGAGCGGCGGGGTCTGGATTAAGGTCTTTCTTTCCCAGTCCCTCTGGGTTTCTCTTCTGTCTCTTCCCGGCGGGTTGCCGGGGGAACAGCAGGTTTTCCGCCTGGTCCCTCTTCAACCGGGAGAATATCCGCCTGACGACCGGCCGGTGGCCGATTTTAACAGCGGGGGCTGGCCGAAACCGGCGAGGGACGAGGTCGTTTCGATCCTGAGAAAAGCGTTTGCGCTGCACATTTCTGGTGGCGGAGGACCTCCGGCCGCGGTGAAATACGGTCTCGAAGCGGCTGACGACGCGGTGTGGGCTTTTGCTCCGCCGCCGCTGCTGGCCCCGGCTGCCGTCCGTTGGATGCCTGAAACTAAGGGGAGAGGAGCTCTAAAGAAAAATCCGCTTACAGATAGGAGTTTTGAAGACACTTTCGGCAACAGGTTCAAGCTGAAAGCCATCACCAATCCTCTGGTGGATGAAGTTAGAGCTCCCGGAGCTGGAGTTTCCGGCTGTGGACTGATTATTTTTGATAAAAAGGAAAGGCGGATTATTCTCGACTGTCTGCTGCGCCCGGAGGATACACCGGCGGCTGAGTTCAGAAGCTGTTCAGGCTGGCCGGTTTCCTTCAGTCAGCTGGAAAATGACGGCCGCAGACCGGCCGGTTATCTTCCTGTTATTCAGTTTAAAGGAATCGTTGACCCGGTGGTTCAGGTGGTCGAAGAAAAATCCGGCGAGGTGGTTTACACGCTGAGAATCAAAGGAAAGGAATTCAGACCTCCTGTTTTTCACGCGGGAAGTTACACGGTTCGCTGCGGCGAGCCCGGCACTTCCGCCTGGAAGGAAATAAAGGGAATTTCCTCTCTTCCTTCCTCTCAAAAAAAAGTTATGGTGGTTGAAATGGATAATTCTTTCAAAACGGCTTCGGAACAAAGGTGATGGAAATTTTGCTTCCGCCTTCGGATTTCCAGGCAATGGTGCCATCGAGCTGGGCAACCAGGTCCTTAATGATCTGCCAGCCAAAGGAATCCTGGCTTGCGGTTCCGAAATTTTCGGGGAGCCCCCTGCCGTTATCACAGATGTTTAGAGAGACCAGGCCATAAGGTTTTTTCTTTAAGCTTATTTCAATCATTCCCTCGTCTCTGTCGGGAAAAGCATGCTTCATGATGTTAGCCACGATCTCCGACACGATCAGTCCGCAGGGATGAGCAACTGAAATGGGCACCAGAATTTCGTCCAGGTCAGTTTTGATTCTGATTTTTCTTTCTGTTTGATTGTAGAGAAGAAATGTGTGGGTGGCTACTTTTTCCAGATAATGGTTCAGTTTTATTCTGTCAGGATGTTCCGAACGGAGCAGATTTTCATATAACAAAGCAATCGTTCTTATTCGGTTGATGGTTTCCTTAAGAGCTGCTTTAATTTCCGGGGAACTGTGATTTTCAGACTGTAGTCTGAGAAGGCTCTGGATCAACTGGAGGTTATTTTTTACCCTATGATGCACTTCTTTCAGGAGGATTTCCTTTTCGATCAGTGCCTGGCGCAACTCATTTTCCAGGTTCATGCGGTCTGTTATATCCCTTATTATGCCGATATAAGCAATATGCTCCCCAGAAAGGCGGACCTGGGAACAGTTGATTTCAACCGCTCTTTTCTGACCATCTTTTCTGATAACCCTGGCGATGAACGGGCAGAGATTGTTCTGCTCGATAATAAGACTTCCTATCAGTTTGATTTTTTCTTTATCCTCAGGAGCGAAAAGATCCTGATTGTTCATTCCGAGCAGGTCTTCGGCCGAATCATACCCGAGGAAACGGGCCGTATTTTCTGAAGAATAGGTTATGTATCCGTTTAAATCTGTGATCACTACCATATCGGGAGTGGCTTCCAGCAATGCCCGATAATAATTTTCTGCCTGTTCCCTGGCTTTTTCGATTAATTTTTTATCTGTTATATCGTGAAGGCTGAAGACGGTAGTTCCGTCCGGGAGAAAGGAGCTTCTCATTTCCACCCATTTTTTCTGACCGTTTTTGCAGCTGATCTCCAGTACACGGTCTGCGGCCCCGCCTTTTTTCCTGTCAGCCTCCCACAGAGCGATTACTTCAGATCGTTTTTCGGGAGATGGAAAGGCCTTCATGAACCAGGTCTTTCCATCCGGTATATCTTCCGGATGATAGCCTGTTATCTCAGTAAAGGCAGGGTTCATATAAAGCCAGCGGCCTGAGGGATCTATTAGCGCCAGTCCATAAGGGGCGCGTTCCACAAGAAGCCGGTCATAGGAAACGGCAAAAGTTTTTTCAGCTTTTTCCATTTGATTATTTTGGAAATGGAATGGTTAATGATTAAGAACCATTTTACATTTTCTCAATCTTTCTGTCAATTCAACTTTTCTTGCCCGGTTCAGCACATTATCTCCTCTAAAATGATAGAAAATATTTTACAGGCTAAAACTGGTTAGAAACAGGCGAACTTTTTCTTATTTTATCTTTTAAGAGATCAGGGCTCTATGCTTATCGAGAAATTCGGCGCCCGGAGGTTACTTAAAATGGTCGAAGCCGGATTTGCCCAGCTTAACCTCTTTTTTATGGCGCAGGTAAACGAGCTGATTTTTTCTGTTCGTTACCCGGCCGATCGATGTGAGCGGACGCTTGAACCGGAGGGAGAATTCGTCTGAAATCTCCGGAAATTTTTCAGGAGCCACGGTCAGAAGAAGACAGTAATCCTCTCCGCCAGCGGCGGCCACTTCTTCCAGATTCCAGCCGTACCTGGCGCAGCATTTTTTGAGCGCCGGCGATACCGGCAGTTTCTCCAGGTCGACTTCCACTCCGCACCCTGACCGCTCGATGATTCGGTGTAGGTCGGAGTCAATCCCGTCGGAGACGTCCATCATGGCTCGCACTCCGGGCTGGCTGGCAAGAAATTGCCCTTCTTCCAGATGGGGACGCGGGCGGTAATGGCGGCGTATTAGAAATCTTTCTTCCGCGCCCCGCCGGCGGTTTTCTGTCCCCCCCAGAATCAACCTTAAACCGCCTTCGGAATCGCCAAGGTTTCCGGTAACCGCCACCACATCTCCCGGGCGGGCGGTTGACCTTAATTTGACCTCCTTTTCCCGGACTTCTCCCAGCACGGCCACGTTGACAACAAAACCGGCTTTTGACCTGGTGGTGTCTCCTCCAAGAAGCCGCACTCCTGTTTTTTTCTCAAGCTGCCGCCAGCCGCGAAAGAAACCGTCGAGCCATGAGATGGGGGTTCCGGGCGGTATGGCTATCGAAAGGAAAGCCCAACGCGGACGGCCGCCCATGGCCGCGATGTCGCTCAGGTTGACGGCCAGAGCTTTGTACCCCAGGTCCTGCGGCAAGATTTTTTCGCTCAAAAAGTGAACGCCGTCGACCAGCAGGTCGGTGGTCACCAGCAGTTTCAGGTCGCCTTTCCAGGGAAGCACGGCGCAGTCGTCTCCGATGCCGAGTACACCGCCGGGAAGATTCCTGGTGAAACACCGGGAAAAGCGGGCGATGAAGCCGAATTCACCCAGGTCGTTTATGGTTAATTTTTTCCCGGGCATATGTTTCTCCCTTGAGCTATTTTTTATTTTTCTTCAGCGCTAACTGCCTGTTTCTTCCTGGCGCTTTCTACCAGCCGTCTGAGCCGGCGAGCCTCTTCTTCCGGGTCAGTGGCGGCGCAGATGGCTGAAACCACAGCCACTCCATCCGCTCCGGCTTTGACCACTTCCACCACGTTGGTTTCGTTTATTCCACCGATAGCCACCAGCGGTTTTTCGGTGAAACTTCTCGCCCGTCTGAGCCCCTCTATCCCCCAGGCCGGTCCGGTGTCAGTCTTCGTCGGCGTCGGGAAAACCGGGCTGATGGCTAAATAATCAACCGGCAGGTTGATGGCTTCCCGGAGCTGGTCGAAGTTTTCCACCGAAAGCCCGATGATGGCATCCGGTCCGAGATATTTTCTGGCGATTTCTGCCGGCAGGTCGCTCTGTCCCAGGTGGATTCCATCCGCCCCGGCGGCTAAAGCGATGTCCAGACGGTCGTTGATTATAAGCGGAATGCCCGCAGGCAGGATTTTTTTTACCGCCAGCGCCATTTCCAGAAACTCGCGGGTTGAACAGTCTTTTTCCCGGAGCTGCACCACCGTGACGCCGCCGGCCACGGCTTTCGAGACAAGTTCTGTCAGAGAGAGTTCTCCGGCCAGGCGTCGGTCGGTAACAAGATAAAGGCTGAAGTCAAACCTGCTTGAAGCGGCCATGGTGAGTCTCCTGCTTTCTATCGCGCAGAATCTAATTCATCATAAAATTTTAATCCGCTCGCGAATTTCCTTTTCTCCGATGTTGTGCAGCCAGTCGAGGAAGTGGAGCTCAAAGCTGGCCGGACCGCGAGCCTGTTCTGCGGCCAGTTCGCCGCATATGCCTATCACGCTCATCGCCCCGGCCGCGGCTTCTAAATAATTGCTGTCGACCGCGGCGAAGGCCCCGGTGATGGCTGAAGCAGTGCAGCCGAGGCCTGTCACCCGGGGCATGAGCGGATGACCGTTGCCGATGCGCACGGTTTCTTCACCCCGAACGATAAAGTCCACCGGTCCGCTGATGCTGACCGCGCAACCGTACTTTTCGGAAAGAAGACGAGCTGTTTCCACCGCTGCTTCCGGTCCTTCCAGGCTGTCGACACCCTTTGTCCTGGCTCCGGCGTCGAGCAGCGCTCTGATTTCCGAGCCGTTGCCGCGGACGATGGCCACCCGGCCGGTCTCCAGCAGCCGGCGGGCGGTGGCCGTGCGGTAAGCCGTGGCGCCGGCTCCCACCGGGTCGAGAATTACCGGTATGTTTTTCTTTTCAGCTGCAGTGATCGCTTTTTCCATCGCTTCTACCCAGTGGCGGCTGAGCGTTCCGATGTTGATGACCACGGCCGAAGCCAGCCCGACCATCTCTTCAACCTCTTCCACCGCGTGAGCCATGACGGGCGAGGCTCCTATCGACAGCAGGGCGTTGGCCGTGAGGTTCATCACGACGAAATTCGTGATGTTGTGGACGAGCGGCACCTGGCGGCGAATTTTTTCCAGGTCCAGGATGACGGTTTCCGCTGAAAACATTTTCCTCATACCTCCTGACAAAAAGATTCCGTCTGTCAGAAGAGGCTGAGCTTTGATCCCCCGGAAATTCTGTCTCCCTACGCTGGCATTACCCAGTTCAGGTTCAAAGGGTCTGCTCTCAGCCTTCGTCGGAAGATGCCGAAGGCACCCCTGACAGAACAGCTATATTTCTACTTGAAAACTCAGCGGGTGTCAATGACCGGGCTGTGCCGCAGCTCGACAGCCGACCCGGGCGGAAGCGAGCGTCTGCGACCATCAGTTTTTTCTCCAAAGAAAGCTTGATGCAGCAACCGGACGGCGCGCCCCGTGTCGCTCTTTTTAATCAGAAGATAAATGGCTGTCTCAGAAGCGCCGGTCGAGAAAAATTCAACGTTAATCCTGGCTGAACCTAATGTGGAGAAAATTTTCCCGGCCAGGCCGTCTGTCTCCCGTATGCCATGACCGACTGCGGCCAACAGCGCCAGGTCCTTTTCCAGAAGGACTTTTCTTATCGCCGGCTCCTGGATTTTCTCCACCATCCTGAGTGCCCGCTCTCCTTCAGAGGCCGATAGAATGAGGTTGATGCAGGTCTGCGAGGTCAAAACTGTCAGGATGTTTACTTCATTCCGGGCGAGAGTTGTCCCGAGAAGACCGATGATTCCAGGCTTGCTTCCAACGCCCGGGCCTTCCACTCGGAGCACTGCCAGGTTTTCGTTGGCGGAGAGGCTTTTGATGATGTTCGCGCTTTTTACCGCTTTAAATTTTATTATCGTCCCTTGAGCTTCAGGGGATTTAAAAGATCTGATTTCCACCGAACAGTTAAGAGACTCGAGCGGTTCCCAGATTCTCGGATGGAGAATTTTAGCTCCAAAGTAAGAAAGCTCGGCTGCTTCCAGCCGGCTGAGCTCCGGAATCGGTCGAGCTTCGGGGACTTTTTCCGGGTCAGCTGTCAGAAAACCCGGAACGTCTTTGTAAAGAACAAGTCTGGAAGCGTGGAATCCTCTCGCCACGCAGGCGGCCGTATAATCGGAGCCGTTCCGGCCAAAAAGGGCGGTTCGGCCTTCAGGCGTCAAGCCGTAAAATCCGGTAAAAACCGGGATGAGGTTACCCGCTTTCACTTCCTCGGCTGCTGTCCTGAAAACACGGTCGAAAGCTTCGAGGTCTGCTTCTGCCTCTTCAGAAACCTTCGTGGCCACGAATCCGGCCTTTTCAGATTCGTAAACGCGGGCTTCGAGGCCGGCTTCGTTCAGAGTTACCGCCAGAAGATGCGCCGACAGCCTTTCGCCGTAACTCAGCACAGCAGCTTTCAGCGAGGTTGAAGTTTCACCCGAAAGCGCGATTCCCCTGAGCAATCGGTTCAACCTGAAGAATAGCTCCCGGTATTTTTCAGCCAGCAGAGCGTAGTTTTTGAGCGACAGGACTTCGGAAGCGAGCAGCAGATGACGTTTCTCAATAGAGTTGATTATTCCTCTGAAGTTTTTTTCCTGACCGAGCGCCAGGTGGTAAGCGTCGAGCAGCAGGTCGGTGACTCCGCTCAGAGCTGACACCACCACGGCCACCCTTTCATTTTCCTTTTTGATTATGGAAACAGCCTGAAGCAGAGAGGACCGGTCTTTCAGGCAGCTTCCTCCAAATTTGATGACCTTTTTGATTTTTCCGTATTTTCTGCTGTGGTTAGCCATAGTTTTGTCCTCCTTTTTCATTTCCGGTTTTATCCGATCAACCCGGAAGTTAGAGCCAGCTCGGCCGCCAGCAGGCAGTTCCCGGCGGCTCCGCGGACCAGGTTGTTAACAAGAAGAAACAGAGAAACCGAGTTTTCGTCCAGCTTGATCCGGCCGAGGGTGATGGCCATACCGGCGGCTCTGGCCGGCGCGCCGGGAAACAGGTCGAGAGCCGGCTGGGGGCGGTCGTCTTCAGTTCTGAGAATCAGAGGAGTCGCTGGAGCTGTCGGCAGCTGGAAGCTCTTCAGTCCGGATCCGGTTTTAAGCCGCCGGAGTATTCTGGCCGGTGAAATCTTTTCCCTCCATTCAACTTCGAGATGGAGAAGATGACCCGAAACTACCGGCACCCGCACGCAGGCCGCTTTGATTTTCATCCGCGCCGGATGGATTTCAGCTTTTTCCAGCCGGCCAAAAATTTTAGGAATTTCCTTCTGAATCTTTTGTTCTTCGCCTGAAATACAGGGAATAAGGTTTCCCGCCAGGTCAAAGGCCGAAATCCCCCTGCGCCCGGCTCCGGAAATCGACTGATAAGTGTTTATTCTTATGGAAGAAGGAAGCTGGCGGGAAGCGGTCATAAGCGGTTTGAGGGCAAGAGCGGCCCCGGCCACGCAGCAATTGCTTCCGGCGACGATAAAACCGCCGTGCTTTTTCTTCTGGATTTCTGCCAGCTTGAGGTGCTCAGGATTTACCTCCGGTATGAGCACGGGAATTTCCGGGTCCTGGCGATGGGCTGAAGAGTTGGAAAAGACGGCAAAACCGCGGGCTCGAAGTTCTTTTTCCAGAGTCTGAGCCAGGTCTGCTGGAAGCGAGCTGAACACCGCCTGAACTCCGGCTTTTTCCAGAAGTTCCGGGTCAGGTGGGTGAAATTCCAGGTTTCTGATTTCTTCAGCGAGCCGAAAGCCCGGCCCGGCTGGAAGAGAAGGATGGTTCAGGAGACAGACCTGACCGAATGTTTTTCCCGCATTCTCAGGCGAGGCGGAAAGGAAAACCGGCTGGAAGAAAGGGTGGTCGGAAAGCAGCAGGAGAAAACTCTGACCGACCAGCCCGGATGCCCCCAGCACAGCCGTTCTGATTTTTTCTTTTCTCTGTTGTTTTGATTCTCTGAGGATTGTTTTTTTCTCTGACATGCGTTCACCTCCGGAATAAAGATGGGAAAACAGGGTAGAATGCTACCCGGGTGATTTTAACGGGGCTCCCGAATACCTGCCTTCTTTAAGAAGGCAAGCATTCGGGCATCACATTATCATGCAGGGGAGAAGATGGGGGAGGGAATGAGAGGGGGTAGAAAATTCCCTCAGGTTTTTCTTTCTTTCCTGACTGAAATTATTAAGGTTTTTTTGTTTCAGTTCGTCTCTCACTGTTCGAGTTTTCAAGAATCCTAAATTTGCTGGAGAAAAATTATCAGAATGGATTTTCGCTGTCAAGCTCAAGGTTCTTTCAGGCACAGGCATGATATCCAGGGTAAGTAAAGTATATGGAGGAGGCGTGGCGGTCGGTGCCTGGCGGTTTAGTAAGAATAGCCGATCATGAACATCCAGGTTCTCGTCTTGATACTGTCCATCCATTGAACGCCTGGCTTCAGAAGGTTGGTCAAACCTAAGTCGTAACGGGCGTCGACTGAAAAATAGCCTGGACCCCATGTCTGGATAAACATCAGTCCGAGAGCGATTCCGTATTCAGCCTTCTCGATATCATCCTTAAGGTCTTCGGTTTCACGGCTGTAGGGGTCAATCATCAGGATGTTAGCTTTCCGGTTGAAGCCGAAAAAGGGTCCGAAATATATCGAGGGGATGGCAGCCGCCCCTTCGAGTTCCAGGTCTATTCTGAAAAGGACTGGAATTTCTAGATAGTCGAAGTTGAAACGCGCCTCGAAATCGTATTCCGGGTCGACCAGCCTGGCGCCTTTCCGGATAAAAAGAACTTCAGGCTGAATGTGCACTCCTCTTAAAAATTCATAGCTGGCAAATACCCCGCCGGTCCAGCCGGTTTTTGTTTTCCAGGGAAATCCTTCGAGGAAAAATTCTGGAACCGAAGTTACTCGCCCGAGGGTCAGCCCGCCCTTGACTCCGAAGTGAAATTGAGCCCGGGCCGTGACGACCATCATGGTGAAGGTCAGGGTGAAGACCAGCGTATATAAAATCAACCTGCAGGGGGCATCTTTTTTTTGCCTCATGGGACCTCCTTTTCGTACCGGCCGGAAAAAATGATTCCTTCGAGAAAAATACTTTAATTTGATTTATAGTTCAAGAGCAAACTTAAAGCCCGGGACGGCGGAGGTTTCTTTCTATGGATTTCGAACTGGAGGTTGAAACCTTATGCTAAATGGGTTTTTCTGACTCAAGTCGACAGACGGTGCGGTATTTTTTTAAGGAACCGGAATCAACCGGTTTTGTATTTCTATTCCGGGACTGCGGACAGACTTTTTTCAGGGAACGTCCGGAAGAACCGGGCGGAGTTCTCCCGTATAACGGAAAAATTTGAATCAAAAGGAGTGGAAGTGAGCTTCTGATATAATAAACGAAAGAAGGCTTAAAACGCCAGGGAAGAGGCCCTGTAGATGGTCGAGAGAAAATGGCTATTCAGAAGAGCGACCAGAACGATTTCTGCCGGTTTTCTTTTAATTTTTCTTTTGAGCAGTTTTTCTCACTCTTCGCAGGAGCTTGTCTTAGAGAACATAATCGAAAAAGCTGGCGAGAAGCTTTTTGCCGGAGGATGGGGCGGAAGATGGGAGGCGCTGGCTGTTTCCACCCGGACCGATACTGACCGTAACTGGAAACCGGTAAGAATCCTTCAGGTCACCAGGCGGATAAAATTTGATGATGGTCAGGTGGAAGAGGAAATTCTTCAAGCGGTGCAGATAGAGAAAGGCCGGGCCAGAGACATCACCGAGGATTACCGCCGGGAACGGCTAGAGGCCCGGAAGAAAATAGAGGGACAGCGGGAAAAGGATCAGGATTCAGACCGCCCGGGGCGGCCGAAGAATTCGATGAACCTGGAAGAACTTATTCCGTTCAGTCAAAAAAACAAAAATAAGTTTGATTTCTATCTGAAGGGAAGGACGGAAGTAAACGGGGAAAAATGTTATCTTCTTGAAGCCAGGGCTAAAGAGAAGAAGGATTTTCTTCTCGAGGGTCTTTTTTACCTCAGTCAGAACTCCTTTGAACTTAGAAGGATGGAGCTGACTCCTGCCAGCAAGCCGGGCGTTCTGAAAGAATTTCTCATGAGAATAGACTTCGAGACCCGGGAGGATAGACTTTTTATCAAAAAGACCTGGATAAAAATTCACGGCAGTTTTCTTATTAAAAGCGTTAGACGCATTGTTGAGGAAGAATACCGCGAATACCGGATGCTTGAGAGCGGTCCGGAGAGATGAAAGAAGCAGGCTCAGGGTTTCAGCTGGCCTGAGGAGATAAGAATTTCCGCCAGGCGCCAGTCAAATTTGCCGGTTATTTTGATGCTCAGCTCGCTGTCCTCGAGCCAGCCGCAGCGAAGGCGGTCCGGCTAAAATAATGAAGGTAATGCACAAATTTTTCTCTGCTCTCTCCTTTTTGTCTTCCTTTATGCAGCATGATCTTGTGCTTCACTCTCAGGCTCATGGCACCTCCGCCATACCTTCCGCACCGTCTTCCTGGTCGTACCAAAAGCCTTAGCCACCGCAGAGATGCTCCCCAGCTCTTCATACGCCCTGATTAATCCCTTCCTCGCCAGCACAGGCGCGCTCTTATATATCTCGTCATCTGGGGTAAGGCTT
>FWWL01009031.1_pt1 | contig 12397 bp, 9 predicted proteins | sample 2228331 | NCBI WGS metagenome assembly FWWL01 (sample SAMEA103939775, study PRJEB20133) | metagenome | reverse complement strand
CCGCCGCCCCACGGCAACGGGGAGCAGGCCTCGCCGGCTCCCCTGCTCAGCCCCGGCCGCGCCCCCGTGCGCTTCAGGGCGAATTGCTGATGACCCGGATATCCTCCGCGTCGCGGGGGACGAGGATGGCCGCGCTCTCCTCCCCGGTCTTCATGACTCCCTGGCAGATGCCCGTCACCTCCACGTAGTCTCCTCTGCCGATCTCGAGAGAGGAGGGGATGCTGAACCACGGACTGACGGACAACCCCCGCGCGCCGTAACCGGCGTCCAGGTCAGCGCCGTCGTCGATGTACAGGTACGAGCCGAACATCTCATCGGCATCGACCACCTGGCCCCACGTCCTGACGAGAAGCCCGAGGTTGTGAGGGCCGCTGCTCCCGGTCACCCCGGGAGTCATCGCGTTCAGCGCCGAGCCTCCCAGCGACCGGTTGCGCATCCCCAGGGGCACCGGCGCGCCGGTCCGTCCGGTGACGGTGACGAGTTGGTTGTGCGCCACCCGCTCCACGCACGCGCTCCTGATGCGAGCCAGGACGCTGATGACGTCCCCCCGGGTCACCGCCGGCAGATCCGGACCCGCGATGCGGATGCCGCCCGCCCGGTCCTCCTGCTGGGCATAGAAGTAGTCCCCGCTGAAGCAGGACGGCTCCGCGCTCACCACCACGCCTTCCAGCAGCACCCTGCGGCCTTCAGGCTGTCCCTTGACGTCGGCGACCCGCGAGGTGGTGAAGGGGACCTCGTAAGGAACGGCCCCGCGGTCGGCAACGGTGCCGTACTGGCCCGGGTCGCCCGTTGCGATGCAGGGCGAGCCCGGAAGCAGTTCGAAGTCGCCCAGGTGCGGGCGCACGAACTTCGGGTCGTGGGTCTGCAGAGCCACCACGCGCCACGGGTCGTAGCCCTCCCGGATGGTCCCGTCCTGATTCGCCCACGCGGAAGTGTAGCCCACGTGGAGAGGCTGGGTAGCGTAGTCGATGCCGTGGCCGGCGTGCCAGGCGATGATGCAGTTCCTGGCGAACGACCCGGACTCGTCAAAGAAGACTCCGTCGCCTGCGCCCTGCACGATGTCGCAGTTCGACAGCTTCAACTCGCCTCCTTCGGAAGCCACGGAGGCGGCCGGAGCAGAGTGCCCGGAACCGCCGTAGCGCACGATGCACCGTCTCAGGGACACCGCGCCCCCGGTCCTCGCCAGGATGTGCCCCCAGTCGCCCGCGGCTCCGGGCGGGTCGTTCCAGGCCGCCACAGCTGCCGAAGAGCCGTCGCGGTCTCTGAGGCTGGTGAACCACACGGGCCCGCCGGAGGCGCCGTCAGCGTCCAGGGTCCCGTCCACGACGATGCGGCTTGCGGGGTCCGTGAACTTCACCACCATCCCCTCGCGGATGGTCAGCTTCGCCTGCGGCGCGACGACAAGGGTCCCGGTGATCTGATAGTCCAGTCCGGGCTCCGTCCAGACCTCCTCTCCCTGGATGGAGCACCCATCCAGCAGGATCTTGCCGTGACCGGTGGACTCCACGGGCGCCAGCCGCCCGCTCACGCCGGAGAGCGAGACGGCCCCGTGCATGTTGAACGGGAAGGAGCAGCGCTCGATGAGCAGTCCCGACCCCTCGGTCACCTTCACCCCGAACGAGCTGTTGTTGGAGAACTCGCTGCCGGAGATGGTCAGGCCCGTGCAGCCCTCGGCATCCAGACCCACCACCCCGGGAGTGAAATAGCCGTTCTGGGATATCCGGCAGTCGGCTACCGAAGCTCCCGCGATCTCCTTCAGGACCAGACCCGGGCCCGTGTTCAGCCCCAGACTCGTCCTGGCGATGTCGATGGAGCTCCCGCGGGCGTGCACTCCCGCCCCTGCCGACCGGGAGATGTCGCAATCCGTCACCTGACAGGCCGCCCCGTCCGATACGCCCAGGAGAGCCTGCGGTGTGACGATGTTGGAGCCGCCATACCGGATGTGGCAGTAGCGCAGGCTTGCCGACGCCCCCTGTCCCGTCACCAGGATATGCCCCCAGTATCCCATTGCGGGTGTCTGCGGCGGCGCGTCGGTCAGCGCGGTGAACACGATGAGGTCCTCGCCGGCCCCTCCGTGAGCCACCAGCGAGCCCTTGACGACCATCTTCCGGAGCATCGAGAAATGCACCGTGACGCCGCGGTCCACCACCAGCGTCCCTCCCGGCGCGATTGTGACGTCTCCCTGAACGACGTAAGGGCTCCCCGCCGCCGTCCAGTTCGCAGTCCCGGTGATGGTCGTCTCCGGAATGTAGGTGACAGCTCCCGCCCGGCCGCCCAGACCCGTTGCGGCTCCCGTCAGGCAGGAGAGAACGATGCATGCGATGCGGTGCTGCATGCCTTTTCCCCTTTCAGAAGACCCTTCAGGGGACAAACCTGCCTGGCCAGGATAAGCGAGCCTGCCCCCACTCCTCCTTGCGGCCGGATGCTGCCGGCCCGGTGCCATCGTAGCGCACCCCTTCCCGGCTGTCAACAGGAAGAAGCACAACAGTGCAATTTCTGGAGAGAAAGCGCCATCCTGCCTGCCCCCCGGAGCCGAGACAGGCCGCTCCGGGGCAGTGCCCGGCAAGCGGAGTGAGCCGGCGCGCGCCCTCCGGACCGGGTCAGAGCGTCTGGAGCGCGTCCCTCTCCAGGTTCAGCCAGGCGGCCTCTTCGGGGGTCAGGACGCCATCGAGCGCCGCAATGTTGGCTTCCAGCTCTTCCCGCGACCTCGCCCCCACCAGCGGGAACACGTTCAGCGGTTGAGCCAGCAGCCAGGCGAGGGCGATCTGCGTGGGAGTCACCCCCCTGTCCGCCGCCAGCTTCCGCGCCAGCTCCAGCCGCCGGAAGTTGTCCTCGCGGCAGTAGCAGCGCACGCAGAGCTGGTCGGAGCCGTCCTCGAAGCTGTCCAGGTTCTCCGGAGTGAAGCGCCCGCTGAAGAACCCGTTCGCCACACTGGACCAGCTGAACACGGGCATCTGCGTCCGGCGGTAGAACTCGCGCTCCGCTGCCGCCGCCTGCCCCGTAAGGGTGAGACAGCCCGGCCAGGGCTCCTCGTACTGCTCCGCCAGGCTGAAGTGCGGGCTGCTCGCCACGAACGGCGTCTGTCCGGATGCGCGCGCGTAGTCGTTGGCCTCCTGCAGGCGGGCGGCGCTCCAGTTGGAGCCGCCAAACGCGCGGATGCGACCCTCGCGAAGATGCTCGTTCAGGCAGTCCACGATGGGCTCCACCGGGAACGAGGGGTCGTCCCGGTGCAGCAGGTAGAGGTCGATGTAATCTGTCTGGAACCGCGCCAGGGAATCGTACAGGTCGGAGGTGATGTCCCACGGAGTGACCCGCTGACGGTCCGCGTTGAAGTGGGCGCCCTTCCCGATGAGGACCACCCGGTCGCGCACCCCGCGGCTGTTCACCCACGCGCCCACCGTGCGCTCGTTGTCTCCCCCGCCGTAGATGTGCGCCGTGTCGAAGGTGTTGATGCCCAGCGCCAGAGCATCGTCCAGCAGCCGGAAGCTGTAGTCGAGATCGTGCGACCCCACCATCACCGTCCCCTGCACCAGCCGGGAGACAGGCTTGTCCACGCCCGGCACCTTCCCGTATTGCATTGCAGAATCCCCCTTCCCGGAGCGGTCCGTCACTGTTCCCCGGGGTACTTCAGACCCCACTGCTCCCGCGCCCGGTCCATGGTCTCCATGATGGAGATGCTCTCGTCCAGAGGCATCGTGGCGCTCTCCGTGCGTCCCTCCCGCAGGCACTGCATCGCCTCCATCGCCTGGAACTCGAACCCGTTCCCGGGATAGCCCTCCTCGATGCGCTCCTCCTTGCCTCCGCTTATCACCGTGAACTCGCGCGCGCACCAGAAGGCGGGGATGCGGATCATCCCTTCCGTGCCGATGATGTAGGCCACGTGCGGCGTGTTGGTCCGGACGGCGGAGCTCAGGATGGCGATCTGCCCTCCGGGATACCCCAGCAGCAGCGCGTTCTGCTCGTCCACCCCGGTCTCTCCGATGTGCGCCATCGACTCCAGCCGCGACGGAGCGCCAAGCAGCAGATAGGAGAGCGAGACGGTGTACACCCCCACGTCCAGCAGCCCGCCTCCCGCAAGCTCCGGGTTGAGCAGCCGCCCCTGCGGGTCCCATCCGGCGCGGAAGCCGAAGTCGGCCTGCAGCATCCGGACCTCACCGATGCGCCCGGAGAGGACCATCTCCCGGCATCGGCGGATGGCGGGAAGGAACCGGGTCCACATGGCTTCCATCAGGAACAGGCCCTTCTCCCTCGCCTTCGTCACCACGGCGCGCGCCTGCGCGCTGTTGACGGTGAAGGGCTTCTCGCACAGCACCGCCTTTCCGCGCTCCAGACACAGCAGGGAGTTCGAGGCGTGAAGCGTGTGCGGGGTGCAGACATAGATGATGTCCACGTCCGGGTCGTCCGCCAGCGCCTCGTAGCTTGAATGCCGGCGCGGGATGCCGTGCCTGCCGCCGAATTCCTCCGCCTTCTCCGCCGACCGGGAGCCCACGGCGACGAGCTGCGCCCCTGACAGGGACTTGAGCGCATCGGCCATCTTGTTGGCGATGTTCCCCGTCCCCAGGATGCCCCACCGGATGGTCCCGTCCTTCATCTCATCACGCCTCCAGTGCAGTCCCCTTATCCGCCAGACGGCGGACTCCGAAGCTACCTATACTCTGCGCTCCCTCCCCACTCCTGCCCCGTCCGGGGGAAAAGAGCGATGGGGTATACTGCTCTTCAGGGCCGCGCCGCTCCGAGGCCGGCCGCAACCATCGGGAAAGGCAGCCGGAATGCGGGATATTCTGGAGCAGATACGGGACCAGGGACTCAGGAAAGGCGCTTCGTTCGTGGAGGTGCGGGCCGTGGAGCGGGACTCCACGAGCATCGTCCTTCAGGACGGCAACGCGGACAAGCTGTTCCGCTCGTCCAGCTTCGGGCTGGGGGTCAGGGTGCTGGCGGACGGAGCCTGGGGGTTCGCGAGCGGCAACGGAGCATCTGCCGGGCAGGGCATCGAGCTTCTGGAGGCCGCCCTGGCCGCCGCCAGAGCCTCCCGGGACGGACGCCGGGAGGAGGCCGTGGTGGCTGAAGCCGCCCCCGTGGAAGACCGCAGTTCCACGGCGTTCCGCATCGACCCGCGCTCCGTCCCCGTCTCGCGCAAGATGGAGGCACTGGCCGCGCTGGACAGGGCCGGGATGGCCTGCGGCGAGGGGCGCATCGTGAACCGCGTGCTGTCCTACGGCGACGGGTGGCAGAGAGAGACCGTGGTCAACAGCTTCGGCACCTGTGTGGTGTCCGAGTATGTGCGCACCGGCGCGACCTGCACCTTCTTCGCCTCGGACGGACAGATACGGCAGAGCGCCTACCGCCGGAAGGCCGCCCAGGCCGGCTGGGAGCTCATCGAGGAGCTGGAGCCGTCCGGATTCTCCGAAGCCGCCGCCCGGCGTGCCGTGAGCCTGCTGTCCGCGAGGAAGGCGCCGTCGGGCAAGTTCCCCGTCATCTTCGACCCGTCCATCACCGGACTGCTCACGCACGAGGCGCTGGGGCACAACGCGGAGGCGGACCATGTGGTGGCCGGCACGTCCATCCTGGAGGGCAAGCTGGGCGACACCGTGGCCAGCCCTCTGGTGACCATCATCGACGACGCGACGCTGCCCGGGTCCTGGGGCTCATATTCCTACGACTCCGAGGGGGTCCCGGGACGGCGGCGGGTGCTCATCGAGAACGGCGTGCTGGTCGGGCTTATGCACAACCTGGAGACGGCCGCCCGGATGGGCGTGGAACCGAACGGCAGCGGGCGCGCGCAGGACTACGGACACAGGCCCCTGGTGCGGATGAGCAACACCTTCATCCAGCCCGGCACGACCCCGCTGGAGGAGATGCTCAGGGACATCGACCTGGGGGTCTATCTGACCGGCGGGCAGTGGGGGTACGTGTTCTGCGAGCGAGGGCAGTTCACCTGTCACGCGGGCGGGGGATGGATGATACGAAACGGCGAGCTGGCGGAGGAGATCCGCGACGTGAGCGTGGCCGGCATCACGCTGGAGACCCTTGCGGACATCGACGCCGTGAGCGACGCCTTCGAGATGAGCATGCCCGGGATGTGCGGCAAATGCGGACAGGGGATGCCCGTCAACGCGGGCGGCCCCCACGTGCGGGTGCGGGAGCTGGTGGTGGGAGGTCAGGAGACGGTATGACGCAACAGGAGCTTCTGGAACTGGCGCAGGAGGCGTGCCAGGCGGGCCGCAGGGCCGGGGCGGACTTCGTGGAAGTGAGCGTGAGGACGGGCAGGAGCTCAAGCGTGCGCGTGGAGCGCTCCGCCATCGACACGGTGGAGGTCTCGCGCGGAGAGGGAGCATCGGTCCGGGCGTTCGTGAACGGGGGGCTGGGAGCGGTGTCCGTGGACGGACTGGACCGCTCCCGTCTGATGGAGTGCGCCCGGCAGGCGGCGGAGATGGCCCGCTACGCGGTTCCGGACCGCGACTTCGTGACCCTCCCGGCTCCGGAGCCGGGAGTGGAGGTCGCGGGACTTTACGACCCCGAAGTGGAGCGGCTGGACGTGCCGGCTCTGGCGGCCATCGCCGCGGAGTGCGTGGAGTCGGCCCGGTCGGTGGCGCCGGAAGCCAACTGCACCGGGGCGGTCTCGGCGTGGGCGGGACAGGGCGCGGTGGCGAACAGTCTGGGTGTGGCGCGCTCGTCGCGGGCGACCAGCATCTCCGCGTGGATAGAGCCCATCATCCGCCGCGGGGACGACGTGGGCGCATTCTACGATTTCGACGCCGCGCGCCGGCTGGCCGACTTCGACCACAGGGAGATCGGCGCGGAGGCCGCGCGGACTGCGCTGCGCTTCCTGGGGGCGGTGAAGGTGGAATCGGGGGAGATGCCCGTGGTGCTGGGGCCGCTGGCGGCAAGCTCCCTGTTCGAGACGCTCGCGTCGCAGGCCGGAGCCGAGGCGCACCAGCGGGGGCGCAGCTGGCTTTGCGGGATGCTGGGCAAGAGGATCGCCTCGGACGCGCTCACGCTGGTGGACGACGCCACCATCCCCTCGGGACTCTCCTCCAGGCCGCACGACTCCGAGGGCGTGCCCTGCCGTCCACTGACGGTCGTGGAGGAGGGGGTGCTGGTGAACCTGCTGCACAACTCCTACACGGCCAACAAGGCGAAAGCGCCCTACACCGGCCACGCGGCGGGCGGCGGCATCTCTCCGACCAATGTCAACCCGCGCCCGGGACAGGCGCCCGCGGCGGAGCTCATCCGGAGCGTGAAACGCGGGCTGTACGTGAACATGGGGGGCATCGCGCCGGACAGCGCCACCGGCGACGTGTCGGCCACGGTGGACTTCGGGTTCCTCATCGAGCACGGCGAGATGACCTGCCCGGTGGCCGGGACCATGGTGGCGGCCCACGGACGGGAGCTGCTGGAGGGCATCGAGGCCATCAGTTCCGATGCCCGTATCGAGCCCGGATGCATCATGCCCACCGTGCTCATCCGGAGCATGCGGGTCGCCGGCGGAAAGTAGGCTCCGGTGCACTGCGCCCGGCACCCCTCCGTGGAGACGGGTCTGAAATGCTCCTCGTGCGGGACGCCCATCTGTCCCGCCTGCTCGGTGCCCGCTCCCGTGGGCATCAAGTGCCGCGACTGCGCCCGGCATGAGCGGACCGCATCGGACGTGGGCGCGGCCAACGCACTGAGGGCGCTTGCGGTCACCATTCCCGTCTCGCTGGCGGCGGCCCTCGTGGCGCACTCGCTGCCGTTCTTCTTCCTGAGTGTCCTTGCGTACGGCTGGGTGGTGGGTGAGGCCGCGTACATCTCGTCGGGGCGGCGAAGCGGCAGGCTGGTGGAGGTCATCGCCGGACTGTGCGCGGCTGCGGGGCTCCCGGCGGTGCGGGCAGGTCTCGCCCTGCTGACTGCCGGGGGCCGGCCGGTCCCGTGGCCGGCCGCGCTGGGACTGAACGAACCCTTCATGCTGGCCGGCATCCTGCTCGCCGCGCTCATCGCCTCCAGCCGCATCCGCTTCCGCTGAGCCTCCATCGGGCACTCTCCAGCCCCCGCGGCTACTGCAAGGCGGTACCAAAGTTCCATTGCAGAAATGTTACATCAGGCGCAGTATAAGGCCACACAGCCTGACGGGCCCGCCGGGCGGTCACCGGCCCGGCAGACCGCCTTCCGCTGTCAACGACGCTGACGGAGGGTTCGAGGACTATGAGGAAAGCGCTCGTCGTCGCGCTCTCGCTGGGAGCCTGTCTGGCGCTGGGGCTCGTGGGGGTCTCCACGAACCTGGCCCAGGAAGCTCCGGCGGAGCCCACCTATGTCGGTCCGGAGCTGTGCAAGGCGTGCCACGCCGACAAGGTGGAGAGCTACGAGCTGGGGACGCACGGGGTGAAGGACGACCCACGCACTCCCGCGGCCAAGGAGGGGTGCGAGTCCTGCCACGGTCCCGGCTCGGAGCATGTGAGGACAGGCGGAGGCAAGGGGGTCGCGGGGATCGTGGCGCTCGACCCTTCGGCCCGCACCACGGCCGCGCAGAAGAACGAACTCTGCCTCTCCTGCCACACCCGCGGGAAGATGGCGCTCTGGCACGGAAGCGCCCACGACCGCCGGGGAATCGCCTGCAGCGACTGTCACAGCGTCCACAAGGGACATCCGCTCAACCTGACCGCCGACACGGCGACTGAGTTGTGCGTCCGCTGCCACAAGGATGTCAAGGCCGACCTGCAGCGCCCCTCGCACCATCCTCTCCGCGAGGGCAAGATGGAGTGCAGCGACTGCCACAACCCCCACGGGACCGCCACGGACAAGCTCATCGCGGCGAACTCCATCAATGAGAACTGCTACAGGTGCCACGCGGAGAAGCGCGGGCCGTTCCTCTGGCCGCACGCCCCGGTGACCGAGGACTGTACCAACTGCCACCGCCCGCACGGGTCGTCGCATGAGAAGCTGCTGACGGCGAAGGTGCCCTATCTATGCCAGACCTGCCACTCCAATCCGAGGCATCCGAGCCTGCTCTACGCCATACCTTCCAGCGCGGCGGGGCAGCCGGTCTACGCGGTGTTCAACAATCGCGGGTTTTACCGGGCGTGTCAGAACTGCCACGTGCAGGTCCATGGCAGCAACCATCCGTCCGGGAAGTCGTACACGAGGTAAGGAGGGAGCCCCAATGAGACGTTGCCTGCCTGCCTTCATCATCGCCGCGGTGCTCGCTGCGGCGGGGCCTGCCGGGGCCGGGGACGGCGCGGCGCCCGGGGACGTGCGGCGTCTGACGTCGCTTGACATCTTCTGGAGAGCGGTGTCCGGCGAGCGCGAGTCCGCCCGCTTCCAGGAATACCGGGACGTGCCATCCGGACCGGCCGGCTCCTACGAGCAGAACTTCCACCACGGCAGGAAGAACTACCTGTTCCAGTGGGACCGCATCGGTCAGAGCGACCAGTATATCGGCATCCGCGGAGGGCGCCAGGGGGAGTACCGGCTGGAAGTCTTCCACGACAAGATTCCCCACCGGTTCGCCTATGACGCGCTCTCGCTGTACTCCGGCATCGGCACGGGGGACCTGACCATCCCGGCAGGCGTGCGGGCCACGCTGCAGGCCAGCACGTCCCCGCAGGACCTGGCCGCGCGTCTGAACGCGGCCCTGGCTTCGGACGGACGGCTGTACGACATCTGGCTGAACCGCAAGACCACGGGCGCGCGGATGGACTTCATCGTGTCGGACCCGGTGACCGTGCGTCTGGGATGGCAGACGGAGCGCCGGGACGGCGGACGTCCCTTCTTCGGGTCGTTCGGGTTCGGCAACACGGTGGAGGTGGTGGAGCCCATCAACTACGACACCACGGACGTGGACATCTCCGCCGAATATGCGGTCCGGGGCAACTACCTGAGCGCCGCCTTCCACTCGTCGCGGTTCGACAACAACATCGGGGAGCTGGCGTGGGACAACCCGTTCCGGCTGACGGACTCGACCGGGCCCACGGCCTATCTCAGCACCTACCAGTCCGGACCCGCGAGGGGACTGCTGGACCTGTATCCGGACAACCGCTTCACCAGCTTCACGATGACGGGGGCCGCCACGCGGCTTCCGGCGAACGGGGTGCTGGCGGCGACGGTGTCGTGGGGCAGGATGCGCCAGGACGACCCCCTGCTGCCCTACACGACGAACACGGCCATCACCAGTCCGGTGGACGCCTCGGACCCTGCTTCCCTCCCGGTCGCGCGGGCGGGCGCGCGGGTGGACACCACGCTGTACAACCTGCGCTATTCCGTCGGATTGGGTCCGCGCTCCAACCTGCAGGCCCGCTACCGGATGTACGAGTACGACAACCGGACTCCGAGCCACACATTCCCGGGATACGTGCGGACGGACGCCGGCTGGGTGGCGGGCGTAATCCGGACCGAGCCCATCAGCCACCGGCTCACCACGGCGGGGCTGGAGTGGCGGCACCGTCTGGCCGGGCGCACGGAGCTGACGCTGGGATACGACCACGATGTGATGAAACGGGAACACCGTGAGGTGGCGAAGTCGCGCGACGACATCTACCGCGTGGAGTTCGACCACAGGTCGCTTCGGTGGCTGAACCTGCACGCCCGCTACGAGCATTCGGTCCGCCGGTGGGACTCCTACGACTTCTCCGTCCCGTTCCCGGGGAACCCGCAGCCTCCGCAGCTGCCCTGGCTCCGGAAATACGATGAGGCGAACCGCGACCGCGACCTGTTCCAGCTGCTGGCGACGGCCTATCCTCTGGAATCGCTGAGCGTGACGGCCAGCCTGGGGACGGGCAGGGACTCCTATCCGGACTCGCCCTTCGGACTGACGCGAAGCAGGCAGAGCGACATCAGCCTGGACGTGGATTACACCGCCCCGGGCGGCGCCAGCGTGTTCGCGTTTGCCAGCCGGGAGCGCTACACCAACGACCAGGCAGCCAGACAATGGGTGCCGGGAGGCGCCGGGGACCCCTATGTGACGGACACGGGGCTGGCTTCGCCCAACAACTGGACGGCGCGGGGACGCGACCGGGTGACCACTCTGGGAGCTGGGATGACCGTCCCGCTCCAGCCCGAGAAGCTGGACCTGCAGCTCACGGCGTCCTATTCGAAGAGCAGGGGCCGGATCTCGTTCGGGGGGCCGCTGGCAGACAACGTCCCGAACCCGGTGCTCGACTTCGAGGACGCCGACAGCAGCACGCTGAAGCTGCTGGACGCGAGGCTGCGCTACCGTGCCGGGAGGACGCTGTCGGTCTCCCTGGGCTATGCCGTGGAGTCCTACGACACGCGCGATTTCCAGGACGGCGCGCCCTATGTGCCCGTGACGGGCACCGGGGCCTATAACGGGGCGCTCCTGATGGGGACCCTGTTCCGGGACTACACCGCCCATACGCTGTATGGACGGGTCCAGTACAGGTTCTGACGCAGCGGAAGGGGGACCGGAGCGATGAACAGAGCGATCACACACGCAGTTACGGTGGCCGGCGCCCTGGCGCTGGCGGCGCTGGCGCTGCAGAGTCCACTGCGCGCCGCGGCCATCCACGAGGCCGCCAGGAAGGGCGACACCACCGCCATCGCGTCGCTGCTGGACGGCGACCGAAACCTGGTGAATGCGCGGGACACGGAGCACGAGGGCGCCTACGAGGTGGTGGGAAAGCAGTGGACGCCGCTGCACTGGGCGGCGTACGGCGGCCAGGCGCGGGCCGTGGCGCTGCTTCTGGACCGCGGGGGCGACCCCAGGGCGCGGGACGCCTTCGGCTTCACTCCTCTGCATTATGCTGCGACGAAAGAGGTGGTGGACCTGCTGCTGGACCGGGGGGCCGACATCAACGCAAGGAGCCGCAGCAACGGGTGGACGCCTCTGCACCGCGCCGCTTTCACATCCAACCTGGAAGTGGCGCGCGAGCTGGTCGCGCGGGGCGCCCGGGTGGATGCGCAGGACCGGCTGGGCAAGCGCCCGCTGCACTACGCCTCCGGATGGGCGCAGACGCCGGAGCTGGCGCGAGTGCTCATCGCCGGGAAGGCCGACGTGAACGCCCGGGACCACGCGGGGTGGACTCCGCTCCACAATGCAGCCTACGCCGGGAAGGCGGAGACGGTGCGCCTGCTGCTGGACGCGGGGGCGAGGGCGTCCGCGGAGGATCATTTCGGGCTGACCCCTCTGGCTCAGGCGCGCGCGGCGGGCAGGGAGGAGGTCGTGAAGCTGCTGGAACAGGTCCGGTAGCCGGGCAGCAGCTCGTCTTTCCGGGGAGCGGACCGCCACCGAACGGGGCGGTCCGCTTTTACTGTATCAGAACGATGAGGCGGAGGGATCAACTGGCACCCGAACGACGCGGGGATGCAGGGGTATGCGGACCTGTTCTGGGACGCGATGGGGCCGGAGCTTACAGGGGACTGAACCTCAGCACCCGGGAATTTCGCCCGGAGATGTCTGCCAGCGCCCTTT
>FWWL01009030.1_pt1 | contig 12398 bp, 11 predicted proteins | sample 2228331 | NCBI WGS metagenome assembly FWWL01 (sample SAMEA103939775, study PRJEB20133) | metagenome | reverse complement strand
AAGGGTGGATGACGAACCCGAACAGCACCGGTAGCGGCGGGGCCGGTAGCGGCGGGGCGAGCAGCCTCGCGCGCTCGGCCAGCTGCTCCACCCGCCGTTCGGTGCGCTGCTGCGCCTCCGCCAGGGCTTCCACCCGCTGCTCCGTCCGCCTCTGCGGCTCCACCAGAGCCCGCACCTGCCCCTCGGTGGCCGCCTGGGCCTGCGCCAGGCGCGCCTGGCCCTGCACCAGGGACCGGATCGGGCGCTGCGTGGCCCGCTCCGCCTGCACCAGCTCTTTCACCACCGCGAGAGTTCCAGGAAACTCCCCGCCCAAGCAGGGAAGCCCGCAAGGCCTCCTTCCACTCCGGCTGCCGTTCCAGCAGCCGCAGCGGGCCCCGGAAGTCCTTCACCGTGAACGCCATCTCGGGAGCACTGTGCCGCGGGTGCCCGGCGGACGGGGTGTGGCGCCAGGATGGGACCTCCCGGGCTTGACAACAGCGGGGCCGCGCTATACGGAGGAGAGGAATGGAAAATGCCCAGGGGAGGTGTGGACGTGGCATGGAGGAGCCTGGCCCCGAAGCTTGCGTGGGCACTGCTGGTGGCAGGCTTGGCCGGCGCCTGCACGACGGGAGGCGGGGTAGCGCCCACTCCGACTCCTTCGCCCACACCGACCCCGACGCCCACGCCTACCCCGCTCACCGTGACCCTCACGCCGGTGCCGGGCGCGGGGACGGTATGCGGGGACGGTACGGTGGCCGTAGGGGTGTTCCGGACCGGGATTCACCCGGCCACCTGCGTGAATGTGGGCCCCGACACGATGAGGGCGTTCCTCGCGTTCCTCCGCTCTCCGCTGCCGGCCGGGGCCACCGTCCTGTCCGCGGTCCTCACCGCCTCGCGGACCCAGTCTGGCAACCCGTACCCGCCTGGCCAGCAGCTCCTGGTGGAGGCCACACCGTGGGTAGCGACCTCCGGGGGCCTGGACGCGTCGGACTTCCTCGCAGCCAACCTCGCGGGGACCAGCCCCCTGGTGGGGGCGACGGCGTCCGGGACCACCCTGGTCGTGGACGTCCGCCCGCTCGTGCAGGCGTACGTCAACCAGGGCGTGCCGACCGTCGACCTGCGGCTACGGCTGTCCAACGAAGCACTGGCGCCCGGCGACTACGACCAGTTCGCAGGCGTGTCGCTGCAGGTCACGTACGTGCCGTAGCGGCAGACGACGCGGTGGTCGGCAGGGCGCTGGCCGTGCGGGCCCGGGTACCCGGGGGCCGCGCACGTCAGCTCGCGCGGGCAGCCGGAGTGCGGGCGGCTGTGGTCGTGCTCGCCGTGGCAGCAGCGGCCAGCGCGTGCGGCTCCACCGGGCCTGCGCCTGTGGCTTGCCCGACGGGCACGGTCCCTCCGGACCCCGGCCGTCTCGGAGGGGTGGTGGTGGAGGGAACTGGGACGGACGGGCAGGTCTCCGGCCGTCCGGTCGGGTGCGCGCGGGTGGTGGTAGAGCTCGCGAACAGAGAAGTGGCGGTCTTCACGGACGCCTCTGGGGCGTTCAGCACGGGCCTTTCCGGCTCTTTCCCGTACGCGGTGCACGTGTTCCCGCCGGGTGGGTCCCAGGCCGCCGCCGTGTCCGTGTACGACCTGCACACCCAGGAAACCGGGCTGCGGCTTAGAGTCGCGCTGCCCCTGCAGAAACCCGCCGGTCCTCCCCCGCCCAGTTCCCAGCCCAGGCCCGCCCTGAGGGGCAGGCTGCTGGACTCCGCCGGCGTGCCCCAACCGGGCTTTCTCCCGCGCGGCGCTCGCCCGGGAGATCCGGGGACCATTGGGTTCGTGTGGTGGGGCGCGTACGGCGGCGGAATCGGTCCTCCGTGGATCGACTCCGGGGTGACGGACGACCTCGGGGGGTTTGACCTCCTGACGGACTCCGTGACCCGGCGGGGCTCTGTCCGTCCGTTCTTCGCGGGCAACTACACGGGCCGGACGCCTTCTGGAGACGTCCGGTTCTTCTGGGAATACGTCCTCCTGCCCTCGGTCACCCTCCCGCCCGAGGGGAGTGCGGATTTGGGGACGGTACGCATGGTCCCCGTGACCGGGAGCGTTCTGCTGTTCTACGACGCCGCGGCGCGGGACGTGTTGCGGGCCCTGGACCGAAACGGGGTGAGCCTGGCCTTGGTCCTCGCCCGGCCTGCCGGCGAGCTCGAGGACCTGGAACTGGCCCGCGCGTACACCGGGCCTCTCGTGGGGACTCTGGCGGTCCGGCAGGAGGTCCCTGTCCCGTCGGTGCTGAGCAGCGGGGCCTTCCGGGGAGTGTTCGCCGTGGGCTACGCCTTCGACGCGTCCGTCCGGGACGGTACCGGAGAGCTTTCGGTCACGCACTCGCCGCTGGTGGGGAGCTTCATCCAGGTCTCCTACCTGGCAGCGCCCGGACCTCCTTCGTGGGACTCGCTTGGCGCCTCGTTCCGGTGGAGCCGGGTGACGGGCGCGACCGTTTACGAGGTGAACCTGCGGGACTCCGCAGGCCGTCCCGTGTGGGTCGGGGTGAGGAGCGGGGAAGCGGACACCGCACCCATGCCGTCCGGCGTGGCGGGCCGCGGCGCGCTCGTGTACGTCTACGCGAACGACGTGGAGCGGCCCGCGAGCTGGGTGCTGGGGCGGACCGGTCAGGCGGTGACCGCACAGGTCCGGATGTCCCCTGCCCGACTTCCCGCCCCGACCCTCGCGGTCCGGAGGCAGTCTGTCACGCGGACGGTGCGCGAGTCCTTCAGCCGGACGGTGTTCCTGTCGCCCTGAAGCCTACGGGCACCGGGCCACGCCGCTTACCAGGTGCAGCGGCCTGCAGGCCGATATACGGCCCCACCCGTATTCCGGGTCGAACCCGGGCGGTCCGAGGTCCTGGGCCGTCCGCTCCAGGGCGGTCCGGACGGCCTTCGGCGCGAGCCCGGAGGAGAGCTGCAGGACCAGGGCGGCGGCCCCAGACACGTGGGCCGCGGCGAAGGAGGTCCCCGACACGAACACGTACCGCCCGCCCGGGAACGTGGTCAGGACGTCCACCCCGGGTGCCACCACGGACAGGAAGGCCCCTGTTGTGCTCGTGGGGTCCCGCCGGTCCCTCCGGTCGGTGGCGCCTACCGCCACCACTCCCGGTACGGCCGCGGGGTACGGGGGCCCGTGGCCGGATCCTCCGTTCCCCGCGGGGGCCACCACCAGGACCCCTTGCTCCACGGCCCGCTGCACCGCCCACGCGAGCGCGCCGTCGGGGGGGCCTCCGAAGCTCGCGTTGACGACCCGGGCTCCCAACTTCACGGCGAGGTCGAAGGCCCGGATGACGTCGTCCGTCCGGCACCGGGCGTCTAGCCCTCCGCGGCGGACCGCGGTGCACGCCCGGATCACCAGGACCCTCGCCTCAGGTGCGACACCCAGCAGCTCCCGCTGCGCCGCGAGGACCCCGGCCACCGCGGTCCCGTGGACCTCCGCTTCGTACGGCGTGCCGGTCACGTCACCCGCGCGGACGACCCTGCCCCCCAACTCCGGGTGCTCCTCGTCCACCCCCGTGTCGACCAGCGCCACCAGCACGCCCCGGCCGGTGGCCCACCGCCGTGCGGCAGGGACCTGCAGGAGGGCCGGCGCGAACTGGAGGGCCCGCAGCTCCCCACCCGCGGCCCCCTCGAGGAGCGCCACCCGGTCCGCAGCGCGGACTCCGGGGGTAGACCGCAGGCGCTCGAGGACTGCCTCCGGGTCAGCCCCCTGCAGCACCCGGTAGGTCGCCAGGAGCTCGCCGGTGGACTCGAGGGACTGGACACGCAGGAGCGAGACTCCCAGTTGGTCGGCGAGCCGGCGTGCCAGCTCCTCCACGGGGTCCAGCACCGCCACCAGCTCGTCCCGGACACGGTCCGGTCCGGCCTTGCCCAGCACCGTGTACGAGGTGGCGAAGCTTTTGACCCCGTCCACGTGGGCCTCGAGCACGTACCGGCCCGGCTTCTGCGTGGGTAGAGGAGGGCTCGTCAGGACTTTGCTCCCCGGTTCCAGCAGTGCCCGACTTTCGCCCACCACCTCCCCGTCCACCTGCCACCGGACGAGCACTGCCGCCGTCCGCGCTGACTCCACCCGCAGCCGTGCCCGCAGAGGCCGGCCGGGCTCGACGGACGCCGTGTGCCCGCCCCCCTCGAACCCGATGCTGTCAGGCGCCGGCCGCACCTCCGCTGCGCCGGAGGGCTTCGGCGCCGCTCCACCCCCGGAGGACTCCCGGGCCGTCACGACACCCGGGTGGGAGGGAGATCCCGGCGGCGGCTCCACGGGCCCGACCGGGGGAGCGGGAGGCTGCGGCTTGTCCGTGGCCATAGCGGTGCCCGCCACCGCCAGCACCGCGGCCACAAACACGGCGACGGCGGGCCGCCCGGTACGCACCCCTCCTAGGCCTCCGCAGCCCGCCCCGCCCGCCCCTGTCGCGGGCGCCGACGGGCGGTCACGGCTCCCGCTCCACGAACCACACCCGGCGGTCAGCCCGCAACCGGACCACCGCCCGCTGCGGGTCCGCGCCCGCACCCAGCCGGACGCGGTACAGCCCCGAAGGGCGGGGCCCCTCCTCGATGACCCCCCCCACGGACAGCAGCAGCGACCGGATCTGCGCCTCCGTGGCATTCGGGTCGAACACCACCTGCAGGGTGGGCCCCCGATGCTCGCGCGCCGCCCCCAGGGTCGCGAACTGCGCGGCGGGCCGCGGCACCGCCACCGCTACCGCCGCCACCGCCGCGCACAGGACCGCCACCAGCCACGGGACCCGCTGCCGGGCCCGGCTGAGCTGCTGCTCGTGCCGCAGCACCCGGGCGAGGAGGCGGTCCAGCGTCCCCGCGGACGGCCCGGGCAACTCCGACTCGAGCTCCCCGAGGGCGTTCCGGACCCGCAGCAGCGCTCGGACTTCCTGCGCGCACCGGGCGCAGCCCTTGAGGTGCTCCGACAGCTCCTCCGCCTCCCTGCCCTCCAGCCGCCCGGCCGCGTACCAGGGGAGGAGCAGTTCGTAGCGCTCGTGCTCACCCGCCATCTCCGCGCGCCCGCTCCTTTTTCTGCTCACCACCCCGTTCCAGGGCCTCCCGCAGCTTCCGCCTGGCCCAGAACATGCGCGTCTTCACCGTGTTCACGGGGCAACCCACCACCTTGGCGACCTCCTCGTACGGGAGCCCGTGGAAGAACGCCAGCACCACCACCTCCCGCTGCTCCCGGGGCAGGCCTGCCAGCGCCTGGCCGAGCGCGACCCGCAGGTCCGCCCGCTCGTGCTCCCCCTCCTGCGCCGCGTCCGCGCCGTCCTCAAGGGCGAACGCCAGCTCGGGCCTGCGGCGGAGCCACTCCACCGCTTTGTTCCGGGCGATCCGGTACAGCCACGTGCGGGGCTGGCAGTCCCCCCGGAACCGCCCGGCGTCCGTCCACACCGCGAACATCGCCTCGCTCAGCACGTCCTCCGCCGCGTGCGGGTCCCCCAGCAGCCGGACCAGGTACCGGTACACCGCCCCGCTGTGCCGGTCGTACCACTCCCGGAAGGCCGTGGGGTCCTTCTGCGCGATGCACTGCAGGAGCTCCCGGTCCGTCATCGCCCCGCTTGTGCTTCGGCACGCCCTGGCCCGGCCCCTGCCTTCCGCCCTGACTGTCGGCCCGCACCGCCCGGAAGGTTCAAACCCCGCTCGCCGGCGGGTCGGGAACCCCGGCGGACGTGCTAGGATGGGCCTACGGCTCGGGACGGAGGGCGGACGGAGGGGACGCGATGGCGCAGGGGACGCTGGAAGAGAGGGTCGCCTACCTGGAGGGGAAAGTCGAGGAGCAGTCCCGCGGCTACCGGGAGCTGCGGGACGACGTACACCAGCTTGCTGCCCGTGTGGAGGCCATGGACCAGCGGCTGAGCGCCCGTGTGGACGCCTTGGACCAGAAGGTGGACCGGTTCCGGGAGGAGCTGGCCGCCCGGATGGACGCCATGGACCAGCGGCTGAGCGCCCGTGTGGACGCCTTGGACCAGAAGGTGGACCGGTTCCGGGAAGAGCTGAGCGGGCGGTTAGACGCCTTGGACCAGAAGGTGGACCGGTTCCGGGAGGAGCTGAGCGCCCGTGTGGACGCCTTGGACCAGAAGGTGGACCGGTTCCGGGAGGAGCTGAGCGGGCGGTTGGACGCCTTGGACCAGAAGGTGGACCGGTTCCGGGAAGAGCTGAGCGGGCGGTTAGACGCTCTGGACGGGAAGCACACGCGGCTGTTCGTGTGGACGGTGGGGATCCAGGTGGCGGTGTTGGTGGCCGTGGTGGGTGCCCTGGCTGCGGCCCTGTTCCGGGGCTAGCGGGCCCGGGGGCCCTGTGTCGTAACACCACGCCCGGCCCCCCGCCCTGACCTCGGAGGGCGGGGGCTCGCCGCGGGGCGGCAGGAATTCCCGGGTGGAGAGCGAATCCATAGACTTGCGCCGGGGGCCGGCCGTGGTTCACAATAGGACCCAGCCGTGGCTTTTGAACCCTACGGCGCCGTCCGGCGACTGTTATGGCAGGACGGAGTGTGCATAGGCGGTCCTACTCCGGCCCCGGGGAGGAGGTGGTGGGGTCCTAGCGAGGGGCAGGACCCAGGCAGGGCCCGCGGAGGAAACCGGAAGACTCCGCCGGAGCCCGGCTGCTTGCGTGCCACAGCAGCAGTACACCTACCGAAAGGAGGCAAGCGAGCATGTACAGATCCGCAAACCTAGGGAAGCTGGCCGTCGCGCTGGCGGCCTTGCTCCTGGTGGCGGCGTGTGGGACGACCCAGCCCGCGCAGCAGCCCACGCCCACGCCCCCGCCCACTTCGCCGCCCCCGCCCCCGCCGCCGGCGTTCTCGGTGACCGCCACCTCCCCGGCGAACGGGGCGACGGGCGTGAACCCGGCCACCACGGTCCAGATCACGTTCAGCTCCGCGGTCGCCAACGCGGGTGCGGGGAACCCCTGCGCGGCGGGCAACATCGTGATCGTCCCGGCTCCCGTGGCGGGGCCTACGGCGTGCACCATCCTGCCGGGCGGCAACGCGGTGCAGCTGACGGGGCTGGTGCTCAACAGCAGCACCACGTACACGGTGACGGTCCAGCCGCAGGTGTCCAGCTCCACGGGCGTGCAGCTGGGCGGCACCGGGTTCAGCTTCAGCTTCACGACCCGGTTCTGGACCATGCCGCCGACGACGGTGAACGCGGTGTTCCTGCAGGAGGGGACCGTGTGCGACAACGGCGTTGTCGCGCCAGGCATTACTCTGATCGGCGATGAGGACGATACTCCTGTCACCTGCACCGGCATCCCGACAACTGGTGTGCCTCCTGACAGGTTCATGCGGGGGTTCCAGGCGTTCGCAAGCCCTGTGGGCCTTGGCACGGCGGTCATCATCTCCGCCACCTACACGGGGGAGAAGGCCATCGCTCCCCCTGGTACCCCGTACTTGGACCTCGGTGGCGCGCTCCTCGTCGAGGGAGTGAACTGGCTGGTCTCGGTCACCCCGGGCGTGCTGGACGCCGCTGACTTTGCCGCAACGCCGGTAGGACCCCCGGTGATGGCGGCAAGCGGTCCGTCCTTCTTCACCTTCAGCTTCAACATGCCGGATATCGTCTACGCGCAGAGGGCGCTTCCCAACATCGGGATCCGCTTCCGGTTCGCGTCGAACACCAACAACGACGACGATCCTGATTTTGAAGTGACCGGCCCGGGCGTTGGGTTGACGGTGCCGAGCCTGCAGATCACGCTCGCGGTGCCGTAGCTCCAGCTGCCCGCCGTTTCGAGGAGGGGCGGGGACCACTTCCCCGCCCCTCCGGTCTCGTGGGAGGTGTGGCGGTGACCGGACGCAGGGTGCTGGTAGGTCTTGGGTGGGTGGTGGCGCTGGGGCTTGCCGTCGGGTGGCGGGCTTGGGGGGTGGACTGCCCCGCGGAGGAGTGGGCCGTGCCCGGAGGGGTTGCGGCCACGGTGGACGGCCAGCAGGTCCTGTGGGAGGACGTGGAGCTGGACGTGCTGGCGGCCATGGCCCAGGCCGGGGTACGGTTCGAGGGGGCCAGCGGGGACCGGCAGCTCCGGGAGCTGCGCGAGGGGATGCGCGAGCGTGCGGTGGAGCGGGTCCTGCTGGAGCAGGAGGCCCGGCGCCGCGGGCTCAGGGCCGACCCCGAAAAGGTCGAGGAGGCCCTGCAGAAGCTGCGCGCGGGGGTGCCAGAGGGGACGCTCCTGGACCGGCTGGTGGACCGGGGCCAGTTCGCGCAGGCGCTGCGGAGGAGGGCGGAGAGCAACGTGCTGGTCGACCGGCTGGTCGAAGGCCTGCGGGCGCAGGCGGCGCCCTCCGAGGAGGAGCTGCGGGCGTACTACCGGGAGGACCCCGACCGGTTCCGGGAGCCGGAGGCCGCGTACTTCCGGCAGGTGGTGACGGCCGACCGCCGCACGGCGGAGGAGGCCGTCCGGCGGCTGCGGGCCGGGGAGCGGGTCGAGGAGGTGGGAGAACGTCTTGCCCCAGGCCGCCCCGGGTTCGAGAAGGGAGCCGGGGAGCTGCGGATGTTCCGGGGCAACCCGGACCCCAGGGAGCCGGTGCTGTTCAGGCTGAGGCCCGGCGAGGTGGGCGGTCCGGTGGAACTGCCTGCGGGCTTTGCCGTCCTGCGGCTGGAGCGCAGGACCCGCGCCAGGGTGCTACCGTTTACCGAGGTGCGGGAGCAGGTCTACAAGCACCTGGCCGCCAGGAAGTTCACCGAGGCACTCCGGTCGCTGGTGCGGGACCTACGGGACCGGGCGGAGGTCAGGCGGTCGCCTGTGCCCGGGATCGAGGCTCCTCCGCCGAGTCCGTCGCCCGCGCAGGGTCGGTGAGCTACCCGACCTTCCGGTAGCCCCTGGGCACCTCGAACAGCTTCTCCGGTTGGGGCCCCAGCCGGACCGTACGCGCGACCACCGTGTCAGCCCCCCGCGCCCACCGCCGCAGCACGAGCCCCAGCTCCCGGTCTACCCAGACGCGCTGCAGGAGCGCGCCGCTTCCGACCTCCCACTTCACCGCAGGCCGGCCCGCCACGGGCTCAAAGCCCACGCGGCGGCACGGGGCGCTGCGGAGCCCTCCCGCCCCACACGGGTTGCCCCCGGGCACGGGGAGGAAGGGCTCCACTTCGGACGCACCGGGGACGACCATGTACTCCCGGCGCAGCGGGAACACCACCGTAGTCCGGTCGCGCTGCGGGTCGTACAGGAGGACGGCGTCGCCTCCCGCCCGGTCGAGCCGGACGGCCTGCGGTGTCACGTACAGCCGGACCTTCCGGACCGCCCTCGGACTCCCCGGCTGGAGGAGGTCGAACTCCGCGTAGAACGCCTTCGGGTACCGCGCGGGCGCCGCCCACAAAGCACCGGACAGCACCAGCGCCAGTCCCGCTGCGACGGCCCACTGCCTCTTCCGGCTCACGCCCGCGTTCCGCATCGCCACCTCCCTGCTCGGGGTGTCTGTCCTCCGGCGTCAGGCACCAGGCGTCCGGCCCGGACCGTACCACGCCGCCGGGCCCTTTGCCAGGGCGCTGGAGCCGGGAGGTTACAGCCTCGCGCCCAGCGGCACCAAGGTGATATCCATGGGCTCCCCGAGCGGCCTGGACCGGAGCCGCTCCCCGAAGTCGTACCGGCCGTTGGGCGGGTCGCTGTCCCCGTACACGAAGAACACGCCCTCCAGTGTCACACCCGCGCCGACCTCCACACCCGGCCGCACGAGGACTACCTCCACACACACGGGGCCCCTCGTGCCACCTGGGCCGACGGCGAAGATCGGGCCCCCGGCGGGGTCCACGTCAAACTCCACAGCCCACCCTCCGGGGTAGTCGCTGGGCGAGGCTACGGGGGACACAGTTCGGAGGGCACAGGCCAGGTCCGGGGCGCTGAGGACCACCACGTCCTGCTGCCCGAGCCCGCCTCCCAGGCCGGCGGCCTGCAGGGCCAGGGCCAGGCGGAGAGACCCGTACCCGTTGGCCCGGTCGGTGTTCCGGACCTCTACCCCCAGCCGCACGGCGCTCCCGGTCTGGAGGGTGGAGACGGTGAACTCCTTCTGCAGCGGGTCCAGGACCAAGACCGGCGTCGGGCCCGTGGGGGTCGGGCTCGGTGGGGGCGGGGCCGCGGCCTGCTGTCCGCATGCCGCAAGCAGGAAGACCACCACCGGCACCCACCCAGGGACGGCGTTCCGCTGCGACCGCATCAACGGCACCTCCGCGCAAAAGATGACCTGCCGCCTCCGCGGGTCTACCCCAGATGCTACCAGTGGTGCCAAGATTCCCACAACTACTGTGGAAAAGGGACCGTCACATCGGTGGTCGGGAAAGGGGAACGGGCCCTTCGCCGGGTTGCTGACACCTGGTGTCAGGCATCAGGTGTCAAAGAGCGGGGAGCTCTGCGTGTGTTCTGGCGGAGGTTGTGGGGACGCCAACGGCATTTACCGGCCTGGCTTCGACCTCGGAGGCGTCGGCGTCGGTGTGGGAGTGGGCGTCGGAGTTGGCATCGGCGTAGGAGTCGGGGTCGGCCTAAATTTAGGAGTCGGCGTAGGCGTAGGGCTTCCCGTGCAGTTGATGGCCTTAGCGGCGTTGATGCGGCCGTGGGCGAACGGGTTGCCGGCCACCGGGTCGGTGTTGTTCTCGATGCACGCCCGCACCGCCGACGCCGAGCCCTGCCGTGTCCAGACGAGCCCCGCCAGCCCTGCCACGTGCGGCGTGGCCATGGACGTGCCGCTGTAGGTGGCGTACCCTCCCGGGACCGTGGAGTAGATGTTCGACCCCGGTGCCCCCACGTCCACCCACGGCCCGTAGTTGGAGAACCACGACCGCGTGTCCGAGGGCGTAGTAGAGCCGACCGCGATACAGTTGGTGTAGTAGGCTGGGTAAGTGGGCGCGGTCGTGCCGCTGTTGCCCGCGGCGCAGGCCAGCAGGACACCCCGCCCCCAGGCGTAGTCCACCGCCGACTGCAGGGTCCCGCTCGGCGGCCCCCCGAGGCTCAGGTTGATGACCTTTGCGCCGTTGTCCGCAGCCCACACGATGCCGGCAGCGACCCAAGAGGAGAGGCCTGAGCCGTCGTCCCCCAGGACCTTCACGTTCATCAGCCGGGCGTTCCAGTCCATGCCCGCGATGCCGTCGGCGTTGTTCGTGATGGCGCTGGCGATCCCGGCCACGTGCGTTCCATGGCCGTCGACGTCGTCCGCTGTGGGGGAGTCTGTGAAGTTCCTGACGGCCACGATTTTGGGCCCCAGCTCAGGGTGGGACGAGCTGATCCCGGTGTCCAGGATGGCGATCCTTGTGCTCGTGCTGCCCGTGGTGACGTCCCAGGCCGCAGGGGCCTCGACTTTGGCTGGTCCCCACTGGTTGGGCCAGCCCGGGTCGTCGGGGACCACCACCTTCTGCACCACGTAGTCCGGCTCGGCGAACTCGGTGACGGGGTCGCTCAGGTAGCCCTGGAGCGCGGTACCCAACGTGCCGGCCGGCACGCGGACCACCCACACAGCCAACTGCGGGATGTGGCCGGCGACGGTAGCCCCAAGCCTCCGGTGGAGGGCGTCGATCTTCTCTTGAGGCGTGCCAGGCCGGAATCGGACGAGGACGCGGTCCGGCGCGTGAGGGCCGCCCAGCATGTCCTGAACCGAGGTGACCCGGACGGCCGTCTGGCGGGGCTGGGTCGAGTCGCCTGCCAGGTAGCTGCACGCAGCAGCCACCAGCGCGACCACTACGACCGCCAGGCGCAGGGGACGTCCGGGAGAACCTGTTCGAGGGGACTTCCTCATAGCCTTTCCCTCCCCTCCTCCTTTAGTGCTTCGCTGGGCGGACGGAGGAACCCTCCGTCGCATGGTCTCCGGAGCATTTTACATGCCACCCCGTTGCCTCATAGGGTCTGACCCCTGTGCTCTGACCCCTGGGGTCAGACTCACGGAGGTGCGCGTTCGTTCGGGTGGCGGTAGTGGGAGTGCCGCGTCGGAACCGGGTGCACCTGCCTAGCGCTGGTTCCGGGCGGGCAAGCGCCCAATTCCTGCCCGCTAGATGCCCACCGGGACCGTCCGGACCGTCCTGGTGGAGGAGCCCAACCCAGCAGGGGCACGGTGCTCTACGCACGAGTCCGGTGCAGCGCTTCAGGCATACGCGGGAAGAGCAGACTTCGAGCTCCCCAGGGCCTACACGGAAGGCCGGGTCCGCCGTGGCCCTGCAGATCGAGACGGTGCAGGTGGAGGGGATCACCACGACCGATCTGGCTTCCCCTCGGGGCAGACGGCCCGTTCCTCGAGGTCCCCTGTCGGCTCTAGTCTTCCCTGTGTCGTACCAGGTTTGGCCTCTTAGGAGCACGGTGGGGGCAGGGCCCAACCACGCAGGCCGCGGCCGGGCTACAATGAGGCGGGAGAGGAGGGAGAAGGTGGCGGTGGTGATCGACCTGTTGCGGGTGGTGACGGACGAAGAGCTGCTGGAGCTTTCGGAGCGGAACCCC
>FWWL01009029.1_pt1 | contig 12400 bp, 16 predicted proteins | sample 2228331 | NCBI WGS metagenome assembly FWWL01 (sample SAMEA103939775, study PRJEB20133) | metagenome | reverse complement strand
CCGGCCGCCCCCAGCGTCCCGGCCGTCCGCTCCACCCGCGGGTCCGGCGCCACCGGATTCGACCGGCAGACGATTAATGCAGCGTCCATGTTGACTGTTGAACGCTCCCGGCGATGCCAAAGCACACTTTGGATGAACTTTTAGCCAATCAAGGCACAGCCGATGTAAACAAAAGCCAGATGGATGTCAGCCCTTCGCTCATAGCGAATCCTCCACCGCCGATACCTGCCTGCCGCCCCGGCGGTGCAGGCAGGCATGGGCAGTCAGCCTCCTTGAGGTCTTGGCCTAGGGGGCGAAAGAAGCGGCGGGATCCCGGCCCACCGCTCATCGGAGACGATCTCCTTGCCCATTTTGCCTTCACCTCCCCGCCTCCTATCGGATCCCGCCGAGAGGGGTTTTCTGAGGCACTCTTAACGCATAGGGGCGCCAGCGCACACCCCACTTGTGCTCGAAGTGCCTAGGAAACGCTAAGCGGAACATTAAGTCAAGTTTTCCTTTGTGCTACATTGATTTATGCTACTCCATCTCTGTATCTGTGAGGTTCCCAACGTATTCCCCACTTGGTTTCGAATTTATTGCGGTTACTCTCGAATAAAGACCAATATACTTGCTCATTCAACTTCTTCATTGTGGACATCCCAAAATGGTGGATGAACACATCTTCCGCACATACAAGTTTGTAGCCCTGTATTTTAACCCTATACGAGTAATCATCATCTTCAAACATCCCTAGTCCAAAGCGTTCATCAAGCAAGCCTACTTCTTCAACCAGACTCCTTCGCATAGCAACACAGAACATGGCAAGCATCTTAATCTCAAAATAGCGTCCTTCATGGTCAAATGCGTAATGATCAGCAAATTTCTCCATATCATCTTGCGACATATAAGTTACGTTAATTTTCGCTTCATTTCCTGCAAAATTGGTTACAGGCCCTACCATACCAACTTGAGAATCTTTGTTTAAGTATCGCAATAAGCGCCCTAACCATCCTCTTGTGACGACTGTATCATTATTTAGCAACACAATATATTCTCCTGAAGCATTTATAATTCCTTGATTGTTGGCTCGAGCAAATCCTTCATTCTTTTCGTTAAAAATTATTCTCAAATTAGAATGTGTTGTTATTTGTTTATTTAAATATTCACGGGTGCCATCTGTAGAAGCATTATCCACAATAATGATTTCAAAGTTCGGATATAGAGTATTGCGGTAAATACTATCAAGACATAGTTTAGTTAGATGCAAATTATCCTTGGTCACAATGATTATACTAACCTTAGGGAATAAAGCATTAACCGCACGGTATAGTGAATTAAAACGCTCCTCCCAGGTTTGGCTTGAGGCAAACTTCATGCGAGCATGGATGCGCAGCAGGTCGTTCTCGCGCAAAGCACGCTCAATTTCTTCCACATATTCATCTGGTGTCCGGGCGATGTAAACGAGACCCTCCTCTTTGTAAGGCAGTAGTTCTGGTAATGGCACGCTGACCACAGGTTTGCCAGCACTCAGGAACTCAAAGAACTTTACAGGATTCGTAGCCTCAGTGAGAGGTGTTAACCTAAAGGGTATAATGCACACATCGAATTGATGAAGGTACGCCGGCAAACTGATGTAAGGTTTCTCTCCTAATAGGTGAACATTGGATAAACCTTGCAGAGGTTGCAGATCAGCTCCCCACGTATCACCAATTAAAACAAAGTGCCACTTAGGTCGTTGCTTTGCGACATAGCCTATTAACGCTGTGTCAAACCATTCTGAAATCGCTCCGTAATATCCAATGATGGGCCTTGAAAGTCCCTTCAGCTCTGGAGGCATATCTCCAAAGGTGGCACTGAAGTGCTCAAAATCCGCAGCATTGGGGATTAATAAGCAAGACGAGTTGCGTTCCTTCATCTTTTTCATGAGCTTAGATGACGAAGCGATTATGAGATCGCTGTCACAAGCAAGCTGATGCTCTTCAGCTAACATAGTAAGTTGGTTGGTAGAGAAACCTTGGTGTTCATCCAGGCAATCGTAGATAATTTTCCACCCAAAGGCTTTTCGTAATTCCGTAACAAGGGGTCTCCAAAAAGGCAAAGCTACTATACAGACAGCCTCATGAATACTTTGATCACGACGAAGCTGCTGAAACACCTTAACTAAGACATCCAGCATTTGGGGTGGCATGCGGTGACGATAGATATTTAAATCAGCAGGTCCGGGCAATTGAACTTCATAAACATTCTTTTTAATAGGCCGTATAGAGATTCTAGGCATACTATCTGGATTATCTGGGTCCAGCAGCTGATTTTGAGTGAAAGTAGTTTTGAGGTAAAATACTCTATGGTTATGGAGAGCAAACTGTGAACAGATGTGTTGTGAGCGTTGATATCTAAAGTCCCAATCTATAATTGGGAAGTAAATAACATCATATTGGGGGAGCTTAGGTGCTTTGAATGTTTCAGTTACTTCTTTAGATACTAGGGACGGAAGCGAACGAGTATAGCTAGCGTCTACTGTGCTAGCTTCGGGAATCTGTTTAATCAATCGCTTGATCAGATACTTGATAGAAGGCGGTAGCCACCGCCGCCCTAGCTCCCAGGCGCGAGCTTTCGCGCGCCGCCACGCGTGCGTGGGATACCGCAGATACCAATAATAGCTGAGCAACTTATCAGCAATCCGATAGCGCTTCCAGCCTAGTCTTTGCTGCAAAGAAGTTAGCTGCGCCTGGAGATGTTGCACCGCCTGCTCCTTCTCTGCCAGCTGGGCCTGTAACTCCTGCACCGCTTGCTCCCGCTCCGCCAGCTGGGCCTGTAGGTCTGCAACCTGTCGGTCCCGCTGGGCCACCTCCCCCTGAAGCACAGGGACAAGCTGAGCAAACCTTTCTCGCTCTGTTGCAGCTTCTACAGCATAAGGGCTTAGTGTATCGATCGCGGCTTGCAGCTCGATGTCCTCAGCCTCCAAATCGTCGGGCGACCGGCGCTGATAAGCCGTATACGTGCGCAACACCATGTAAAGGGCTTTGGCGGGGAAAGCCAGCTTAGGCTCATCAACTGCATTGATCAGCGAAGTGCGGTGATGCTGGAGCTCCTCTTCAATGAATTCTTGAATCGCCCTTTGAATCTCCTCTTGTCCCGCAAGCTCCGGTTTACCGATGTAAGCGACGAGACGCTTCACCTCGCACTCCCAATCCTCCATCAACTCCTCGTAAAAGACGAAGAGTCTGGGCTGGTTTGCCGTATGCTGCAAGGCAGAGGTCACGTGGGTCAGCCAAAGCTGAATCCCCTTCTCGAAAGAGAAGTTGTTACGGCGCTCAAGCGAGCGAGCGACGTCGACCGGATTCCTCAAGCAGATGACATATCGCATCGGGGGGAGTAGCTTCTGCCAGAAAGGCAGTGTCAAGCATGTCCGAGGGTCTTTCCACCCCCAAAGCTCAGCCGTGGCGAAGTCTGCTTGCAGAATCGCCCGCGCACGCTGTCTCAAATCGGCCAGGTCAGGAGAGCTTTCCCACCCCGGCGGGAAGACAGGAGGTTCGTGCCAGCTCCCTCCCAGACGAGTGAGAATCTCATCGTTCAATGCCGTAATGATATGATGTTCCCAGTAGCCCTTAGGGTTATCTGGCCCTGGTCGCATAATATGTGGTTTAGGGCCCAGATAGACGCCCAGCAAGTTAAGAATCCTCGACACCAGCGAGGTTCCACTGCGGTGCATACCTAAAATGCAGATGATCTGAGACTCAGCTCTTTGCGTCGTGTTTGCCGCTTTTTTCATATCTACCACTTTTTTCATGATAGATGCCCCTTTCCTTTCAAGTAAGCTGCTAACGCTTCGGGCCAGGGCCGCAGACCGTCCAACCCCAGCCCACGTAACTTCTCATGCGTCAGCACCGAATACGCCGGTCGGCGCGCCTTGGCCCCAGACTCTGCACTCGTCGTCGGGCCGAAATCTGGCTTCAATATCCAATAGTTCAAAGATCTTGGCCGCAAACTCGTACCAGGAGCACTGCCCACTATTGGTAATGTGGTACACCCCATAGGCTCCCGTCTGCGAGAGTTCCTTGATCTTCTGGGACAGGTCTTTTGTATAAGTCGGGGTCAGGACTTGGTCGGTCACGACCCGGATCGGCTTGCCTTCTTGAGCGAGACGGATCATCGTCTCGACGAAGTTGCCGCCCTTGCCGCTGGAGCCTGCAACTCCATATAAACCCGAAGTGCGTATGATGAAGTGCTTGGGGCATATATTGCGCACAAAGTACTCTCCCGCGAGCTTAGAGACCCCATAGACGTTGAGCGGGTTAGGAGCATCGTCTTCAGTATAGGGCGTGTGCTTCTCGCCGCCGAAGACATAATCGGTACTGATGTGTATCAATACACAGTTCAAATCCGCACAGACTTGGGCCAGGTTGCGGACGGCATAGGCGTTGACCCAGAACGCTTTGGAAACTTCATCCTCGCAATCGTCGACTCGCGTGAATGCTGCTGTGTTGATGACCACAGTCGGTCGGATCTGGCTGAGGCGCGTGCGTGTATACACAAAATCGCAAATGTCCAGATCGCTATGAGACAGGGGGATGAGCTCCCGATCGTCGAGCACCTTGACCAGGTCCGTGCCCAACTGCCCGTTCGCCCCGATCACGACAACTCGCTCGGTCATCCCGATTCCCCAGCCTGGAGGTCAAATGGTTTATGCTCCTCTAGAACATCGTAAATATCCCGCTTAGGTATCTGAAGGACATCGCCGAGCATATTGACGACCCAATTACCGCCCGATTTAGGGTACTCGGTTACCACGATTCTCATCTGCTGTCCTCCGTTCAAGTAAGTAGCCCCGCTCTATCAGATACTCGACTATCTTTCGGGCGTTATCTTCAGGCGACGATTGCATGGTTTCCAGGATAATTTCAGGTGCGACTGGTGGCTCATAAGGGTCATCTATTCCGGTCACACCCTGGATTTCTCCCCGTCTGGCCCGAGCGTAAAGCCCCTTGGTGTCGCGCTGTTCGCACACCTCGAGGGGAGTATTCACATAAACCAGAATGAACCGATCCTCCCCGATCATCGCTCGCACTTGATTGCGAGTCGCCCGATATGGGCTGACCGCTGCTACGACCACAGCCCCGCCATGACGCACAATTTCCGAGGCCACAAAACCTAGGCGCAGGATGTTGGCATCCCGGTCCTCCTTGCTAAAGCCCAGCCCCTTTGAGAGATGAGTGCGCACCACATCTCCATCCAAGAGAGTTACTTGGCGCCCATGCTCCATCAGTTTGACTGTCAGAATCTCCGCAATGGTGGACTTGCCTGCCCCCGGCAGCCCTGTAAGCCACACGCAGAACCCTTGCCGATGGCGCGGGGGATAAGCCTGGAGAAGTATCTCAGCAACCTCAGAGCGGATAAACCATTCCGGTAACGCGTAACCGTTCGCCAGATGTTTCCGCACTTCCGTCCCAGACATCGTCAGGAACCTGCGACCCGGAGGTATCCGCCGCCGCTCCTCATAACGATCTTCTTCGGGAAGATACACCACTTCACCAAATGGAATCATTCGCACACCAATTTCGTCCTGAAAGGCAGCCATTAACTCCTGAGCGGCATACGGTTCATAGAAAGGCTTTCCTCCGGAATCCTGGCCGGGACTGGCGTGATCACGCCCGACGACGAAATAATTGGCCCCGTAGTTCCGCCGGATAATGGCATGCCACACCGCTTCCCGAGGGCCAGCCATCCGCATTGCCAGAGGCACAAGGCTCAGCAGCGTCCTTTCGGGATCGTAATATTTATCCACCAGCACTTGATAACACCGCACCCGGGCATAGAAATCCACATCCCCCGGCCGGGTCAGCCCAATTGCAGGATGGATCAGCAGTGAGCCATTCACCTCATCCATGGCCCGCTTGGTCAGTTCCTCATGGGCGCGATGGATAGGATTACGCGTTTGAAAGGCCACGACGTTTCCTCGCCCCATCCGTTCCAGAAGAGCACGTACCTCCTCTGGAGTTCTCCGCAACTCCACAAAACTGTAGTGCTTTGGCAAATTAACCACTTTCATGGGACCACTGATGTAATATTTTCCCCATGAAGCCATCTCCGCAACCACGGGATGCCGGGGATCAGTTGTCCCATAGACCAGCACCGCTTCTTCCTCCCAATTCCACCGGAATTTCTCTTCCACAACCATTACAGCCAGCAATTGGTTTTTGGCGCTCCGAAGGGCGATTTGATCTCCTACATGAATAGGAACATCCTCTGCTAGAGGAAGAGTAATTGGGATTGGAAAGATCGTCCCATCCGCTAATCGCATTTCGTAGAGAACGCGCCGATAATCTGCCTCGCCCATGAAACGATCCAGCGGCGAAAATGCTCCAGTTGCGAGCATTTCCAGGTCGCATAAAGAACGAGGAGATAGCTGGAGAGATTTCAAACTATTACCCTTACTTATCCATTCGCGTCGTTCATCCTCATCAGTAACTAACAAATTTATCAATTTACCGCCGTAAGGGCTTATCAACTTTGTCATCCGCCTCCTCCAAGTTTGGCTAACGCTCAAGACAACCTACATATGTGGCATGGACTAGGAAACCCAACAGGATCACCCATTCGATACCCAACGTTATAACAACGGTCGTGATGCGCTCCATTTCATTCTGAAAGATTTTACGGCAGGCTTCCCGCGGGCCCTGCAATGCCTGCTGAATACCTGAGCGGACCGCGTCGCCCCACATCTCCACCCTAGGTTCAAACATTCGCCTGCTGATACTGACGTACCACATATATTGCCGGCCCTAAAGCCTGAATCTCCCCTTGATTCATCCACAGGGCCCGATGGCACATCTGTTGGATCAACCCCACATTGTGACTGACCAGCAGGATGGTGGTGCCCTTTTGCAAAAATTCTATCATTCGGGCCTGGCACTTCCGCTGGAACCCCTCGTCCCCCACCGCCAGGACCTCGTCCACCAGCAGGATGTCGGGCGCCCAGGCCGTGGCCACCGCAAAGCCGAGGCGGGCCACCATCCCGGTCGAATAGGTCCGCAGGGGGGCGTCGATGAAGTCCCACAACTCGGCGAAATCGACGATCCAGCTGAACCGCTCGGCGATCTCCCGCCGGCTGTGGCCCAGGAGCGTGCCGTTCAGAAAGACGTTCTCCCTCCCGGTCAGCTCCGGGTGGAACCCGCCGCCCAGCTCCAGCAGGGGGGCCACCCGCCCCTTGACCCGGACCCGGCCGGAGGTCGGGCGCAGGACCCGGGCGATCACCTTGAGCAGGGTGCTCTTGCCGCTCCCGTTGCGGCCGATGACCCCCAGCACCTCCCCCCGCCCGACCTCGAAGGTCACCTCCTTCAGCGCCCAGACGTCCCGGAAGCCCAGCCGGCCCTGGATCCGCCGGATCGCGTACTCCTTCAACGACCGGATCGGCTCGACGGGGATCCGGAACCGGACCGAAACCGACTCCACCCGAATGACGGGGTCGGCAACGGACCGGGCCTTATCGATCAATTCCGCGGCGACCGGAAACACGCCGTGTCGATCCATCATAGCCTGTAAACCATCCTATCGGCGTGGGCGGTGAAGGCCAACCATCCGACGGCCAGCACGGCCAGGGCGAGGGCGGTGCTGGCCGCCATCGACTCCACAGACGGCAGAGCCCCTTCATAAATCGGGCCCCGGAAGGCCGCCACCAGGTGGTGCATCGGGTTGATTTTCAACCAGAGGGCATACTGCGCGGGGAAAATCTTCGCCGGGTAGAAGACCGGCGTCAGGAAGTACCAGGCCGTCAAAATCACCTGATACATTTCAATGATATCCGGGAAGGCCACCGCCACCGACGACAGAAGGAGGCTCACCCCCAGCGTGAACAGTGCGGCTTGGACGACGGCTATCGGGACGAAGACGAGGGCCGGGCGGAACGGCGCCCCGGTCACCAGCATGATCAGGCTGAGAGGGATCAGGGCCAGGGCTAAGTTCACCAAACCCGTCCCCAGGGCCGAGACGGCGAAGACCGTCCGGGGCACGTAGATCCGATGGAGCAGCGCTCCTCCCCAGACCAGCTGCTGCATGCCCAGGGTCGTGGTCTGGGCGAAGAAGTTCCAAAGGAGCGTTCCTGACAGGAGGTAGACCGGGTAGTTCGGCAAGTCCCACCGGAACAGGTGGGAGAAAACCAGGGTGAGCACCACCATCATCAGCAGGGGATTGAGCATGGTCCAGGCAACCCCAAGCACCGACCGCTTGTATCGGACTTTTACATCCCGGGCTACCAGCTGGCCCACCAGGTCCCGGTAGGCCCAGAGGGCGGCCAGCTCCTCCCAGAACGCCGGGGGCCGCCGGGCGGAATCGTAGACGATCTCGTCCGCCATCAGGGCATCGCCTCCTCGGAAATCGCGGCCGGCTCAAAGGGCGCTACGGGCTCTCCTAGCAAGGCCGAGACGATCCGCCGGGCCGCCCGACAGTCCCCATAGGGGTTCAAGAATCGGGCCAGCAGCAGGCGTTTATACTCCTCCCCGTGAGCCGATCCAGGATCCGCCGGACGAACCAGTGGGTCCAGTCAGCTCCACATCCACACCCAGCCGCCGACCGACTTCGCCGACGATGGTTACGGCCCTGGCCAGAGCAGCCACGCCCTCCGACGAGAGCTCAGGCTTTACTACAGTTACGACGTTCAGGCCGCCTTCTGCCTTTAGCGCCGGAGATTGGGGCTCCAGCGTTTGCACTTGAGCCCCCGGTCACGATGAGGAGGGCCTTGGCTTCGTAGCGAGAAGGGAGTGCGAAGGCACTGGCCGCCGCGGTAGCCAAAGCCGCCCCTGCGGTGACCGCGGTGATCAGCAGCCGGTTGCGCCACAGGGTCCGCCCCAGTTCCCGCAGGTCGATCTCATCGTCCGGCACGTAGGACCGGGGCTCCAAGGTTATCACCTCCCGTTTCCTCGAGAACCAACCGGCGGAGTCCCTCCGCGACGACTCTCCGGGCTTCGTAGAAGATCGTCACCCGGTCTGCCCACAGAGCCTGCCTTCCTCGCTGCAGGAACACCTCCCCCTCCAATACCACCTTCCTCTCCGAGGTGACCCACATCACCGCATGCGCGCGGCCGCTCCCGTCCGCGTAGTCCAGGGAGACCTCGCCCTCCGCCCGCACCCACCCCTCCTGGGAAGCCTCCAGGGACCGGCCCACCACTCGCCCTTGGGCACTCTGCACCCGCACGGGACCGCTCAGCCGCATGCGGCCAGAGGCGCGGTCGTAGAAGAGCCGCGGGCCGAAGGCCACAAGGTCCGGCGGTACAAACACGCGAACCTCTCCCCCTGCCGTGAGACGGCCCGCCTGGAGGTCCACCTCCATGGTCTGCGCGAACACTACGCCGTGCAATGTCTCGAAGGACGCCTCTCCCCGTGCCGTCAGCCGTCTTACCCGCCAGCCTGTCAGTGACAACTCGATGCGGGCCGCGTCTACCGCCATGCCCTGGCTCCGAACCCGGCCGCGGACGAGAATACCCCGGCCCCGGCGGGTATCTACTATGAGCCTCGCGCCGCTGAGCACTGTGGATCCGTCCGACCCCTGCACATTCCCTTCCGCCACCACGGTCCCTTCACGGGTATCTGCTTTCACGCGCGCCGCGTTGATTGTGAAGGCACTTGCAGTCGTTCGGCTAGCCAGCAGAAGGATCACGGCAGAGGCGGCCAGCAGAGGCGTCCGCATCAGAGCTTCCGCTGTCCCTTCACATACTCATAAAGCGTACGATCCCGGTAGGCGAGGACGAAGTGCCGGCCTGCCCGCTTCAAGTCGCCCTTGCGCGTGTAGGCCAATCCCAGCAGGTAGTGGAGCACCGCGTTCCGCGGGTCTGCCTTCACGCCCGCCTCCCACCACGCGATCGCCTCGTCTACCTCCTCACGTTCCCCATGCAGGAAGCCCACGTAGCCCATGGTCCACGCGTTTCGTGGCTCCTGAACCGCAGCTTGGCGCATCGCCTGCATGGCCATGCCTTTCCGGTTGGCGAAGTACGCGGCGAACGCAAGACAGTACAGGGCAAACACGTTTCCCGGACTCCGCCGGAGCCACTCTTGCGCGGTCTGTATGAAGCGCCGGGCTGCCGGCGCCCTTCCAGCCTCCCCGCCCACCAGTTGATCTACGCGCTTCAGGTGCTCCCAGCCCTCCAGGAGGCGTCCCTCATGCGCGTACACCACAGCGAGGTAAAAATGTGCGTCCACGCTTGACGGATTGCGAGTCACTTCGGCCTGGTAGCGGGCAGCAAGAGCCTTCCAGTCCGTGCTGGCGGCGTGTGCCGGACCTGTGCCGGCGGCAAGAGCCAGGAGCAAGAGAGAAATCCAGAGGCTGCGCAAATCTTCACCCCCTCGGCGTGCGGCCGCACGCTGCCCAGCCCACCAGGGCTCCTACGACCCCGCCCACGTACAGTACCAGGAGGAGAGGCACTACGTAGAAGAACGCCAAGTATGCCAGGAAGGCGTCTCCCCCCTGGACTGCACGGACCGCTTCCCAACCCCACCGCAGGGTCTGCGGGGTCAGCAGAAACGGGAGAGGCGCCATAGCGAACCCGAGCCACCCCCTCGCAACTATCCCTACCACGGCGCCCTCGACAACCAGCGGAATCCACGGGTCCCGCCAACCCACCGCGTCCAGCCTGGATCCTCCTGTGGCCAACTCCACAAGGAAACCTGCGACGTAGGCCAGGGCGATCGCCACTGGCGCCCGGTACCGCGCGGCCCAAACCGAAGATCCTGCCATCTTTCCCCGGTGGAGCATACCCGCCCGTAAATGGATTCATCGGTCAGCCCGTGTCCTCCTCCTAACGGGCAGGAGCGCAGGGCCCGTGGCCCCGGCCGACGCTCCTCGCGTTCCGCAACCGCCTCCTCCGGCCTGTCCCAGGCGGAAATCTGCGCGTCCGCGGTCACCTAGCTAGGGCAGCACGCTCCTTGCGCCAATTGGAGTCTATGGATAGGGAATACGCTATTGATGCCCGCCGCAAAGGGGCGGAGCTAATCCTGGACCCGCGCCGATCCCGGGAACCGGTCCAAGCGCGTCTGTTCCTCCAGGGCCCGATCCACGCGCCCGGAGACGTCCTCTCCGAGGTCCCGCCCCACCTCCCGGGCCCACCGGGCGAGGCTCGTCGGGTCGGACTCGTCCAGGCCCGCCGCTCCTTCCGCCAGCCGCTCCAACCGCGCCTCTTCCCCGCGCAGGACGCTGACCCGCGACATCAGCCGGCGGGCTTGTCGGCTCCCGCACCGGGGGCACCGCGGAACAGGCTGGTCCGGCGGCCAGAACAGCACCCCGAAGCTCGCCCCGCACGCCTCGCACCGGTACTCGTACACGGGCATCCCTAGCGCCTCCGAACGCGTACAGGCCCACCCTCGGGGTGCGCTCTATACCTCAGCCGGTTCACGAGCCCGACCACAGCTTCCAAACCTTGTCGGGCCGGCCTCCCACATGCCTCGAAGCTCAGCACCAGCCCCCGGGCGGCACAACCCACAGTACGCCACGCCGAGCGGCCCTCCGCGTACGGAAAACGTCTGCCGGCCCGCGCCGCGTTCGGGTAGAATAGGCGCAGAGGAGGACGGGAGCTGTGCGCCGGAGGAAGTGGACCGTGTCCCTGCCCCTGGACCTCGCCCAGGCTGCCGAGCGAGCGGCCCGCCGGGACGGGGTTACACGCAGCGCGTTTCTCCGCGAGGCCCTCCGTCAGTTCCTCCAGGAGCGCCGGTGGCGGAACCTGCAGCGCCAGACGGCCCGTCGCGCACAGGCATTGGGGATCCGCACGGAGGAGGACGTAGACCGCCTGGTCCACGAGCTCCGGCGGTAACTCCCCGTGCGCGTGGTCCTGGACACCAACGTCCTCGTCTCGGCGTTCGCCTTCCCGGGTAGTAAGCCTGACCAAGTGCTCGCACTCGTACGGCGCGGTGCGCTGCAGTTGTTCGTATCTCCCTTCATCCTGTCCGAGCTGGACAGAGTCCTGCGCCTGAAGTTCCGCTTCCGTGGAAGGCAAGCCGCAGAACGGGTCGCTTTCATCCGCTCCGTGGCCACCGTGGTGCGTCCGACCGAGACGGTGGCCGTGGTCGCCGCCAAAGAGGAAGACAACCGCATCCTCGAGTGCGCCCTCGCAGCGGCAGCGGACTTCCTGGTTACAGGTGACCGGGCACACTTGCTACCCCTGCGCTCGTTCCGGGGAACGAGGATCGTGACCCCCGCCGAGATGTTGGAGCTGGTGGGACGCGGTCGCTAAGGCAGGGCTACCGAAATAGGCCATGCACGCTGCAGTACCCGCTCGTCGCGTCCCCAGAGCTGAGCGGCTCTGCCACAAGCCACCGGTGTCGGCTGGCGCTGCGAAGGGCACAGCTCCGCCATTCGGGTACATCCCGTACCCCGCCGCCCCTGAGACCCTACCCCAGGTCCCAAACTTCGCTTCTTGCCCTACACCGGCTCGACCTC
>FWWL01009028.1_pt1 | contig 12401 bp, 9 predicted proteins | sample 2228331 | NCBI WGS metagenome assembly FWWL01 (sample SAMEA103939775, study PRJEB20133) | metagenome | reverse complement strand
TAGTACGAAAGGACCGGGCTGGACCGACCTCTGGTGTACCAGTTGTCCCGGCAGGGGCAGTCGCTGGGTAGCCAAGTCGGGAAGGGATAAGCGCTGAAAGCATCTAAGCGCCAAGCCCACCCCAAGATAAGGTCTCCCATCCGGTCAACGGAGTAAGGTCCCCGGTAGATGACCGGGTTGATAGGCGGCAGGTGTAAGCGCAGCAATGCGTTGAGCTGAGCCGTACTAACCCGACCGAGGGCTTGCTCATAGACGCGTTTCCGGCGACTTCCAGTCCAATCCCACTTCTCTCACCTCCTGAGAGGGGACACCTCCCCTCTCAAGAGGTGAGAGCCAATTTCAACTCGGGTGTCCATAGCGGAGGGGAAACACCCGTTCCCATCCCGAACACGGCAGTTAAGCCCTCCAGCGCCGAAAATACTGCTCTGGCAACGGAGTGGGAAGATAGGTCGATGCCCGGGTTGAACCGTCCAACGCCCTCTGGCACACGCCAGAGGGCGTTTTTGCTTTAACCCCCACGCTCCCTCACATAACGCAACAGGAACGCCCCTGCCATCAGGTAGAAAGGAATCGTCATAAACCCCCACCGCCACCCTACCCCCATGCCGTATGCGCGGTTAATCCAGTCGCCCAGCGGTCCTGCAATTAGAGGCGCAAAGACCTGAGGCACGGTCATCGCAATATGCCAGATTGCCATATACCGTCCCGCCTCTTGGGTGGGCACTAAGTTGCTGGCAAGTGCCCAGTCCACCGCACAGAATGCACCCCAAGCAAAGCCAAAAATCCCGCCCAGCAGATAGACCCATGCCATACTCGGTGCGAACAAGAACAATAGGGTCGCCACGCCCATTAGCCCTATCGTTTGGTAGATGACAAACTTTTTGCTGGTTCGGTCTGCCATGATGCCCGCCCACCAGTTGCCCGCAACGCCCGTGAGGGTGGCAATCGCCATCACGACGAATGCTCCCCTTGGTGCACCCTGCCCCAACCCCATCGTGTCGCGCAGGTAGTACTCCAGAAAGAAAAGCACCGTATAGAAGCCCATATTCAGGATGAACCGCGATAGCACCACCAGCCGAAAGTTGGGATATTCGCTCATCCAGATGTTCACAAAGTGGCTGAGGCGTAAGTGCTTTTCGTCAGGATGGTTCGGGCGCCACTGGGGTTCGGGCATCCCTAACACCGTCCAGAGCATCGTGAAGAGCAAACACGCGCACAGAATCACCCCCACAATCAGCAAGCGCGTGGAATAGGCATACCCTGCAAATAGCAGAGGCGGTTCGCTTAGGGTCAGTCCTGCCAGCGCAAGCCCGATCAGATTGCCCATTAGGGTCATCATGCCCATATAGGCAGACGCCAGCCCATGCCGTTCGGGAGGCACATAGTCGGGGATGACCGCTTGATAGGGTCCGTTCGCCCAGTTCAGAAAGAGCTGGATGCCCACAAAGTAAAGCACCAAGAGCGCAAAACTCGGAGTGTGCATAAACAGCATCACAAACGGAAGGCTCAGCAGGGTGCCCCACACGATGAAGGGGCGACGCCTGCCCCAGCGGGAGGTACTGCGGTCGCTAATCGGACCCGCAATCAGCTCAATCACGGTGGAGATGAACGCTCCCGCAGCTGCCAGCCATGCTAAGTAGGTGCCCTTCACCTCGGCAGGCACTAACTCTGCCACGCGCACCTGCATAATAATCGTCAGAAACGCAGCCCAGTGAATACTAACACCGAGCCAGAACGCGCTGATTGCCCAGTAGTTAATCCGCGTCTGCATCCCTAACCGCTAAGAGTGCTTCACAAAAGTGGCTTGGGCATCTTGCCCATTTAGCACACGGGCGAGGACACCCGTGCTACGCCGTGGCTTGGGCATCTTGCCCATTCAGCACACGGGCGAGGACGCCCGTGCTACGCCGTGGCTTGTGGGCAGGATTCCCGTGCTACGGTTTGGCTTGTGGGCAGGATGCCCGTGCTACGAATGGATTTCTCGAACAGCTCGCCAGGACTACGACTCCTTCTTGCCCTGTTCTAAGTTGACCAGCGTGCCCATGAGGGTCTTCTCTGCGCTGGTGGTGTCTTGCCCTTGAAGGGCGCGGATGGCGCGCGTGACCTCTTGTGCCTCTTGGGTGCGCCCTTGCTGAAGCAGGAGCGCCTGAGTGCGCTGGAGTTCCTGCAGAGCTTGGGTCTGGCTGAGTTGGTGCGTGCGTAGCCCCATAATGGTCTTTTCAAGGGCGCGCGAGGTAGTGGCGACTTGCAGTTCGTTCGCCACGCGTGGGTCTTGGGGCACATTCGCTTTGGCAGGGTCGGGTGTGAACTCCATGAGGGCTTCGCCCGTAAGGGTTTCCGTACGCCCTGTGGCGATGTCTTCCCAAGTGAGGCGCAGTTTGGCGATTCGGTAGGTGCCCGCAGGATGGTTGGGGAACTCCAGCTCGAAAATCGGGTTGAGCGTACTGCCCCGTTCCACATCCACGAGGCTCATCTCGGCAGTGCGCCCGTGCAGTTTCAGCTCGCCCCCAAACGCTTGGCGGACTTGCACCCAGCGCGCCAGCTGCAGTTCCAGTTTGAGGTTGCGCGCTACCACCGTCATCAAGCGCACCAACTCCTGCTGGAACACCTCTGGAATGCGCTGAGGCTGGTCGATATAGTAGTACTTGCCTCCACTGCGTCGTGCAATCCCTGCCAGCAGTTCCTCGTTGTAGTCGGGTCCGAAGCCGAGCGCAGTGACATGGAAACCGAACTCTTTCGCCCGCGCGGCGACGCCCACTATCGTGGAGAAATCCTTGATGCCAACGGTCGGCTCCCCATCGGTTAGCAAGATGAGATGCGACTGATAGCCCGGTAGCCCCACCGACTGAATCTGTTGAGTGCCCACCACCAGCGCATCGTAGAGGTTCGTGGTGTCGCCCACCGTGAGGCGCATAATATGCTCTTTGACCAACTGCTTGTTCACAATCTTGCGCGGGGGCATCACCACATCGACCGTGTCCGAGAAGGTCACAATCGAAAGCACATCGTGGTCGGTCAGCTGGTCGACGAGATAGCAACAGGCTTGCTTCGCGTATTCAAAGGGTGCGCCCTCCATCGAGCCACTGCGGTCCAGCACCAAGCAGAGGTTCAGCGGAGCGCGCCCTGCCACCGTTTGGGAGCCAGTAATCTGCACCAGAAGCCCCTCGCGTGCGATGCTCTGAGCGAGGGCGACGGGACGCCCCAACACGACATTCATCGTGAGCGAGGGTTGAGGTGGCCCCCCCACCCCAGGCACGGCTTGAGTGCGATTGGGGTCTAATACGGGCATGTTCATCGCTTGAGTGCGCATCGGGTCAGGCGCACCGAACTGCTGTGTCCGATCCATCACTTTGTCTCACCGTTCGCTTATTTCGCCCTGCCCCGTCAATTTCCTGCAAAAATAGTCCTGATTACCGATTCGCCCTTCCCCTCTCTGCTGTCTCTTAATGCACGGCAGTTTTTCGTACCAGCAGACACCGCTAACCCACGCCACACCTCAAGAGAAAGTCCCAAACATACCCCAAAACATCCCTCCTCACCCAAAACCTCACTCCGCCCACCAGCAACAGCCCTCACAACCCCACACCGAACTCCCGCATCAACCCACCTCCCCCACACCTCCACACCAACCAACTCCCCCGCGCCCAACGTTGTTGGGCGCGGGCGTGGGGGAAGGGATCTTGGCGGAGGAACCGTCGCCCCCCCATTCGTCATTGCTGGGGGTGGGGGCTACCGACGCTCCGTCTCCCACATAGCAGGGTCCCACAGCATCGGTTTATACATCCACCAGCTCGCAAGGTCGCGCTGGTCGCTGAAATGAGGCGAGTTCGGGTTCTCACTCTGTCCAGGCGGAAGCACATTCTCGCCATAGGCAGACTTACCGAACTGGATAATCTGGATGTAGGAACCCCGGTCTGTATAGGGCACTCCTGCTAACGCATTTCCCCAGTTCATGCGAGGGGCACGATAGCGCCAGCGGGTCATATCCTCACCATACTGACGCTTGAGCTGGGTAAGTGCGTCCGCAAGCGCAATCGTGAGCAGCTCCTCTGGTTTCTTGCCGTTAAAATAGTCATACAGTCGAGGGACAGGAACGCGTCTGCCCTTGAGCGCGTAGTAGATATAACTCGGCTGGATTGCCAAGCGGAACAGGTCGGGGCTGAAGAAGTTGCCAAGGTCGTCGGCAAAGACGCGGGTACGAGTGGCATCCAGCCACGCATCCCAGATTGCCTTAGCGGTACTGCCTTCCCGCTCGTAGCAATCCCAAGCAGAAAGCACCTGAAGTGCCTGCTTCATTTCGGGCGTCAGATTCTTCTCATTACGGCGGATAATCGCCAGCATTTCAGGCAGAAGCTTGCCCGCATCCTCATCATACTCGGCTATGTCGCGTACCATCGCCTTGATGTCGTCCAAAGTCAGCAAGGGCTTCCGATTGGCAAGCTCGATCAGCCGATAGACACGAAAGATGGCACCCCATACGGGCGTATCGGCATTCTCCCACCAACCAGCAGGCTTATTGTTCCAGTTCATAATAAACCCGCGCTTGGGATTAATCACCTTCGGCATCTGCTCGAACGGCATTATCCCCTGCCAATCGTATTCCCCAGTACCCAGCGCAGGCAAGCGCGGGTCAACACCCTCTGCACGAATCGGCACGCGCCCACCATACCAGTAGCCAATATCGCCCTCTTTCGTCACAGCGTGTAAGTTGAAGGAGGTAGGAGCAAACGACGCGGCGCGCTCAAAATCGCGGATAGTGCGCGCCTGATAGAAGCCATAAAGCGTGCGCATCATCTCCAGCTCTTTGTCCCAATAGCCCATCGCCTTCGCCAGCGCAAGGTTATTCCGTCGGTCGATACCAACGATAGGACCATGCACCGAGCGATAGACCGTTATCTCCACAGGGTCGGCTCCTTTGACGCGGATAACCTCCGTGCGCTTTTCCAAGTTGCGCCACGCGCCCTTGTACCAATACTGCTCTTGATTTTCGGGGTTGAGCTTCTCAATAAACACATCCACGAGGTCGCCTATGCCTGAGGTGAAGGTCCAAGCGCCATGAGGGGTCATGCCGATAAGCACGCCAGGAATGCCTGGAAAACCCATGCCCATCACATTAATTCCTGCTCCAACAAGATGCACCTCCGCTGCGATATGGGGGATGCTAAAGCCCATCTGAGGCGCGCCCACAAGAGTGGGGTAGCCGCTGGCAGATTTCTTGGGATGGACAAGCATGGCATAACTGCCGAGCTGAGTGAACAACCCATGGGCACGCGCGAACTCGACTTGCGCCTCCCCCGAAGCGATACGAAGCGCGGGCAGAAGCACATCCAATCCCATATCGGGCAGAGTTTCAAGATGGCGACGCAGGCTCTCCAGTGTCTTGCGCGGGTCTACCCGATGTGCCTTCCGAGTGTCGTCCTCTGGGGGAACAGTAGTGGGCGAAGTAGGGTCTTGTATCCAGAGCAGGTCGTTCATCCAGACGGGCGCAAGCTCTTTATTGCGCGCCTTGAGCAGTTGATAGAGGGCGTAGTTGCGCAGGTCGCCCGCTGCTACAACGCCCCCAAACCGTCGGGACATCATCACCCCGATTGCCACCGTATCGGTAGGACGCCAAGGGCGAGGCTCTATCCCGTGCTCGGCATACTGAGGGGGAAGCTGATTCGTCCGCTTCGCCTCCTCTATCCAAGCGTTCACCCCGTCTGCAAAGCCTCGGATAGCAGTCTGCTGCTCCTCGGGCAAGCGGGCAATCTGGTTGAGCATCTCCTCTTCCGTATAGCCCTCTGTACGGGCAGACTTATCCTGTTCCAGCGCTGAGGCGCCCATAATCTCTGCAACCTCCCCTCGTGCCTGCCTTCGATACATCTCCATCTGCCACAGGCGGTCTTGGGCAATTGCGTAGCCGTTGCCATAAAACAACCCATAGAGGCTGTCGGCTTGAATATGGGGAACCCCATAGCGGTCGCGATAGATGCGCACCGTCTCGCCACGCACACTCAGACTCGTAACTTGCGCACTGGCACTTACTATAAGGCTCAATACAACCAACAGAAAGCCGTTCCGACGCATAGTAGTACCTCCTTGTAATCGCTAATCCCTTTCGACTCATGGGTCGAATCTCCTGCTTGCTCGGCTCTGATTCTCCTGGCAAGCGAAAGACTCAAAACTTTCTGCAAAATTCCGATAATCGAGATGAGGTGAGCGCGATGACGGAACCGGTCACCCCTCCAGTGCGGGTAGACCCCTTACGCGTGGTTCCGAAGGAGGAACGGAAGGAACGCCCCCCTAAGCGGGAAACCCGACCGAACCCTCCGAAGCACCCTTCCTCACCAACCCCGAATGAGGAAGAAACGCACCAGCTGGATGTGGAGGTGTAAACGATGGCGGAACTGATGGTGCTGTTGCAAGCCCTGCTGTTGGTGGCGGGGTGGTTGCTGTTTCTGCGCGCGCAGGCCGAACTGCGCGCTCAAGTGGCACGCCAATCGCTCACTGGCGAAATGGAAACACTCCAACAAACCCTCGATGCGCTTCTCACACGGCTCATCCAAGAAAACGACCGGGCGGAGCAACTCCTCCAGTTGCTGAGCGCACAAATAGCCTTCGAACCCCCCACTGCAGGCGCACCTACCGAAACCCCAACCCAGACGAGAAGCGATTCAGGGTATAACCTATATCGTCAGGAATCGCCCGTTCTGAGCGCAATAGTGCAGTTAGCTCAAGAGGGGCTTAGCCCCGCAGAAATTGCACGCCAAACAGGCTATGCACTGGGCGAAGTGGAACTGATTCTGAACCTAAATCGTAGATACATGGAGGAAGACCGATGAAACGATGGCTTTACTTTGGAAGTAGTGCTCTCGTCGTGATTGTTGTCGGTGCACTGGGCGCATGCGGGAATAAGGCGCAACCAGTTGCGACTATCAACGGAAAACCGCTTTCTCAAGAGGAATACTATCGTCGCACCGAACAGCTCCCCACCATTAATCAGGTCGTCGGTACTCAGATTATTACTCAGCCGGCAGGCTACGCCGCATTGCTTGGCATGATACGCGAGCAAATCCTCATCGATATGGCGCAAGAGGAAGGCGTGATGCCAACTGACCAACAGGTCGAAGAGCGCGTCCAACGAGCCTTCCGAGAGAACCCCCAGATTAAGCAAGCAATCACAGAGCAGAAGCAGATAACCCTCGACGATTTTCGGCGTGAGGTACGTGCCCAACTCATCGTGTTCAACCTCCAAACAAAGGGCGTGACCGTCACCGAACAGGAGGTAAAAAAGTTCTATGAGGAGAACAAAGAGCGATTCTATCGCCCTGCTTCGGTTACAGTGCGCGCCCTCACCGTGCGCAACCCCAACCCGAATATACTCCAGCAAATCGATGACGACCTTAAGCGGGGGTTTAATTTCCGCACAATCGCCCAGAAATACGAGCAGAATCCCGCTGCAGGAGTGCGAACAGGAGAAACCGAGATTCAGCTGGAAGGTCCTGTAGAAAACACTCCTCAGGGACAAGCGTTCCTAAGGCTCCGCAACGCTCTCAAGGATGTGAAGCCAGGCGGGATTACTGGCTGGATCGACTTTGGTCAAGAAAAGGTACGCATCGAAGTCATCACACGCAACCCCGGACGCCAACTGCCCTACGAGGAGGTCAAGGAGGCAATTCGGGAGCAACTGATGCTTCAAAAAGGCGCCCAAACAGGACGCGACCTCAACCTCGAACTGGCAAAACGCTTAGCAAATGCCAAAATAGAGGTTTTAGCACCTCGCTGGAAAGAGCAGTTTGCTAAAGATATGGAACAGCTCAAGAAAAACCTCGAAGAGCTCGAGAAGCAGAAACAGCAGACCGGACAAGCCCCCGCAGGTCAGCAACCTACTCGACAGTCGAGCTCGAGGTAGCCGATGATTTACATCGTAGGGCTGGGACCGGGTGGCGCCCAAGAGATGAGCGCAAACGCGCTGGGCGCACTTCGTCGCGCCAAGAAAGTACTCCTGCGCACGGAAAAACACCCCGCGGTCAGTGCTCTACGGCTGGCAGGTATCGCGTTCGAATCACTGGATTCGCTGGAACTACCTCCTGACCCTCAGGCTCGGAGCCGTGCCCTCGCCGAATATGTCATCCGCACAGCGCAGGAGGTCAGCCCCCTCGCCTATGCTGTGCCCGGACACCCCCTCATTGCCGAGGACTCCGTGCGTATCGTGTTAGAGCAAGCACGGGAGCGCAATATCCGCACCACCATCGTGCCAAGCCGAAGCTTCTTGGAACCCGTGCTGGAAGCCGTCGGCTATGAGATGAGCTACGGGCTTCAGGTGATCGACGCAGGCTCCCTCCCACAGGTGCAACCCAATCCCGCGCTCGCCCAAATCTACTACCAACTGGAGAATCCCGAACTGATTCAACGAGTCCAACAGGCACTCCTTCAGTACTACCCTCCCGACTTCCGCGTTATGCTGGTGCATGGGGCGGGCATGTTGGGGTTCACGGAGGTACTCACCGTCCCCATCGAGAGCCTCGCCAAGCAAAAGTACGACCCGCTAACCAGCCTGTTTGTGCCCCCGTGCCCTCAGCGCCAGCGTCGCTACGAGGGCTTCGAGGGGCTTGTGGAGGTGGTCAGGGCTTTACGCGGTCCCGAAGGATGCCCATGGGATAAGCAACAGACCCATCAGAGCCTCATCCCCTACCTGATCGAGGAAGCCTATGAGGTCGTGGAGGCAATTGAGCGCGACCAGCCATCAGCCCTGCGTGAAGAGCTGGGCGACCTCCTGCTTCAAGTGCTCATGCACAGCCAGATTGCGAGTGAGGCAGGGCAGTTCGATATCCATCAAGTAATCCAGAACCTGATAGCCAAACTCATCGAGCGCCACCCCCATGTATTCGGGGATGTACGCGCCGAAGATGCCGAAACCGTGCTTCAAAACTGGGACCGCATCAAGCGCGAGCAAACCGCTCAGGAGTCAATCTTGGAAGGAATTCCTCGCTCCATGCCCGCCCTATTGCGCGCGCTGGAGGTCTCCAAGCGCGCCGCAAGAGCAGGCTTCGAATGGGAGAACATCCAAGGAGTGGTCGAGAAACTGGAAGAGGAACTTACCGAGCTTCGCTCCGCTATCGAGCAAGCCAACTCCCAGCGCATCGCAGAGGAGATAGGCGATGCCCTCTTCACGCTGGTCAATATTGCCCGCCACGCACGCCTCGACCCCGAAGACAGCCTCTGCAAAATGGTCGACCGCTTCATCGCCCGCTTCCAATGGATGGAACAGACCGCTCGCCAGCAAGGACGCTCTCTCGAAAGCCTCACCCCCGACGAGTGGGAAGAGCTGTGGCAGAAAGCAAAGAGGGAGTCGTAGATGAGCATCGCACCACGCCCCCATGTCCGAAACCTCACACCCTACAAACCTGGCAAGCCCCCCGAACTGCTCAAGCAAGAACTGGGGCTAACAGAACTCATTAAACTCGCTTCGAATGAGAACCCGCTCGGCGCATCGCCCCTGGTCTACCAAGCCATCCAAGAGGCACTGCCCACTATCCACCTCTATCCCGATGGGGGCTGTCAAACACTTAGAACCGCTATCGCCCAGTTTTATAACCTACCTCCAGACCATTTCATTTTCGGAAACGGTTCCGATGAGCTGATTCACCTCTTAGGAGTAGCCTACTTAGACCCCGACGATGAGGTCATTATGGCAGACCCTGCCTTCATTCGGTACGATGCGTGTGCCCTTCTAAACAAAGCACGCCTGCACAAAGTGCCCCTTACCCCTCGCAACTTCCGCCATGACCTACCCGCCATGCTCTCACAAGTCAACGAGCGCACAAAGCTCTTCTTCCTCGCCAACCCTAACAATCCCACTGGCACTATCGTGACCAAAACTGAACTGGACTGGCTCTTAGAGCGGTTGCCCGCCCATGTACTTCTGGTATTAGATGAAGCCTATTTTGAATACGCAGACCATCCAGAGTACCCAAACGGGATTGAGTATGTGCAGGTAGGGTTCAATCTCATCGTGTTGCGCACTTTTTCGAAGGCGTATGGGTTAGCAGGACTACGAATCGGCTACGGAATCGCGCGCCCTGAACTCTTAGACCCCCTCGAGCGGGTGCGCGAACCGTTCAATGTGAACACGCTCGCCCAAGTATCGGCGGTCGCAGCGCTCAAAGACCAAGCCCATGTAGAACGTACCCGCACACTCAATCGCCAATCGCTGGACTATCTGCAAGCAGAGTGCGAGCGGTTGGGATTGCACGCCGTGCCCTCCTATGCCAATTTCCTGCTGATAGAGGTAGGCAACAAAGCAGAAGCAATTGCTCAATCCCTGCTTCGGCAAGGAGTACTGGTGCGCACGGGCGGGGTGTTCGGTTTGCCTACCTACCTGCGTGTGAACACGGGCACTCCTGAGCAGAATCGACGCTTTGTGTCCGCATTAGAGCACGCCCTTCAGGAAGTAAGGGGATGAGCATGCAAAACCGAACCCCTTCTGACTCCCTCCCCGAACCCCCTCCTTCTCCAAACAGGGAAGGAACCGAGACCCTTCACCAACACGATACCAAGACACCACTCTCCCACTCTCCTGACCCCAGCGAGTATTGGAAGAAACTGTTCATACTCGGCTTCTTTGTGGCGCCAGTGGTGCTCACGGTTATAGTGCTTCTTTCGCCTGCGTTTCGGGAACTGCGCACTGCCCAGCTCGCAAAAAATGACCAACTCATTCAAGCGGTCGAGGAGGGCAACCTCCAGCGGGTTCAGCAGTTGCTCAGGCAGGGCGCAAATGTGAACGCACGCACGCGTGCAGGACTCACTGCGCTGAGCCTTGCCCTGATTCACGGGCACGACGAGATTGCGCTCTGGCTCATTCAGCAAGGCGCAAGTTTAGATGCACGAGACCGCTCCGGCGACCGCCAGCAGAAATATCCAGGCTACTCCCCCGTGCACTATGCGGCGCTCTATGGGCGTACCCGTGTGCTCTCTGCCATGCTGGATGCGGGCGTTTCGGTGAACTTACGCGACCGAAACGGCTACACCCTGCTGATGTTGGCAAGCGAAAACGGGCATTTAGAAACGGTGAAACTCCTGCTAAAGCGGGGTGCCGACCCCTTCGCGCGCAGTGCCTTAGGCGAGACAGCGTTGGACTGTGCTCGGCGCAGTGGCAACCTCGAAGTAATACAACTATTGACCCAAGCTGTTGCTAAAGGCTCTCCAAGAGGCGCGCCAACGGGCGATTGAGCGCATCCAGTACTGCACTCGCCACCGCGCGCCCAAGGTCAGCGCGCACAAACGCACTCCCCACCAACTCTTGGCGTGTCTCCCCCTCTTGCCACAGGAGAAAGGCGTTCACAACGGGACGCTCGGTATCGGTCGAGGTCTCTTGCACCTCGATCAGCGAAAGGTTGACACTGGCAGGCAACAGGGGTCTTAGCGCGTTCAGGATTGCTTCTGCTATCAACGGGGGCAGTTTCGCCTCACCCTCTGCGCTTCCTTCCAAACTACGCCCCTCGTACCATAGGTAGACATGCGCCTTTGCCCGACGCCCTTCCCGCTCGTAAGAAACGCTCTGAATCCGCACACGCCGTTCGGGGGGGCGCGTTTCCCCCACCACCGCCTGCATCGGGAGGGTCAACTGGCTTCCAGTAGCAGTTGCGGCGCCCTTCATCATCATGCACTCTTGGCTCGCCAGATTGATAAGGTTGTCCACCGTCGCCGCATAGTGAACTTGCTCGCGTTCGCGCGTACGCTTCCCACCTTGATAGCCATAAGAGACCGAAATGCTCATATCAACATCAGGAATACGAATTGCCGAAACAGTACGGCTAATATGGTGCGCCAGCAGTCCCGCCTCTTCACGCCGACGCAAAGTCGCAATCGCAAACTCGTCTCCACCCCACCGACAGACCACATCGGTTTCGGAATCCGTCTCCTCAATTAGCACGCGCGCCACCCGCTTAAGCACCTCATCCCCCACCAAGTGCCCATACCGTTTGTTGAATAGCCCAAAGTTGTCGAGGTCAAAGAAGAGCACCGTGATTTCGCGCCCCTGCGAAAGCTGATCGATGCTCCATTCGCGCAAATAGTCGGACCATGGCAAGCCCGTCATGGGGTCATAACTGCGTCCGATTTCAGGCAAGAGGTCGAAAATGGTAAGAATACCCACCAGTTGCCCCTCCCGTACAATCGGGATAATCGTCGTTTGGTTTTGGGCAAGCCACTCCGCCACAGTGCGTAAGGAGGCGGTCTCTGAAAAGGCAGGAATGTCGGTGCGCATCACCTCACGCACAGGCGTTTCTAACGGAACCCCTAACAACTGAGCATACTCCACGATGCCCACAACCGACTGACCATCGAACACAGGCAATCCTGTCATTCGATGCCCGCTTAGCAAGATAAGAGCCGTCTCGACCGTGTGTTCGGGATGCACC
>FWWL01009017.1_pt1 | contig 12405 bp, 20 predicted proteins | sample 2228331 | NCBI WGS metagenome assembly FWWL01 (sample SAMEA103939775, study PRJEB20133) | metagenome | reverse complement strand
GAGAACCGGGAGAAGGTGTTCCGGCCCTTTTTCACCACCAAGGAGCAGGGGACGGGATTGGGCCTGGCCATCGTGAAGCAGGTGGTGGAGGAGCACGGCGGCCGGGTGGAGCTGGAGAGCGTCCCCGGGGAGGGGACGGTTTTTACCGTCCATCTGCCCCTTCCCTCTCCGGCAGCGGATTGACGTATTTGCCGTTTCGGGTGATATAATGACGCCTGGATTTTCCGGGTCGTCGTTTTTTTCATCCTCACCCTCCGTTTTGGTCCCCTCCCGGGGGGTGAGGTTATTTTTAGGCGGAAAGGAGGCCGGAGATGTTTGCCCGGCTGGCGGAGAGACTGGGGGAAGCCCTGGGCCGGCTGCGGGGAAGAGGCCGGTTCGATCCCCAGGAGGTGGAGGAGTGCCTCCGGCAGATACGGCTGGTGCTTCTTGAGGCTGACGTCCACTTCCGGGTGGCCCGGGATTTCGTAGAGCGGGTCAGGGAGAGGGCTTCCCGGGAGGAGTCCCTCTCCTCCCTCACCCCTTACCAGCAGGTGCTGAGATGGGTGTATGAGGAGCTGGTGGCCCTTCTCGGGCCGGAGGAACCCCTCCGCCTTCCCGGGAACCGACCGGGGATAATCTTTCTCTGCGGCCTTCAGGGGGCGGGCAAGACCACTACGGCGGCGAAGCTCGGACTCCACTTCGCCCGCCGGGGGCAGAAAGCTTTGCTTCTGGCCCTGGACCGCCGGCGCCCGGCGGCGGGGGAGCAGCTTGCTGTCCTGGCCGGGAAGGCGGGTCTTCCCTGCCGGGGTTTCGAAGCCCTGGAGGAAGGGGTGGCCGAGCTGGCCCGCCGCCTGGGGTGCGGAGTGGTGATCGCCGACACGGCCGGACGCTGGCAGGTGGACCGGGAGCTGATGGAGGAACTGGTGGTTTGGAAGGAAAAGCTCCGCCCCGACGAGATGCTTCTGGTGGTGGATGCCATGACCGGCCAGCAGGCGCTTCCCGTGGCCATGGAGTTTCACCGCCACCTCCAGCTCACCGGAGCCATTCTCACCAAGGCCGAGGGGGATGCGCGGGGAGGGGCGGCCCTTTCCTTTCGCGCCGTCACCGGCTGCCCCATCAAGTTTTTGGGAGTGGGGGAGAAAATTGAAGACCTGGAACCCCTCCGCCCGGAGCGGCTTGCCCGGCGCATCCTGGGGATGGGGGATGTGGAGGGAGTGGTGGAGAAGGTCCAGGAGGTGGTCCGCCCGGAGGAGGCCGCCCGGCTGGCCCGGGGACAGTTTACTCTAGAGGATTTCCGGGATCAGCTCCGCCGCTTCCAGAATATGGGTCCCCTTGGAGAACTCTTTCAGCTGTTCCCCCGCTGGCGGAAGGCGGTTCCGGCGGGAGAGCTGGGGGAGAAGGGGATGCAGAGGGCTCTGGCCATTATAGATTCCATGACTCCGGAGGAGCGGCGCAATCCGGGTCTCCTGAACGCTTCCCGCCGCCGCCGGATAGCCCGGGGAAGCGGGACCTCGGTGGAGGAGGTCAACCGGCTTCTCCGGGCCTACGAGGAGGTCCAGCGTCTGGTCAAAACCATGCGGGGCAAGGGAAGGAGGTGGTGAGGTGGCGGTCCGCATTCGTCTTCTGCGGATGGGAGCTCGCAATCGTCCCTTTTACCGGCTGGTGGTGGCCGATTCCCGCTTTCCCCGGGATGGCCGGTTCATCGAGGAACTTGGCCACTATGATCCTACCCGGGATCCGGCCGTGATCCGGGTGAACGGAGAACGGGCCCGGTTCTGGTTGGAGCGCGGTGCTCAGCCCACCGATACCGCTCGGTCCATTTTGGCCCGGGCCGGGGTAATAGAGGTTGCGCGTTGATCTCCTGACCATCCTCCCCGGGATCTTCGAGGGGCCGCTCCGGGAGGGGACCATCCGCATCGCCCGGGAAAAGGGTCTTTTAGAGGTCCGGGTGGTCAACATCCGGGATTTCACCTCCGACCGGCACCGGACCACGGACGACGTGCCCTACGGGGGCGGCCCGGGCATGGTCATGAAACCGGAGCCGGTGGTCAGGGCGGTGGAGCACCTGGCCCGGGATTCCCGCCCCCGGGTCATTCTCCCCGACCCGGCGGGGGAGGTGTTTACCCAGGAGAAGGCCTGGGAGCTTTCGCGGGAAGAGCACCTCATTTTCATCTGCGCCCGGTACGAGGGAGTGGACGAGCGGATCCGGAAGCTGGTGGTCACCGACGAGCTGTCCATAGGAGACTACGTGCTGAGCGGAGGGGAGATTCCGGCCCTGGTAATCCTCGACGCCGTGGTACGGTTGATCCCCGGGGTGCTGCACGCTCCGGAGTCCCTGGAGGAGGAATCGTTCTCCCGCGGGCTTCTCGAGGCGCCCCATTTCACCCGCCCCCCTGTCTTCCGGGGTCTCGGGGTGCCGGAAGTACTCCGTTCGGGACATCACGCCCTCATCGCCCGCTGGCGCCGTAAAGAGTCTTTGCGGCGCACCTGGCACCGGAGGCCGGAGCTTTTACAGTCTGCTATTTTGAGTCCGGAGGACCGGAAGCTTCTGGAGGAGATCTGGCAGGAGGAGGCTTCCCTTTCTCCGCGGGAAGATCAGGTGCTATAATTCCCTTCCGTGGATCTGATCAGGGTTCTGCAGGAAGAGGGCCGGCGGACGGATCTTCCCGATTTCCGGCCCGGAGACACGGTGAGGGTACACTTTTTGATTTCCGAGGGAGGGAGGGATAGACTTCAACCCTTTGAGGGGGTGGTTATCTCCCGCCAGGGTTCGGGTCTCAGCGAAACCTTCACCGTGCGGCGAGTGGCCTCCGGGGTGGGGGTGGAGAAGATATTTCCCCTTCACTCTCCCCGGATCGAGAAAATCGAGATCCTGAAGCGGGGGGAGGTGCGCCGGGCCAAGCTTTACTACCTCCGTACCGCCAAGGGAAAGAGAGCCCGCATCAAGGAAAGGAAAGGTTGAAGAGTTTGTTACGCCGCTCTCCCTTTTGGGAAACCGTAGAGACGGTCCTCATCGCCCTGGCTTTAGCCCTTCTCATCCGCCAGTTCGTGGTGGAGTCCTTCGTGGTGCGGGGGAGTTCCATGGAGCCCACCCTCCACGACGGCCAGCGGCTTTTGGTGAGCAAGTTCATCTACCGGTTCCGGCCCCCCCGCGAGGGGGAGATAGTGGTTTTCCGCTCCCCGCTCAACTCCCGGGAAGACCTTATAAAGAGGATCATAGCGGTGGAGGGGGAGAGGGTGGAGATCCGCCGGGGCCAGGTGTACCGGGACGGCAAGCCGCTGGAGGAGGACTACATCCGGCGCCCCGACTTCAGCTCCCTTTCCCCCCTCACCGTCCCTCCCGGCCACGTCTTCGTGCTGGGGGACAACCGGGGAAACTCCGAGGACAGCCGTTATTTCGGTCCTTTGCCGCGGAACCTGATCAAGGGGAAGGCGGTGGTGGTGTGGTGGCCTCCGGCGACCGCGTCCCTTCTGCCATAGAAGTGGTGCTCATGTACGTCCCCTGCCGGGACGAGGAGGAGGCTGCCTCTTTGGGGAGACGACTGGTGGAGGAGGGGCTGGCCGCCTGCGCCAACGTGGTGGGCTCCATCCGCTCCTTTTTCCCCTGGGAGGGAAAGCTCAGCGAGGAGAGGGAAGCTCTTCTTTTGGCCAAGACCCGGGTGGACCTTCTCCCCCGGGTGGAGTCCTTCCTCCTTGCCCACCACTCCTATTCTTTGCCGGCCGTTCTGGCTCTTCCCGTCCTCGGGGTGAACGAGGGCTTCCGGCGGTGGATGAAGGAAGTGCTTGCTCCCCCGGGAGCGGCGGGTTGAGGCTTGAGCTTCCGCCCCGGGGCTCCTCCCGCCTCCTGATCCTCCGCCGCCCGGGCCGGGTGGCGCACGCCCGCTTCCGCCATCTCCCCCTCCTCCTCCGCCCCGGAGACTGCCTGGTGCTCAACCGCACCCGGGTTCTGCCCTGGCGCCTGGTGGGAAGGAAGCCTTCGGGGGGCAGGGTGGAGTTTCTTCTCCTCGGCCGCCGGGGAGAGACGTGGGAGGCGCTGGGGCGCTCCGGCGGGCGGCTGCGGCCGGGATCCCGGATCTTCCTGGAACCCTCTCCCGGCCGGGAGGGAGCGGGGAAGGAAGAGGCGGTGGTGGAGGGACGGACCGAAGAGGGGAGGTACCTTCTCCGCCTTCCAGAGAGAGGGGATTTTTTCTCCCTTTACGGCCGCCCCCCTCTTCCCCCCTACGTGAAAGGAGAGCTTTCCGATCCCGAGAGGTACCAGACTGTCTACGCCGAAGTCCCGGGTTCCCTCGCCGCTCCCACCGCGGGACTGCACTTCACCCCCCATATCCTGGCCCGTCTGCGAAACCGCGGGGTGAATATAACCGGGGTGGTCCTCCACCTCGGCCCCTTTTCCTTCCTCGTCCCTCCTCCTCTTCCTCCCCCTCCGGAGGAGGTGGCGGTGGGGGAGGAGGCGGTGGAAACCATCCTCCGCTGCCGGGAGAGCGGGGGGCGGGTGGTGGCGGTGGGTACCTCCACCGTGCGGGCGCTAGAGACGGCCGCCCTTTCCGGCGAGATCCGGCCCTTCTGCGGCCCTACCTCTCTTTACATCACCCCAGGTTTCCGCTTCCGGGTAGTGGACGGCATCCTCACCAATTTCCATTACTCCGGTTCCTACCACCTCGAACTGGTGGCAGCCTGGGGAGGAGAGGAGGCGGTCAGAGAGGCTTACGAGGAAGCCCGGCGGAGGGGTTACCGCTTCTACAGCTTCGGAGACGCTATGCTGCTTCTTTGAAGGATGGTTCTCCTCATTCCTTTTCTTCCCCCTGCATAACCATGAGGCGGGGGTGGATAACGATGGAGGTCCCCGATAGCTTCTTGAGTTGGGAGATTCTTAAAACTTTCAGCGGGCTGGTGCTGGCCACCTGGGTGGTGGTCCAGTTTCTGAAGGACCTGCTTTTCTTCCGCCGGGTGCCCACCCGCCTTCTGGCCTTGGCGGTGGCCGAAATCCTGCTTTTTTCCGTTTCCTATGCCAGCGGGGAACTGAACTTCGCCCAGTTTCTCCTCAACCTCTTAAATGGGGTGTTCGTGGCCCTGGCGGCCATGAAGGGTCACGAGGTGGTGGTGGAGAAAAAGAGCAGGGCGGCATGAAGGTCTGGGAACACCTGGGCGTGGCGCCCTCCTGCGGGGTGGACGAGGTCGGCCGGGGTCCCCTGGCCGGACCGGTGGTGGCGGCGGCAGTCATGCTGCCCCCGGATTTTTACCTTCCCGGACTGGATGACTCCAAGCTCCTCTCCCCCCGCAGGAGAGCCGCCCTGGCCGTGGATATCCGGCGCCAGGCAGTAGCCTGGACTTTGGCGGTGGTGGGTCCTGAGCTGGTGGACGGCCTGAACGTGCGGCGGGCCTCGGAGTTAGCCATGCTGCGGGCAGTGACGGCCCTTTCCCCCCCTCCCCGCTTGGTGCTGCTGGACGGTCCTTCTCCCCTCCCCGACTGCCCTTACCCCCAGGAGGCATGGGTGAAAGGGGACCGTCGGGTGGCGGCCATAGCCGCGGCTTCGGTTCTGGCCAAGGTGTACCGAGACCGACTGATGGAGGAGCTCTCCCTTCTCTATCCGGGCTACGGATTCGAGGTGCACCGGGGCTATCCCACTCCCGCCCACCGCCGGGCCCTTCGGACTTTAGGCCCCACCCCTCTTCACCGCCGGAGCTTTTCCTGGTTTAAAATGGAAGAGTGAACCGGGGGCGGGAAGCGGAGGAAGCGGTGGCTCGGCTCCTGGAGGAGAGGGGCTACCGGGTGCTTCACCGGAACTTCCGGGTCGGCAGGTGGGAGGCGGACATCGTGGCCTTCAAGGACGGCCTTTACGTTTTCGTGGAGGTGAAGGCCCGCCGGGGGCAGGGATGCGGTTCTCCGGGAGAGGCGGTGACGCGGGAAAAGAGGCGGCGGCTGGAGAAGGTGGCCCGCTTTTTCATGGCCGGGAAAAAGGGGAGAAGTTGCCGTTTCGACGTGGCTCTGGTGGCTTTGGGGGAGGCCGGAGTCAAGGAGGTGGTTATTCTCGAGGATGCTTTTCGGCCATGGGACTGAGGCTCAGGAGAAGCTTTTTGAAGCTCAGGGCGGGAGGGGAAAGTTTTTTCCCCCTTCGGTGGGCCAGGTGCCAGTGGCGGAGGAGGGGAAAGCCGTCAATATCCAGCACCGCCAGAAGTCCGCTTGAAAGTTCCAGGGCTATGGCCTGCCGGGAGATCACCGCAATGCCTAAATCGTTGGCCACCGCCTGCTTGACCGCGCTGTTGGAGCCAAGTTCCATAGTAGGCCGGATGTTCGCGCCCGAGCGGCGGAAGAAGAGCTCGGAGGTGGCTCTGGTGCCCGAACCCTCTTCCCGGAAGATCCAGTTTTCTCCCTCCAGATCCTTGATATTCAGCCTTTTCCCCACCAGGGGGTGGCGGGGCGAGGCTATCACCACCAGCTCGTTCACCATGAAAGGAATGGCGGTGATTTCCTCCTCCTCGGGTATTTGCCCGATGATGGCCAGCTCCACCGTGTTCTCCAGGATCATGGAGGTGGCCAGGGTGCGGTTTTTAACCTCAAGACAGATCTTCACCCCGGGGTGGGTTTCGCGGAAAAGCCGGAGGAAGGCGGGCACCACATAGACCCCGGCCGTGGTGTCGGCTACCAGGGAAAGGGTGCCTTTTTGGGAGCCCCGGTAGGCTTTTAGTTCCTCATCCAGTTCGTCCAGAAGCCCCAGGATGCGGGAGGAGTAGGAGTAAAGCAGCTTTCCGGCCTCGGTGAGGAGAAGCTTCTTTCCCCGGCGGTCGAATAGGGGGATGCCACATCCTTTCTCCAGCTGCCTTATGTGCAGGGAAACGGCCGGCTGACTCAGATGCAGTTCCTGAGCCGCCCTGGTGAAGCTCAGGCTTCGGGCTGCGGCGGCAAAAACGCGCAGCTGCTGAAAGGTGGTGACCTCCTTCAGCGGGAAGTGTGATAAGTCCTCCCTCATCTCGGAAGTCTTCAACATAAGCTATACATATAGAATATAGCAGTCTCGGGGGCGGGGAAAAGAGCCAGTTTAAGCCGTGCCTGGAGGCAACTAGCCGCTGGCTTCCAGGAACGCCACCACGTAGCGGGCGAAAGCGGCGAGATCTTCCGAGTGCTCCTGGAGAATCCGGAATACCTCCCGGGCGTCCAGGTCGGCATACTCGTGAACGAGGATGTTACGGAAGCCCGCCATCCCTTCGATCCGCTCTACAAATTCCGCAGGCAGCACGCCGGCGGTGGCAAGCCCGGTTAGAATGCTCCGGTAATCCTGGGGAGGCGGCGCTTCCAGGGCGGAGAGCAGGTGATTGCCGATGTCGAAGACAGCTTCGAGGGCCAGATGCAATCCCCGTTCCACGACCCACTGTGCGTCCTCGTCTTCCAGGTAACGCTCCACATCCCATTTACGGAAGCGATCCAGCCGCTTCAGGGCTTGATCCAGCTTTTGTAACCGTTCCAGGATGACTTCCGTCCGCAGACCCTTCAGGCTCATCGGATTCCCCTCATTTCCTTCCAAAACGGCCGGTGCGAAGACGGTCCAGCAGATAGTGTGCCTGTACCCGGCGCAGGTGGATCGTGTCCAGGTAGCGGGTGACGGCCCGGGTACGGAAGGCGGCAGCTTTCGCAGGATCAGGCACGTATGCCGGGTAGCCGGTCCGTATGATTTCGTAAGCCAGAAGGGGAGGTGCTTCTCCGAGATCGACCACGTCGATTTCCCGCCGGCCGAGAGCCTCTCCCAGATCCAGCGTCAGCCGGTTGCGGAGGCGGTAGCGGTGTTCTGGGGAAAGGCCGGCGGCGAACAGGACCGCTACGTCCACGTCACTCAGCGGCCCGGCCCGCTCCGCGGCCACCGAGCCGAAGAGATATCCCGCCTGCACCTCCGGGTAGCGGTGGAGAACGTCTCGCACCACCGCGATGATCGCCGCCTGGCGGTCCGCGACCTTCTTTCGACCGGCTTTCATCCCCATCACGCCCTCCGCTTTCCCGCCTTGTCCCTTTCCGCCCCGGGGGATGGTGGCTCTTCGGGCGAACCCGGAGTTGAAGCGAGAAGATTTTAGCATTTCGGTACTGCCCTTTGCCCGCGGCGGCGTTTCGAGACGCTGAAGCCCGGAATCTCCGCCTGCCTGAGCTTGGGCCTGCACGCAGTGGGCCGAGCCTGTGCTAAAATAGGAGCCGCTGTGTTTGCCATAGTGGAAGCCGGAGGGAAGCAGTACCGGGTGGAAGAGGGTCAGGTCTTGGATCTCGAGAAGATCACCCTTGATCCCGGGGAGGAACTGGAGCTTCCCGTGCTTGCCGTGGGGAACGAAAAGGGTGAGCTGGAGGTGGGTTCTCCCTATCTCCCCCGGCGGGTCCGGGCAGTGGTGGTGCTCCACGGTCGGGGCCCCAAGATACGGGGGTTCAAGTACAAGTCCAAGACCAACTATCGCCGGCGGTGGGGTCACCGCCAGCCCTTCACCCGGGTGCGGATCCTCTCCCTGGGCTAGCAGGAGGTGAGGGAGGATGGCTCACAAAAAAGGGGCCGGTAGCTCCCGCAACGGCAGGGACAGTCAGCCCAAGTACCTGGGGGTTAAGCGTTACGGAGGGCAAATGGTAAAGGCGGGAGAAGTGCTGGTGCGCCAGAGAGGGACCCGTTTCCATCCCGGCTGGAACGTGGAGCGGGGGGGAGATGACACCCTTTACGCCCTGGTTCCGGGGCGGGTCAGTTTCAGGACCAGCCGGGGCCGGGTTCTGGTCTCCGTGGAGCCGCAGGACTGAATGAGCCCTGCGGCCGACTTTCTCCGCATTCTCAGCAACTACCGCCACTTTCTGGGCAACGGAATTCAGGCGGTGGATGGCTGGCTGGCGATGGGGGAGGTCTCCAAAGCCCGGGGCGTTCTCCGCCTCCTGCACCGAAGGCTTTCTCAGGACAGATGTTTGGAGAAGGTGGCCGATCCGGAGGCGACGCTTCACCTGCTCCGGTTTCGCAGCCTGCTCGAAGAAGGAGGAGTGGAGGCGGAGATCGTGGTGGGATCGCGGCTCAGGGGATTCCATCTCCCTGCCGAGCTGGCCTCCCGGATTGGGGAGCAGGTGCAGCGCTGCTCTTCCTGTCCCCGCCGGGGGGAGAGGGCGCTCTTTTCCCTGGACGGCCAGGATCATCTTCTCCGGCTGGAGTGGCGGATGGAGTGCCCGGACTGCCCCTCTTCCTTTTTCCAGCTCGCCTGGCCTTCCCTGGTCCTGGCCTCCGGCCATGTCGACGGAGGCAGCTGAAAATTGCCGGGCGCCGGCCTCCGGTGACGCCCGCCGTTGAGGCGCATCGGGGTGATGGGAGGAACCTTCGATCCCATCCATCACGGCCACCTGGTGGCGGCGGAGGGGGCGCGCCATCAGTTTCAACTGGACGAGGTGGTCTTCGTGCCCGCTCTCGTGTCTCCCCACAAAACGGATCGCCGGGCCTCCCCGCCCCATCACCGGTGGACCATGACCCTTTTGGCCACTCTTTCCAACCCTTTCTTTTCTGTTTCCGACATAGATCTCAGGCGTCCGGGGCCCTCCTATACCGTTGATACCCTGCGTTTCCTTCGCGAGGAGCGGGGGCGGGAAGCGGAATTCTTTTTTATCACCGGGGCCGACGCCGTTTTGGAGATCATGCGGTGGAAGGATCCCCAGATGCTTTTAACTCTGGCCACCTTTGTGGCTGCCGCCCGCCCCGGATATCCCCGGGAGAGGCTGGAGGAGATCCTTTCCTCTCTTCCAGCCGGGTTGAAATCGCGCATCATCTATTTGGAGATCCCGGCTTTGGCCATCTCCTCCTCCGATCTCCGGGAAAGGGTGCGGACGGGACGTCCCATCAAGTATCTGCTTCCTGAAAGTGTGGAGTTCTACATTCGCAAAGAAGGTCTCTACCGGTCCTCCCCGGCCTGAGTTGCTGCTTTACCTTCTGCGCCGAAGGCTGAGTCGTTCCCGTTACCTGCACAGCCTGCGCGTCGCCCGGCTAGCGGTCAGGCTGGCTCGCCGCTATGGGGTGGATCCCGATCGAGCCTGGGTGGCGGGCCTGATGCATGATCTGGCCCGCGAACTTTCCCCGGAAGAGGCAAGCTTCTGGATCTCCCGTCTTCCCCCGGAGGAGAGGGAAAAAGACCCGGTTCTCCTCCACGGTCCGGTGGCTTCTTTGATGCTTAAGGAGAAGGGGATAGGAGATCCCGAGGTGTGGGAGGCCGTGTCCTTACATACCACCGGAGCTCCGGGAATGGGGCTCCTGGCCCTCGTCGTTTACGTGGCCGATCACGCCGAGCCGGGAAGAAGTTGCCGCGGGGCGGAGGCGGCCCGGAACGTAGCCTTCCGGGATCTCCGGAGGGCGGCGCTGCTTCTGATGGAGGAGTCGCTCCGTTACCTCGAATCCCGGGGCCAGCCTGTCCATCCCGGCGGCCGAGAGGCTCTTTTGTGGCTTGAAACCTGGCCCGGTCCGGTGGGATCAACTTCCCGTGGGCGTTGAGGAGCTTTTGCGGCTTATCCGGCATTTGGTGGAAGAGAAGAAAGGGGAGAGAATAGTGGTGCTGGAGGTGGGGAAGGTTTCCCCCCTGTGCACTTACTTTCTCATCGCCAGCGGTTCGGCTATCACCCACGTTAAAACCATAGCCGAGCACGTGATAGGCGGTTTGAAGGAACGGGGGATAACGCCTCACCATGTGGAAGGAATGGAAAAAGGCATTTGGGTATTGCTGGATTACGGGGAGGTGGTGGTTCACCTCTTTGTGGAGGAGGAGAGGGAGTACTATGGGCTGGAAAGATTATGGGTTGACGCCCCTTTAAGTTATCTTTAAATTGCTTATACTTTTAAATCCGGGAGGTGGAATTTTATGGCCAGGATAAAGTGGATAGAGAACAGGAAGGGGGAAAGGGTAACTGCCAGGCGCCGGAGGGATCCGGAAGCCAAGTTTCGCCGCTCCACACTCTTCTTCAACATCTCGGCCTCTGCTCTGATGGAGGAAATCAAGAAAGGGGATTACGTGGATATAGGTTTGGACCAGGAGGAGGCTAAGCTTTACATTCGCGCTCATCGCAAGCGGCGGGGAGAAACGGAGCCCAGGGAAGCCTTTAGGCTTTCCCAGCACCGGGGAGGAAGCTACATCATCTCCTGTGCCCGGGTGAGGAGCATTTTGGTGGAAAAATACGGAGAAGCCATTTTGAAGCGCGGCTTCCCGGTCCACCGGGAGGGAGACCGGCTGGTGCTGGCTTTGGCCGGCTAGGATTGCTCGGGAGCGGGTGAGGATGATATAATCACCTTTCGCTTGGGGCCGTAGCTCAGTTGGGAGAGCGCATCAATGGCATTGATGAGGTCAGGGGTTCGACTCCCCTCGGCTCCACCAGGACGGGAAAAGAAAGTTCGGTGCAGTACGATTTCCGGCAGATAGAGAAAAAGTGGCAGGAACGCTGGGAAGCCTCGGATCTGTACCGCCAGGAGGTTTGTCCCGGGCGTTCCAAGTTTTACTGTTTGGAGATGTTCCCCTATCCCTCCGGAGAGCTGCATATGGGTCATGTCCGCAACTATTCCCTAGGGGACGTGGTGGCCCGTTTCTATCGCATGAACGGTTATGCCGTCCTTCATCCCATGGGCTGGGACGCCTTCGGGCTTCCGGCGGAGAACGCCGCCATCCAGCGGGGGATTCATCCCGCCCGCTGGACCATGGACAATATCCGCCGCATGAAGGAGCAGCTCCGGGCGCTGGGGATGAGCTACGACTGGAAGCGGGAGATAGCCACCTGCCACCCGGAGTACTATCGCTGGACGCAGTGGTTTTTCCTCCTTCTTTACCGGCGGGGTCTGGCTTACCGGAAGATGGCCCCGGTCAATTTCTGTCCCGGCTGCCAGACGGTGCTGGCCAACGAGCAGGTGATAGAGGAGCGGTGCTGGCGGTGTAAGAACCAGGTGGAGAGGAGGCAGCTGGAGCAGTGGTTCTTCCGCATTACCGCCTACGCCGACCGGCTTCTTGAGGATCTGGACCTTCTGACCGGGTGGCCGGAGAGGGTAAAGGTTATGCAGCGCAACTGGATCGGACGGAGCGAGGGGGCGGAGATTCGCTTCCCTCTGTTCGACCTGCCCGGCGAGATCACTGTTTTCACCACCCGTCCGGATACCGTTTACGGGGTCACCTACCTCGTCCTGGCTCCGGAGAACCCGCTGGTGGAGGAGCTGGTGCGGGGGCGGCCGGAAGAGGAGGAGGTGCGGGCCTTCATCTCCCGGGTGGTGGGCATACCGGAGCGGGAACGGACGGAGCGGGATAAGGAGGGGGTGTTCACCGGGGCTTACGCCCTTCACCCCTTCACCGGGGAGAAGGTGCCGGTGTGGGTGGGCAATTACGTGCTCATGGAATACGGTACCGGGGCGGTGATGGGGGTGCCGGCGCACGACCAGCGGGATTTGGAGTTTGCCCGCCGTTTTGGCC
>FWWL01009016.1_pt1 | contig 12405 bp, 16 predicted proteins | sample 2228331 | NCBI WGS metagenome assembly FWWL01 (sample SAMEA103939775, study PRJEB20133) | metagenome | reverse complement strand
TCGGCAGGCCGACCGGGCCCGCACCCAGAAGCGCCCGGCGGCCGACGGCGACGCTGCCCGAGCCGGCGACCCGGCGCTCGAGGAGGTCGCGACCCACGAGCAGCTCGCCGTCCTGCGCCGCGAGCTCAACGGCCTGGTCGGCGCCTGGCACCACCGCACCGGTCAGCCGCACGGCGTCGTCCACGCCGCCCTGCGCAAGGAGTGCGGCGGGCCCGCGGCCGCCATCGCCAACGCCGAGCAGCTGCGCCAGCGCATCGACCGCGTCCGGGAGTGGGCGGCCCGCAAGTCCGGCTGATCCCGGCCCGTGGTGGGAGGCCGAGCGGGCAGCTCTCTCCGACGTCCTGCCCGTTCGAGGTCGGGGAGCGCTACCCCGCGAACGGCTTCGCGCCCGGACCGGGCGTGGTGACGACCTCGCGCGGCTCGGTGACCCGGTGCCCCTCGGCGCACTCCAGCACCGGCTGCAGGGGAGCGCCGCAGTCGCGGTGCACGAGGTCGACGGGCGGGCCCTCGGGGTCGGCGAGGTAGCGGTCACCCCAGCGGGCCACCGAGACCAGTACCGGCTGGAGGTCCAGGCCCTTGGCGGTGAGGCGGTACTCGTGCCGCGTCCGACCACCCCCCTCGGGCCGGTAGGGCTCGCGCCGGACGATCCCCTGCTCGACCAGGGTGGCGAGCCGGGTGGAGAGGACCTGCCGCGTGATGCCGGTGTGCCGCTGGATGTCGTCGAAGCGGCGTACGCCGCTGAAGAGCTCGCGCAGCACCACGACCGTCCACCGCTCGCCGAGGATCGCCATGGCGCGGCCGACCGTGCAGTTCTCCGTGCTCCACGCGAGGGCGGGCGGTCGGGCGGCCGTGCTCATGGCCACACCCTACTCCTGCTGAGTCTGCTTGACAGACCCAGCAGGCCTCGCGATGCTGGGTCCATGACGCAGACCCAGGCCTCCGGGCCCGACCTCGCCGCCATGACCGGCATGCAGCAGCTGCAGGCGATCGTGGACGGGCATCTGCCCCCGCCCCCCATCGCCGAGCTCGTGGGGATGATCGACTTCGGCGGCGAGGAGGGAGCGATCTCGGTCGCGCTCGTGCCGGAGCGCCGGCACTACAACCCGCTCGGCACCGTGCACGGGGGCGTCATCTCGACCCTCCTCGACACCGCCGCGGGCTGCTCGGTGCACTCGACGCTGGCTCCGGGGGAGGGCTACACCTCCCTCGACCTCACGGTGAAGTTCCTCCGCGCCGTCACCGAGGACTCCGGCCGCATCCTGGCGGTCGGGCGCGTGCTGTCCCGCGGACGGCGTACGGCGCTGGCGGAGGCCACGCTCGTCGACGGGTCCGGTCGGCTGGTCGCGCACGCGACCTCGAGCTGCATGATCTTCCCGGCGGGCTGAGCCGGCCGGTCGCGGAGGTCCGCGGCCGCGGCTCCCTAGACTCACGTCCATGTCATCGGAGACCTCCCAGACCCTCGACCGCGGGCTGCGCGTGCTCGAGGTGCTGGCCGGCACCTCCGGCGGCCTCACCGTCACCGAGCTCGCCCATCGGCTCGAGGTCAACCGCACGGTCGTCTACCGGCTCGTCAGCACCCTGGAGCAGCACGGCCTCGTGCGCCGCGACGCCAAGGGTCGCCTGCACGTGGGGCTCGGGATCCTGCACCTCGCCGCCGCCGTGCAGCCGGTGCTGCGCAACCTGGCGCAGCCGGTGCTGCGGACCCTCGCGGAGTCGGTGGGGTGCACCGCGCACCTGACGGTCGTCGAGGGGTCCGAGGCGCTCGCGCTCGCCGTCGTCGAGCCGTCCTGGACCGACTTCCACGTCTCCTACCGGGTCGGCACCCGGCACCCGCTGGTCCAGGGCGCGGCCGGCAAGGCGGTCCTGCTCGGGCGCGCCGGCCGCGAGGGTGGCGCCCGCCCTCCGGCGTACGTCACCACGACGGGGGAGCTGCAGACCGGCGCCCGCGGTCTGGCCGCCCCGGTGCGCGGTGTCGAGGGGCTCGAGGCCTCCGTCGGCATCGTCACCCTCGGCGTCCTGGACGAGCGCGTCGTCGCGCCCCAGGTCGTCGCCGCGGCCGACGAGGTGGCCGCGCTGCTGGTCGGCGAGTCGGGGTAGTACGAATGACTTCTCGCCCTTACTGGCCAGCAAGGATGGGAAGTCATTCGTACTACCCCGACGAGCTCCCACCCAGGCTCGCCCGTGCCAGCGGCAGGACCCGGTGCGGCACCTGGGTCTCCAGGGCGATGACGGTGGAGGAGCGGGTGATCCGCGGGTGGGCCAGGACCCGGTCGATCACGCGCTGAAGGTCGGCGTTGGAGCGGGCCACGACCCGGGCGAGCAGGTCGCCGGCGCCGGTCGTGGTGTGCACCTCGATCACCTCGGGGATCGCGGCGAGGTGGACGCCGACGACGTCGTGCCCACGCTCCGGGGGTACGCCGCCACCGGCCGCCCCAGCGGGCGGACCGCCAGCCGCCTCCTCCGACGCCTGCCGGATCTCGAGGGTCAGGAACGCCGTCACCGGGTGTCCCAGCGCCTCGGGGGAGAGCTGTGGCCCCCACGAGACGACCACCCCGCGGGCGGTGAGCCGGTCCAGCCGCGCCTGCACCGTGCCGCGGGCCACGCCCAGCCGCCGGGATGCCTCCAGGACCCCCACCCGCGGCTCGTCGGTGAACAGCTCGATCAACCTGACGTCCAGCTCGTCCACGACGCACCCCTTGGTTGGACAGATTGACCAGTGACGGAGGTGACTGTTGCACACTCTGCATGACCGCCGCCACGATCGCGCCATGACGCTGACCCGCGACGAGCTCAAGGCCGACCTCTCCCTCGAGCAGCTCAAGGAGCTGGTGGGGCTGGTGGAGTACGACGCCAGCCGCGACCCCTTCCCGGTGACCGCCATGGACGCGATCGTCTTCGTGGTCGGCAACGCCACGCAGACCGCGGGGTGGTACCAGCTGGCCCTCGGCATGGAGCTGGAGGCCTACCGCGGCCCCGAGACCGGCCACCGCGAGGACAAGACCTACGTCCTGCGCTCGGGCAGCGCCCGCTTCGTCTTCACCGGTGGCGTCACTCCCGACAGCCCGGCGCTCGACCACCACCGCCGCCACGGCGACGGTGTCGTCGACCTGGCCCTCGAGGTGCCCGACGTCGACCGCTGCATCGACCACGCCCGCGCCATGGGCGCGACCGTCCTGGTGGAGCCGCACGACGTCTCCGACGAGCACGGCACCGTGCGCACGGCCGCCATCGCGACGTACGGCGAGACCCGGCACACCCTCGTCGACCGCAGCCGCTACTCCGGTCCCTACCTGCCCGGGTTCGTCGCGCGCACCTCCACCGCCACCCGGCGCGAGGGCCAGCCTCGGCGGCTGTTCCAGGCCGTGGACCACTGCGTCGGCAACGTCGAGCTCGGCCGGATGGACGAGTGGGTCGGCTTCTACAACAAGGTCATGGGCTTCACGAACATGGCCGAGTTCATCGGCGACGACATCGCCACGGACTACTCCGCCCTCATGAGCAAGGTCGTCGCCAGCGGCAACCACCGCGTGAAGTTCCCCCTCAACGAGCCGGCGATCGCCCGCAAGAAGTCGCAGATCGACGAGTACCTCGAGTTCTACGACGGCGCCGGCTGCCAGCACATCGCGCTGGCCACCGGCGACATCCTGCGCACCGTCGACGTGCTGCGCGACCACGGCGTGGAGTTCCTCGACACCCCCGACTCCTACTACGACGACCCGGCGCTGCGCGGGCGGATCGGCGAGGTGCGGGTGCCGATCGAGGAGCTGAAGACGCGCGGCATCCTGGTCGACCGAGACGAGGACGGCTACCTGCTGCAGATCTTCACCAAGCCCATGGGCGACCGGCCGACGGTCTTCTTCGAGTTCATCGAGCGCCACGGCTCCCTCGGCTTCGGCAAGGGCAACTTCAAGGCGCTCTTCGAGGCCATCGAGCGTGAGCAGGAGCGCCGCGGCAACCTCTGAGCCTCGATCCACCGATGCTCGCCGGCTGAGCGGTCCAGCCCGGTGGGCGCGTTCCCATCCGATCGGGTGAGGTCGACGAAGCCCAGGTGACCCCCCTTCACCTGATTGGACCTCAGCCATGCGCACCTCCCCCCGTCGTCTCCTCTCCCTGGCGGCCGTCCTGGCCGCCCTGACCGTCCCGCTCGCCGCGTGCGGCGAGGACGAGGACGCCGCAGGCGACGGGCCGATCCGGCCCAACGTCGAGCTGGCCGCGATCTCGGGCAAGACCACCGCCATCAAGCTCGACAAGGGCTTCGTCGACGCCCTGGGCAGCCTCGGCCTCACCCCCGGCACCGTCGGGGAGGGTCGCTTGGTCAAGGGCTCGCTCGTCTTCCCGATCACCGGCGGCAACGTCGGCCTCTACACGCCGGGCGAGGTCTCGCCGTACGTCATCGGCCAGCTCCAGCACGAGGGGTCCGGCCTGACCCTGGCCGCCGGCGGCACGACCGTTCGGCTCTCCAACTTCATCGTCGACCCGGGCATCTCGCGGGTCTACGGCGACGTCGCGGTCAACGGCCAGACCGCGGTCACCAACGCCTACCTCTTCCGCCTGAACGGCAGCACCCTGATGCCGGTCCAGACCGAGGGTCGCTTCGCCATCCTCGAGGGCACCGAGGTCTACATCTCCGACGTCGCCGCGCCGCTGCTGAACGACACCTTCGGCACCGACGCGGTGACCGACGAGCTGCTCGTCGGCGTCGCCAAGATCACCGTCAACACCCGCGTCGCCGGATAGCCCGTACGTCGTCGGGTGCCGCCTCGCCCGCCACGACCCCAGGGTCGTGGCGGGCGAGGTCCGCCACGGCGACCCACGGAACCCTGCGGGTGATCGCCCTCTGCGCCTCGCCTGCACCCGGCCCTGACGGGGGCTGTCCACAGGTCGTCGACAGCCGAGGTGCCTCCGACCCCGGGACGGGGAAGGGTGCCGCCCATGACCTCTCCCCAGGGCTGGTACCCCGACCCCGCCGGCGGCGCCGGCCTGCGCTGGTACGACGGTGAGCAGTGGACCGCGCACGTCGCACCGCCCGCCCCGACGCTCCCCACGGCCCCCGACGGTCGGCCGCTGGCCGGCTGGGGCTCCCGCCTGGGCGCCTACGTCATCGACAGCCTCGTCGTCGGGGCCGTTGGCGCGGTGCTCAGCCTTCCATGGGGGATCCAGGTGGGCCGCGAGTACCTCGCCTACCTCGACGAGCTGACGTCCGCGGCCGAGGCGGGCCGCCCGGTGTCCGGGCCCGGCAGCCTCGACCTCTACTTCGAGATCGCGGCCCCCCTGGCGGTCATCGCCGTCATCACCCTGGTGGTCGGGCTGGTCTATCACGTGGCCCAGCTGCGCCGGCTCGGCTCGACGCTGGGCATGCGCGCGGCGGGCATCGAGGTGCGCACCTGGGAGCCCCGGAGCGGGCCGCTGCCGTGGCGGGTGGTGCTGCTGCGGTGGGCCGCGTTCTACGGCGTGGGCGTCCTCGCGGTCGTGCCGCTCGCCGGCGCGTTCGCGAACTTCTACATCATCCTGGCGGGGCTGTGGCCGCTGTGGGACAAGCGTCGCCAGGGCCTGCACGACAAGGCCGCCGGGACCGTGGTCGTGCGCAGCCGCACCTGAGTCGGTGGCCGTGCCGCACGTCGCGGGGGTGCGCAGGCGGCAGGATGAGCCGCATGGCGACCTACATGGCGTTCCTCCGTGCCATCAACCTCGGAGCCACGCGGAAGTTCCCGAAGGAGGCGATCGTGGCGGCCACCGAGGGCGCCGGCTTCGGCGACGTCGCCACGCACATCAACACCGGCAACGTCCGGCTCTCCACCAGCCTGCGCTCCCGCGCGAAGATCGAGGCCGCGCTGGAGAGGGCCTACCTCGCCGACCGGGGCTTCGAGGTGCCGACGATCGTCTACTCCCAGGCCGAGCTGCGTGAGGTCCACGCGCACGCTGCCGCCGCGAGCCACGACGGCCGGCGCTACGTCGCGCTGCTGCGCGAGGAGCCCGACGACACCGGGCTCCTCGCGCTCCGCGAGCGGCTGCTGCCGGGGGAGCGGGTCGAGGTCGGCGGTCGGGCCCTGCACCTGTTCGTCGGGGACGACGGGGTCCACGGGACGAAGCTGACCAACCCGCTGGTCGAGAAGTGCCTCGGCACGACCTCGACCTGGCGTGCTCCGACGGTCGTGGCCGCGCTGGTCGAGAAGTGGTGCTGAGCCGGTCCGGAGCTGACGCCACGGCGCTTCAACACTGACGGCCCGTCGGTCAGGGGGCAGGCGCAGGGTCGGGTACGCCGGTGTCCGGCTCCGCGCGCTGCAGGTCGCGGACCGAGGGCGAGAGCAGCGTCAGCAGGGCGACCGCGGCCAGGGCCAGGCCCGCCACGAGCATGACCGGCTGCAGCCCGAACGCCAGCGCCAGCGGGCCGGCGAGCAGCTGTCCCAGCGGGATGGCGGCGAAGGAGCCCAGCGCGTCGAAGGAGAAGGCCCGGCTGAGCATGTCGTCGGGGACGTTCTCCTGCATGGCCAGCTGCCAGCCCAGCCCGAAGACCTCGATGCCGGCACCGGCGACGAAGGCCGCGACCACGACGAGCAGCAGCGAGTCGGTGAGGCCCAGGGCGACCAGCGGAGCTGCGTACAGGACGGTGCCGAGCATGCCCCAGAAGAGAGGCCGCTCCAGCCGGACCCGCAGCAGCACGACGCCGGTGACCAGCAGGCCCAGTGCCTCCGCGGAGAGGATCAGGCCCCAGCCGCGCTCGCCGATGGCGGTGTCCTTGGCCAGCACCGGGCCGAGGGTGAAGAAGCCGCCCTGGTGGACCGCGCAGATGACGGAGAAGGCGAGCACGACCACCCACAACCACGTGGTGGAGCGGAAGTAGCCCCAGCCCTCGCGCAGGTCGCGGATCGCCGAGCCGCCGACGGCCCGGACCGGGCGGGGCAGCCGGATCGGGGCGAGCAGGGCGGCGGCGCCGAGGTAGGCCAGGCCGTCGACCGCCAGCGCCCAGCCGGGGCCGACGCCCACGACGATGAGGCTGGAGACGGTCGGGCCCACGACCGAGAGGCCGGAGCGGGCCATCGAGACCAGCACGTTGGCCTGCTGCAGCTGCTCGCGCGGCACGAGCTGGGGCAGCACGCTGGCCAGCGCCGGGAGCGCGGCGGCGGCGGCCACGCCGTTGACCGCGGTGAGCACGACCAGGTGCCAGATCTCGGCGGTGCCGGAGACGACCAGGAACGCGATCGCGAGCTGGGTCAGGCCGGCGAGGACGTTGGAGGACTGGATGACCAGGGTCCGGCCGAACCGGTCGGCCAGGACGCCGCCGGCGAGCAGGAAGACCACCATCGGGATGCTGTGCGCGGCCAGGACCACGCCCAGCGCCGTGGGGGAGTCGCTGATCTCGAGCACCGCGAACGCCAGTGCCACCGGGGCCATGAGGCTCCCGAGCAGGTTGACGACCCGGCTGGAGAAGTAGAGGCGGAAGTGGCGCTCGCGCAGCGGGGCCAGCGCCTCGGAGGTCCTCATGAGCGCTCGTCCATGCGGAAGGCGATGGCGGTGAAGGAGACGTGCACGGTTCCCTGGGTGCGCGGGGGTCGGTTGGCGTCGTGGAGCAGGGCGCTGGCCCGCTCGACCAGGGAGCAGGCCTCCGCCCAGGTCTCGGGGTCGACCCACCCCTCGAGGTCGCTGCTGCTGCCGCGGGTGTCGCGCACTCGTGCCTGGGTACGCCGCTCGAGCTCGGTCCCGAGGGCCCGGACGTAGAGCAGGCGGTGCTCCGGGTCGCCGGGGCGCTCGGTCGACTCGGGCCGCAGCTCGCGCTCGTGGGGGTAGCGGTAGCGCTTGGCCGTCCCTCCCCGCACCTTCTCCTCGCCGTCGACGACGATCTCTCCGGCCTCGGCGAGCAGCCGCAGGTGGTAGCTGGCGTTGGCGTGGGTGAGGTCGAGCTCGCGGGCGACCTCGGCCGCGCTCATCGCCGTCCCGGTGAGCAGGGACAGCATGCGCAGCCGCAGCGGGTGCGCGATGGCCCGCATCGCGCTGATCTGCTCCCCGCGGTCCTGCTCGTTCGCGTCGTCCACAGCACCCTCCAAGAGTTGTTGGGGAGTAGTGGACACCCGGTGGCGGCGTACTGTCAAACGGTTGTTGGGGGGTTCGCGCGCTGGGAACCCAGGTGTGAGCTCTAGCGGCGCCCCGCCGAACCTCACGCCGCGCCGCTGCCGGTGCAGCGGGGGACCGCAAGGACCAGCGGCGCCCCGCTGAACCTCACGGCCGCCGGAGCCCTACTCCCCGCGGAACACCGGCTTGCGCCGCTCGGTGAAGGCCCGCATGCCCTCGGCGACGTCGGCGGTGCGCATGAGGACGACCTGGCCGGTGCGCTCGCGCTCGAGGGCGTCCTCGAGGGGCAGGAGGGTCGCGGCGTTGACGGCCTTCTTGGTGGCGGCCAGGGCGAGCGGCGGACCGCTGGCCAGGCGGCGCACGAGGGTCTCGACCAGCGCCGGGAACTCCTCGTCGCTCGCAAGGTGGGTCACCAGCCCGGCGTCGTAGGCCTCCTGCGCGCTCAGCGGCTCGGCGAGCAGCGCCATCCGCATCGCACGGGCGCGACCGACCGCCGCGGCGACGGTGGCCGAGGTGCCGCCGTCGGGCATGAAGCCGATCCGCGCGAAGGCCAGCAGGAACGAGGCCGAGGAGGCGGTCACGACGATGTCGGCGGCGAGGGCGATGCCGCAGCCCACCCCCGCCGCGATGCCGTTGACCGCGGCCAGCACCGGCCGGTCGCAGGCGACGATGGCGCGGATGATCCGGTTGGTGACGTCCATGGCGCGCACGTCGAACTTCTCGTGCGCGTCCTCGCCGGAGATGTCGGCGCCGGCGTTGAAGGCCATGCCCGTGCCGGTCAGCACCACGACCCGCACGTCGTCGCGGGCGGGGACGCCCTCCAGGATGTCGGCGAGGGCCAGCGCGACCTCGCCGGAGAGCGCGTTGAAGACCTCCGGCCGGTCGAAGGTCAGCCGCAGCACGCCGTCGGCCAGGTCGACCAGCAGCCCGGGCACGGCGGCCGGGGCGGGGACGGGCGCGGGGGACGGCGCGGGGGAGGGGGTCTCGGTCATGGCCGGACCCTAGTCCGGCGAGAGCCGCCCGGCGGCGTACGACGCGGGGCCGCGCGCCCCGACGCCTCCGCTGCCCGTGGGGGAAGGCGCCGGGTGGGCCTGGGTGTGGAACCATGAGGGACGTGTCCGCTCCCAGCCCGGTCGAGGTGGACCCCACCCTCGACCCCGACGTCCTCGACGAGGTCGCCGTCCGGCCCGCGACGCCCTGGGTGACGATCGTGTGGAACGACCCGGTCAACCTGATGTCCTACGTCACCTACGTCTTCCAGCACCACTTCGGCTACTCCAAGAAGAAGGCCGAGAAGCTGATGATGGAGGTCCACGAGGACGGCCGCTCCGTGGTCTCCACGGGCTCGCGCGAGGAGATGGAGCGCGACGTGCAGGCGATGCACGAGTACGGCCTGTGGGCGACCATGCAGCGCGAGGACCAGCCGTGAGCGCCTTCCAGCGCCACCGCCGCAGCGGCCACGTCATCGCCACGTTCACCGGCTTCGAGGCCGATCTGCTCCGCTCCCTGGCCTCCCAGCTCGTCGAGCTGCTGCACCACGAGGCCGCGGTCCCCGACGACCGCGACCCGTTCGAGGCCCTGATGGACTTCACCGGACCCACCACCGAGCCCGAGGACCCGGTCCTCGCGCGGCTCTTCCCGACCGCCTACCCCGACGACGAGGAGGCGGCCGGAGAGTTCCGTCGCTTCACCGAGGGGGCCCTGCGCGACGGCAAGGCGCGGGCGGCGTCGACCATCATCGACACCCTCGAGGAGGCCGGGCTCCCCGACGAGCTCCGCGAGGACGGGCTGACCATCGACGTGGAGATGGACCTGCCCACTGCGCACACCTGGATGCGCTCCTTCACCGACATCCGCCTGGCCCTGGCGACCCGCCTCGGCGTGGAGGGCGGCGACGAGGGCTACTGGTACGCGCTCCCCGAGGACGACCCCCGCGCCCAGGCCCACGACATCTACGACTGGGTCGGCTACCTCCAGGAGACCCTGGTCGGCGCGCTCGACCGCTGACCGGCCCTCCGACCTGCACGCCCCGCCGGCGCCGAGCCTCCGCGAGCCCCGGGCCCGTCCGGGAGCCGGGCGGATGAGGGTCCGACCGGGGGGTCGGCCTAGGCTGGACGCCGTGCTGACCATCGACCAGGCGACGTACGACGCGATCGTCGCGCACGCCAAGCGGGACCACCCCGACGAGGCATGCGGCATCGTGGCGGGGCCCGAGGGCAGCGACCGTCCCGAGCGGCTGGTGGAGATGGTCAACGCCGCGGGCAGCCCCACGTTCTACGAGTTCGACTCCACCGAGCTGCTCGCGCTGTACAAGCAGATGTGGGACCGCGACGAGGAGCCGGTGGTGATCTACCACTCCCACACCGCCACCGAGGCCTACCCCAGCCGTACCGACATCGGCCTGGCCAGCGAGCCCGGCGCCCACTACGTCCTGGTCTCCACAGCGGAGTGGGCCGAGGCGGGCGGCGGGAATAACGACGCTCCCGTTCCGTTCAGGTCCTACAGGATCGTCGACGGCGTGGTGACCGAGGAAGAGGTCACCGTCGTCGCTTCGCTCGGCTGACCACCCGGCCCCGGCACGGGACCACCGCGCCCCCTACCCCAGGCTCTGCCGCACGTCCCCCAGAAGAGGAGCACCATGTCCATCGAGGTCCGGATCCCGACCATCCTGCGCACCTACACCGGCGGCGAGAAGGCCGTGAACGGTGACGGCGGCAGCCTGGCCGCCCTCATCGAGGACCTCGAGGCCAAGCACCCCGGCCTCAAGGACCGCCTGGTGGAGGAGAAGAACGGCGCCGACGACCTGCGCCGCTTCGTCAACATCTACATCAACGACGAGGACGTCCGCTTCATGGGCGGCCTCGAGGCCCCGCTCTCCGACGGCGACCAGGTCGTCGTCCTCCCGGCCGTCGCCGGAGGCTGAGACCCCACCCGCATGCGCTACGACAACCTGCTCGCCTCGGTCGGCGGCACGCCCCTCGTGGGGCTGCCGCGGCTCTCGCCGAGCCCGGACGTGCGCCTGTGGGCCAAGCTCGAGGACCGCAACCCCACCGGCTCGGTCAAGGACCGCCCGGCGCTGCGGATGATCGAGGAGGCCGAGAAGGACGGCACCCTGCGACCCGGGTGCACCATCCTCGAGCCGACCTCGGGCAACACCGGCATCTCCCTGGCGATGGCGGCCAAGCTCAAGGGCTACCGCATCGTGTGCGTGATGCCGGAGAACACCTCCGAGGAGCGTCGCCAGCTGCTGCGCATGTGGGGCGCCGAGATCATCTCCAGCCCGGCCGCCGGCGGCTCCAACGAGGCCGTGCGCGTCGCGAAGCGGGTCGCGGAGGAGCACCCCGACTGGGTCATGCTCTACCAGTACGGCAACCCCGCCAACGCCCTCGCGCACGAGGAGGGGACCGGCCCCGAGCTGCTCGAGGACCTGCCCTCGATCACGCACTTCGTCGCCGGGCTCGGCACGACCGGCACGCTCATGGGCGTCAGCCGGTTCTTCCGCCGGGCCAAGCCCGACGTGCGCATCGTGGCCGCCGAGCCGCGCTACGGCGAGCTGGTCTACGGCCTGCGCAACCTCGACGAGGGCTTCGTCCCCGAGCTGTACGACGCCTCGCTCATCGACACCCGGTTCTCGGTCGGTCCGCGCGACGCCGTGCGGCGGGTGCGCGAGCTGCTGGAGCTCGAGGGGATCTTCGCCGGTGTCTCCACCGGGGCCATCCTGCACGCGGCGCTGGGCCAGGCGGCCAAGGCGGTGAAGGCGGGTGAGCGGGCTGACATAGCCTTCATCGTGTGCGACGGCGGATGGAAGTACCTCAGCACCGGGGCGTACGAAGGCACCGTGGACGAGGCCGAGGACCGGCTCGAGGGCCAGCTCTGGGCCTAGGCCTGGGGATCAGCGCTGCGCTGACCGCCCTCGCGGGCCTCGTCCTGCTGCCCGTCGCAGCCCCCGCGCAGGAGGAGCCGACCGGCGTCGCGAACCTCGCCGCTCCCGAGGTCACCGGCGAGGCGTCGTACGCCGAGGTGCTCAGCGCCACCGACGGCGAGTGGTCCACGGCCGAGCCGGGGGAGCAGCTCACCTTCACCTACCGCTGGCTGCGCGACGGCGAGCCGGTGCGCGGCGAGCGCGAGGCGACCTACGAGCTCGACCTCGACGACCTCCGCAGCCGGCTCCAGGTCGAGGTGACCGCCACCGACCCCGACGGCGACACCGCCGCGGCGGTCTCCGAGCCGACCGCCCCCGTGGCGCGGGCGGCGATGGTGCTGCGCGGGGACCCGAAGGTCCGCGGCACCCAGCGCTTCGGGCAGACGCTCAGCGCGACGCCCGGCCGCTGGCGCACG
>FWWL01004794.1_pt1 | contig 12405 bp, 6 predicted proteins | sample 2228331 | NCBI WGS metagenome assembly FWWL01 (sample SAMEA103939775, study PRJEB20133) | metagenome | reverse complement strand
CGCGTCGCCTTCGGCGGCGCGCCCCCTCTCCCAGGGGGAGAGGGGGCATTTCCCCCTTCCCATCGCCCCGTGGGAGAAGGGAAGGGGGCAGGAGGATGGGGTGAGGTCAGAACACCTCACCCCCGCGCCGCCGAAGGCCGGCGCCCCCTCTCCCAGGGGGAGAGGGGGCATCTCCCCCTTCCCCTCGCCCCGTGGGAGAGGGGAAGGGGGCCAGGGGGATGGGGTGAGGTCTTTTACTTAATTATACCATCTCCGTCAGCGGAAGCCAAACGGTGAAGCGACTGCCCTTTCCCTCTTCGCTTTCCACAGTGATAAAGCCGCCGTGCCGTTCCACCACCTCTTTCACAATGGAAAGTCCCAGGCCGGTGCCGGGAATCTGCATCTGGCGCGGCTGCTCTCCGCGGAAGAAACGGTCAAATATGAACGGAAGTTCGTTCTTCGGGATGCCGATGCCGGTATCGGCGACGGTGACCGTGGCCCAGCGGCGGTCTTCCCTCTCTGCGATGCCCGTAATGACCTCCACCCGTCCCCCCGAAGGGGTGTACTGAATCCCGTTGCGCACCAGATTGTTCAGTGCCATCCCCATCATCTCCGCATCGGCCTGGACGATGGGGCTCGGTTCCATCAGGCGGGCATCCAGGATGATTCCTTTCGCCTGGGCCAGGGGCCGGTGAGCGACCACCGCCCGGTTTGCCAGTTCGTTCAGGGATATGGGACGGAAACGCAACTCGGCTTTCCCTGAATCCAGCCGGGAAACCTCCAGCACGTCCTCCACCAGTTGCACCTGCCAGTCCGCTTCTTTCTCCAGAATGTCCAGACACTGGGGGAGCAATTCCGGAGACTGGCGCAGGAGATGGATGTAGGTCTTGATGGTCGTGATCGGGGTGCGCAACTCGTGGGAAATGTTGGAGATGAAGCGGGCGCGCAGCCGCTCCAGAGTCTTGAACTGGGTGACATCATGGAGGACGACAACGGCCGCCTCCTCCTGCCCGCCCTCAATCGGGGTTGCTCGCACCAGCAGGTCCAGCCCGGGCAGTTCCACGATTTCCTCCGCCCGCTCCCGGGCCCGCTGGGCCACCCGCCGGATAGTCTCATAGAGTTGCCGGGCGTCCTCAGGGGAAAGAATCCGCAGCCACTGCTGGGCCACCGGATTGGCCTGGGTGATCTCCCCCTGAGCGTCGGTGAGGATGATGCCATCGCCGGTGCTGCGCAGGATCGCCTCCAGGCGGGCGTACTGGGAGGCCAGGAGCGCCGTCCGCTCCCGCACCCGCTCTTCCAGGGTGGCGGCGTAATCCCGCAGTTCCTGATAGAGCCGCGCGTTCTCCAGCGCGGTGGCGACCTGGGCGGCAAAAGCCTTCAGCCGCGCCGCGTCGGCGGGGCCGAACTGGCCGGGACGGGTGCCGTCCACGTTCAGAAACCCCACCGTGATCCCCTTGATCACGATGGGCGCGCCGACGTAGGAGCGGAGCCATTCCAGCCCCTCTACCTGAATCCACCTCGGGTCGGCCGCCGTGTCGGGGACCAGCACTGGCTCGCCGGTGGAAACCATTTCCATCAAGTTCGGGATATCGGCGACAGAGAGCGCAAGGGAAGCGACCCGTTCCTCTGCGCCGAATGCCTCATACCCCCGCCAGCGCACAATGCGGGCGATGCCGTTTTCCACGAGCATCACGTTAAAAGCGTCCCCCGGCACCACTCGCCCGGCCTGCTCCAGAATGCGGTCCATTATGGCGCCTGGGTCCAGCAGGCTGCTGACGGTCACGGCCGCTTCGGCCAGAGCCTCCGCCAGCGCCCGCTGTTCCCGCTCGGCCCGGTAGAGGCGTTCGTTCTCTATGGCGACGGCCAGCGCGTCGGCGATCTGCAGGAGGAGCGCCCGCGGCGCGTCCCGGAAGTTATCCGGGCGGGTGCTCACCAGGTGGAGAGCGCCGATGAGTTGCCCGCCCACGGTCAGGGGCAGGCTGAGGTAGGAACGGAATCCCGCTTCGTAGAGCATCCGAATCGCCGGGAAAGAGACTTCCCGGGCCATATCCGGGCACTCGTGGGGCTGCCCCCCCAGGAGGGACGGCCACACCGGGGTAGCCGAGATGGGCATCACCGTGCCCGTTTCCAGGACGGGGAACGGAGTCTCCAGGATCGTGATGCGGAACCGCTCCCCGTCCTCCTCCAGGAGCGCCACACTGACCCGTTCGCAGCGGGTGAGGGCGCGCAGTCCATCCATGAGAACGGGGAAGGCCTCGCGGACCTCCAGGGTGTTCAGGGCACGGGTGATGCGGGCCAGGGTCTCCTGCTGCTGCGCCCGCTGCCGCTCCGCCTCGTAGAGCCGGGCGTTTTCCAGGGCGATGGCGACCTGGTCGGCCAGTGCCTGCAGGAATTCCAGGTCCACATCGCCGAACCCGTCCACCCGCGGGCTCTGCAGGTCCAGGTTGCCCAGAACGGTTTCCCCCCGAAGGATGGGCACCACCAGTTCGGAACGGGTCTCCGGGATAAGGGGGTAATAATCCGGATCGTCCCGGACATCGGGAACGTAGATGATGCGGCGCTCCCGAAACGCCCGGGAATGGATCCCCTGGCCCAGCAGCAAGGGCTGAGCGGTGGCCCGCGCCATCTCTTCGGGAGCATACCCTCTCAGCGAGCGCCGTTCAAACCAGCCCTTTTCCGGATCGGGGACCAGCACCGAGCCGTGGGTGGCGCCGGTGAACCGCATCGCCTCATCGGTGAGGAGGTCCAGGATGGTGGATGTATCCAGGGTGGAGTTGACGATCTGGGCGATGCGATAGAGAGCCTCCTGGCGCTGGCGGGCCCGCCGCTCCGCTTCGTAGAGCCGGGCGTTCTCCAGAGCAACGGCGGCGTCGGCTGCCAGAGTCTGGCAGAAGCGCACCTCCGCTTCGGTGAACAGGCGTTCCCAGCGGCTTTCACAGAGGACAACGTACCCAATTGTCCGGTTCCGCGCTACCAGCGGCACAACCAGTTGCGACTTCCAGCCGACCAGTTCCGCTTCCGCTCTGTCTCCGGAGTTCAGGGCCGGGTCGGCGGCGCGGAGGATGAGCGGACGCCCTTGCTGAAGCGCCCGTATCACCGTGGAATGCACGCTCAGATCGTAGGTGCGGTTTGTCCCGGACGTGATCGCGGCTCGCTCCCGTTCCGTCGCTGCCGGGCCGAACCAGCTCTTCAATTGGGTCGCGATGTTTGTTGCCTCGTCCCACAGACTGATATACACGCTGGTCACATCCAGCGCCTCTCCCATCTGGTGGGCCAGAGTCCCCAGTACTTCGTCCAGTTCCAGGTGAGAGGAAATCGCCTCCGCGGCCCGATGGATGGCGGAAAGTTCCTCCACCCGCTGCCGTTCCGCCTGGTAGAGGCGCGCATTGACGATGGCGGCGGCAATATGGCCCGCCAGCGCCTCCATCGCCATCACGTCCAGGGGGGTGAAGACGTCCCGGTGCTGGCTCTGAAGGGTGAGCACGCCGATGACCTTCCCGTAGTACTTCAGCGGCACGTCCAGTTCGGCGCGCGTCTCAGTGAGATATGGAGCGATGTAGCGCGGCTCCCGGCTCACGTCGTTGGCCAGCAGGGTCTCCCCGTGCCGGGCAACCCAGCCGATCATCCCCTCGTCCAGCCTCTGGCGGAATCCGTTCGGCGTCCGGCCAGCCCAGATGCCCGCGCCGGCCACAAAGACCAGATCGTCCTTCTCCTCATCCAGCAGCATCAGGCCGACATAGTCGTACCCGAATGCGCAGACAACCTGCTCCACCGCTTCCCGATAGACCGCCTCCGGTTCCCGCAGGCGGGATAACCGCTCGGAGACCTGCGCCACAATGGCCAGGCGGCGGGCCCGTTCCTGTTCCGTCGTGTAAAGCCGGGCGTTGAGCAGCGCGACGCCCACGATGCCCGCGGCCGACTCCACCAGCCGGGCATCCTGAGGGGTGAAAGCCGCCGGTTTTTCGCTGTGGACGGTGATCACCCCGACCAGATCTCCCCCCACCAGGATGGGGACGCTCATGGCTGCCCGGGCATCGGCATCCATCTCTGGCACCGGAAGCCAGCGCTCATCCTGCGTGACATCGTCCACAACGGCGGTCTGGCGGTGGAGGGCCACCCAGCCAGCGAGCCCCTGGCCCATCCGCAACTGCAACCGGCGGTCTATCGCCTCCGCCGATTCCTCGCCGAACCCCGAAACGGCGATCAGGCGCAGGCGGTCGCCGGGCGATTCTGTAAGATAGATGACGCCCCGCTGGGCGCCAATGGCGTCGCAGAGGACCCGGAGCGCCTCCCGGGCAATGGCAAACGGGTCCAGGGTGGTGCTCAGCCGCTGGCTCAAGCGATGCAGGAAATCCAGACGGGCCTGCTCCTGCTGGACCGAAGCGAAGAGACGGGCATTGATGATGGCGATGGCGGCATGGGTGGCGAAGAGCGTCAGCAGGTCGGCATCTTCGCGGGAGAAGGTGCGGGGCGGGTCTGCCAGAACGACAAGCACGCCCAGGAATTCCTCCCCCCAACGCACCGGAATTCCCATCACGGCGGTCCAGGGATAACCGGCGTACTTCGGTACCCGTCCCTCCCAGTGTTGATAATCGTCCACCCAGAACGGCTCCCCGGTCTCCCAGACCCGTCGGACCACCCCTCCCTCGCCCGGCCGCAGCAGGGTGCCGATGGGGGGCTGATCCGGGCCCAGGGATACCGCCCACTCCAGTGCGTCCTGATCGGGGCGGTAGAGGTAAAGGCCTCCGGCACTTCCGCCCACCAGTTCCACCGCCCGCCGGACGATGGATTGGAGCAGGGTATCCAGGTCCAGTTGGGCGGTCAATTCCAGCCCGCTCTGGGCCAGCAGTTCCAGGGCGCGGGTGCGCTGGCGCAGCGCCTCCTCCACCCGCCGCTGGTCTTCCAGGATGCTCAGCAGGACCTGCCGCGCCTCTTCCGATTGCCGCCAGAGGCGCTGGATTTCCTCCTCTTTCCGCCGATGTTCCGTGATGTCTTCACCGATGGAAAGCACCATCCGAAACCGACCGTTCTCGGTCAGGACCGTGTTGCTCCAGCGGATCAGTCGTTGCTGGCCAGATCGGGTCAGGATGACGTTCTCGTAGTGATGGTCAATGCGCTGGTGGCGGACGACATCATCCCAGATGGCACACAGTTCCTGCCGTTGTTCCGGCGGAATGAAAATCTCAATCCACTCTTTACCGAGGACTTCCTCGGCCGTATATCCCGTCAGTTGCTCTGCGAATTTGTTGAAGAGGAGAATTCGGGAACGTTCTCCCAATCCGACGACGATACTCTGAGCGGAGTTGAGAAGGCTTTCGGACCACTCTCTCTCGGCCCGCAGCGCCATCTCTGCCTGCCGGATGCGCAGCATTGCCTGGACCCGGGCCAGGAGTTCGCGATTGGTGACCGGACGGGCAATATAGCCATCCGCTCCCATCTCCAGGCCCAGCGCCTGGCTTTCGCTGTCCGTTCGGGTGCCGGAGAGGATGATGACATAAGTGCCTTTCAGCGCCGGATCTGCCTTGATTTGTCGACAGACTTCCAGTCCGGAGATGTCCGGCAGGTTCACGTCCAGCAGGACCAGGTCAGGCTGTTGCTGGCGCGCCATCTCCAGAGCATCCATACCGGTCTGAGCGCCGAGGGCCTGGTAACCGGCACCCTCCAGGAGATGGCAGGTCGCTTTGAGGACGGGACTTTCGTCCTCCACCACAAGAATTTTCGCCGTCGGGTTCATCTCACCTCAAAGGGAATCCGCACGTAAAATGTTGCGCCCTGGCCCGGTGTGCTTTCGGCCCAGATGCGACCACCGTGGCCGTCCACAATCCGTTTGACAATCGCCAATCCCAGGCCGGTGCTCTTTTCACCCGCGGTACCGGTCTTCCCACGCTGGAAGGGCTGGAACAGTTTGGGCATATCCTCCGGCGCGATACCCGGCCCGTAATCCCGTACAGAAATCTGGAACTCTTCCCCTGCTGCCGACAGACGGACTTCCACCCGTCCCCCTGGCGGGGAGAATTTGACCGCGTTGCTGATCAGGTTGTTCAGTATCTGCTCTATCTTCGCCGGGTCCACCACGGCCAGAGGCAATGGTTCTGCCTCCAGGTCAATCTCCACGCCTTTTTCTGCCGCCATCGCCCGATGGAGTGCGACATTGCGGGTCACCAGCGCGTGGATATCGGTCGCTTCCAGGTCCAGGTCCAGTCGCCCCGCCTCAATTCGGGCAACATCCAGCAGGTCATCCACCAGGCGGGCCATCCATTCACAGCGGTTATAGATGACTTCCAGAAACTCGCGCTGGGTCGGGGTGAGAGAATCGGCCTCGTGTTCCAGCAGGAAAGCGCTGTAACTCAAAATCGTGTGCAGTGGATTGCGCAGGTCGTGGGCTGCCATACCGAGAAAGTAATTTTTCTCCCGGTTTAACCGTTCCAGTTCGGCGGTTCTCTTCGCCAGTTCCCGCTGGAGGTCCACCAGTTCGTTGTTCAGGCGGCTGATCTCGTCGTACAAGTGGGATTCCAGGTCGGCATAGGCAGTCCGGTCGTCGGCACTTTGCTTGATAGCGGCACGCAACAGGTTGACCTGCTCATTGCTGATACGCATCATCTCATCGTATATTCGGGCCGCCAGTTCGCCGTTGCCTGCTGCGACGATGAGAATTTGCTCCCCCACCACCCCCCCGGAGAAGTGGAGAGTGGCTGGGCCATCTTCCAGCAGGACATTGAGTTCCCAATCCACTGTTGCCTGATGGGTCTTGATGCGCATCAGAAAGTCCAGAGCCTTGGTCCGGCTGCCCGGATCCACCAGGCGGAGAAACAGTCGGCCGGGCACTGCTTCGGGAAGGTGCAGGTCGTTGAGCAGGACATGCCGGATCATACCGGCGCTATCACACAATACCGCCAGGCCGCGCTCGGCATGCTCCCTCATGCGATCAATTCCCTCGCTACGAGGATCGCCTGCTGGGCGTCGGGAGCGTACCCATCGGCGCCGACGTTCCGCCACAGGTTCCTGGCGATGTTGAAAGGATAGCCGCCCACCAGTATTCGCGCTCGTAACTCTCGCTGGCGCGCGGCGGTGATCAGTTCTCGCACGCGGCCCATATGGAAGGTCATGGTACACGATACGGCCAGGATGTCGGCCCGGTGCCTTTCCACTTCCCGCAGAATGCTTTCCGTGGGAGTGTTCGCGCCCAGAAAATATGTATCCCAGCCCTCCATCTCAAAGAAATCGGCCACCATTCGGGCACCGATCTCGTGCAGTTCCCCACTAACACAGGCCACCACCAGTCGCCGGTCTTTGCGCTCACCGGTAAAGATGTACGGGTAAAGTTGCGACATCACCAGTTGGGTCGCCGCGGTGCAGAAATGCTCCTGGGCCACGCTGATCTGATTGGTCTGCCACAGGCGGCCGATTTCGTGCTGAACGGGCTGAAACACCCGAAGGTAAATTTCTTTCACCGGCGTTCCCCGCTCTACAGACTCCAGGATCAGGCGCGTGGCAGTACGTCGGTCGCCGGCCAGCAGCGCGTCCAGGTAGGCGCGCGCCAGATGGTCCAGAGGGGTATCGCCGACCAGATAGGTGGTCAGAGTGGCGGGCGCTTCGGCCAGACTCTGCAGGCCAGCGTCTATCAGCGCCAGCACCGGAGCGCAGGACTCGGCGGGCAATTGTTCCGCCAGTACCTGGCGAGTGCATTCCAGGGTGACCGGCAGGACGGTTTCGGGGAAACCCAATCCGGCAAAGAGCGCTTTGACCCAGGTCAGGTAGGCGATGAAGAGGCTGGGGTCGGCGGCGTCCAGCGCCTCGGCCAGATAGTCCAGATGGTAACGAGCATCGCGCACGCTTTTGGCGCGGCCAGGTGCGCCGTATGGCTGCCAGATTTCGGGTTGCAGTTCGTATTGCCGGGCGACAATTGCTTCGGCCAGCGAATCAGCGCGCTGACGAATGAGTTGTGAGACCATCAGGCCCTCCCGTTTCCTCCGCGCTGGGATAGCGGATCGGCTCCCCCAGGCGGCGCAGGAGTTCGTTCACCTCGCGCTTGAGTTCCAGAATCCGGCCCTCCCGCCCCATGGTCACGTTGTACCAGCGCTGCAGTTCGGCCATCTGCTGCCGAATCTGTTCCTCCGCCCGTTTACGCTCGGTGATATCCAGGATGGTTCCCAGAATGGCGGGGCGGCCCCGGTATTCCGTTATCGTCCCCAGCACTTCGCACTCCAGGGTGGAGCCGTCCTTCCGCAGGCCACGGAACTGGTAATGGACGCTTTCCGCCTCCCCGGCAAAGCGGCGGCGAATATGCTCCTGGACCATTTCCCGGTCTTCGGGAGCCACCACGGCCAGCGGGCTTAACCGGTCCACCATCTCTTCGGAAGTGTAACCGAACATCCGGGCGGCGGTAGGGTTCACATAGCGGATCAGGCCGTCCTGGATGAGATAGACGCCGGCCAGGGATGCCTCGCTGAGCAACCGGAAGCGTCCCTCGCTTTCCCGCAACGCCGCTTCCTGCTCCAGATTGTACAGGGCAAAGGCGATATCTCCGGCGACTTCGGCAAAGAGGGATTGCTCCTCGGCGGAGGGGAAGACGTTGGCGGGGAGGAGCGCACAGAGGAGGCCATAGACCCGCCCGGCATGCGCCATCCGAACCATAATCCCGCTCTCCTCCGGCTTCTCGGAGAGGAAAGGGCAGGGCAGGCTCGTGCCGCGTATCACCAGCCCCTCCGGCTGATCCAGAAGCCAGCAGAGGCGTTCGGGCAGAATGTGCTCCTCCCACCGCCGGACGAGGTCCGGGGGCGCTTCCGTGATCCGGCCGGCCCCGGCGGCGATACGGGGGGTACTCTGATCGGTCAGCACCACCCAGGCGGAGGTGTAGCCGCGGGTGTTCACCAGTTCCTCACAGATCGCGCGCAGCAGTTTCTCGCGGTCCTTTTCCCGGCTGATCAACTGGTTCACATTGCGGATGGCTCGCAGGACCGCGTTGAGTTGGGCGATCTCCATCTCCGCCTGCTTCTGCTGGGTGATATCGCGGGCGATCCCCTCCACCGCGAGGACACGGCCGTTCGCGTCGCGAACCGGCATGTGGCGGTGTTCCGCCCACAATGTCTCCCCCTTCCGGTTAATCCAGCGGATAACAAGGGGTACCTCCACTGGCTGTTCGGCCCGCAGCGCGGCCCCCAGCAACGGTCGGTCTTCGGGGTGCACAAGGCGGAAGAGCAATCGGGGGTGGGCGTAGAAATCCTCCGGGGAATATCCCAGCAGGCGGATCACTGCGGGGGAGACGTAATCCAGCCGGATGGGGGAGAAGGCCAGGCGATAGATGACGTCCGGGGAGTTTTCCGCCAGGCGCAGGAGGCGGGCCTCCTGTTCCTCCCGCTCCCGCTGGGCCTGCTCCAGCGCAGCCAGCATGTCGTTGACCGCGCCGGCCAGGCCGGCCAGTTCGTCTTTCCCGCGCACCGTCACCCGGCGGCCGGCCTCGCCGCGCGCGCCAATCGCCCGCACTTCGGCGGCCAGCGCGGCCAGTCGGCGCAACCCCAGCAGGTCCAGCGAGAGGAGCGCCGCCGCGGCGAACAGCAGGCCCAGAGCGATGAGGCTGCCCAGAAAGATACCCAGGGCCGTCTGGGCCTGGCGGGAGATGTCCCGGCGCTCCACCGCGCGCAGGATCAGGGCCGGGTTGCCGGTGAGGTCGGGGCAAAGGGCGTATCCGGCGATCCGCTCCGCATCCAGCGGGCGGGCCAGAACGGGCGCGGCAGGGGAAAGGGACGCTGCTGCCGCCCGGACGTCTTCCGGCCAGTCCCCGGGCCGATCCCAGCGGTAGGCGGCAACGGGCATGTCCAGGTGAGCGCTTATCCGGTCCAGCATCCTGCCATTGAGAAACCGGCCGAAGATGAGCGTCCCGCGGGCCGGGCCTTCTTCCCGGCTGGTCAGGATGGGGCGGGCGGTCACCAGCAGCACCCCCTCCGGCAGGAGGAGCAGCCCCTGCCGGCCGGCGCCCGGATCGGGGATGTCGGTGAGGACGGGGAGCGCATCGTAAACCCCCGGGGGAACGGGCATCTCCTCCCCGGATTCCAGGTCATAGGCGCGGGCGAAGACCACATCGCCAGAAGCATGGATGAAAAGCATCAGGTTGAGGGAAGCGTTGATGAAGGTCTCATCTACGATGTTGGCACGAATATAAGCAGGATTGCGGTCTTCTATGAAGGCGTAGGTGTCGTCCCAACTGGCCCAATCATGGGCGAGACGGTCCATCGCCGCCAGTTCGTCCTGCAGTTCCCCCCATACGTGACGAGCATAGTGCTCTGCATCCCGTCTTTCCACCGCGTAGAATTGCTCCATCCCGAAGCGGTAGAAGAGGACGGAGAACAGGCCGACCAGTACAACGAATATTGCACCGAGAATCAGAAGGGTTTTATAGCGCAGGCTCATGGGTGTGTCTCGCTAATCGCGTATCGCGTATCGCGTATCGCTAATCGCGTATCGCGTATCGCTAATCGCGTATCGCTAATCGCATATTGCGTATCGCTAATCGCGTGTCGCTAATCATAAATCCTCATCCCCAATTTCCCAATTTCCAATTCCCCAACTCCCCAATCACCGCTCCAGCAGGATGGTCACCGGGCCGTCGTTGTGGATTTCCACCAGCATGTGGGCGCCGAAGACGCCGGTCTGGACGGGGACTCCGGCAGCGGCCAGTTCGGCGGCAAAGCACTGCACCAGGGGTTCGGCCACCTCCGGCGGGGCGGCGTCGGTGAAGGAGGGGCGGCGGCCTTTGCGCGCATCCGCATAGAGGGTGAACTGGGAGACGACCAGCGCCTCGCCGCCGACGTCCAGCAGGCCGAGGTTCAGTTTCCCCTCCGCGTCCTCAAAAATGCGCAGGCCCGCCACCTTCTGCGCCAGCCAGCGGGCCTGCTCTTCGGTGTCCGTATGTGTGACGCCCACCAGCACGACCACCCCGGGGCCGATGGACGCCACCTCTCGACCGTCCACCGTCACCGAGGCCTGCCGCACTCGCTGTATGACAACTCGCATAGTCCTCCTTATTTTACCACGAAGGACAACACAAAGAGCACAAAGAAAATTTTATAATAAACCTTTGTGTCCTTTGTGGTCTCCCCTGGTGCTCTTCGTGGTTTCATTACCGGGCCGGGGGCAGGCCGACGGCGGCCTTGACCTCCGCCAGGGTCTGGGCGGCGATGAGCGATGCCCGGCGGGCCCCCTCCGCCAGGATGTCCCATACATTATCAGGATTGGTGGCCAGCGCGGCGCGCCGTTCCCGGAACGGGGCGAAGTAATCGGTCAGGTTGCGGGCGAAGATCTTTTTGCAGTCCACGCAGCCGATGCGGGCCGTCCGGCAGTCGGCGTCAATCTGGGCCAGTTCGTTCGGCGAGAAGAAGCGGTGCAGGGAGAAGACGTTGCAGACCTCCGGCCGTCCGGGGATGTGGCGGTGGGTGCGCTGCGGGTCGGTGACCATCTGCATCACCCGTTCCCGAATCTCCTCCGGCGACGCGGCGATCTCAATGTGGTTGTTGAGAGACTTGCTCATCTTCTGCTGACCGTCAATCCCCAGGACCTTGGGGAAGTCGGTGTGCTTGGCCTGCGGTTCCACCAGAACCGGGCCGAAGTGGGCATTGAACCGCCGGACGATCTCGCGGGTGAATTCCAGGTGGGGGGCCTGGTCCACGCCGACGGGGACCGTATCGGCCTTGTAGAGGGTGATGTCGGCGGCCATCAGCACCGGATAGCCCACCAGCCCGTAGTTGACGTTATCCGGCTGCTGGCGGACTTTCTCCTTGAAGGTGGGCAGCCGGGTCAGCCAGCCCAGCGGGGTGACCATGGAGAGAATGGTGTGCAGTTCCGTGACCTGGGGGACGTGGGACTGGACAAAGATAATCGTTCCCCGCGCCGGGTCCAACCCCGCCGCCAGCCAGTCCAGCACCATCTCGTACGTCCACTCCCGCAGGTACTCGGTGTCTTTCAGCGTAGTCAGCGCATGGAGGTCCACGACGCAGTAGATGCAGTCATAATCGTCCTGCAGGGCGACGTAGTTGCGGATGGCGCCCAGGTAGTTGCCCAGGTGCTGGCGACCGGTCGGCCGGGCGCCGGAGAAAACCCGTCCCTTCTTTTCGCTCATTCCTCTGCCTCCGGGGTTCGGATTTCGGAGTTCGGGATTCGTAATAGAAGTTTACCACAAAAGAGATGTGAAGACAAGACCCAGGTGTCTGCCTCTCTGCATTCTGTATTCTTTTGCCCTCTCGGGAAACAATGGTATACTTTTCACGTAACTGTCCAGCCTGTTGGTTTGGACAAAACCTGTTGCTCTCTGATTGAGAGCGCATCATGCCCCTCCCCCTTGCCCCCTCCCCGTTGTGGCTGCCGCCGCACGGGGAGGGGGAAACCTCACCCTCTCCCCCAACCCCTCTCCCTCTCCCAGTGGGAGAGGGAGAG
>FWWL01009015.1_pt1 | contig 12407 bp, 11 predicted proteins | sample 2228331 | NCBI WGS metagenome assembly FWWL01 (sample SAMEA103939775, study PRJEB20133) | metagenome | reverse complement strand
GTCGACCTTGGCGCCGGTTTCGGCGACGATCTCGCGGATCACCTTGCCGCCGGTGCCGATGACGTCGCGGATCTTCGACTTGTCGATCTGCATGGTCTCGATGCGCGGGGCGTGGGCCGACAGTTCGGTACGGGCCGAACCAAGGGCCTTGGTCATCTCGCCGAGGATGTGCGCGCGGCCACCCTTGGCCTGGTCCAGCGCGGCCTTGAAGATCTCGCGCGTGATGCCCGCAACCTTGATGTCCATCTGCATCGTGGTGATGCCCTGCTCGGTGCCGGCCACCTTGAAGTCCATGTCGCCCAGGTGATCTTCGTCACCCAGGATGTCGGACAGCACGGTGAACTCGTCGCCTTCGAGGATCAGGCCCATGGCGATGCCGCTCACGGGACGGGTGATCGGAACGCCGGCATCCATCATCGACAGCGCGCCGCCGCAGACGGTGGCCATCGACGACGAACCGTTGGACTCGGTGATGTCCGAGACCACGCGGATCGTGTAGGGGAAGTCTTCCTTGCTCGGCAGCACGGCCTGCAGGGCGCGCCAGGCGAGCTTGCCGTGGCCGGTGTCGCGGCGCGACGGAGCGCCGAAACGGCCGACTTCACCGACCGAGTACGGCGGGAAGTTGTAGTGCAGCATGAAGCTCGAATAGCTCAGGCCTTCCAGCCCGTCGATCATCTGCTCGCTATCCTTGGTGCCCAGCGTGGTGGTGCAGATCGACTGCGTTTCACCGCGGGTGAACAGGGCCGAACCGTGGGTCCGGGGCAGGAAACCGACCATGGCTTCGATCTGGCGGACTTCGTCGACCTTGCGGCCGTCGATGCGGGTGCCGTCCTTGAGGATGGCGCCGCGCACGATGTCGGCTTCCACCTTCTTGACCGACTTGATCGCGACCATCTGGGTCTGCGCGTCCTCGTTCGCGAAGGCTTCCTTGGCCTTTTCGCGAGCGGCGTTGAGCGCGTCCGAGCGGGCCGACTTGTCGACCAGCTTGTAGGCGGCAGCGATGTCGTCGCCGATCAGCTTCTTGAGCTTGTCCTTGATCGCCGAATTGTCGCTGACGGTGACCTGCCAGGGTTCCTTGGCGGCCTTTTCGGCCAGGTCGACGATCAGGTCGACGACCTTCTTGCACTCGTCATGCGCGAACAGCACGGCGCCGAGCATGACTTCCTCGTCGAGTTCGCGGGCTTGCGACTCGACCATCATGACGGCGTTGCCGGTGGCGGCGACGACCAGGTCGAGATCGCCGGCGGCAGCCACGTCCTGGCGCGGGTTGAGGGTGTATTCGCCATCGACGTAACCGACGCGTACCGCGCCGATCGGGCCCATGAAGGGGACGCCCGAGATGGTCAGGGCAGCCGAGGCGGCGATCATCGCCAGCACATCGGGCTCGCATTCGCCGTCGAACGACAGCACCTGCGCGATCACGTTGATCTCGTTATAGAACCCTTCGGGGAACAGCGGGCGGACCGGACGATCGATGAGGCGGGAAACCAGCGTTTCCTTTTCGGTCGCGCCGCGTTCGCGCTTGAAGAAGCCGCCCGGGATACGGCCCGAGGCGAAGAATTTTTCCTGGTAGTGGACGGTCAGCGGGAAGAAGTCCTGCCCTTCCTTGACGCTCTTGGCGGCCGTGACGGCGCAGAGAACTACCGTTTCGCCATAGGTGGCGAGGACCGCCCCGTCAGCCTGACGGGCAATGCGGCCGGTTTCGAGGGTGAGGGTTTTCCCGCCCCACTCCATCGATACTGTTTTCGTGTCGAACATGTATTTTCCTTTTCGAACCCGCGGGGCCATATTGCCGCGCGGGGCCTGCAGTGCCGGGGAATCCGTCCCGGTCCGGTGTGGGGCCTTTTCTGCGCCCCATGGCCCCTGCACCGTATTGTGCGGGAGCCGGATAAACGAAGCGGCCCGAGTTGGGCCGCTCCGAGAAACTCTTACTTGCGAAGACCCAGCTTCGCGATCAGGGCGTTGTAGCGCTCGACATCCTTCTTCTTGAGATAGGCGAGCAGGCTGCGACGCTTGTTGACCATGGCGAGGAGACCACGACGCGAGTGGTTGTCCTTGTGGTTGCTCTTGAAGTGCTCGGTCAGGTTGCGGATGCGTTCGGTCAGGATCGCGACCTGGACTTCCGGCGAACCGGTGTCGCCATTGGCCTGCGCGTTGTCCTTGATGATTTCCTGCTTACGTTCTGCGGTCACTGTCATAGTCTTTACTCCGCGACATCGGGAAAGTTGAACCCCCGCACGACCTTCATCGTGCCGCCGCCGAGTTCCACGAGCGCGACCGGAACGCTTTCCAGTTTCGCAAGGTAGAGCCCGTCGGCCTGGGGCATGTCCGAAATGACCCGGCCCTGGCGGACCGCCTGCGCGCTATCGGGATCGAGTTGCAGAGCCGGGATGTCGTCCAGCCCCGCCTCGAGCGGCAGGAGGAGGTCTTGAAGTGGCGCGCCCTTACCGATTTCGTTCAGATTGTCCAGCGAAATCGCCTGATCCTCGCGGAACGGGCCGGCCTTGATGCGCCTGAGATAGGTGACATGCCCCACCGTTCCAAGGGCATGGGCGATATCCCGTGCCAGAGAGCGGATATATGTGCCCTTGGAGACATGCGCGGTCAGGGTCACCGCATCGGCCAGTTCGAGCGGGGCGGCGGGGTCGAACGGGTCGGGGCGGCCGGCGGTGGTCTGAAACGACGATCTCAACCCCGCATCCGTTCGGGCTGAGCTTGTCGAAGCCCCCTCGCGCCCAGTCTCCTGCCCTTCGACAGGCTCAGGACGAACGGAGAAATGCAGGTCGTAAATCGTCACCGCGCGTGTCTTGAGTTCGACCTGCTCCCCTGCCCGAGCGAGATCGTAGGCACGCTTGCCGTCGACCTTGAGCGCGGAATAGGCGGGCGGAACCTGCTCGATATCGCCGGTAAAGTGCTCCAGCACCGCCGCTATCGCCGCCATCGGCGGACGATGGTTCGAGGTCGCGATCACCGCACCTTCGGCATCGAGCGTATCGGTCTCCTCCCCGAACTGGATCGTGAACTCGTAGATCTTGCTCGCATCCAGCATCCGCCCGGCAAGCTTGGTCGCCTCGCCCAGCGCGATGGGCAGCACGCCCTCCGCCTCAGGGTCGAGCGTGCCGCCATGGCCGACCTTGGGCATGTCCTTCGATCTGGGGCCATACCCTGCCTCGCGCAGGTTGCGTTTCACCGCCCCGACCGCCTGGGTCGAACCCATGCCGCGAGGTTTGTCGAGGATCAGCCAGCCGTGCGGTTGCGGTTTCTTCTCGGTCATGCCCCGTCAGGCTGGGGATTGCCGCCGCCGAATGCAAGCGTGGCGCGGTTGCCGAACACCACACGGTTGGTCAGCAGTGCGACCGCGACCGAGGTCACCAGCACGAACAGCATCACGTCGATGTAATGCACCCACGGCAGGCCGATGGTGGCGTACCAGCTCACCCCGCCGAAATTCTCCGGCACGTAAAGGTAGAAGGTGTGGAAGGCGTAGAGGCAGAAGCCCCACACCAGCCCCGCCACCGCGGCGCGAGCGTCCATGTTGCGGAACATCAGCGCGGCGATGAAGGCCGACAGGATCGGCATGGAGAGCAGCCCGTTCAGTTCCTGCAGCAGGTTGATGATGCTTGTGGCGCTGGCATAGAGCGGCACCAGTACGACCGAGCCGATCATGGCGACCACGCCGACGATCCGGTTGAGCCGCGTCACGTCGACATCCGCATTGATGAACCGGCGGTGGAAATCGACCGACCACAGCGTGATCGTGGCGTTCATCACCGCCGCATAGGTTGTTAGCACCGCCGCTGCGATCATCGCCGCGAACATGCCGCTGGTCCAGCCGGGCAGCACTTCGCCCACCACCATGGCATAGGCCCGGTCGTCGACATCGCCAAACAGCTTGAAGGCGACGATGCCGGGGATGACCACGATCGGCGGCACGATCAGCAGGCGGATCACCGCCGCCGCGATAACGCCCTTCTGCGCTTCCTTCACATCGGGCGCGGCGAGCGCCTTTTGCGTGATGTTCTGGTTGGTCGACCAGTAGAAGATCTGGATGAAGATCATGCCGGTGAACAGCGTGTGGAACGGGATCGGGCTGTCGGTCGCCCCGACCATCGTCAGCCGCTCTGCCGGGACGCCGCCGGTGATGTCCCAGCCGACCGCCTGCATGGCAAGGAATACGACGACCAGCGCCAGACCCAGCACGCCGATCCCGCCATAGGTGTCGAGCACCGCCACCGCCCGCAGCCCGCCGAGGATCGCATAGGCCGCACCGACGACCGCGAACAGGGCAGCGATCGTCACGATCGACGCCTCGACCCCGAACAGGGTCTGCATGAACAACGCCCCGGAATAGATCACGGCGGGAAGATAGATCAGCAGGTTGCCCAGCAGGAACAGCGCCGAGATCACCGTGCGGATGCTGACCCCGTCGTAGCGCTGCTCGAGCAGCTGCGTGATCGTGGTGCAGTTGTTGCGGTAATAGATGGGCACGAACACGAAGGCGAGCATCAGCAGGCCGACGAAGCCAGCCAGTTCCCACCACGCCAGCAGCAGCATCTGGTTGCCGTTCATCCCGACCAGCTGGTCGGTGGAAAGGTTCGTCAGCGTGATCGCCCCGGCGACGAAGAACCAGCTCAGCCCGCCGCCGGCGAGGAAAATCTCCCGGTCCGCCGCCGCGTGGCTGGCCGCGCGCGCCGAGGCGACCTTGCGCCAGGTCAGCAGCGCGAGCAGCGCCATCAGGCCGGCGAACACGCCAAGCTGCACAGTATCGATCATCGCCAACCCTCTCCCAGCGCGAATACGTATCCTGCTAGCCTGCTTTCCCGCAGCATACCAATGGGCAAGCACGGGAATCCCCGATAGGGAGAGGATATGAGCGACATGCTGCAATCGATTGGCGCCGACGCCTCGGGCCACCCGGTCCACCGGCGCGACTTTGCCAAGGCCGATGGCCGGATGCTGCGGCTCTACGGCCACGTGCCGCACGACCTGCCTCCGCAGCCGCAGGAGACCGACGACATCGCTCTGGGCGGCGAGCTGCGTTTCCACCCGCTGCGGCGAGAGTGGAACATCTATGCCGCGCATCGCCAGAACCGCACGTTCAAGCCCGCCGCCAGCGCCGACCCGCTCGCCCCGACCCTGCCCGGCGGACCGGCGACTGAAATCCCGTTCGAGGATTTCGAGGTGGCGGTTTTCGACAACAAGTTCTCGGGGCTTCATCCGCAAGCTCCACTGCCGCCCGTTCTGGAGGGGATCGACACCGCCCGCGCTCTCGGGGCCTGCGAGGTGGTGGTCTATTCGCCCGAGGCCGAGGGCAGTCTCCATTCCATCGGCCAGGCGCGGCGCGAAGTCCTGCTCACGGCATGGCAGGACCGGATGGCGGCGCTGTTCGAGGCGGGCTGCGAATATGTCCTGCCGTTCGAGAACCGCGGGGACGAGGTCGGCGTCACCCTGCCACACCCGCATGGCCAGATCTACGGCTTCACCAAGGTGCCGCAGGTGCAGCAACAGGCCATTGCTGCCTTTGCCGCCGGATACGATCTGTCGGCGGAGATCGACCTCTGCCTGCCCGGCTACGGCGTGGCAGAAGCTGGCGGGGTCGCGGCTTTCTGCCCGCGCTTTGCCCGTTTCCCCTACGAAGTCTGGATCGCCCCGCGCGCTGCACGCCAGGGCCTGCACGACATGACCGACGAGGAGAAAGCGGGCTTCACGCACCTGCTCGGCGACATTACCCGGCGCTATGACGCGCTGTTCCAGCGGCCCGCCGCGACCATGCTGGCCCTGCACGCCGCCCCGCGCGGGGGCTCGGCAGGCTATCATGTCACCGCCCAGTTCTACCCCCTGCTCCGCGCGCCGGGGCGGGTGAAGTATCTCGCCTCGGTAGAGCAGCACACCGGGGTCATGACGGTCGATGTCATGCCCGAAGCAGCCGCCGCTGCCTTGCGGGAGCTCTGAAGATGGAACCTGCCACCGCAACTGTTCCGGGCAGGGTCAACCTGATCGGCGAGCATACCGACTACAACGGCGGGATGGTGCTTCCGGCAGCCCTGTCGGTCTCGCTCACCGCCGCGCTTAAGCCGCGTGACGATCGCATGGTCATCGTTGCCGCAGAGGGCTTTTCCGGATCAGCCGAGCGCAAACTCGACGATACCGCCGCCGATCACTGGTCCGATCCCGCTGTCGGGGCCTTGCGGGAGGCAGCGAAGCTCGGGTTGCTGGAAGGTGGCGCCGAACTGGCGATCCGTTCCACCATCCCTGCCGGTTCGGGCCTGTCGTCCTCGGCCGCCTTGATCGTGGCGATCCTCAAGGCAGCGCGCACTGCGGCAGGCAGCGATATCGGCGACATCGACATCGCCCTCGCCGCGCGCCGGGTAGAGAACCAGTATCTGGGCGTGCCCTGCGGCATCATGGACCAAGTCGCCGTCGCCGTGCCCCAGCCCGGTCAGGCCATCGCCCTCGATACGGCGACGCTCGAATACGAGCTGGTCGCGCTGCCCGCCAGCCACGCCATGGTCGTGATCCATTCGGGGCATTCGCGCAAGCTCAGCGACGGGCGCTACAAGGAACGCAAGGAAGAATGCGATGCGGCGCGCGCCGCGTTCGGACGCGACGATATCTGCCTGCTCGACCCCGCCGATATCGAAGCCGCATCCGGCATCGACGAAACCGTCCGCAAACGCGCCCGCCACTGCGCCACCGAGCATCGCCGCGTCCTCGGGGCCCGTGATGCGCTGGCGAAGGGCGACCTCGCTGTCCTCGGCACGCTGATGAATGCCAGCCACGTCTCGATGCGCGACGATTTCGAGGTCTCGATCCCGCCGATCGACGCGCTGGTGGCCGATGCGGTCCAGCTCGGCGCAGAGGGCGCACGGCTTACCGGCGGCGGCTTCGGCGGCTGCATCGTCGCCTGCGTGGCGAAGGAGAAGCGGGACGAATGGCTCGCCGCGCTGCTGCGGCGCCATCCGCTGGCCCGCTACATCGACGAGGTCAGCGGCTAGCCTGCGAAGGCCTCGGCGATGGCGTAGAGCCGCTCCATCGCCCAGTCGACCGGCGGCCCGACGAGCCGCTCGATCAGGCCCAGTTCCGGGGCGAACCAGGATAGCGCGATCAGGCCCACGAACAGCAGCAGTCCGAACGGCCGCAACTTCTCGTACCCCCGCGCCAGTGCCGGCGGCAGCAAGCCTTCGACGATATGCGATCCGTCGAACGGCGGGATCGGCAGGAGGTTGAAGAAGGCGAGGAAGACGTTGATCAGCAGGAACGTCGCCATCGCCTGGACCCACAAGGGCGGCTCGCCCAGCACGGCCGTATTGTTGGCCATCAGGATCCCGAGCACCACGGCGCCGAGCAGTGCCAGCAGCAGATTGGTCGCCGGGCCCGCCGCCGCGACCGCCATCATGCCGAAGCGCGGATTGCGGAGCCGCTTCTTCACCACCGGCACCGGCTTGGCCCAGCCGAACACCGGTCCGCCCACTGCCAGCATGAAGCCGGGCAGCAGCACGGTGCCGACGGGATCGACATGGCGCAGCGGATTGAGGCTCAGCCTGCGCTGTTCCTTGGCCGTGGGATCGCCCAGGGCCAGCGCCGACCAGCCGTGCGCGACCTCGTGGAAGACGATGGAGACGATCAGCGCCGGGATGAGGATCACGGCAAGCAGGACGGTGTCGGTCATATCGCTGAGGTAGGGTGCCCGCTGCCGCTAGGCCAGCGCTTGCAGGAAATGTTTGCGGCACAGCGCGGTATAGCGGTCGTCGCCGCCGATTTCCGTCTGCGCGCCCTGCTTCACCGCCTTGCCGTCCGCATCGACCCGCAGGTTCATCGTCGCCTTGCGCCCGCAATGGCAGATCGCCTTCAGTTCCACCAAGGCGTCCGCAATGCCCAGCAGAACGGCGGAGCCGGGGAACAGCTTGCCCTGGAAGTCGGTTCTGAGCCCGTAGCACAGCACGGGAATCCCGATCTCGTCGGCGAGCCGGGCGCATTGCCAGGCCTGAGCCTCGGTAAGGAACTGCGCCTCGTCTACCAGCACGCAGTCGACCGGCTTTTCGGCATGTTCGGCCAGCACGAAAGCGAGGATGTCGGTTTCCTCGGTGAAGCGGCTGGCATCGCTGGCAAGCCCGATCCGGCTGCTAATCGCGCCGAAGCCGGGCCGGTCGTCGAGCGCGGCCGTCCAGAGCGAGACCTTCATGCCCCGCTCGCCATAGTTGAACGCGGTCTGGAGCAGCGTGGTGCTCTTCCCCGCGTTCATGCTGGCGTAGTAGAAGTATAGCTTGGCCAATCCCGATCCCCGCTGCTGAAGCGAAAGTGCTAGACCGATGAAGCCCGCTTCGACAAGCTGCGCGCCGACAGCTATGGGGATAGCATGAACCGGGTCCGCCACCTCTTCGCCGCTTTCGCTGGATTCGCCCTGATCGGTGCTGCCGCGGGCACCGCCTACTCGGTCGACACCACGGCCAGCAATGTGTCGGCCAAGGTCGCCTTCCTCGGTATCGGGAGCAAGACGGCGGCGTTTCCGACCCTGTCGGGCACCGCGCGCCTGTCGCCGGCCGATCCGCAGCAGATCGACCTCGACGTCAGGATCGACGCGCGCGCCCTGACCGCACCCGACGCCGTGACGCGCGACCGGCTGAAAGGCGAGAAGTTCTTCTGGGTCGAAAAATACCCGACCGTCCGTTTCCAGGGGAGCAGGATGGTGCTGAGAGACGGGCGCAGCGGGACCGTGCAGGGCTCGCTCACCGCGCGGGGCGTGACCAGGCCGGTCACGCTTTCGATCGCATTCGACAGCCCGCCTGCCAGTGTGAAGCCCGGCACGGCGATCACCCTGACGGGAAGCACGAAGATCAACCGCTACGACTTCGGCATGAAGTCCTACTCGCTGATCGTCGGCAAGACGGTGGACATCACCCTCAAGGCCCGGTTGCGGCCGGCTGCCTAGCCTTCCTCGCCCAGATCGCGCGCCACCTTGGGGTCGCTCAGCAGGCGCTCGATCCGTTCCGCCTCGTCGAAGCTTTCGTCGGCGCGGAACTGCAGCTTGGGCGCGAATTTGAGGCCGAGCCGTTTGGCCACTTCCTTTTGCAGGAATGCGGTGTTCTGGCGCAGCGCCTTGACGATCGTGTCCTCGTCCCTGCCCAGCAGCGGCTTCACATAGACCGCCGCATTGCGCAGGTCGGGCGACATGCGCACTTCGGTGACGGCGATGTTGGCGGCGCTGACGGTGTCGTCATGCACCTCCTGCCGCGCCAGCAATTCGCTGAGGATATGCCGAACCCGTTCGCCCACCTTGAGGACACGAACCGATTGCTGTTCGGGGGTGAATTGCTGTCGTGCCATCAGGCCACCATCTTGCCGAGAATGCGTTTGAGCGAGGTCATGTTGCGCGCCGTGCCCTTGCAGCCGAGCCGCCGTTCCAGCAGCTTGTTCGACAGATCCGACACGCCGACGCCGTGGACATAATCGAGAAACAGCACGCGGTCACCCAGCGCAAGCCGTTCGCTGCCCTTGGCGGCATGCTCCTCGATCAGGGCATCGACCGCAGCCTGGTCGGGTTGCTGGCTGAGGAAGATCGAATGCACCATCCTGTCGGAGCCGTGCTGCGGCCCGGTGCCATGGAAAGGGTTCGCATCGATGGCATAGCGGATTTCTTCCATGGTTCGCACCATGGCGCAGGACTTGAAGCCGAACGTCTGCTGCATCACCGATTCCAAGCCGATTTCCAGCATCGCAGGGTCGCGATCGTCGGTCAGGATAACATTGCCGCTGGCAGCCACGGTGGACACGTCCCTGAAGCCGGCATCGGTCAACGCCGCGACGAGATCGACCATCTTGATCCGGTTGCCGCCGACATTGATGCTGCCCAAAAAGGCGACAAACCGCGCCATCAACCCTCGTCGGGAGCCGCGACCGGGCGCGGCGTCGGGATTGCGGTGCTGGTGGCGCGGGCGAGCAATTGCCCCGCCGGATCGAACAATTCGCCTTCGAGGAAGATCGCCCGCCGCCCGCGCCGCAGCACCCTGCCCTTGCCGACCAGCGGGCCGGCCGGGACGGGCCGCAGGATCGTCATCGTCAGGTCGAGGTTGAGCGGAGCCTCCTCATGGTCGGTGGCCCAGACATGCGCCCAGCCCATGACCTCGTCGAGGAAGCCCGCCACCAGCCCGCCCTGCACGCTGCCGCGCGGGGTGATGAAGCTGGCGGGCGCGCGGAAGCGCAAGGTGATCTCCTCGCGCTCCCGGTCGAAGCTGTCGAACTCGACCCCCATCAGCTCCGCATGCGCGGCGCCGAGGGCGTGCCTGGATGCGTCGGCTTCTCCGCTCACAGAGTCCGCTCACGCTCCTCGACTTCGAAGACTTCGAGCTGGTCGCCCGGCTTGATGTCGTTCGTGTCGGCCAGCACCACGCCGCATTCGAGGCCGGTGCGGACTTCGTCCACGTCGTCCTTGAAGCGCCGCAGCGACGAGATCGTCGTCGCCGAGACGATGACGTCGTCGCGGGTGAGGCGCGCGAACAGGCCCTTGCGGATGACGCCTTCCTCGACCAGCAGGCCGGCCGCCTTGTCCTTCTTGCCGGACTTGAAGACTTCCTTGACCAGTGCGCGGCCGACGACGTGCTCGATCCGCTCCGGACCCAGCTCGCCCGCCATCTCCTTGGCGATTTCCTCGGTCAGGTGATAGATGACGTCGTAATACATCATCCGCACGTTATCGCGCTTGACCAGGTCGCGCGCCTTAGGGTTCGGACGCACGTTGAAGCCGAGGATCGGCGCGTTCGAGGCCGCCGCCAGCGTCACGTCGCTCTCGGTGATCGCACCCACGCCGGCGTGCAGCACGCGGACCTTGATGAGATCGTTGGAAAGGTTGTGCAGCGCGGTCACGATAGCTTCGACCGAGCCCTGCACATCCGCCTTCACCACCACCGGGAATTCGATCACGTTCGAGGCGAGGCCGGCGAACATGGTGTCGAAATTGGTCGGGGCGAGCGCGGTGCGCTTCTCGGTCGCCTTCTGCTGGCGGAACGAGGCCACCTCGCGGGCGCGCTGTTCGTTCTCGACCACGGTCAGCAGTTCGCCCGCACCCGGCACGCCGCCGAGGCCGAGGACCTCGACCGGCATCGAGGGACCGGCTTCCTTGATCTGCTTGCCCTGGTCGTCGATGATCGCGCGCACCTTGCCGCTTTCGGTGCCGACGACGAAGGTGTCGCCGCGCTTCAGCGTGCCGCGGTTGATGAGGACGGTCGCCACCGGACCACGGCCCTTGTCGAGCTGCGCCTCGATCACGGTCGCTTCCGCGTCGCGATCGGGGTTGGCGCGAAGTTCCATCAATTCGGCCTGGAGCTCGATCTTCTCGAGCAGTTCGTCGAGACCGGTCTTTTCCTTGGCCGAGATCTCGACGTCCTGCACATCGCCCGACATCTGCTCGACGATGACTTCGTGTTCGAGCAGGCGGGTGCGGATGTTGTTCGGATCGGCCTCCGGCTTGTCGATCTTGTTGATCGCCACGATCATCGGCACGCCGGCCGCCTTGGTGTGGTTGATCGCTTCGATCGTCTGCGGCATCACGCCGTCGTCGGCCGCGACCACCAGCACCACGATATCGGTGACATTGGCCCCGCGCTGGCGCATTTCGGTGAAGGCCGCGTGGCCCGGCGTATCGAGGAAGGTGATCTTCCCGCCGGACTTGGTCTTCACCTGATAGCTGCCGATGTGCTGGGTGATGCCGCCCGCTTCGCCCTTTACGACATTGGCACCGCGCAGCGCGTCGAGCAGGCTGGTCTTGCCGTGGTCGACATGGCCCATGATCGTCACCACCGGCGGACGCGGCTTGAGCGTGTCTTCCGGATCCTGGTCGGTCGAGGTGTCGATATCGACATCGCTTTCCGAAACGCGGGTGATGTTGTGGCCGAATTCCTCGACCAGCAGCTCGGCCGTATCCTGGTCGATCGTCTGGTTGACGGTGACCATCATGCCCATGTTGAACAGCGCCTTCACCAGGTCGGCGCCCTTTTCGGCCATACGGTTGGCGAGTTCCTGCACGGTGATCGCTTCCGGCACGACCACGTCGCGGACCTGCTTCTCGCGCGGCGCGGACGGTCCGCCGTGCATGCGGCGTTCCTTCTCGCGGGCGCGCTTGAGCGCGGCGAGCGAACGGGCGCGGCGGCCTTCGTCCTCGTTGAGGGCCTTGGTGACGGTCAGCTTGCCCGACCGGCGCTTGTCCTTGCTTTCCTCGGCTGGGGCGGCGCGGCGCTCTTCCTTCTTCTTCTTTTCCGGGCGCTTGGGTTCGGGCCGTTCGACCGGCGTGAAGCGGCGTGCGGCAGGCGTCGCCGTCGTCGAGCCGGCTTCGCCGGCGGGTGCCGCTTCAGCGGGCGCGTCCTCGGCGTCGGCAGCGGCGGGAGCGGCTTCCTCGTCCTTGCGCTTCTCGGCCT
>FWWL01006137.1_pt1 | contig 12411 bp, 7 predicted proteins | sample 2228331 | NCBI WGS metagenome assembly FWWL01 (sample SAMEA103939775, study PRJEB20133) | metagenome | reverse complement strand
TCCGCCGGTTCGGCTTTAAGGAAGCATGGAACCGCAGCCAAGCCTACTTCGGTCTGCCCCTTTTGGATTGAGGCAAAGGGCTGTTATCCCACTCTGTCAAGGGCATCATCTGCGAAAGGTGGGAAACGAGGTCTCCTCCCCCCTGCTTTGTGAAGCGTGGTTGTTGTCGCCTTCAAAGTGGCATAATTGAAGCGTCAGTTGGTGCAAAGAGGGCGGGAGTTTCCTGCCCTTTTTCTTTGAACGAACAAAGTGTCAAGCCAACAACTGTCGGAGGCGTTTTTGACCATGAGCGTGCGAGAAATCGTTGACGACCTGGACAAATTGCTGCCCGTGCTGCCGCCACACATTCGTTCCGCTCTGGAGCAACAGGCAGACTTGCACGAGTTGCTGGAAGTGGTGCTGGACTTAGGGCGTAAACCTGAAGCCCGTTTCCCCCACCGCTTCGTTTACCTGAGCGAAGAACCTGTCACTCGCGAAGACATTGACTTCGTTGTGGAGCGAGTGGGCGAGTTCAATCGGGACAATCGGGCAGGAATAGAAGGAACCCTGCACCGCATCTCCTGCATCCGTAACCGCAGCGGTCGGATCGTAGGACTAACTTGCCGTGTTGGGCGCGCTGTGTTCGGCACAGTTAACATCATCCGCGATGTGGTGGAGTCAGGCAAAAACATCTTGCTGCTGGGCAAGCCGGGCGTAGGGAAGACGACGAAGTTGCGAGAGATTGCCCGCATCTTAGCGGACGAATTTGGCAAGCGCGTGATCGTCGTGGATACCTCCAACGAGATCGCGGGCGATGGCGATGTGCCCCACCCAGGCATCGGCTCTGCGCGACGGATGCAAGTGCCGTCCCCAGAAAGGCAAGCCGATGTGATGATTGAAGCGGTGGAGAACCACATGCCCGAAGTCATCATCGTGGACGAGATTGGACGGAAGGAAGAAGCCGATGCGGCGCGCACCATCGCTGAGCGGGGAGTGCAATTAATCGCCACAGCGCACGGGAACACGCTGGAAAACCTTGTGGCAAACCCTTTGCTGTGCGATTTGGTTGGCGGCATCCAAGCGGTCACTTTGTCCGACGAAGAAGCCCGCCGTCGCGGCACCCAAAAGACGGTGTTGGAGCGAAAGGCTCCCCCCACTTTTGATGTCGTCGTGGAATTGATGGACCGTCACAAAGTTGCCATCCATCACGACACGGCGGAAGCGGTGGATGCGCTCTTGCGGGGGAAGCCTTTGCATCCCGAGATGCGGGAAGAGTTATCGGATGGCAGTTATCGTGTTGTGCAAGCCCCTCACCAGCCTGAAGAAGGGGACGAAGAGGAAGCGTTTCGGCTCTCCCGTCAGAAAGGTGGGCGCCTTTACGCCTTTGGCGTTTCCCGCAAGCATTTGGAGCGTGCCGCGTTGACCCTCAACATTCCCCTGCGCTTGGTCAGTCACCCCAACGATGCCGACTTCGTGTTGACTTTGGAGTCGCACCTGCGCAAGCACAGTCAATTGCGTTCCCTCGCCCAAAGTGGAACGAAACCTGTTTTCGCCATCCGCAGCAACTCCTACGCGCAAGTGGAACGCCTTTTGCGACTCATCTTTGGCATCGGTCGCACCCCAGAAGAAGAGTTAGCCATTCGCGAAGCGGAAGCAGCGGTTCAAACCGTTTTGAAGGAGCATCGCCCTGTGGAACTAACACCTGTGGGTCCGCACCTGCGGCGGTTGCAGCATCAGGTGGCGGAAAAGCACCACTTGCCCAGTGAGTCGGTCGGGCGGGAGCCCAACCGCCGTGTCATCATCTATCCCAACTCCAAAACTTCCTGAGCGACAGCCACGCTCATCAACATACCACTGCGAAAACCTTGAACAACCGCTTACAGCATTACCCCGTCGCCACGCTACACTTTAAGCGACTCTGGCTGAATTGGAGGCGAGGAAGCGATGGAGTATGCAGGGGAACAGTTGCGTGTGTTTGCCTTCCCGCTGGGCGGCGTTGGAAGCGGTAACCTGAGTTTCGCTGGCACGGGGCAATTGGTAGCATGGCAAATCATGAACAACTTCAACTCTGGTCCTCATGGTGTTAGCGGTGCCCTTGTCCCCTTAACTTTTTTCGCTGCGTGGGCAAAGCAGGGGCAAACAGCAAAAGCCTGTTTGCTCCAAACTGCTCCCGTTGCAAACTTGCCTACCGCTAAAGGTTTGCGGGCGGAAAATCGCTTCCCCATCTTGCGGGTCCGTTACGAAACGGATTTGCCTGCCCAAGTGGAACTGGAAGCATGGTCGCCGTTCATTCCGCTGAACGCAAAAGACAGCGCGCTCCCTCTCGCTGTTTTCTCCTTCACCCTTCACAACCCCACTGCGCAGCCGTTGGAAGCGAGCGTGATGATGAACCTGCAAAACCTTATCGGCTGGGAGGGCTACCGCCCCCTTAACGGCTTGGAGCATGAAGAGTTCGTCGCCAATTTCAACTCTGTTGAGACCGAAAGAGGTTGGACAGTTTTGACTTGCCAAGCCGAAGAGGGCGAGGGCGACCGGTTTGAGAAGCCGCTGCAACTCGTCACACCTGATGGCGAGGCAGCGTGGCTGATGCGCCTCAGTGAAAACCTGCAAGTGCGCCTTTTGGATTGGACGCGCGGGGTTCAAATCCCTGAAGGGATAGCGGACAAACAAAGCGTTTTCTGGCTGTCCGATGTGCCTTTGGCTTTCTCCCTTGACGCTTTCGCTGCGTTGCTGAACGCAGTGGAGCAAGGGATGAACCTTGTTCTGTGCGGTGGGGAGAACCATCCGCTGGCGGTGCTGGATCAATGGTGCCGCTCTCCCGAAGATATTGTCGTCTTCGCCGATTTTGAGACTGGCACTTACGAAGGGTGGACGATAGAAGGAAACTGCTTTGGCGACCGACCCGCAACAGGCAGGATTAACTGGCAGCAACCTGTCTCCGGTTGGCAGGGGAAGTTTTTCGTCAACACTTTCAACCCCGACGATACGGCGACAGGGCGCGCCGTTTCCCACCCCTTCACCATCACCAAGCGCTTCATTCACTTCCTCATCGGTGGTGGCAATCATCCAGGGCGGTGCTGCTTGAATTTGCTGGTGGAAGGGAAAGTTGTTCGCACTGCTACAGGGCACAACACAGAACAGTTGCGCCCTGAACGATGGGATGTCAGCGAGTTTCTGGGCAAGGAAGCCGTGTTGGAAATCGTGGACCAAGAGACGGGACCTTGGGGGCACATTCTCGTTGACCACATCGTGTTCAGTGACTCGCCTTATCCGCCCCTTGCGGACCCAAAAGAGGCACAAGCGCTGCGGGCGCGGTTGCCTGTCCGCTACCGCTCGCTGCAATGGCGCGCCCTTGACTTGCTAAGCGTTCCCCTCAACAGCGGTCAACGCACCCTCAAAGTCCATCGCTACTGGCACGCGGAAGGATTGGAAGCCGCGCCTGAAGCCGAGGCGGAAATCTTGGCGCAAACACCCGATGGTGCTCCGCTTATCGTCCGTTGTCGGATGGGGCGCGGAAACTTGCTCCTCGTTCTCGGTTCCCCTTACGATTGGACGCCCGTTGGGCACCGAAAAGCCTTGGTGGGAACCTTAATCGCCGAAGCCGCCCACACGCGTTACACACCGTTGACAGGCTGTAAAAAGTCTTCGCCCGCTTTTGGGACGATGGCGTTGGCTGTCAAAAGTGATGGGCGAGGATGGCGTATTAGCGCCCTCCCCCAGCATAGCGATGTCCAAGCGATGTGGCAGGACTTTGAAGATGATGGCGCTTTCAACGAAGTTGGCGAAAAGTTGAAAAAGGCAGAGCCTTCCAAACCCACTGAGCCAGGGCGCACTTGTTGCGGTGCTGTCAGCGCCAAAGTGACCCTGAAACCAAAAGAGCGCCGCACGGTTTCGTTCGTGTTGGCATGGCATTTTCCCAACCGCTACCGCACCCACCGTTACGGTTGGGCGCCCCTTTACGAATACCGCTACCGTTTGGGCAATCGCTACAATGCTTGGTTTACTAATGCCCGTGAAGTCGTCCGTTACTTCGTTGCCCACAGCGAGCGCCTTTACGAAGGAACGAAAGCCTTTGCAGATGCCTTGTGGGACAACTCGCTGCCTGACCCCATCAAAGATGCTGTTGCGTCCAATCTGGCAATTCTGCGCAGCAGCGTGGTGATGTGGCTTGAAGACGGCAACTTTTATGGGTTTGAAGGTGCGGATGCCTGTTGCCCGCTGAACTGCACCCATGTCTACAACTACGCCCAAAGCATCGCTTTCGTTTTTCCTGAACTGGAACGAACGATGCGGTTCGTGGAGTGGAAGGTGCAACAACATCCTGAGAAGGGCTACATTCCGCATCGCGTCATCGTCCCGTTGGACCTGCCCAGATTGTGGGAACGAGGCATCGGTGGTCCCTTCAACCCCGCTTTAGATGGCATGTTGGGCGCAGTGCTGAAAACTTACCGCGAGTTTCGTTTGAGTGGTGACAAAGCATGGTTGGCAGAGATGTTTCCCCATGTGGCGAAACTCTTGCAGCACATCTTTGAGCAATTTGACCCTGACGGCGATGGTGTGATAGACGGCGAGCAACCCAATACTTACGACATCCACACCTTCGGCAGCAACACTTTCATCGGCACTTTGTATCTGGCAGCGTTGCGGGCAGCGGAAGTTATGGCGGAAATCGTTGGTGACGAATGGCGTGGTTTGCGGGACGAATGCCGACGACGGTTTGAGCGAGGACAGCAAGGCTACCTCCAACGCTGTTGGAACGGTGAGTTCTTCATCAACGCTTACGATGCCCCTAACGCTTCCCCAGAGGTTTACAACCAAAACAACTGCTGGGGACCGGGCTGCCACAGCGACCAGTTGCTGGGGCAGTGGTGGGCATTCGTGTTGGACTTGGGTTACTTGCTACCCGAAGAAAAAGTCAAATCCGCTTTGTGGAGCATCTTCCGCTACAACTGGCGAAAGAGTGTGCGAGGGTTGAAGCACAACCAACGGGTCTTCGCAGAAGGCGATGAAAGCGGGTTGATTGCATGCACCTGGCCCAATGGTGGTCGCCCGCAGCGCCCCATCCTCTACTGCGACGAAGTGTGGACGGGATTGGAATACGAAGTGGCGGCGTTGCTGTTGTGGAACGGGATGGTGGACGAGGCGTTGGCAATTGTCAAAGGAGCCCGCAACCGTTACACGGGCGAAAAGCGCAACCCCTTCGCAGAAGTGGAGTGTGGGCACTACTACGTCCGTGCCCTTTCCAGTTGGAGTTTGCTGTTGGCAGTGAGCGGGTTCGTGGGCGATGTTGATAGCGGCTTTCTGCGGTTTGCACCCGTTTTGACGCCTGAGCGCTTTGAAGCGCCGTTCATTGCTGGCACCTGTTGGGGCATGTATCGGCAACGCTTATCGTCCCGAACCTTCGTTGCAGAAGTTTGGGCAAAAGATGGTGACTTTGCCTTACGCTCTTTGTGTTTGCGCCTCCCGCAGGACAAAACAGCGCAAACGGTTACCGTTACGGTCAACGGGAAATCGCGGCGCGCTGCTGTCAAGCAAGAAGGCACTTGTCTTACCATCCAGTTCCCCACATCGCTCTCGCTCAAGAGGGATACTACTGTTCGCCTTGAGGTAAGTCTGCGGTGAGGCATTGCCCCGCTTTGGCGCATGGTAGAAGACGAAGCGAACGGCTTAACACCTGACTTGGGCAGTGCTATACTTACGAACGCTGGTGGGCGGTTAGCTCAGAGGCAGAGCGCTTGCTTCACGAGCAAGAGGGCGCAGGTTCAAGTCCTGCACCGCCCACCATTTATCTTTGCCGATTTTGCCCTAATTTTGCTGCCCCCTGCATCCCTAACCCCCAAAAGGCAAGCGGACACGAAGGGGGGTTTCGGGGATGTTTGTTGTTGCCCCTGTCAGTTGGGAAAGGTGCATTGATGCTTACATGACTTTTCACGAACTACGGGGGTTGTCCCCACACACCATCCAATGGCGCACCGTGATTTTAAAGCGGTTCATGCAATTCCATCGTGAAGAAGGGTTGCAGTGCACACCGTCCGATTGTCCGCCTGAACATTGTCAGAAATTTTTGTGGTGGCTACGAAAGGTTGGGTTAAAGCCTGTCAGCATAGAAGACTACTATCGTGCTTTGCGGGCTTTTTTCAACTGGCTTCGTCAGCAAGGGCTAAGGGACGATAACCCCGTCTTGCAAGTTCCCAAACCCAAAGCGGATGCCCCGTTGCCAAGAACCGTGACGGAAGAACACTTCAAAGCCGTCTTGTCGGTTTTAAACCGCAACGACTTCCCTACCTTGCGCAACAAGGCACTGTTTCTGTTAGCATTTGACAGCGGTGCGCGGGTGTCGGAACTGTTGAACCTTCGGGTCGGAGATTTGGACTTGCTGCAGCGTCAGGCAATCGTTAGGGGCAAAGGGGGGCGTGACCGAATAATTTTCTTTGGGCAAACAACCACCCAAGCGCTGGTGCGCTATCTGACAAAACGGGCTTTGCTGTTTGGGGAACTAACCCCCGAAGCATGGGCCTTTGTGACAGTTAGCGGGGGCAAGATGAACAAGGACGCGGCATTACGATGCTGGCGGCGGGCACAGAAGAAGGCGGGAGTAAAGATGCTGCCGTTTCATGGGTTACGACATGGTTTTGCCCGCTGTTGGCTGTTAAGCGGCGGGGATGGCTTTAGTCTGCAATTGCTTTTAGGTCACAAATCCAACACCACAACCCAACGCTATGTAACCCTTTGGGCAACGGATTTACAGAAAATGCATCAAGAACGGTCTCCAGTAGACCGACTACGGTTATCCCAACCCCGCTTATCAAACAAGCGTTGAAGGGTGTTGACGAAGCACTGTCAGTGTGCTATAATCATTGATGTAGACAACAGGAGGTTCCGATGACGGTTACAAAGGAAGATGTTCAGAAGGCAATTAAAGTTTTAATCAAATGGCGGGAGCAACAGTTTCGGACGCTGAAGGCGTGTCTTAATTGCGGGGCTGAATTTGCTGGGTTGCCCTATCAAAAATACTGTAGTGACCGATGTGGTTATCGTTACCGTGTAAAAATGCGCCGACGGCGGTTAAAGGTAGGGGAAGGTAGGGAGGCGGACACTCCGTGATGTTCCCCTGTGTTAACCCCAAAAAGGAACCCGCTGGGAGACCAGCGGGTGGGTGTGTCTTTGTTTTTATTAGTAGATGTAGGAGGTCGGTATGGATGTAAGACCCACTGCATATTATGACGCGGCATTGCAGTTAATGCAAGGTGGTTACCATCCCCTGCCCGTTAAGGCAGGAACCAAAGCCCCTAACCTTCCCGCATGGAAGGAATGGCAGACCCGTTCCGTCACCGTTGCCGACATAGAACGATGGCAGCAAGAAGGGCGTTGGGAAGGTGTCTGTGTCATTTGTGGTAGGCTACAGGGCTATGTTGTGATGGATGTTGACGACCCCAACAAGTTTTTCCCCTTCCTACAGACTACTTTCCATGCTAACTACCCCGATGTGGAGACTGCCTTACTTGACCTGTTTGACACACCCATCGTCAAGACAGGTGGCGGGGGCTATCACCTTTATTTTCGTTACCCCGATGACTTGACCGTAGGGATTAGAAAGTTTCCCGAATGGGGCTTTGAACTTCGTGGGGACGGTGCCATCGTGGTGGTGCCCCCGACGCTCCATCCCGAAACAGGGCTGCCCTACCGATGGCTTAAAGGTTACTTGGAGACTTCGTTAACTGAATTACCGCAAGTGTTCAAAGACCTGATTACGAAAGGGGGGATAATGATGACGACGCCTGCAAGAAGGGACGACGCTGTGACTTTGTTACCTGCCGATGTAGAAGCCATTGTTGCCTGGCTTGCCCCAAGGTGGACGGAAGGGGTTCGGCATGACTTGGCGTTGGGAGTTAGCGGTGTGTTGGCGCAGTTAGGGGTTAGCGTCAAAAGCGCACAAGACATTATTGAACAGGTCGTAAACCTAACAAGGGATTTTGAAGGACAGGACAGGCTGCGGGCGGTCACGGACACCTACCACAAAGTCAGGCAAGGGGAACCTGTGGCTGGTTGGCAGATTTTGGAACAAACTTTGGGACTTGACGACACGGAAGCCTTGATGAAGTTGGTCAACGATGCAGTAGCAAAAGTTAGACCTGCGGACACCCAAAGGCACGGCACCACTGCAAAAAGGCGCAAAAGCCCACTGGTCTGGTTTTTCCACAACAACGAAACGATTGTCGGTTTGGCACAGCGCCTGGGCGTTTGGGAAACCGTAACCCGAAATGGAAACCCCGCCGTAGCGTTCCCCTTATGGGCGCCTAACGGACAGGTAATAGGCTGCTTGCGCTACATCATGACAGGAAAAGGAAAATGGCACTGTGATGCCCCTGATGATGGAACCTTCTTTGCGCCACCGCAAGTGTTAGACAGTGCCCTGCAGAAAGGGTTGCTTGTCATCACTGAAAGCCCTGCCGATGCTGTCGTGTTGACAGCGGTCGGTTACCCCGCCATCGGCGTCGGTAGCAAAGAAAACTTTGTCAGGGGTTTGGATGCTTGGGCTAATGTGTTGGCACGCTACCCGAAGGTTGTGTTGTGGATAGACCCCAATAGGGTTGGGATGGCACAGGATGTAGCCAACATTTTGGAGCGTCCGATTTGGGTCGTTACCCCACCATTGCAAGATGCCCTTGCAGGCTGGGATTGGAACGCCACGCAGGAAATGGTCACGAAACTTATCAACGGGGCTGACATTATCCAACCGAACTTTATCCCGACGCTTGACCACATCTTGTGCGCCATTGAAAACTATGTAGCCAAGTATGTTGTCTTGTCCGACGATGCCCGCACGGTCATCACCTTATGGGCTGCCCACACTTGGCTGTTAAACCACGCCGACGCTACCCTTTACCTGCATATCACCTCTCCAGAGAAAGGTAGCGGTAAAACAAGGCTGCTTGAAGTTCTGTCCCTTATCGTTGCCAATCCCCAATGGGGGGTTGCTACTTCTACGGCACCGCTGTTTAGAATGCTACACGAAGGGGTTGAAGGTGGGGAGCCCATCACGGTTTTGTGGGACGAAGTGGAACATTCCGTCAGGGGGACAGATAACGAAATGGGTAGGGCTTTGTTGGCAATCCTAAATGTGGCTTTCAGGAAAGGGCAGACAGTGGCAAGGTGCGTCGGTGAAAATCATCAGGTGGTTCACTTCCAAGTCTTTGGGGCTTTTGCCCTATGTGGGTTAGGTAAATTGACCGACACCCTTGCCGACCGATGTATCCCCATCGTGATGCAGCGCCGAACCGCCAAAGAACCCATTCAGGTTTTCTACCACAAAGAAGCCGAAAAAGAAACGGAAATCATAAGACAGTCTTTGAACTGTTGGCGGCTGAAGGAACGCAACCTAAAAGCCCTGCAAGATACACCCGCACCGCCGATAGCAGGCATAAGTGATAGGGCTAACGAAGGGTTAGTCTTGATGTTGAAGTTGGCAACTTTAGCGGGATGGAAGGAACGGTTCGTTGCCGCAGTGCAGTGCCTTTTCCGTGACCGTGAAGACACCCAGTCACCCTTGACCGCAACTTTGAAAATCCTGCAGGAAGTCTTTCGGAACCCACCCGACGACGCTGTGAAAGAAGGTGACGATGTGTTACTGACCACTAAACAAATTTTCCTTGCTTGGGGTGATTATGACGAAGACTGCATCGTTTGCCAGCAGTATAACGATTGGAAATCCGCCTATGACAGCGGTGTGCGGCAACGATGGGCAGCCAGGGAGTTCGGGAAGTGGTTGGCGGTCAAGTTGCGTCGGCTGGGGATTAAATCACAACACACCCGTGACGGTAGCATTTACCGAATGTCACAGTTCAAGGATGCTTGGGAACGCTACCTAAATACCCCTAACAGCCCCGACAGCCCTGACAGCCCCGAAGGGGGGTGGGATAGTGACATTGACCTGTTAGACCTGCCGTCCTGCAATAAGGGTAGCGCCGAAAATTCCCATAACGCCCTGCCAACCGTTACACCGAAAGGAGATTGTGTGACAATGCGTGACAATGACTGTGACAATGAAAGTCTAAGCAGTGACAATTGTGATAATGGTGACAATGAAAGGGGGGGAGAGAGAGGTAATTTTTCACTGTCGGGCGCACCAAACCCCTTCGGTAAATGTAAAAATGATAAACACACCCCCCTTTCATTGTCACCATTATCACCATTGTCACCGCTTAGACTTTCATTGTCACAGCCTTTGTCACACATCGTCACGCATTGTCACAGGGGACGCTCCTACCGAAAGACTTCCTGCAGAATTTCCATCAACGCCTTGCTGCCACGAACCCGTGGAAGGGGAAATTGATTTTGACGGCATTCGGGTCATGACGGTCTGTGTCGGTTGCGGAAGGCAATATGTCTGGCGCCAGGGCGCCTGGAAACCTACTGACTTGCCTGATACTGACGCTGACGCCGACTTGCCGACCGTTGCCCCTGACGCTGACTGGGGCGTTTGGGTTCCCGCCTTCGGAGATTTTGAAGACTTTGATGGGGGTGATTACTTTGGCTAATAAGGAAACAGGTAACCCCGATGCGCCTTGCTGCAAGGATGCTGAAAGTTGGGGCAACTGGCTACCCGCGTTCGGAGATTTTGAAGACCTTGACCCGACCGACGCCCCCGAACGGGAGACCTGTCAGGGGCTTTCTGCAGGTGCCTACCCCTTCGGGCAGGATGTCCCTTCGGGCAGGATGGGGGTGTCAGGTAGGTGCTGAAGGAACCGACCGCCACTGGGGGGCACGCCCCAATCATACCGATGGTGTTTAGAAAACACACCCTACCCCATCCCCAATCTGATGCGGGCGGACGCGGACAGATGCGGACAGATTTTCCGTATAACCTCCTAAAGTCGTCGTCGTTAGTGTGTCATATGGAAAAAGCGTCCTCATCTGTCCGCGTTCGGATTGGGGTTGGCAAGGATGCCCCATCGGGCAGGGTGACCACACCATGGAACCGATGGAACCGATTAAAACCCGTTTTCCAAAAAATCCTTAGGACCAAAATCGTCTATAGGAATTTTCCGAAAATGCCCCAAAATCGTTTCCATCGTTTCCGTGGTCGGGGCGTCCGACCCTTCGGGCAGGTGCCGACCTTTCTGGCAGGACGCCCCCGAAGGGTAGGTGTGTTGCACAGTGTTGCACAGTTTGGGGGCATTTTCCGAAAAATTCCTACATCACACACGCACATAGAAAAGTTTTGGAAAATCGGCTTTAACTGTGCAACACTATGCAACAACCTACCCCCCTTCGGGCAGGACGGGGGATGGGCAAGGTGTGCCCTTTGGGGCAGGGCGCCCATCAAGGCTTCTGGCAGGACGGAAGGTGGGCAAAGGTGCCTACCCCTTCGGGCAGGATGCCCCCTTCGGGCAGGGCGTCGGTCAATGTCAGTGATACATATTTTGTGGAAAAAGCAGGTTGCAGGACGGGACATATTGCAGGATGGGCGTTACAAAGGCTTCTTGCAGAAAAAACTGTTAGGGGTGATGACCGTGACTGACACCAAAGGTAACTTGGGGACGCTCCAACCTTCGGGCAGGACGGCATGCCAAAAGGCAGACTGGCTGATTGACGGGTTATGTCGGCAAGGAGACATCGTTTTAGTGACCGCCCAACCGAAAGTTGGCAAGTCCGCCTTTGTCCTGAATTTAGCCTTAGCAGTGGCAATGGGAAAACCCTTCTTGGGGCACCAAACGAAACAAACAGCAGTGCTGCTGATAGATTACGACAAACATGGTGAAACGCTACGCCGACTAAAACACTTGGGTGCCCTTTCGTGCCCCACCCTTTTCGTTACAAACGACCCAGTTTACGCTGACGACCTTGACGAACTGGAAGCAGAAATTCAGTTTGGTAAGTTCGGTCTGGTTGTCATTGACCCGTTACTGGACTTCGTCCGACCTACCCTTCGGGGGCTGTCAAGTTTGGTTGCCTACTTTCGGGGCGTCGGTCAACAAATCCAACGGTTGCGTGATGTAGCCGTCCGAACGGGCTGCACTTTTGTGTTGGTGCACTTTGACCGCAAAGGCGCCCACGAAGCCTTAGGTGGCACTTTCGTAACATCCAAAGTTGATGTCGTGATTAGGCTTACTCGTCACCCGAAAGATGACAGAACACTCGTGGTAACTTGGGGGCAAAACAACACCGAAAAGGTAGAAGTGGCTGCCCTTTTTGACGGGCGTTGCCTAAGGCTTCCTGCAGGTGCCCCGACCCATCGGGCAGGAAGCCCGCAGAATGTCGGTAATACATAAATCGGGGGAAATTTGAAAAGAAGGTTACAGGACCTGACCTGACAGGGTTTTCGGCAGGGGCATGACGGCAACTGGATAACTGCACGCTAAAATCGTTGTCGGGAGACAAACCCTTCGGGGCAAAAAAACACGATGGCAAAGGTGATGTCCCATGCTACAA
>FWWL01009013.1_pt1 | contig 12412 bp, 12 predicted proteins | sample 2228331 | NCBI WGS metagenome assembly FWWL01 (sample SAMEA103939775, study PRJEB20133) | metagenome | reverse complement strand
AAAATTCCTCTTGTATTCTTTCCATAAATCTGGTAAAGTTAAATTAGTTAAGGTTTTCTCAGGCATGGGTGTATTCCTCCTTTGTTTTTTTTAGCAAAATTTATTAAATCAATGGAGGATACACCCTTTTGTTTTACCATGTCAATTTTACACACAATTAATTTTACACTACCCTTTTTATCAATACTGGCAATTTTTAGGCAAATGTCTGTATAATTTCTTATGCAAACAATTAGGACAGAACAGCAACTTTCAAAATTTTTAAAGAAAATAAGAAAAAGGGCAACATCTAATCCAAAGATTGAAAGGGCTGTAAAAAGAATTCTTAATGAAGTAAGAGAAAGTGGTGATGAAGCTTTAGCAAAGTATAATCTTTTGTTTGACAAACACAGCCTTCCATTAAAAATTTCATTGGATGAAATAAAGGAGAATGCTAAAAAAGTCTCTGCTAATATCGTAGATGCCCTTAAGTTTGCTGCAGAAAGAATTAGAAAATTTCATGAAAAACAGACGGAATCATCATGGCAGTATGAGGAAGAAGATATTGTTCTTGGACAGATTATTAGACCTATTGAAAGAGTTGGAGCATATGTTCCAGGAGGAAAAGCCTGTTATCCATCAACTGTGCTCATGAATATTATTCCTGCTCAGGTTGCAGGAGTAAAGGAGATTGCAGTATGTGTTCCAACTCCAGAGGGACAGATTAATCCTGTTCTTTGCGCTGCTTTTGATATTTTAGGAGTTCAGGAATGCTACAGAGTTGGAGGAGCGCAGGCTGTAGGTGCATTTGCTTATGGAACTGGGACAATAAAGAAAGTAGATAAAATTGTAGGACCAGGAAACATATATGTTGCAACTGCAAAAAAGCTTGTTTTTGGTGAAGTTGACATTGACATGGTTGCAGGGCCAAGTGAAATACTTGTTATTGCAGATGACTCTGCAAATCCTTCATTTGTTGCAGCTGATCTTCTTTCTCAGGCTGAGCATGATGAGATGGCTTGCAGTGTCCTTGTAACAACATCTGAGAAGTTGGCAAAGGCAGTAAAAAAAGAGATTCAAAGACAAATAAAACTTCTTCCAAAGGCCTCAATTGCTGAGGCATCTCTTAAAAATTTTGGTGCAATAGTGATAGTTTCATCCCTTGATGAGGCATGTGAGATTGCAAACATGATAGCACCTGAGCATCTTGAAATTATAACAGAAAATCCTGAGGTGCTGCTTCCCAAAATTAAAAATGCTGGTGCAGTTTTTCTTGGACATTGGACACCAGAGCCAATAGGTGACTATGTTGCAGGTCCAAATCATACACTGCCAACCTCTGGCACAGCAAGATTTTTCTCTCCTTTAGGTGTTTATGACTTTATAAAAAGAAGTTCATTAATAAAAGTAGGAGCTCAAGGATTTAAAAAACTTGCTCCATATGTTGAGCTTATTGCAGAGGTTGAAGGTTTGCATGCCCATGCAAACACTGTAAAGGTAAGACAGACTAAATAAGCTTAATCCTTCCTTCATCAAGCAAAAGATGAAAATCTCCTACTTTCTCAGCAAATTCCTTATCATGTGTTGCAATGATAATTATTGAGTTCAGCTTTTGTTTCAGTTGAATGAGGATTTTTTCTATTATTTCAGTATTTTCCTTATCCACTGAGGCAGTTGGCTCATCAAGCATTAAAATTTCTGGCTCAATTGCAATTGCCCTTGCAATTCCCATTCTTTTTGTCTCACCAGTTGAAAGGGTAAGAGCATTTTGATTCTTTTTATGAGCCAAACCAACAAATTCAAGTGTCTCATTAACTTTATCTTTAATCTCACTCTTTTTATATCCTCTTATCTTCAGTCCATAGGTAACATTGTTAAAAACAGTGCTGTTAAAAACTCCCACATCAGGAAGTAGTAGTGTAATCTTTCTTCTTAGGCTTAAATCGTGGGAAAGGATTTTATCTTCTTCAAAATATTGAACTTCTCCTTTGTCAGGGCTTTCAAGAAGTGCACAAATTCTGAGAAGTGTTGATTTTCCAGAACCATTAGGACCTGTAATAACATAAACTGCACTTTTGCTAAAGCTGTATGAGCAGTCCTTAAGAATTTCTTTGTTGTTGTAGGATTTATAAATGTTTGACAAAATAAGTTTTAGCCCCATTGCACCTGCAGAGTTCCTCTTTTCTGAACAAGGAAAAGCAAAAGATTAATAATGAACGATATTGAAAGAAGTATAATTCCAAGAGCCATTGCAAGCTCAAAATTTCCTTTGTCAGTCTCCATTGCTATTGTTGTTGTCATAACACGGGTGTAACCTGCAATGTTTCCACCAACAATAAGAATTGCGCCAACCTCTGCCATAACTCTTCCGAGTGCAGCAATAATGCCCGCCATTATTCCATATCTTGCTTCTTTTATAATAGTAAGTGAGCACTGCAGTGCAGTTGCACCAAGAGTGATTGATGCAAGCTTAACTGAAGGATTAACTTTTACTATTGCTGCATGAGTAAGGGATGAAACAATTGGCAGAGCAAGGATTGTCTGAGCAATAACCATTGCAGTTGGAGTGTAAAGCAGGCTTAAGAAACCAAGTGGTCCACTACGAGAAAGCAGTAAATAAAGAAAAAGTCCAACAACAACAGGAGGAAGTCCCATAAATGTGTTAAGAAAAGTTATGACCATTCCTCTACAGCAAAAATTTTTAAGTCCAACAAAAGCTCCAAGAGGAACACCAAGTGCAGTTGCTATAATGAGAGCTCCTCCAGAAACTTTAAGTGAAAGAATTATTATGCTGAGTAGTTCTCTATCAAGGTTTACAATAAGACTAAAAGCCTGTCTGAAGGATTCAATTATAAAGTTCATTTTGCATTAGGAATAAAAAGTTGATTTCCATATCTATCTTTAAACAATGCAATTGCTTGTTGTCCTTCCTTTGAAATTATCCATTTAATAAACTCCAGTGCTTCTTTATATTTTACATGTTTATGTCTCTGTGGATTAACTACCATAACTGAGTACTGATTAAAAAGAACAGGGTCTCCTTGAAATAAAACTGAAAGCTCAAGCCTGTCTGCTATTGCAAGCCATGTTCCTCTGTCAGTAAGCGTGTATGCTTGCTTTTCATTTGAGATTCTTAAAGTTTTTTCCATTCCTTGCCCTGCCTCAAGATACCATCTTTGACCCTTTGGATTGATTCCTACCTTTTTCCATAGTGATAATTCTTTCATATGGGTGCCAGATTTGTCAGCTCTTGAAACAAATAGACTTTCAGATTGTGCAATTTTTTTAAATGCCTCAGAGGCATTTTTTGCATACTTTATTTTTGCAGAATCAGATTTAGGACCAACAATTATAAAGTCGTTGTAGCAGACTTCATTCCGATTAACAAAATAGCCCTGCTTGACTGCCTCAATCTCAAGTTCAGGAGAATGAACAAACAATGCATCAGCATCTCCTCTTTTACCCATCTCAATTGCAGCACCTGTCCCCCTTGCAACAACCTTAACCTTTATACCTGTCTTCTTTTCAAATATTGGCAAAATGTGATTCAACAGTCCAGAGTTTTCAACAGATGTAGTCGTCGCAAGAATAATTGTGTCAGAAGCGTATAGAGGTGTTGCTAAAAAAATTAAAACTAAAAAAGCAAAAATAAATTTCATTTTATCTACTCCGCATAATTTTTTCATATAAATCCAACATTTGTTGTAAATTTTTTTTAATATCATAAAAATAAGCTTTTTGTATAGCTTTTGTAGATATTCTATTGTACATTTTATTGTCCTCAATCAGAAGTCTAATGTAATTTGCCATTTCATCAGCCATTTCTGGGCTTTTAACGATAAATCCGTCATCCATATGTTCAATAATCTCAGAAGCACCGGCAAGAGATGTGGTAATTACTGGCAGTCCACATGCCATTGCTTCAAGGACAACCAAGCCAAATGGTTCATAAATTGTAGGAAATACAAATATATCTGATGCAGAGTAGTATTTTTCTACTTCTTTTTGAGGTCCACAGAAGATAATTCTTTGATTTCTAATAAATTTTTTATACTTTTTTGGATTTCCTTTGCCTACAATTAAACCACATACTGGATATGGCACACTTTCAAGGGCTTGGATAAAATATTTTACACCTTTTCTTTCAAATCCTGAACCTACAAAAAGTGCAACAAAATCAGAGTCTTTAATGTTGTATTTTTGTCTTATTTCTTTTCTGTAATTTTCATTTTTTTTGAATTTTTCTGTGTCAATACCGTTGTAAATTACAACAATATCTTCAGGATTAACGGAATAATGCTCTATAAGATTTTTTTTTACAAGTTCAGATATTGCAATAATTTTTTTGTATCTATGTTTTTTATAAATCAAATACTCTGCCAATAGATACCATTGATGAAAAGGATTGAAAATGATTGAGAGTTTTTTAAATAAATTAACTCTTTTCATCCTTTGTTTGAGCCATTCTTTATGCACTCCATCACCAGCTCTGATAATGTTTTGGAAAAAAGTTTTTTCATGGGTTTGAATGATTTGAAAATCGTTGGATTTTTTAACTGTAAGTGATGAGAAAATAGAAAAACTTATTTCTCTTAAAAATGAAGAAAAAGGAATGGTAAACACTTTATGAACTTTTATATTTTGTTCATATTGCCCGTTCCATTTTCTACAAAATATATGAACTTCCCAGCCTAGTTCAATTAGTTTATTAATCAATTCCCTAAGATATGTTTCTCCACCGAAGGGAGTGTATTTTTTTCTGATAATTGCAATTTTCATATTTTGCCATTTAAAATTTTATGAGATATTTCAAGCACATCAGAGATTTTAATATTTCTTATGCATCTAAAAGATTTATCGCATTTTCTTCCAATGCAGTGCTCACATCTTGGAGTACCTCTTAAGACAAAGGATTTTTCACTGGTTGGTCTCCATCTTTTTTCATCTGCAGAACCAAAAAGAGCGATGATTGGAACATTAAATAAAGATGCAAGATGCATTGGTCCAGAGTCATTTCCAATAAAAAGGCTCACTTTACTCATTAAAGCGCACAGTTCACCTAAAGTTAGTTTTCCAGTAAGATTGATTATTTTATTGTTAGGCATTTTTATCTCAGTTGCCTCATTTTTTGAACCTATGAGATAAACTGTTGTCTTTGATGAAAGCTCTTCAGCAACTTTTAAAAAATTTTCCAAGTCCCATCTTTTATAAATCTTTCCTGCCCAAGGATGAATACAAATTATTTTATCATTGTTTGTGTTAATTTTTTTATTTAAAATTTCAATCCATTCTTCTTTTATTTTAGGTTCAGGAAGTGGCACTGCATTAAAACCTAAAGATTTTACGAGAAACAGGTAATAGTCTTTAATATGTATATACTCATTAACATTGATTTTTATTTTTACATTGTAAAGATAACTTCTTTTTCCTGTTTTAAGTCCTACTCTTTTCTTTGATCCTGATAAAAAAGCAAGCAAAGCTCCTGTTTGCCTATTTTCAAAATCAATGGCAATGGAGGGGCTAAGATTTCTTAATTTTGCGATTAATTTATAAAATAAAAATATACTCTGGAATGAATTAGAATCTTTTATTTTTTTACGAGGATAAGGTATGATTTGATTTTTTAAAAAAAACATCTCAGCTATATCAGTATATGTTTCGTCTATGACAATATACTTTTCCCATTCATTCAAAGCTTCATGCAATGAATATAGAGCAGAAATGGAAACAATTAAATTTCCCAAATGTTTATCAGGCATAAGAATTAATGCATTTTTCATTTTTGATTTTCCAGTATGTTTAATCCCATAGCAACTATAACTGCTAACCAATGAAGCGATTTGTATGAGTCAAATAAACCAATAAAGATAAAGTTAAAAATAATTACCGAAGATAAAGCTAAAAATATATAAGAATTTCTTTTTTTCACTAAGGCTTCATATAAAAATTTATAGCTTGAATAAAAAACTGTCAATGCATATAAGACTAATCCTACCATTCCTGTATGAAAGAGCATTCTTAAGAACATACTATGATGACCTTTCCAATCAGGAGGTGTGGTTCCTATACTTTTAAATAACTCTTCATTGTTAACAAAACTGTCGCCCCATCCCCATCCTAAAAATGGTTTTTCTTTAAAAGCAAATAAAATTTTTTCCCATATTGTAGTTCTATAGGTTAATGTAGATAAGTTTTGAGAAAATGAATGAACTTTTGCTTGAAAGGCAGGAACGAGTAAATATGAAACTATTATCAAAAATAAAAACCCTATTATTGTTGGAATTAAATATTTTTTTACTTCGATATTTTGTGCTTTTTTTACTCCCCAAAACCAGAAGAAAACGAATAAAATAAAGACTCCTAAGCCAATTCTGTAAGATGAAAATACAAAGGCTATAGTAGAAATAGTTATTAAAAGGATACAAAAAATTTTTAAAGATCTATTTTGTGTAGTTAAGAAAGCATAAATCACAAATGGTAAATAAAATAAAGTATAAAAGGGAAATCTATTTGGTCCAGCAAATAAAATAAAAGTACTAGAACGCATTACATTGCAATTGTCTACAAAAAAGAAAGTATAAAAACCTGATACGACAATTATAGTTAGAGAAAATATTGCTGAGTAGGCTATAAAATTTAATTTTTTTATATCTTTTATTGCAGTAGCAAAGAGTGTAAATATCAGTAAAGCTTTAAGAGGTTCTCCTTTTATTTTATATAGGGTCTCTTGTGGATTGAAGGAATAAAAGTATGAAATTCCAATAATGAAAATCATACCATAAAAAAACAAACTAATAGGTTTAATTAAAATTTTTAAGTTTACATTTTTGATATTTATTAACCAAAATGCAAAAGCTGAAAACAATGCAGTAGCTCTTAAAGTTTCCATTTTTGAGAAAAAAAGTGTTGAAAAATAAAAGAGCAAAAGAATGAAAATTATTCTCTCCAGCTTCTCTCCAATTTTTTCATCAACCACCTTCACAGAAACTCCTTTTTTAAAATCTCCATCATCTGTTTTATTCTGATTTCATATGTATGTTCTTTTAAGATTTTCTCTTTTCCTTTTTCAGCAATTTTTTTTCTTAAAGTTTCATTTTTTATGTAAAATCTTATTTTGTCAATCATTTCTTCCTCAGTATTAAAAGTTTCCAATTCTTCCCCAATTTTAAACATCTCCTCTATACCATTTACATATCTACAGAGATAAAATGCTCCACATCCCATTGATTTGTATATTCTGTGACTCATAGATTTTTTTATGTGAGGCATTGAGTCAACTCCTAAATAAATTTTTGACAATATACAAGCTTTTGCATACTCTTCACCCCACACAATTCTTCCTCCATATGCTCTGTTTAATTTACTTAATAAGAGAGGAATAGTAGATATTTTTCTTGGCAGATGAGGTCCCCACCATTTAACTATAAATCCCTCTTTTATTATTCTTTTTAAATATTGCCTTCTAATCAAATATTGAGGTTTTGAGCCCAAATTTCCAATGTGAGTAACATCGCAGCTGAAAGTTTTAATATCTTTAGAAGTGATTTTTGATATTTTGAATAAATCAGGTTCAAAAGCTTGAGTAAGCCAAAAACTTTTTGGATTATATTTTTTAAACTCATCAACCAGTCCTTCTGACATAGTAAAGAAAACATCAACACTTTTGACATATGGGATAAGCCAATCAGGTATAACAGGATCAGGATACCACATTACAATTGGAAGTTTGTTTTTTATAGTTTCTAATTCTTCAATATTTAATTCTTTTGTAAACAAAAGAAAATTTGGTTTGTAGGATTCAATTATGCTCAAAACTTTTTTCTTATGTTTTGGGTCTAAAGAGTAGACTGTATATCCATTTTTCTCAAATCCTAATTTATAAGAATGAGCATTATCCCATGGTTTAGAAAAGCTTGATATTAAAAGCACTTTCATAATAGCCCCTTTTTTTTCAAAATTTCTAAAAATAAATCTTCATAATTTTTAACTGTATTTTCAATAGAAAAAATTTCTGCTCTTTTTTTTGCTTTTAAACTTAAGTCTTTTCTTATCTTTTCTGAAGTAATCAATCTCATAAGACACTCTCTCAGACTTTCTACATTTTTAGGTAAAAAGTATAATGCAGAGTCATTTAAAGCTTCAACAATTGAGGGAATATTTGAAGCTGCTATAGGCAATTCTGATGATAGTGCTTCTAAAAGAGCGTTACTGAACCCTTCCCTTAAAGATGGAAAACAAAAAATATCAATTGCTTTAAGAAATAAAGGAATTTTTGACTGTTCCAAATTGCCCAATAAAAATAATTCAACTTTATTTTCTATTGCCTTTTCTTGCAAATAATCTTTTAATTCACCATCACCTGCAATAGCAATTGATACATTTTTTAAGCCAGAAACAGCCTCTATTAAATATACATGACCTTTTTCCGGTACAAGCCTTCCAACTGTACCAATGATGATTTTATTTTTAGTTAGATTAAACAATTTTCTTGCTTCGTTTTTATCTATGTCAATATTGAAATTCCCTATAGGTATGCCATTATAAATTATTTTTATTTTAGAAGGATTAACTTTATCAAATTTTACAACATCTTTTGCTACAGCTTTGGAAACTGCAATAAGATAGTCAGAAAACTTAGATAGGAAAAAATTAAAAATTCTTCTATGTATTTTAGGTTTTTGAGATGAAACATAAAGACTATGGAAACTTGGCAATATAACAGGAACTCCTGCAAGAATTCCAGCAATTCTTCCATATAAATTGGCGTGATACTGATGGGTTCTAAGAATATCAATTTTTTCTTGTTTTATCAAATTATAAATTTTCCAAATAGCTTGAAAATCAAATTTATGCTTTTTCATACAGTTTAAAATATGAACTTTAATACCTTTTTCCCGAATTTTTTCTGCAACATATCCTCCTTCTTTAATACAGCACACTATAGGAATGAAGTTTTCAGAATAATTTGTGACAATTTTATATATCATCCACTCAACTCCTCCTGGAGGAAGTTTAGAGACTACATGAAGAACCTTAAATTTTCTCATTTTCCAGTTTTTCTAATTGATAAAAAGTGTGAAAAAAGTTGCCCATATCATAGCATCTATAGCCCATATTAATAAGTTCATAACATAATACTTTTCCTCCTGGTCCACCTGCTACTAAAACTACGACATTATTACTTGATAGATTAGCTTCATTTATTAATTGAAGAATATTTCTTTTTGTTTCATTTAATACATCAAACATGTTTTTATCAGGAATTTTTATGAACCATACTTTTTTACCTTTATTTTTGTCTTTAAACCAGTTAAAGTATTCATAAGAGTTATGCACCATGATAATATTTTGAAAATCTTTCCATAATAACTCAATTTTTTCGTAGGGTAGTGTAACATCTGAAGCTCTAAACATATCTGTTTCAAGATATGGTAAGGGTGATTTTTCAACTTTATATTTCCAAAGTAAGTATCGCATGAATCTCCATATTCCAAAAGTGCCTCTTCGTTTAAGTTCCTTAATGTCAACAGTTAAGTTCCAATTGGTTAAAGCCATAAGATAAGGACTATTTGCAGAGTAATTTTTCCAAATTTCTATAAGTTTTTTTCTTAATTCTTTTCTGTATTCCTGAGTTCCCATATCAAGTCCAACTATTATTTCAGATTCTCCATTTCCAAATCTTATAAGTGATTTTTTCGTTTTTAATAACAAATCAAAAGATTCTTCTGGAGATAAAGCGTTGTATTTAAAGCCTCTTTTAAGTAATAAGTTAAAGATGCTTACTTTTAATTTATTAAAACGATAAAAAAGCCTCTTTCTTTTCAAAATAGGTTCATGAGGTCTTTCGCTTTTTATTAATTTAAGAGTTTTGTTTTTCATAATTTATTGTTTTGAATATCTATAGCATAAATTATAAACATTTAAATCTCCCTGAATCAAATATATTTTTGGATAATTTAAATATTGATAAAAAAGTTTACAAATTCTCTTGTTCCACAAGGAAATATTAATTTATGTTATTATAAAATCTGTGAATAAATTAAAAATTTTACATACAGAATGGTCTGATGGAATGGGAGGACAGGAAAAAAGAGTTCTTTATGAGTGTAAAGGACTCTTGGAAAGAGGACATTCTGTTACTCTTGTTTGTAGAGAAAATAGCAGAATAAAGGAAAAAGCAATTGAACTTGGAATTGAGGTTATTACCTTACCTTTAAGAAAACCCTATGATATTAAATCAATTATTAAACTTGCTAAGATTTTAAAACAGAGAAAAATAGATATTATAAACACACATAGTGGAATTGACTCCTGGATTGGAGCAATAGCAGGAAAAATTGCTGGAGTTAAAGCAATAGTGAGGACAAGGCATCTTGAACTTCCTTTGCGTAGAAATATTTTTAATTTTATACATTACTTCTTCAATTTATTTATTTCCTGTGGAAATAATATTCGTAAATTTCTAATTGAAAAATGCGGGTTTCCACCCGAAAAAGTAATCAATATTCCTACAGGTGTTGAAAGTAAATTTTTTAAAATAGAAAGAGACAAAGAATTAAAAAAATATTTTGGTTTAGATCAAAATCAACCAATAATAATCAATGTAGGAATTTTAAGAGCTATGAAAAATCATGAATTAACAATTGAAGCTTTTTATAAAGTTTTAAAAGATTTTCCAATGGCAAGATTATTTATAGTTGGAGATGGTCCAAGAAAAAACTTTTTAGAAAAATATGTTAAAAAACTCAAGCTCGAAAATTTTGTTATATTCACAGGCTTTCAGGAAGATATTACTCCTTTTTTAGCTATGGCAGATGTTTTTGTTTTAAGTTCAAGATATGCAGAAGGACTTCCTCAGGCTGTACTACAAGCAATGGCTGCAGGAGTTCCTGTAGTTGCAACATCAGTTGGAGGAGTTCCAGAGGTTTTAAAACATGAAATTACTGGATTGCTGTCAAAGTCTAATGAGGCGGATGAATTAGCTGAAAATATAATCAAAATTATTAAAAATCCAGCTTTGGGTGAAAAAATGGCTGAAAATGCCAAAAAAGAAATTAAGGAAAAATATAGTTTGGCAGCAATGCTTGATAAAATTGAATCTGTTTATATGGAGCTTGTTTCAAAATGAACATTCTTCACACTGAAACATTAAAAAGATGGGGTGGAGAGCAAAAGAGAGTATTAAATGAGTGTATTAGTTTGGCTAAAAGGGGACACAAAATAGTATTAGTTTGTAATAAAAATTCTATGCTGAGTCAAAAAGCAAAAGAGGCTGGAATTAAAGTTTATGAATTGGATTTTAGAAAAAGTAAAGTAATTATAAATATTTTACGACTTATAAAAATAATAAAAAAAGAAGAGATTGAAATCGTTGCAACCCATAGCTCAACTGACAGCTGGGCGGGAGGAATTGCAGCAAAGCTTTCTGGATGTAAACTTGTAAGATTTAGACATAATTTGTATCCTATTGGAAAAGACCCATTGACAAGGTTTATATATAAAATTCCTGATAGATTTATTGCGGTTTCTTCTCTTGTCAAAAATGAGATAAAAAAAGTAAATGGCAAAGGAGAAAATATTATAATACTTCCCAGCGGAATAGATATTAACAAATTTAATCCTGAAAAAGCGAAAACAAACCTAAAAGAAGAACTAAAACTTCCTCCAAATTCTCTGATAATTGGTAATACTTCTTCTTTTACGAAAGTAAAAGGCCAAAAATATCTTCTCAAGGCATTTAACAAAGTCTTTGATACCATTCCTTGTTATCTTGTTTTTGCATGTGCTATTAATGAACTCCCTAAGCAAAAATATCTTAGTTATGTAGAGGAAAAATTAAGAGACAAAGTAATATTTTTAGGACATAGAGATGATATTCCAGAAGTTCTCTCTCTTTATGATGTATTTGTATTTCCATCCTATCTTGAAGGTTTACCACAAGCTTTAACCGAAGCGATGGCAATGAAAAGAGCAGTAGCTTTATCTGAAATAGATACTTTTAAAGAATTTATAATTGACGGAGTGAACGGAGTATTTTTTAAACCCTGTGACCCAGATGATATAGCTGAAAAAGTTATTGAATTGCTTAAAGACAAAGAAAAAAGACAAAGACTTGGGGAAGAGGCAAGAAAAACAGTACTTGAAAGGTTTACTCTTGAAGAAATGATTGAAAAAACTGAAAAACTTTATAAGGAGCTTCTGAATGCTAAATAACTCCATTCCTGTAGTATTATATCATCATGTGATGCCTGAGAAGATGGGATTAAATGTTACTCCTGAGCTTTTTGAAGAACAGATTTCAGCCCTAAAGAGAAAAGGTTGGAAGACTTTGTCTGCCGATGAGTTTCTTTATTTAATGATGCATCCTAAAGAGAAAAGGAAAAAATGCGTTCTTTTTACATTTGATGATGGTTTTTACGATAATTATCTTTTT